>Ga0224501_10000097_pt1 | contig 92273 bp, 99 predicted proteins | sample SF_Oct11_sed_USG_4_FD_169105 | JGI IMG/M metagenome (GOLD analysis project Ga0224501, IMG submission 169105) | Sediment microbial communities from San Francisco Bay, California, United States - SF_Oct11_sed_USGS_8_1 | ecosystem: Environmental > Aquatic > Marine > Sediment | place: USA...
GTAGCATTATTCGCAGAGAGGTTAGGCTACCTTTATGCACATCCACTTTTTTTGATCTGTCACCCTTTAAACAAAGAAATCAAGATCATGCAGAATGTATATTGGTGACAGATCACTTTGCGCGCGCATGTGTGACGAGTTTGGTTTTTGTCTGGGTGTGTGTGGGCGTTAAATTTTAACGGTTGGTTGGTTGGGTAGAAATTCTATCCTTTTTTGTGAAAAAAGTTATTCATACAATCTTTTTGGTTATTGTCTCTTATACTCAAAGTATGAATATGTGGTCAGATAAATAATCACAAGAATTATAGGTGCAAGAATCAGGAATAGAGCGAACCATTCGGAAATGATTCCAAACAAGGCTAAAACTCCGCAGATTTTAAACAGTTTACCGCCTAATTTATGAGTCTTATCCCATACATTTTCATCGCTTAAAGTCCACGGAGTTCTAATTCCGACAAACCAGTTTCTCTTCGCATTTTCTGTTACAACACCAAGATAGTAGAAAAGTATGCCAATTGGTGGAGCCAATGCTTGAAACATGCTAAAGTTAACCAAACCTAAATTCCAAGAAATCACTAAGGAATCTAAATATAGCAAAAAGGCAAGCAACGAAACAACTAATCCCCAATAATACTTTCCGAATTTTTCAATGTTCTTAAGCGGGTCAATTTTTGGAATCCCAAGAAATAGTAAGAAAAGGGCAATTGAAACTAACGGTAACGAGAATAACCCCCAAATCTTTGAGGAATAACCATCAACTACTCCACTAATATTCCAATGAATCGCCATTTGTTCAGGCATCTGAGGGTAGAAATAGATGCCAATCAAAATCTGAACTAAGACTATCATCCAAGAGAATATTGTGATTTTTTGCATTTCTTTTCTTCCCAAATCATAATACCTTGAAACCAAACCTAAAAGTATAGCGTCATTAGGGTGGTGTGTGTGGGCATTAAATTTTAACCCCAAACCTAACCCAAGTTGGTTGGCTTAAAGTTTAAGCCCTAAACGCTAGCCTTTCTTTTTTCTCAGCCTAAAACCTCTAAACCTTAACTTTGCAGTCAAAATTTTTTCCGTAGCGAACAGCTTTGCAGCTATGTAAAGCAAGGCGACTGTAAAAAGAACAACATAGACAACGCCAAAAATCGCCATCAAAAAGTTTCCGGTGAGAGTAGCTTGCGCCGCCAGCATTGGATGAGTATAAGGAATGGCGAGCAAAACTATCCTAGCCGCCAATGGTAAGGAATTGAAATCAGTAAACATAATGATGAACATGGGCAACATAATAATGACGTAAAGATAACCAACGATTGACTGCGCACCCCTAACATCCTCAGAAAAAGCAGATATGATTATCGCCAACGCAAGAGCCGAAAGCAAAGATGCGAAAACCGACGCGCCTAGAATTAGGTATCCAAGAAGAGTTGGGGCCAAACCAATGGCAGCAAGATCCAGCGAAACACCCATGTCGCCCATAACCATGAAAGATCCCATGTAATAGTTGAACCCTACAATGATGGCAATTGCGCCTACAGCCGCCACGATAGTTGATCCTGCTAGCTTTCCGAACAAGATAGTAAAGCGGCTTATGGGCAAACTCAGTAGGGTTTCCAGAGTTTTTTCTTCTTTTTCCGAAGCCACAGAAGTGGCAGCAATTTGCATAGAAAAAACAAGTAATATGCTTACGGTTATGGGCAAAGCGAAAACCTGCGAAAACATTATACTGAAAAGCACGCTGGGTGGAACATCTGTAGGTTTACCCTTGACGATTGACTTCGGCACTGTTTGAAACGGATCAGGCGCCAACGTCTTTTTGAAATATTCCAAATACTCACTAACAACTGAGGAAGTCGCCGTCTCAGCAATCCCGCCAGCACCAGAAAAAACACTGTAAACTTCGACAGTTACAGGATATTTATCTGGATTTGCTTGCGACACATTTTCTGTGAATCCTGCGGGAATCACTATAAGATCTGTTGCGTTTGTCTCTGTCTGCAAAATTTCCACAGCTTCCTCCACATTAGAAGCACTAATGTTGACAAGTATCACGGTATCTAAGTCATCAAGGAAGTCTGTCAAATTTTTGGCAATGATGCCGTGGTCAAAATCTACGACACCTATTTGGAGGCTTTGAAGACGCTCTTCTGTTGATTCCATAGCTCCTCTGATAACGAATCCCATGATTGGGAACATCACAAGCGGGACAAGAATCATTCCAATAAGAATCTTCGGATCGCGCAGTAATTCTTTGAGCTCTTTTACGACAACGTTTCCTAAGCCTTTAAGCAAGACCAACCACCTTCGCGAAAGCCTCTTCCAAATTTTCAACCTTATTCTTCGACTTTAACTCTTCCGGGGTTCCTTCCGCCACAATTTTTCCATGATCAATCAGAGCAACTCTTTCACACAAATATTCGACTTCCAACATGTTGTGACTGGAGAGCAAAACGGAAACACCGTGTTTCTCCACATACTGTTTAATGATTTCTCTGACATGAACCGAATGAAGAACATCCAATCCACTTGTCGGTTCATCTAACACTGCCAACTTCGGCTTTGTCATAAGGGCTCTAGCTACGAGAAGCCGACGTTTCATTCCTTTACTATAAGTCTTCACCTTATCGCGTAAACGATCGCCAAGCCCAGAAATCTCTTCAGCACTTCTAACCGTCTCTTCAAGGACTTCGTTGCTTTCTGAGCCGAACTTAGCCATAAACCGAAGATATTCATCTCCAGAAAGATTCTTGTAAGCTCCCGCCTCCTCTGGAAGATAGGCTATAAGCTTGCGAACTTCTGAAGCCTCGCTAACCACATCGTGATCGTACACTTTCGCGGAACCAGAAGTTGGCAAAATTAATGTTGCAGCAATTCTAAGCGCCGTTGTCTTTCCAGCACCATTGGGACCAATGAGCCCATAAATTTCACCAGGTTTGATCTTGAAGCTTAAACCATCCAAAGCTCTAATATCACCAAAAACCTTCACGAGACTTTCTGCCTCTACAGCAAAACTCATGTCAATATCCACCAATAACACTCGAAAACATCTTTTGTCACTTAAAAACCTAATGCTCCCTCAAATAACTAACCATATTAGAAGCCAAACAAAACCTAGCCTTAAGACTAGGCACACACAACCAACACACGCAGTTTATAAGATCAAGCAACACTTCTTAAAAAGAAAAGGAGAAAGGGCAACGCATGGTTGAACTGAAGGAAATCGAACTGAGCAGAATTCGTCCAAACAGACTAAACCCCCGCCTCGGCATAAACATCGAAAAACTAAACGAGTTGGCTGACAGCATCAAACAAGTAGGCCTTCTAGAACCACTCATAATCCGCCCCATAGACAACGAATATGAAGTTGTGGTAGGCGAACGACGCTACCGCGCATCACAGCAAGCAGGACTAAAAACAGTCCCCGCAATAATTCGAAACTTCACAGACGAACAAGTAATAGAGCTAAACCTAATAGAAAACATACAAAGAGAGGATCTTAACGCAGTGGAAAAAGGAAACTGCTGCAAGCAACTCCTAACGAAATACCCAGAAAAATATCCCTCAAAGGAAGTTATCGGAAAGAAAATCGGCGTATCCTCCGGCACTGTCAATAACTGGCTCAAACTAACAAAAGCACCAGTAGAAATTCAAAAAATGATTACACCACCAGAAAAAGTAGGCGTACCACGAGAACTAGGTAAACTCGACTATAGCACAGCCCTCACCATCACCCAACTAATCGAAGAACCAACAAGACAAATAGAAGTTGCCAAAGAAATCGCCAGCAAACCAGTTCACGGCAGAAAAGCACGACGAGTCATCGCAAAAGCCGCCAAAGAACCAGAAAAACCTATTGAAGAAATCATGGAAGAAATCATCGAAGAACCTTGCGAACTCACTTTCACGGCAGCTAACAAAGAACCCATTCTAAAAGGCTTACAAACCCAAATCACAAGAACAACTCCTCCGGATCTAGAAATAAAAGCCGGCAAGATAGCTTATGCCACAGTACTGGAGCCACACTTCGCAGATTTACGCGTGATTTCAGTTGAAAGGAAACGCTTGAAGTATTTCACCGAAAAAGACGCCAAAGCAGAGGGCAACTATACGCTAAAAGAGTTTAGAGACTCTTGGAGAGAGAAGCACGGTGAATGGAACGAAAACCAGCTAGTCTACATCATACGCTTCGAAAAAATTTAAACAGTTTCGCGCTCCACCCAAGAAAACTTCTTCTGCAACGCCTTAGGGTAATAAAGCTTCCAGTCAAAATCCACTTTCTGCCCCCACTTGTAATAGATGCGAGGATCAATGTAACTTTTCAAAGAAGTTCCAAGATTGTAATCCCTAGTTTCACGGAAAGCATTAATCTTAGATTGAAGAATCTTAGCTCGCTTCTTTGCACTAGGAGTATTTCTGGCTCTCAGCTTCTTCAACCTTTCCATCTTCTTCACCAAAGACTCCTCCCAATTCTTCCGAGGTTTTCTCTTATGATTACAAATGATAGCGGCTTCCAAATTGGCCATAGTGGCAACATGTTTCTTTTCATATTCTGGGTCAGGCTTGGAAATGTCAGAGCTGTTAAGAAAATCAGCCACTACTCTAGAGGCATGATAGGTTCTGAAGACCTTAGCCGAAACGCCAGGCGCAACCTCGTCGAGAAAAAGTGAGACGTTCTTCGATCCTACTCCTTCAAAAATTGATGACATAGCTGATTTCATAAACTCTTTAATGTTGTCAACAACCTGTTTGGGCGGTCTTATTCGTTTTTGCCACCTGACAGCATCTTTACCTAAGAAATCAAAAATCACCACGCCGTTTTTTCCAAAAGTTATGTGGTCAGATCTAAGTGTTGTCGCGCCCACCGTGTCCGCTTCATCTGTGTCCTTCTCGTCTCCCACACGCAGTTTCAAAGCATCTACCAAATAGCAGACCGTGGCTATCTTACGTATTGTAACCTCATCCGCATCTAGATTGGACAATATGTGTTTCCTGACTTCTTCTATCTTTCTGCCAAGCTCAATAGCTTTGTTGAACTTTTCGATGTCTTTCTGTTGCTTTATAGGAGAAGAATCTGCTAGCCAAATGTATTTCTCTTTGCCTCGAAGTTTGTCATCCCACTTGGCTATCCACATACTATTTTGCTGCCATAAAATCTCTTTCCAGTTACCCGGCGGCCTTGGCGCATCAGGAGAAAGATTGAGGATTATGTCGCTCTTGCCTGCGCCACGTTTCCAACGTCCCCGTAACGGATGATCTCCTCGCCCCATGAAAATGCTGGAGGGTTCAACGGTGTAGTTACCAACTTCTACTTTAATCCCATCCACTATGGCAACGCCGTGTTTCTCTTTGTTTTTCTCTCTAATTGCCTTGCGTTCAGCAGCTAACTTTTTCTTTTCCTCTTTTGTAAGGCTCAGTTTGTAGGCTTTCTCTCTTTCAACCTGCTTTATTACAGGTGAAAAGTTAAAGTCTTCTGGTGGAACCTTCTTTTTTGTACCTAATGCTTTGCGGAAGTCTAGGAAGAAGTTTTCGATGAAAACGGGATCTTCGACGTATGCTGTACCAAGTTTCGTAACCCATGCAACAGCCATTTCTTCTTGTTCTGGCGTCAAGTCTATGCGTTTGCCTTGCACGCTTATGTGGAGTTTTCTCCATTCGGGTCTTTTGGGAATGAGGGCACCGTTGTGAATCAGATGTTTCATTTGAGCCTCCCCTTATCTTGCGTTTTATCTCAATTAAACTTTCACTCAAGAAACACAAACACGTAGATAAGCTTTACAGAGTTTGACGGCTGGTTTTACATAGTTTATGTAAAAAAAATAGAAAGGAAACAGATGAAACTAATTCTTACGAGTCAAATTGAACTGGCTCGCTACAATATATGGTAGACCAGTAGGGCTACCGCAAAAGATATCGCCAGTGATGGTGCCAAATACTTGTAAATCTTGTTTAATGGACACTTGAAGTAATCAGCAGTCAGAGCTAAGCAGAGATGAGTTGGAGCGGCTAAATATCCGAAATAGGCAGAAATGTAAAGCAGACTTGCACTGCTCGGAGTGAAATTCAATGTTCCAGCCATGATTGGATGGCTTATAGCTATGCCTCCATAAGGTGAACCGACGAGGAACCCTAAAACTGCTGGAAGCGTTGCCAATAATGCGACCTCGCTCACGTTCGATGTTGCTATTGTTTGACCAAGAACTTCTGAAACTCCAGAAGCCATTGTGGCGCTTCGCAACAGCATAGCACCGTATGCAGCCAAAGCTATCTTGTAGACTGCGACGTTTGAAATTGTTTTAATAAGAATTTGTCGATTAGGTCTTGTGATTAAAAGCAACAATATTATTCCGACAAACGCCGCTATGGAAACGTTGACTCCAAAAATCACAACAGTCAGAATCATTACTAAAATGGGCGAAAACGATATAAGGAAAATCCTAAGATTTTCTTGAAACTTCGTCTTTTGAACAACAGTGTCAGCAACAGTGACCTTCTTAAGGACCACGAAATATCCTACAACTGTCATGGCGACAACAACGGGAATTTGACTTAAAACTATCGAGGTTATCGATACTTCTGTAAGCGTTGCTGTAAGTATTAGAACTTGGCTCATGGGATACACTGGAAAGATTATGTGCCTAAACCAAACGTTCACATAGGTTTTCTTATCTTCCTTCAATCCAAGCTTCTCAGCTTCTGTCTCAACAAGCGGTGCAGACATCAAGGCTCCTCCAGGTACTGGAAGCAGTCCTATTATGGCTGGAAGTGCGCTGATGATGAGCTTAGGATTTCTGAGGAGGCCGCTAAAGCTTTTGCTGAGAGATTCTAAGGTTTGTGTTTCTTTGTAAAGAAGGCTTAGCACCATTATTCCGAAAGTCACTGCCACAAGTGATATTGTAAGTAGGTTAAAAGTAGTTTCAATTAAGACCTTGAAAACACCTATTAAACCCATTGAAAGGAAGCTCATAATTATTGCGCTGGAAACTAACGTTACGCCTATACTCACACGTTTGTATAACATGGCTGCTAGAAGGATGAATGAAACTACAAGTGCTACTAAAGGGTCAAGCAAGACCAAGCTAACAACGCTCCTAGCTACGACAGAAGAACATCAATTGTCTCAATCCGCATTAAGCGTTTCCATCGGCGAGGACAATTAATTTGAAGAGGCTTACAGGTTAGTGAGCAAAGGTAGCATTTAGCGGAACAGTTATTGTGGATTCGCTGGGATTGGAACCCGATACAGATGGAGATATCTACCTAAGTAGGACCCTAAAAGGTCTGATATCCTACTTCTCGCTTCCACTGTATACAATGTACTTCGCAGTTTGTACTTCGCAGTTTATAAGAGCCTGTGGAAGATAGCTCTATTACAGACAACAACTTGAAATGCAAGATCTGCCGGTTGCCAAACTATGAGAATGTGGATGGTTGATCCCAGAATCATGTGTAGACAGCATTTGCTGGGGGAACACGCAGAAATTCACATGTTTATCGGAACTATCAGTCATGGGAATTCTGTTAAAGGCTATTTAGAGAAGGGTCTACTTGAAGTTCATAGTCTGTTTAACCGTCACAATGAGCTAGCCAAGGAGATGAAACGCAGGAATTACGGACATTACTCTGCAATAAGTAAGAAATGGAAGCAAACCAAGATGATAGGTTCTATAGACAGAGAGAAGAATCTTAAGCAACTTATCAATCGCTGCTCGAGATGTAGAGAAGGATATGAACGCATTTCTACTAAGGGTAAATAACTTGAGAAAGAATTATTCTTGCGATCAAAAATCTTGGTCAAAAAGCTTAGAATTGAATCAAGGAGATTTAAAGCCTATTTCTTGAGTTGCCTTCTCGAGTTTAACTATAACCAAAGGTTTTTCGGGGGTAAATGAAGACCACCCTTCCTCTTTTTTGAAACCGTGAGCAGCGAGGAAGTTTGGTGAAAGTTTTTGTTCCCCTTCTTCAGCCATTCTTCTTATGATTTTAGCTCTCTGATGAGGGTTGGTGACAACCTTTAAGGTCCCTCTTAAGACAACAAAGCTATATTCGCTAAGATCTTGCCTATACTTTTCTATCTCAACACAAACACGCTTATCTCTCTCAAGCAGCTTCATCTTCTTACCATAATCTGTAAAGTGAAAATAGATGGATCCATTCATCAAAACGTACTGAAACGGAGCCATATACGGATACTCATCTCCTTTGAAAGCAATCCGACAAAGCATTTGTTCTCGAATAAGTTGATTTATTTCATGTTTTTCCATCTTTGGCAATTTAACTATCGTCAAGTAACCCACCGCTCTAACTTGTGTTCTATATGAATATTTACTGTTTCGCTAAAAACGCCTGGAGGGAAGAAAACAAACGATTAATGCTAAGGCAGGGCCTATCAGGAGACCTGCCCAAGCGAAAAGCCCCAGAACTCCTAGAACCGCCATGAAGACTCTTGTTCTAGCAGTTATTTGCTTCCGGTGAATCGTAAGTCGAAAAATTGCCAGAGCCAATAGAATCGGTATCAGAACGAAGATTGCGGTCAAGACTACACCCAAGTCTGGATTAGCAGTTGTCAAGGCTAGAATCGTTTGAGTCAATGTCATGAATCCGCTGCCTAGGTATAGGAGACCAGCAAAAACTCCGATCCCTCCAAACAATGTTCGCAATGTGGCAGGACGTTTCAGAACTAAGATTGCAAGGCCGATGACTAGCGTGAGTATCAGTGGAGCAAAGATGAAGAGTAAAGACTGGCCCTCCCATTGATGAATGCCTATAACATCTATTGGTATTCTGATAAATTCATCTAATCCGAACTGTTCTTTGTAGCCGATGGCTAAGCCATAGTGGCCTCCTTGAGAAGGCTCATAAACCGCTAAATGATAGGTTCCACCAGCACTGACTTCTTGGTCTAAACTCGCTAATTCGTAGAAACTGCTTGGAGTAAAAGGTTCATAGGTGGGACTAGAAGAACGCTGCCCCTCCAACAACATTATTCCCACTGCCTCTACAGTCTCCACATATTCAGGCACAGCATCTTGAGAGGTTATCCCAGGACCCATAACAACCAAGTTGGGAACGAAACTGCTCTTCTCCGAAGTTGGAACAAACAACTGAACGAGAAGCCTTTCATTCTGCGGCAAGTCAAACTTGTAATATTGAGCTTCTCCTCCTTCATGAAGTTCTGCATAGAGAGCCCAAGACTTCGTAGGATCGGATATCGCATAAGCTGCTGCAAGGCTTTCATTGTCGGTTGGTTTGTCAGGTGCATGAGCGAAAACGTTACGCACAGAAAACATTAGCAAGATGATCACGAAAAATAAAAGATGGCCATTTCTCGGTTTCATATTTCATGGTTGATTCATATATTATTTAAATCTATGTTGCTGTTTTGCCACAGTCACACACATTTAAAAGCTCTGACCTTCCAAATAGAAATCCGTAATAAAACAATTGGATTCGTGGAGGTGAATTCTTATGGTAAAGTGCGGACTCTGTGGAGCAGAGGTTGGAGAAAAACCAAAAATTACGGCAGAAGGTAAGTGCTCTATTTGTGGTGCAAAGCTAGCAATTAAAAAGTAAGATAGTGACGTTTAGTTTGCCGTATCCTAATCTTCCCCTTTTTAGGTTGCCTTTTTTTTAGATCTTTGGTTTCTAAACTGGATTCCTAAACCTTCCAGCTTAGAACAACTTTCCACACCTCTAGCACAGAACAAGCACCTTCGGTTCTGCATGTTGGAAGGTTGGAAAGTGGAAGGCTGTGTGTGTGGATCAAGTATTAACACCGAAACTAAACTACATGCTTGTAAGGTAGACGTTTAACGCTAGCACGAAGATGTATTGGGCATTTGCCCTTAGAGTCTCGACATTTGCTTAGTTCTTAAATCAGTCAATCGGAATTGAAACAGACCTCTAATGGAAGATGAAATCGCGGGATCATGTGCAGTTGGGTTAAAAATGAATAAAGCCGTTACTTTGGGTGAAGATATTGCTTCAAGAAGAAAGCGCAGAAATTTGTAGGTCTTCTCGAATCTGCACATTAATATTGTGTCCGATAGGTTGTCGAATAGGATTGTTAAGGGTTTTCCTTTCTTTTTCTTTGGAACTTTGGCAAGAGTGTCTAATAGAACTGAAAGATCGTTTACAGGAATGAGAACTTCTTTTTTGCTAATTCGTTTAGAAGAGGATATCTTTGGAGTTAATAGAAAGAGTTCTACTTCCTTGTCAGAGAATGCCGTTTGTAGTGCACTGTTCTTTCTTGTGAAGATAACAATTTGCTCACCGTTACTGATCGCTTTGGAAACTAAACCAAAAAGGGCATTGTGGTAACCTAAGGTTGGGTCAACCTCTAGAAGTGTTTTTCTTCCAACCAATTGCTGCTGATTCACACCAAATTGTTCATGGAATGTAAGTGTAGACTCAGTTAGTTTGTGTGCTTTTCTCTTGCGTCTAAGCTTTATGGCAAAAGGGAGTAGAACTCCAATTGCTAATATGCAGCAGATCCCTATAGTCCATTCAAATGGCCAAGATGGTGTTTGAATGGCAACTTTCACTAAGCCATAGATGTAGGTGTTGTTCGTCGTGTTTGCTTCTCCAGGTATGGCATCGGCTATTGCCTTAATTATATACGTGGCCGGGAAGGCTTTTGTAGTATTCCAACTAAATTCAAGGGTGGTATCAATGCCTGAGACCAGATTTGAGACAAGTTTCTTGCTAATTTGGGTATCGTTGTAATAAGCAGTCACGTTGAAGGTTTCCGTTTTTCCACCTTCATTTCGAACTGTTACGTTAATCCTTACAATCTCACCATTATACGGGTCCTTCGGTGATATGGTCACGAACAAAACAGCAACCTCCCGTGGAGTTAGAGACTCGCACTTAACTAGATCTACTCTTAGTGTGAATTCCGAATCTGTAGCTTTGACCCCCTTGATTTTCATTTTCCAGTAACTAGTAGCATTTCTGAAATGATTTGGGTTGAGAGTTATTGTTTGGTAAGCAGTTTCACTTTCCCCTGGAAGGATGCTTGAGATGTAACTCAGACATCCGTTTCCATTTGATGAATAATCACCAAGCGTATAATTATAGAGTTGTAAGGTAACATTTACTGAGCTAGTTGTCCATGAGCTGACAACCATCCATGTTAATTGAGACCAGTTTTCTTCATTGCTCAGGCCGGTAAATTCAACTTCTGCTGTATGCTCTTTGGACCAAACGTGTAGCAACGCAACATCTATTCTCCAACTGTCTTGCTTCGTATCGTTTGTCTCTACTTCTCCTTTCAAGCGAATTGTAAACGTTGCCGAGTTTAGAAGTGGAGAAATTGAAACATTGTTCCATCCTATTGCGAGATCTGTGAAAAGGGTCTGCCATGAACCGCCATTCCAAACATCAACTTGGACGTTTTCAGTAGGCGGTGAGTCGCATGGCACGTCTGAAGAGAATGAGTAGCTTCCGAGGATTAAACCATCGTTATTGTCAGGCCCTATGTCGTCTAAATCGCTGTTTAGCTTGAAGTAAGACCTGAGGTTGGTTTCCAATCCAGTGAGTTCGGCATTGTAGTTGCTCAGTATTTCTGTTAAGCTTGTATCAGTATTCCAGTATCTCAAATCATCTCCATGCCCATCTATTGGATCTACGCCAGCTTTTGATGCCATAAAATTGTTCTGTGTGACACCTACTGTTGATACTGTAGACGCCCACAGGTTGTTATAGGCATCTTGTGTGGGAGGGCTGTTTTTATCTCCAATGTATAAATGTAGATCGTCCGTGTTTTCGTCCCACACGATGGCTATGAAATACCATTTACCAGCAGTAAAGCTGGTGCTACTTGTAAGGGAACCTGCAGCTCCCCAGTCAAGAACTAAGTTTGAACCGGAAAATCTTGTTTCCATGTTTTCATGTTGACCCCACGGTCTGCCGGCAACTGTGTCCAACTTGATCCAAAACGAGATGGTGCCTGTTGTTGAACCCCAATCAGGTGTTCCATCACCAATTATCATGAATCCACCTAAGGCGTCAAGAGAATATGTATTGTTTCCTTTGTCGATGCGGATAGCTAACTCTTCATTTGTTTCGTCGTAGTCTGCACTTGTCCATTGAACTTCCAAGTCCATTTCGTAGTTGGGTGCTTCGTATTCAACATAAATGGCGTACCAGTAACTAACGAAAGAACCAGAACCGGGACTCGTAGGCATTGAGCTGGTTTCATTAGCATCGAACGGGATAGTCTGGCTCCATCTGCCTCTTGCCGACTGGAAATCACCCGACTCCCCGGAACTGGATGAATAATAAATGTTGCCTCCACTGTGGCACCATCCAACCCATGTGATGGCGTTCTTTTCCCAGTCATAATCTGAAACGTCTATCTCATTCCACCCAGCAAATACAGCAACATTATATGCTTCGGTTCTCTTTATGGCTCCTGTTGGGTCGATTAATGTGCCTCCAGTGTACAACGCGATTGCCATCGTTCCTGTTCCACTATAACGTATGTGAAGCTTTGTGACTGTCATGTTGTCAATGTCGGGAGACGTCCCTCCCAAGTATCGATACTCCAAGTGGACCGACGTGTCCGTAAAGGAATTGGAGGTAATTCCCCAGTCATCTACTGTTGCAGTTGTATTCTGCTCCTTTAATGTATCATAAATTGAATCTGGACCATATTGTTGTGCCGAGAAATTGCTGTGAGTTCCAATATCTGCCGAGCCATCAACATCTGATGTATTATTATCGACAAACTCGGATATGTCTTTTCCAGAGAAGTAACTTCCAAAACTCATATAGGCAACGTCGTCAAATTGAACATCAGTCAAAGTGCCTGAAATATGAGAAGTTGCCCCAAGTAGATTGTATCTTGTTGGATTGTGCATATCTCCGATTTGTGCAATGACCATCTTCGTCGGAAACGTTAGGATACTAAGAATGACTAGCAGTACAAGCGCACATGTAGCCAGGAGCGCTTCAGTTTTTCTGTTCATTCTAATTTCTTCCTTTTTGTCGCTAATCACCTTCATTTGTCTTCATTGCGATACAGTATCGATTATCTGGTATCTGAGATAAGAAGATGGAGCCTGTATTTCGCTTCTCTTTCAATTTTTCTTCTCTCTTTTCACTAATTGGTCAGCTTCGCAAAGATTGGAAATCTTCTCAACTTCTTTCGCAAACTCGAATTCGTCTTGGATTTCAGTGGGTTGAGGTAGCTGAAGATTTGAGTACAAAACTTCCAGAATCTTTTTTTCTATTACCTTTGAACCAAATCCGAATATTTTCTCTAAGCCCTCTGAGAAACTTTCCAGATTTTCAATGTGTGATTTTGATTTGATTGCACCATAATTCTCTAGGAAAAAGAGAACTGATGGTGCAGCCGAACCGCACACTATTGATAAACCTTTGTCTATCGCTTCAAGAATAATTAGGTTCAATTGACATGAGTTTTTCAATACTATTTCCGCGCCATACATTCGCTAAGTTATATAGGGCGTTAGTGAGATTCCTTTGTCTGAAATTATGATATTTCTGTAGTTGTGGTTGTGATTTGTTCCCCTCATCTTGCGTATTATTGCCCTTTTTTTGATTCCAGTTTCGTCTTCTATAGTTTCGAACAAAATCAAACCATCAGCAACGAACTCTTCAAATCCGAGGCCCAAGTTGAGACTCCCTGTAGGAACCTCCACCAGCAGTAGTGTAGTACAGGCGGCTTGACGCATTAATTTCTCGAATGTGTGAAGAACAACTCTAGCATCTATCTTCTTCTCAAAGGCTAAGGCCATCGCAGAAAACGAATCCACAACCAATCGTTTAGCTTTGATTGAGAAGGCTTCTTTGAGCAGTGCATGAAGCGTTGAAGATATTCCAGTTTCTCTTGTTGTCGCAAAGTCCAAGAACTTAAACACACCTCTCCTTTCAAATTCAGCAAAATCCAAGCCAAACTTTTCCATGTTCTTAATGAAAACATCTTTACGCTCCGAAAAGGAGACATAGACGCCGTTTTCACCACATTCTGTTGCGCCATGGTGGAGAAACTGAGCAGAAGCAATAGTTTTGCCTGAGCCAGGCGATCCGGCTAGAATAGTCAAGCTGCCTCTAGGTAATCCTCCTTCGATTAATTCGTCTAACCCCTTAACACCTGTAGGAACCCTATCGTTAAAAATCTCTGCGTGAACAATACTTCTAGGCTCAGCTATTTGTTTCATTTCTTTAAACCTCATCACAGGCTTGCATTGTTATACTCTTAGACAGTGTCTTTTCGCTGCATACAAGGTTTATGAACCGAAAAGCTACATCCGGAATACATATTTTATAACAAGTGTCAAGCCCTCATAACAACGCAAGTATACGTTCAAGAAATCTATGGCTTAATCTGAATAGGATGTTGAGGTTTGAACTCTACCCACAGTGGAGACATCACCCGCAACTTCCCTTTTTTTGGGTAGGCAAGCGCTCTTAAATCACTGCGCGCGCTCTTTGTTACTGACTTGGCTTATTAGCTATCTCCCAAACGTATTAGTACCTTTGGTCAGGAGCAGTCTCTTTTTCTCCTTTTACATTATGCGTGCACAGTGGAATTTGTTTCAGATAATCTTTTGCTTGTTACTTCTACAAAAATGATAGCCTTATCAGTCTGAAATGAAATCGCTTGCTTGATACTCTACAAAACTAAACCATGTCCCTAATCCTTTTCTAATGGCTTTGTCATATATGTGCGCTGCAACTGCTACGTCTAGACATCCCATTCCTATTGGACTGAAAATTATTATCTCGTCGTTAGTTTCTCTACCTTTCTTCTTTCCTGTCACAATCTCACCGATTTCTGCGTAAATATCTTTCTTTGTGATTTTTCCTTTTTCCAGCGCTAATTGAAGATTGCTGTGTTCGATGTTTTGCTGTAAATTGTCCACTATAATTTTATCGGATATTCTTGGAACGTCTTCATGTATCTCTCGGAATCCTAGCGTAACAAATAATTGACCTTGTTCTACAACATCTTTCGTAATGAATGGAGTTTTAGAAGTTGTTGCTGTAACTACTATGTCTGCGCCTGTAATTGCTTCTTGCAATGTTGAAGTCCGATTAAGCTTGTAGGGAACTTTACTTTTCATTTCCTCTACATATTTTTCGCTTGCCCTAAGGTTGATATCAAAGATACGAACTTCTGAAACTGATATTATTCCTTTCATAGCTAGGAGAACAGTTCGACCTTGAACTCCGGCGCCTATTATAGTTGCGGTCTTGGAATGCTTTTTCGTTAAGTATTTCATCCCAATCACCGCCTCGGCGCCTGTCCTGAAATTTGTGATTTTCGTCCCGTCAAGAATCGCTTTGAATACTCCTATTCGTGGGTCCAAAAGAATGATAATGTCAGAGCCTTGATCAGCTCCTGCTTTTCTGAATTTTCGGAATTCACCAGCCCACTTTATCCCAGCGAGATCGGCGGAACCAATATACGCAGGCATTGCATTTACAAAAGCGTTATAATCAGGCCATTTTTGGGTCCTTCCTAAATCTAGCCTCAGTTTCGCAGGATTTTTCACTTTTCCAAGACCATATTCTCTGTAAGTATTCTCTACAATTTTAACTACATTTTCCATGTTCAGAATTAAATCTACCTCTTTTTGAGTTATCAACAGCGTTTCAAGCTTTTTTCCCATTGACATATACTCCTGTCTAATGCAAGTTACCATGTAGTTAGTTTTACTTAAAAAAAGGTATCTTTGCTCCTTCTGTGACATATTTAGAGATCTTTTCTAAGGAAAAGTTCGCAAGTCCAAGTTTTTCTGCTGTTCGCCCAACTGCATTATAATCGGTGTTATTAAGCGAGCAGGCAATACGTATTACAGCGTTGGTTAACTTTGTTGGTACTCCGGTGAGTTTGCCGAAAGATGATAAGGGCACTAGTCCAAATGGGACATCTTCTGTGACATACCTGTGAAACAGATTATTCGGGGCTGACGGACCGTATCCACCGTGAATTGGACTCTTCTGCACAAGAGAGAAAATATCTTTGCCCTTAATTCCATAGAAGAAATCGAAAAGCTCGGCCGTAGAGATTAGATCAAGTTTTAACACCCTACCGACTTTTTTTCGTTCTGCATCCAGCTTTTCTAGAATCCGGCAAACAGATTTGCTCATTCCAAGACGGTAAAAATCGAAGTTTCCATTAGTTGATTCAATCCAGCCACTATTGAGTATTGTGGTTGTTGGGTGTAAGATGAAGTTAAAGTTGGAAAAGCTTGTTTCTAAGACGTTTTTGGCGAGTATGAATTGACTGTAAAGTTCCTTCACTAAGTCGATTAACTCGCTATTTCTAATTGATGGAATGGCTGATATTGGCATTACCTTTTTTATTGCATCGATTCTTACACTGGCAACTTTATCTCGGATACAAGCATAGATTAAGGAAGCAGTCTCAGCTACCAAGACTTTTCCTTGTATTCGCTGTTGAATGAGGCGGCGATACAACTCTAAAGCGCCATGATTTCCCGGATTTAGAATAATGGTTTGTCCTTTTTTCAAGTGTGGCAACATTAGCTCAAAAAAGGCTGACTGTGCAAAAGCAGGCACAACAACAATTATTACTTCCGCTTTTTCTATAGCTTGTGAAATTTCAGTTGTTACTAAATTGATTTCTGCCATGCCTTCAATAGTGCCAGTGACTTCTATTCCACGCTTTTCCTTTATATGTACAATGTTTTTTGCGAATCTTGGATGTTCAAAAAGGGCAATAGTAAATCCTTTCATTGCGAGATGAGCACTAGTAGCTAAACCGCCATTTCCACATCCCAAAACCGCAACATGCGATACCATTTCTATCGAACTCCATTACAGGTTTCAATCAATGGTAAGCTTGTATTTTTCATGTACTATATCAAGCGATTTAGATATTGCTGTGATACATGCCAGGTAAATTAGGGCGGTCAGCAAGTATACTTCCATGGGTCTAAATGTATCAGTAGCTATTATTTTTGCATTAGACATCAGTTCCGGTACTGCAACAAGAAAGGCAACGGAACTGTATTTAGGTAGATAAGCTGCTTCGTTAGACCAGCTGGGTAATGCTAGTCTTAATGCCTGAGGAAGTATCACGTGTCTTATAGCTTGGATACGTGTCAGTCCTATTGAGAGAGCAGCGTCCATTTGTCCTCGACGAATCGACTCAATAGCACCGCGTAGGTACTCAGCTTGATAAGCAGCGCTGTTAAGCCCTAGAGCAAGAGTTACTGCGGTAATTCCTGAAAAAAGAACGCCGAATCTTGGTAGGCCAAAATATATAATGAAAAGCTGGACTGTTAGAGGCGTGTCTCTAAAAAGTTCTATGTAAGCACTTGCAATGAAAGATATTGACCTTTTTCCGTATACTCTTGAAAGTGCAAGTATTATTCCTAGAACTAGTCCAAAGGCTAATGCTGAAAAACTTAATCGGAGAGTGACAAGTAGACCAATAAGCATTTTGTCAATGTATTCCCACATGCTGAATCAGCTCTTTTCCGTTTGCTGATGTCCATACAGCTCGGATATTTTGTTAAGAAATTTTCTTGTTCTTTCCTTCGATGGTTTGGTGAAAAAGTGCTTGGGCGTACCCTTCTCTACAATTTTTCCTTCATCAATGAATATCATCTCCGAGGCAACAGCTCGAGCAAAGCCTAATTCATGCGTTACACAAATCATGGTCGTTTTCTCTTTAGCAAGATTAAGCATCACTTGAAGTACTTCGCCTATTAGTTCCGGGTCTAAAGCAGAAGTTGGTTCATCGAAAAGGATTATTGTTGGTTCTAATGCAATAGCTCTTGCAATTCCAACTCTTTGCTTCTGCCCTCCCGATAATTGACTTGGATAGGAGGCTACCCATTTTTCCATCTTCACTTTTGTGAGAGCCTCTAGAGCTCTCTTTTCAGTTTCTGCTTTTGACATCTTTTTTACAGCTTTCAATCCTAAGCTTACGTTATCGAGAGCTGTAAGGTGATTAAATAGGTTAAAGTGTTGAAAAATTATCCCAATTTTTGAACGGTAGTAGTTTATGTGCTTTTTCACCTTTGTTAAATCTACATCTCGAAGAAAAACATGGCCCTTGTCGGGTGGGTTCAGCATATTTATGCATCGCAACAATGTGCTTTTTCCAGAACCACTTGGGCCAAATATTACCATGGTATTGCCTTCTTTAACTTCAAAGGATATCCCTTTAAGCACCTGCAGGGTTCCATAGGATTTCCATAGGTTTTCGACTCTTAAGATTGCACTCAAGATTTTCGTCCAACCATGACCTCTGTCTTGCGTTTCCCCCAAGTTCCAATGATTTTGGTTAAGGGAAATACTATAATGAAATATATTGCTGCCACTATGAGAAAGGGTGTAAGAGGGTCGTATGTAACAGCTCTTATGTAGTTTGCTCGTCTCATTACTTCAGCAATTCCAAAAATGAAAGCAAAAGAGGTGTCTTTAATCACTATTGCTGCTTCGTTAGACCAGCTGGGTAATGCTAGTCTTAATACTTGAGGAAGTATCACGTGTCTTATAGCTTGGATACGGGTCAGTCCTATTGAGAGAGCAGCGTCCATTTGTCCTCGACCAATCGACTCAATAGCACCGCGGAAGATTTGAGATTGATAAGCAGAGCTGCGAATTCCTAGGGATAAGGATACAGCCAGAAAAGCGGGAATGCGTATTATTTCCTGAGAGAATCCGAAATATAAGATAAATATGATTATTAGAAGTGGGATGCTTCGAAGCGTTCTTTCATACATAGCTACAAATGATTTAGCTTCTTTTCCGCCGTAGACTCTTAGTGTAGCAAGTGGGAACCCAAGTATAAACCCTAAAGCTAGTCCGTAAGCTGTTAACTCAAGAGTTACCGGTAATCCTTCCAGAATATAGAACAAGTTACTAAACAGATTTTCCATAGCCATGAACATCAGCCAGCCAACGAATTATCTCTAACGATTTAAACTTTTTTTTTAAAAAAAAAGGGTGTTGCTAGCCAAACCATTTCACTATCAAATCATCGATTATTTCTTCAGTCAATAGTTTCCATATTGCCTTGTTGACAGCGTCTCTGAACTCTGGTTCATTCTTACGAACCCAAAAAGCTTCTGGAAATGCTTTTTCTGAATACACGTATCTAAGTGGGTATTGCTTACCAAACGCATCTGCAGGTCCTTTCTCAATGTAAACTGCATCGAGCCTACCGGCATCCAAATCTAAGACCATCAAGTCCACCTTAGGATATTCACTCACTTTCGCTGGATCAACGTCTCCTGCATCAACTAAGTCTTGAATTTGATCAGCCTGAACTGTTCCAGATTGAACTCCAATTTGTAGATCTAGCGTTCCCATATCCGCGAGACTGTCTAAGACTTCAACTGAAGAACTTGCGCTGACGACAACTACCCTTTCAGAAGTGAAAACCGATATTGTGTAGTCTAACTGATCCATTCTGTCTGGTTTCAAGGACATACCTGCAGCAATCATATCGATCTGCCCGCCTTTGCATGCTGCGATAAGCGCGTCAAAATCCATATCTTGCCATTGAACCTCAACTCCTAACTCTTCTCCTATGGCGTTCGCAACTTCAACATCAAACCCGCTTATTTCATGTGTTGTTTCGTTGATGAACTCAAATGGGGGATAATCTGCACTCGTTCCAACTATCATGTAGCCTCTGTCTTGGATAGTAGCAAGCAGAGTTCCTCCGGTTGGGGGGAGCAAAAATCGGGTAGTCAAATAGCCTCCTGCAAATCCTACACATAGCATGATTATACCGATGACAGCATAAACAACTTTGGTTTCCATTTTTCATCAAAACTAATTTCAGTCGATCTTCATATAAGCTTTGCCGCGCTCATTACAGATGCCGACGAAGAATTGGAGAAGCCGCCAATTATGATAAAGATAGATTCTACAAAAAGCGGTTGCGGTAGTGTTAGAGCATGGTTCGTTGTAAGAAAATCAAAACAAGCTAAGGAAATCTCTGCGTGCGTGTAGCGGAGATATTCCCTGCAATTCTCCTTCTTTTGGCGGATGCCGTGTATCACGTAATACGTAAGTAAACATTTATATGTTTGACGTCTGATATATGTATTACAAATTACAAAATACACGTTACTGAAAGAAGGTGGGATGAATGGGCGAAGAAAGACGGAAAAAGAAAGAAAAGAAGCTTAAGGAAGGCGAAAAGGTCGTTATGATGGCTTGTTGCCCAGAAGGCGAGGATGCAGAAGAAATCAAAGAAAAGGTTCTAATGAAAATAAGTGAGAAGCTAGAGGGTAGAAGTAACGTAGTCATGACAAGACTGAACGACGAAGACCTGAAACAAATGGATGCTCTCGTCGAGGTTGAAGCTTTTAAAAGCAGATCCGAAGCAGCGGCATTCTTTATTAAAGAGGGAATACAGGCCCGGAAGGACCTGTTTCAGAAAGTGATGCCAACAGTGGAAAAGATCAGAGAGCTGAAGGAGCAGGCGAAAAGATCACTCGGCAAAGGATAGACACAATGTGATTACAGAGAGGAGGTGTTAATTTTGGAAGAAGATAAGATAAGGGAAAATGTGAGGAAAGGATATGCGAAAATAACCAAAGGGGGACTTTGTTGCAATGCCACAGATTCTTGTTGTGCCAGCTCTACTACATACGAAGAATTGGGCAAGAAGATGGGCTACACCGAAGAAGAGTTAAAGTCTATTCCTGAAGGTGCAAATCTTGGTCTTGGATGTGGAAACCCTGTTGCACTAGCATCTCTAAAAGAAGGTGCCACAGTCATTGATCTAGGCTCAGGAGCTGGTGTTGACTGCTTCCTTGCGGCAAAAAAGGTTGGAGAAAAGGGGAAGGTCATCGGTGTTGATATGACGCCTGAAATGATAGATAAGGCAAGAGAATATGCTAGAAGAGACAACTACAAGAATGTTGAGTTTAGACTTGGAGAAATTGAAAATCTGCCTGTTGCGGATAACACTGCTGACGTTATAATCTCAAACTGTGTAATCAACCTTGCGCCAAATAAGAGAAGAGTTTTCAAAGAGGCATTTAGAGCGCTGAAGCCTGAAGGAAGATTAATGGTTTCAGACATTGTCTTGCTAAAAGCACTCCCAGAAGCCATAAAGAAGAGAGCACATGCTTGCAGTTGCATCAAAGGGGCAATTATGAAAGACGAATACATAGAGGCAATAGAGCAAGCAGGCTTTCAAGATGTGAAAATTGTTAAGGAAACACAGTATTCTTTCGAAGATCTTGTCAGTGATCCTGATGCAAAAGTCATCGTTGCTGATCGCAACAAAGATACTCAAGAATTGAAGAAAATTTCTGAACTAGATGATGAAGCAAAAGAACTCGTAAAAGACGCTCTTGTCTCAACCATGAGCATTGACGTTTCAGCTGTAAAACCCTTAAAATGACAGTTGATGTGTCACAATCTTCTCCGATAGTGGAGATATTCCCTGCAACCTCCCATTTTTTCAGGAATTGATGCTCTATGCCTCTACCTAAAACTTTAAGAATGGAATAGGCAAAGGAGTGTTGGGAGAACAAACTTGGTTTACTGCTCTAAATGCGGGTTCAAGAACGAGGACGATGCCGAAGTGTGTGCCAAATGTGGAGCGTCTCTTCAGGTATCTCGCCTTGAAAAAAGACGGGTGCGGAGGGAAAAGCGCGTAGAAGATGAGTGTTTCGGCTTGCCACACGGTGGTGCAATTGTAGGTCTTCTCATTGGCATAATAATAATACTTTGGGGGCTTACCCAACTGCCTGGACTACTGCCTTCAGATTTTGAGTTTTGGCCATGGATAATAGTCGTCTTTGGTGTATTGATTGTTGCAGGCGCTTTGTACGGCTTTACCCGCAGACGGTAATCTATTCCTCTTTTTTCTGGTTTTGCGGAATGCCTACGCTAATTTGCTAAGCCCGCGCACAAGAAAGCTTAAAGTGTTGGATTATATCTCCATCCGTAATTTGCTGTGCATTTTATTACGTCGTGGATGTCAATATCCCTGTCAACATATTCCTCCTCATGATGACATGGAATAGAATAGTCGAACTAGGAGGAGCATAAATGAAATGGCAAGTTAGGTCCTCTAACAGAATGTTAATTTTAGGCATAATTTTTATCATTGCTGGTTTCGGTCTGATGACGTTTTTTTTCAAGTTTATGCCATTTTCTCCTTCCGAGAAACTTACTATGTGGCTTTCTGCATTGTTAATAATGCTAGTCTTTGGGCTTGGCCTCTTTTCTATTATTGTTGTTAAAACAAAAGAGGTAGCAGCTACTTTCATGGTCCTTTTCGTTTGGAGTCTTGTTTTTTTAGTGCCCGTTCCAAAGGGCTGCGAAGATTTTTTATGGGGGGGATCGCTGCTCTTACTTTGTGCAACGGTTGTATGCTACGTCAAGTATAAAGAGTCTAAAAAGAAGAAAGCGTAGCTTGGAATGGGATGGGAAAGAATGAGTTCGTTGCCTATGGCTACAAGCCAACTAACAACGCACGTGGCTAACCGTAGAGCTCCAAGTCACACAGGTAACAGTGCCAACGAATACGCCTGAGGAAATGCAGCAGGAAGCAGAACAAGGCGGGTGGCTAAGGATCTGGAACGAGTTCAACTGGTGGTACCCATGGTACCGACTAACGTGCAGATTACGATAGACTCGACAACGATACATATAGCCTTTAACCCTATTCTTCCGGGAGGAGAAACAGTCGAAATATCCAATTTGAATATCCTCTTTCCCGCTTTCAATCCAGAATCAGGAATTGATCCGGAAACAGTTAATCGAATAGTGGAACAAACATTCAGGTCTACTTTTATAGGAATAATCGGAATAGGATCAGTAGCATTAGCAACCTCTTGGCTTGGTATACCAGGAGCAGTAGCATCACTTGCCGTTTATTCAGCAGGCATAATTGGTATTATAGCCTATGCGAGGCTTCTTTTAGACGCTGGTGAGAAAACTAAGGCTTTGAGTACTCTTGTTTCAACTTGCGTATCTACTGCCTTAAGCGCGTTAGGTGCATTCTTAGGCGCAGCTTTCCTTGAGAAAACTGTTTTTATTGTCAAAGCAATAGCAGCTCCCATTTTGGCTTCCTTTCTGGCGAACCTAGTTAATCCCGCTCCTCTTGCTGACGCCATAATCGTTGCCATGATGGGATTAACCGCAGGAATTTTGGTTTCTTTGACTGTCAGACGTCTAGGTGATCCCACAACTTCATGGTGGCTTCCGGCTTTCATTTGCCTCAACTTTATTTTTGCGTATACTTCAAACACTCTTTATAAAGAATGGCTAAACTACTAGTGATGATGAATTGAAGCGTCTGTCAAGTTTGTTTATCTCCACTGCAATGTTTTCAATAGTTATCCCTGTGATCCATTTGATTCTTACATTTGTGTTGCCTTCCCTTGCTTCCGCACACCCCTTTAGATTCGGACCTATTATACTAGTTGCAGTGATCGGTTTGCTTCCTCCCATCTTTGGAGGCTGTTACTTTATGGCTTACGCAATAGGACAAAACCCTAACTCGGGAAAATGGATAAGACAATTTACCAAAGTTTTCTTATTGTCGTCATACTTTGTAGGTATATTCTTCATCTTGGAAACCTCTTTTCTCTTACTGTTTCCAGAAGGGTACTTTGAGATTCAACTATACCTCTACGCAGTTGCAATTTTCATAGTCGCTTTCACTCCCCGACTTCTTGTGTTTGTTAAAAGGAAGCTAAGAAAGGAACCAAAAAGTGTTACGCTAAATGAGGAATATTGAAATAGCCACAAAGAAAGGTACAAGAACAATCCCTGTTTCAATTGCAACAATAAGAACAACGAGTGTGCCACAATTTTCCCTAAAATCGGCATTGATTATAAGGTATGCGGTGGAGTTTGTTAGTCTGGAAGTTTATCGTGAGACGAAGTTGCTGTTTTGGGTTGAGTGTGACGACAGCTCAGATCATGTTTTTCATGGGAAGCTGCTGACTAAAAGCAACGACCCTGTAGCCGACCAGCCGATAAAAGCCTATTTTAACGAGACGTTGCTAGACCTCGACTTAACAACAGATGGTAACGGCTACTTTAGCTTCGACCGCAACTTCAACCCTGCTGAGGAGAAGATCTACTACACGTTGCAGGTGAGTTTCGAGGGCACAGGCAGCGAAACCGCCACCTTGAACGCCACTGACCTCATGGAAGTCCTCATATCTTATAATATAGCCAAAGGATTGTCAATCTGGAATTTGAACTCCTACCAGGTGGAGATGTCTCCCGCAAACTCCCCATTTTCCTTCATGTTCTATACTGCTCAAAATATCTACGCGCGATTTCGCACAACAGCAGCGAAGATCTCGGCCGATCGACCCAAGCACTCGCAACAAATCCCTGAGATCTTTTCAATCTGAACGGCAGGGAAATGCTTCTGAGCCATCTCGTAGACGCTTTCCAGCTTGAAACCCAAATGTACATCACCCATTTGGGCCTTGAACTCTTTGAAGCTGTGCTCCATCATATCAACAATCATGGCTTTCCCATTCGCTTTCAACACTTTTTGAATGCTTTCGAATACTCTTTCTGGTTCAGTGCTGTGGTGAAGCATTAGAGTAGAAAAGACTGCATCGAAGCTAAGTGGAATGTCGCAGTAGCTTCTCGCATGTTCAATGCTGCCTTTGATGTTTTCGGCGATGCCAATGAAAGGCGCTATTTGAATCTTCTTCTTTGCCAACGAAAGCAACATAGCAGGCGTCAAATCCAGGGCATAGAAATCAGCTTTCGGGCATTTTAACAATACTTTCTTGGCCACTTTTACTGTAAAGAATCCTGACCCCGCACCGACATCTAATATTTTTGGATTTTCTGGAAGCTTCGGAGGTTCAAGCAAAAACTCAGTAACGACGTCGACAATTCGTTCTATTCCTCCTTTTCCAAAATAGTCGAGGACTATCTTGTCTCTCTTTTCACCTTCTTTTGTAGTGAAATGTTTTACCGTTCTTGCCAGTGCAGTTGGATCGGAAACACCCAAATCTCTAAAGACGCTTTCAAGTTGCAGCTGATCTAGGTGCTTTTTGAAATCTGTCAACATGGCAATCTGCTCGAAGGAACCTATCGTACTCCCAGGATTATTATACATTGCGCAATATTGAGAATGGGATTTGAACCCCCCACCCAGTGGAGGTGACCTTCGCACGCCCTTTCTTCTCATTGAGAGCCGCAGATACAGAGAATTGGTTCTGAAGTGGCTTGTAAATCTCGCATGTAAGAAGAGCTACACAATTTTTCCGTTATCAACGATTTTGAACCCCCCCTCCATCCGCCTAATATATCCTAAGGCTTTCAGTGATGCCATAGCTCCTTCTCCTACAGCCGTTACAACCTGCATTCCTCCACATGTGCAATCGCCAGCTGCAAAAACACCTTCGATGTTGGTTCTTTGCCAACGATCTACTCTTACACAACCTCGCTCATCAACTTTTATTCCAGCTCTTTCAACAAATCTGGTAGCCGGTGCTTTGCCCAGGGATATAAAAACGCCATTGACCTGTTCCAGCAGTTCCTGTTCGTTGTCGAGCTTAATTTTTATAGCCTTAACAGCGTGTTCTCCTAGAATCGTAACCACTCTTCCTTCGACTATTTTCACGTTTGTTTGCTCTATGAGCTTTGTCATCAATTCTTTTGGAACGGTGATTTCTTCACCTTGTGTTATTAGAAGAACCGCTCTAGCCATTTCAGATAAGAGCATTGCGTCTGTTATCGCGTCTTTAGTAAATCCGACAACCGCAACCTTCAAGCCCTTGAAAAAGGGGCCGTCGCAAACTCTGCAGTAGCTGACACCTCTTCCAATAAACTTAGCCTCTCCAGGAACATTCAGTTTTCTCCTTTGGGTTCCAGTGGCAATCACCAAAGTAAGGGTTTCGTAGATAGTTTTGTTTGTGGTGACTTTTTTCAGGTCTTGCTTGAGGTCAAGATCGATTACTTCTTCAAGATACCTTATTTCTGCATTAAACTTTGAAGCTTGTTTCTGCATCTTTTCGACAAGTTCTACTGCCATTATCCCTTCAGGAAAGCCGGGGTAATTCTCGTATAAGGAAGCTCCTGCGGCTTTTCCGCCGAGTTCTTCAGTCTCCAAAATCAGAGTTCTTAAGCCCGATCTGGATGCATTTATTCCTGCCGATAACCCAGCAGGACCAGACCCAATAATTATTATATCATAAACGTTGTCTTTTCCGCTCATTTTAGCTCCTCTGCAATCAATTGATGGTCTAAGTGCGAAAAAACCTTTCTACTCAAGAACTTGCTGGGATTTAAACCCCCGGCAATTGGCGATATCTCCCGCAAACTCCCCTTTTTATTGTTTTGTACACAGTGCGGCTTGATCAGTTTAGCTGAGGCAGGCGATACAGACAAACGCGCCTAAGCCTACCGCATCATTTGCAGTGTATGCTACCGTGCAACCGCGGATTGATCTTGTTTTCTGAGTGTGTTATCCCATGCGTGCATACAAGCCTCTAAGAAGCGCTCGCGTGTTTCAATTAGTTCCATCGTCTTTTTGTCAAGGCTTGCAACGCGAGCTAAGTCGGTCAAGGTAACCAGGCCTACTAAACGGTTTCCTTCCACTATTGGTAGTTTCTTCACCTTTTTTTCAAACATGAGTTTCGCAGCTTCAGCAAGTTGCATGTCGGGCTTTCCAACGATTACCCGTTTTGTCATCATTTCTGTAACCTTAGTTTCTTTCGGATTCTTACATTTTTCTAAAACTCTTTCAAGCATGTCTCTTTCAGTTATAATCCCAACAACCTGGCCGTATTGAAGAACCACCAAACAACCTATTCTATTCTCATTCATGAGTTTTACAGCGTCGTAGGCTGAGACATCTCTCTGCAGGGTAATGACGTCTTTAATCATTGCTTCCTCAATTTTCATTGTCACCATCTTGTGAAGAATTGGTGAGATAGTAAAGTAATAAATCTAGCTAAGCGCAAATTCTGATTCAAAATTAGAATTGAAGATCAGCTGCGTACATGAGCTTAATGGCCAGCGACTATTATCTAGCTGAGATAGTTCTTGAAAAAGAAGGGTTTGACCTTACAAGTAGATTGACGATCTTTCAAAAACAATAATCCTAGTCCCATCTGTCGTTCTAGGGCGTGAATGGCCACGGATGCTGTTAGATGCACAAAATTCTTTACTACATGAAGACTTTGTGGATGCCAAGACGCCGGCGAGGCAGCGAGTTGACAGAGGCAGCATCTACAGGTAAGCTTCAGTGACATATCTGCGCATCATTCTGTGGCTGTTAAAATAGTATGCAATCTTTCCTATCGAATCCTCCATCATCCGTATCCACTCGTCTCTCTTCTGATAGAACGTCGGGATGATTATGTATTCTAACTTGTTGTACAAATCGTCTAACTCTCTAATTTTCGCCTCATCGGTTGAGAGCTGCTCGTCTGGATGCGGACCTATAGCCCAGCCAGTAACACCCTCAACACAACCTTCGACCCACCAGCCGTCTAAGACACTGAAATTTATCACACCGTTATGTGCTGCCTTCATCCCACTTGTGCCTGAGGCTTCCAACGGCCGTAAGGGAGTGTTTAGCCAGACATCAACTCCTGGAATCAACCGAGCCGCGAGCCCCATGTCATAATCTTCTAAATAAACAATCTTGATCGCATCCCTCAGCTTCCTAATGTAACCAAAAATTTCTTGAATTAGCCTTTTTCCCAACTCGTCCTTAGGATGGGCTTTTCCGGCAAAAATGATCTGCATCTTTCCCTTTTTGTTGATCTTTTTCAGTTTTTCCAGGTCTGAAAACAACAGGTTCGTCCTTTTATATCCTGTAGCTCTTCGGGCGAATCCCAAAGTTAGCGTGTCGTAATCCATGCCGATGTTCGTCATCTTGTTAACGTAGTCAATCAGCACCCTTTTTGCTTCCATATGAGCATGCCAAATCTCTTCATCTGGAATTCCGCCTACTCTCACTAATAACTCCGGCTCATTTGCCCACCCCGGCATATACTTGTCGTATAACTCCCTGAAACTCTGAGAAGTCCAAGTGTAAGAATGGATGCCGTTGGTTATCGAGTGAATTTCATAGCCGGGGAAAAGCGCTCTAGAGACATCCTTATGCCTCTTGGCTACGCCGTTGACAAATTCACTTAAGTTTAGTGCGAGGCGAGTCATATTCAACCTTTCCGCATGCCCACCAAATTTCTTTAGGGCTTCCAAGGGAACGATTTCTCCCATTATTTCCTGAACAAGGTCGTAGGAGAATTTGTCATGTCCTGCTTCCACAGGTGTGTGTGTAGTAAATATGCACAGCTCTCTGACTCTATCAATGTCCATTCTATATTTTTTTAGTAACTCCAACGTGAGGAGGCTGGAATGCCCCTCGTTCATATGATATTTTCTAATGCTAAGGCCTAACGCCTCGAGCATTCTTGCACCACCGATTCCTAAAACAATTTCCTGTTTTAACCTGTATCTTTCATCTCCTCCATATAAGAACGAAGTAATCTCTTTATCCTCTGGAAGGTTTCCTTCCACATCGGTGTCAAGAAAAAGGATGGGAACTACTCCTCCTGTTAGACTCTGCACATTGTAGAGCCATGCTTTAATGCTCACTTCTCTTTTTTGAATTTTAACTTTCGTCTCTGTAGATAGCAACTCCATAATTTTTGATGGTTCCCACTCAACCAGATGCTCCATCTGTTTTCCTTCCTCGGTGATTTCCTGTCGGAAATATCCCCTTTTACTTAACAGCGTGACAGCGACTAACGGGAGCTTTAAATCCGCGCTTGATTTTATCGTGTCACCGGCTAAAACTCCTAAACCTCCACTGTATGTGGGAATTTCATTCACTAATCCGATTTCCATAGAGAAATAAGCAATTTTTTGTTCTCTAAACGCTTCTTGTAAAGGTTTCATTAATTTTTCTCTTCCATCAAATTTCAGTTTCACGTGGATAGAATTTCAGCTAAACGGTAAAGTCTTGTATCTAGTTCTTTCCTCCCCTTCCATGAGTAATCGAGATCAACTGAGATTAATTTTCGTCCCTTGATTCCCACCATCCTTTTCTCCGCGCCCTTTAGAAGCAGTTCTACTGCGTACGCTCCAAACTGATTAGCGAGGATTCTACTACAGGCTGTCGGTGGTCCTCCTCTTTGTATATACCCCAAGATAGTTAAGCGCACTTCATATTCTGTCTCTTTCCTTATTTGATCTACAATAAAAGAGGAGTTTCCAGCTCCCTCAGCCATAACTATGATCTCAGATGCTTTCCCCTTCTCTCTGCCCTGTTTAAGTTTTTTACAGATATCCTGTAGATTATACTCGATCTCTGGAACGAGGATGAACTCTGCTCCTCCAGCGAGGCCCACCTCCAAGGCGAGGAAGCCGCGTTTACTACCCATCACCTCAACGACAAATATCCTCTCATGGGAAGTAGCCGTATCACGAATCCTATCAATTGCAAACAAGGCCGCGTTAACGGCTGTGTCGAAGCCGATGGTAGTATCAGTGCCCGCAACATCGTTATCGATTGTTGCTGGCACGCCTATCACGGGCAATCCGTTTGCCCGATGCAGTTCACTGGCGCCCCTAAAGGAACCGTCTCCTCCAATTACTACAAGTCCCTCAATTCCGTGGGTTTTCAAGACGTCTACAGCCTTCTGAATGCCTCTACTACTTTTCATTTCCTCACATCGAGCAGTTTTGAGTATGGTTCCTCCAAGATTGATGATTCCACTAACGGAGCGAGGACTTAATGGGCGAGTCTGGCCTTCAATGAGCCCCATATACCCCCTTTCGATTCCCATCACTTCCAGCCCCTGAAATATGGCGGTGCGAACTATTGAACGAATTGCAGCGTTCATTCCTGGGGCATCTCCGCCAGCGGTTACAACACCAATTCTCTGCATACCAAAATCTCCTTCACTAAAAAGGGTTAAAGGAGGACTATATTTTCAAGATTTCTTCTTTTATCACCCTGTGAGTTTCGGTGACCGGTAACGTGATGTTTACACGGTAAGTTTCAAGGTGGCTGAAGAACTCTCTGAAAAATCGTCTTTGCAGATTGTTCTTTCGCTCATCTTTCACTAATAAATGAGGATTGCAAAATTTCACGGTTTCCATATACTGAACCGCTTCGTCAGACGTTAATTTTTTAACAACCGTATCGTCTTCCGGATTGCGCATTAGTAAAATGGCTGTTCTCAGTGTGGTCATGGGTAGTATCTTGCCCTTTCCAACAATCCACCTAACGTTCACTACGGCCCTACCCTCCGCGTCGAATTGAGCTTTCTCGACAAGTTCCTTATATTCCCCCCAAGTTTCCTCTATGTCTGCTCGAATGTAGAAATTTTTTTCAGAACCGAAAGCAACATTTTCCTCGGCTAAGAAGCGAACGAAAAACCAATCGTCGGACACGACGCGGACGCCCTTCAATCTAAGAAGCCCGTACGTATGCGTCGTTTTACCCGTGCCCGAAGGCGCAATCAGGCATACACCTCGGCCTTCAATGTCTATGCACGCACCATGAACAGAATTAATGCCATGCTCGTCTTCCAATATGTCACTGGCGACGCTCAACGCGATGGATTTTATCCAACCATAGTAGTCGACGTTTACTAAAAACGCCGTTTTTGAAAGCTGATCGTACATAACCTTCAGCTTTTCGCCTGTTTCTTGGGTGACGATAAGCCTTCCGTGAGATCGAACGTGAGCAGACATGGGATAAAAGCTTTCCTCCCAACGTTCCTTCACGTATTTGATATCCGTCAGAAGCTTGATGCAACATCCGTAAATGTCAGCCCTCTCCTCGTAAAGGAAACGATCTTCATATTTCTCCATCAACTTGTTCCTGTCTTCTATGGAGATAAGCTCAACTTCATACTTAGACATCACTCTAAACCTTCCCTTTAATTTCGTTTCTGCGCGCGGAGAATTATTGTACTAATGTTAGATAGAAAATTCTGCTTCGTTCTTCTCCCTTCACGTCCTTCATCAGTCCCTTTCCAATGCCTTTGGTTATTCCCCAACCTTTCTTAATGCCTTTACCGACCGCTTCACCAGTCTTCTCAGCAACATCTTCAGCCTTTTTCTTCTTTTTCTTAACCATAATATTACCACACTTGTTCAAAGTATGTATGATTTCACTTTTTATGATTTATGGAAGAAACTTGGCTATGGAAAACGGGGAAAGATAATGAAGTCTGCGCCAAATTCACGCTATGAATCATGTATTGCTCAACAACAGCTAGTGCTTTTCCGCTCAGTGTCACAGCAACTTGATCGCTGCTTTACCTTTTTCTCTACCTTTTCTTCGCTCATTCTTCTCACCTCCTAACACATCATGCGCATGTGTGTTTGTCTCTTCATGTTTTTGTGCGTCCTGTTCTCTTGTATGCTTCGACTTGAACGCTCTTTATTTGTGCCTGCGAACAGCATTCACTGAAGGTTCTTTCCGAAACGATTTTGACGTTTTTAAACCCGGCTCTCTTTATGGCGGTTAGATACTGGTTTTTTTCCAGAGCGCCTGCAACGCAGCCCGCCCATGCGTCAAAGCTTTTCCTGATAGATTCAGGTAACTCTCCTTCTGTAACCAGATCGGAGATCATTATCCTTCCACCTGTTTTCAGGACCCTGTATGCCTCTTGAAACACCTTTTCTTTATCAGGAGATAGATTGATCACACAATTGCTGATTATGACGTCGATGGAATTGTCTTCAATGGGGAGATTCTCTATTTCTCCAAGTCTAAACTCCACATTCTTGTATCTATATTTGGAGGCTGAAGCTTTTGCTTTTAGAACCATCTCTTCAGTCATGTCGATACCAATAACTTCCCCGCTTGGTCCAACTCTTTTTGCCGCTAGGAAAACATCAAATCCACTGCCTGAACCTAAATCCAAAACGGTCTCTCCTTCCTTTAAGCTGGCTAATGCAGTGGGATTTCCACAACCTAAACCCATATTGGAAGCTTCTGGAACATTCCTCAAATCTTCCTCTGAGTAGCCCATACTTAGGGCTGCATCTGCGTGTGCACGCGTCGATGAACCACAGCAAGATCTTCGTGTGCGCGCTATCTCCCCATATCTTTTTCTCACGAATTCCTTGATTTCTTTTTGAGGGTGGTTTCCTGCAGTGCCCTTCATGTATTTGTCACCTCCGAATCATTTCTACTCACACGCTCAAACGATACTTCCTGTTGAGGATAATTAATGACTAGATAGTCTTTCATGAAATTGTATCTAATTACACCTTCCACAGGCGTTTCCATCGTGTTTGAAAGTGGTTTCAGATCATGTAGTCCAACATCAACATCCTCCGCTTTAGCATCACCTACTTGTATAGATTCAGCCTTCGCTAGAGTCATTACTGCACCAGCAAAAGAACCACTTAATGCTCTTCTTTGACCCCACGTTTTCTCATAAAGACCCAGTGCCTCGCTTGTGTGTTTTGTGATGGTTGTTATGCTGACTCCTGTGTCAACTAAGAATTTGAAAGGGCCTTTACTGTTTACTCTGGCTTTAATGATGATTATAGGTGTTTTTTCAGTCAACTCAAATCTCATCTTTTCTACTTCCATTTTTGTGCTTCGCCATAGCGGATTTAGTGGAATTTTAATGGATTCCCATATGCTTCCTCAAAGCAGATTTCTTGAAGGCTTTTTCTCGGTCTAGGCGGAGGGTTTTCATCTGGAATTCCTATTGCCACAAGAACAATAATGTGCATGTGTTCAGGTATTTTCAGTGTCTTCTTAACTTCATCAATCCATTCTTTTGGACGCGACTCATAGTTAGCAATCCAACAGGTTCCATAGCCCAATGCTGTGGCCGCCAACACTAAATGTTCCGTGGCAATCAAAGGATCTCGGGTAATCCAAGTCTGACGTGGACAGCATGAACTGCTAGAATCTCCAAGCACTACAACAATAGCGTTTGCATCAGCGATGAAAGGTTGGGTGAGAAATGTGCGATTCTGAAAGTAAGGTTTTGCGAGAAGCTCTTTCGTTTTTTGATCCTTTACAATCACGAAGCGCCAAGGTTGACTATTTTCTGTAGATGGTGCAAGCCGAGCAGCTTCGAACATTTTCTCCAAGTCTTCCTTAGGAATGTCATACTGCTTATATTTTCGTATAGCTCGCCTTTTTTTGACTACTTCGAAGAAGTTTTCCGTAATATCCGGGCTTAGATGTTTGTACAAGTATTTATACTCCAATATACTACTACAGAAAAGTAGTAGAAAGATATATAAATCTTCTCTGACATAAGCTTATCAGTAAAAGGAAGAAGAAAACGTGGGAAGAATCAACCAATCTGTCGAAGAAAACATTGTATCTGAACTCAAAATGCTAGGCCTTTCAACTTATGCGGCTAAGATATATTTGGCACTTTTATCTCACCCCTACACACCAGCTGGTTTTCTTTGCAAGGAAACCGGCATACCCGACTCAAAAATATACTACGCTTTAGGTGAGCTTTCAAGAGAGGGAATGATAGCCGTTCAAGAAGGAACACCGAGCATCTACAAGCCTCTACCTCCTAAAGAAGCCATAAACAATTTGAAACAGCAACTTGTTGAAAATTTGAATCAAAAGATCGTTCAAGCAGACAATCTTGCAGACTCTCTTTCACCAATGTTTGCGAGTGTTGAAGGTAGAGACGAAATAGAGCTAGCCTATGTAATTCGTGGTCGGAGAAACATCATAAGAAAGATGAAAGACTTGATGAGTTCCGCTAGAAACGAAGTTGTGGTTTTCATATCGGAGAGAGATCTGCTTGATGAACTAAAATCGTTTGTGAAGAAAGCAAACACGCACGTTAAGGCTAAACTTGCTGTAACTAGAGAACTGTGGAAAGTCATGAACCCAGAAGAATTAGGTCAAGCAAGGATACTGATATGCCCTATTAATCTTGTAATTTCTGACATGAAGACGCTTATAACAGTCTCTAGCTGGAAGAATGAGGTTGCAATAATGACTAACGATAAGGCATTGATAACGATGTCCTCAGAATATTATGCGAATCCAAAATGCTGCGAAAAAGCCGGTTAGAAGTGCATCTGCAAGCGCGCGCGCAGAGAAAGCTAGTATGATCAAGAGTCAACCTAATGTTGCATGAATAGAGAGAGCACGATCATTTGTAAGATAGATAATGAAAAAGTAATCCAAACCACATATTCTTCTTTTTAGACTGCACACATGTTAATCTTACGCGCAAGCCTTGTGATTCGTGATGCCTAACGAAAGAATGGTTTTTATCAATGGATTACCAGCCCTTTATGAAGTTTGGGTTTGGTTGGTTGGGATTTGAACCTCGGACAAATGGAGATGTCACCCACAGACTCCCATTTTCAGAATAAACACGGAGGCATGTGCAGGTAAATTTCTTCGTTCTTGTCTCTTAAAAAGTGTCATTTTTCATAGCTTATCTCCCAGATTACCCGTCCTTCAGGGTCTGGACACGCTACCTCGAAAGCCTCAGGCAACCAATCGTCCGGCTCATCTATCTTCCTTTGCTTGACGGGCAATAACGGAAGCAAACTGGAGAGAGCATAAATGCAAATATGCTTGTTCTCTCTTGGAAAGCTTAGTTTTCCTCCTTCAAGCCGAAAGCAGTCTCCAACTCTATGCGAGCCACAGTAGCCACCAATTGTCTTCACCTTCACTATTAAAGTCTTCATGAAAACCCTCGAAAACAGCTAAAAGTAGATACCAACTTAAACCTTTCTGACCTTAAGATTAAGGCAAAGTGCGCGTGCAATACAATAAGGGTGTTCCTTTAGTTGAAAAGAATAATCGCTGATGTAGGTCGTTGTTCTGGTTGTAGACTATGTGAAATGGTGTGCTCTTTCAGTAAGGAGGATGCGTTTGCCCCTTCCACTTCGATGATAACTGTGATAAAAGAGGATAAATTTGGACTGGACTTACCGATTGTTTGTTGGCACTGCAACCCATGTAATGTCATTGAAAATTGCCCTCAAGAAGCGTTAGAAAGAAACAAAGAAGGTCGTATTCTTGTTAAGGAGGAAAAGTGCGTTGGGTGCAAGGAATGTTTAGAAGCATGCGTTATTGGGGCGATTAAGCTTCATCCTGAAAAAAACATCCCTCAAATCTGTGATCAATGTGGAGGAAGGCCATTGTGTGTGCAGAAATGCCCAACAAAAGCTCTGAGATACATTGAAACGGAAGAGCAAGAGCCAAGATTGCCATATCAAGTTTTCAAAGAAACCTTAAGAAGGTGGGGGATAAGTGCCTAGCTACTATGGTTATGCTGGAAGGATTCTAAGAATAAATCTCACAAATAATGAAGTAAAGGTCCAGCATACTGAAAAATGGTTGATAACCGAGTTTTTAGGTGGAAGGGGCTTTAACTCAAGGAGAATTTATGATGAAATCCCTAAGGAGGTTGGACCGCTATCTCCCCAAAACAAGCTTATTTTTTCTACAGGTCCCCTTGTTGGAACAGCTTTTCCATTGGGAGCGAGATTTAATGTAAGTGCTAAATCCCCCCAAACTGGAATACTAGGAGATTCAAATGCCGGAGGGCACTTCGCTGCTGAAATGAAGTTCGCTGGATATGATCAAATTATAATTGAAGGAAAAAGTCGAAAGCCAGCATATGTTTTCATCGCGGATCAAGAAGTTCAGATTATGGATGCGGAACACCTTGTTAGAAAAGACATTTACGAAACAACTGAAATGATAAAGAAGGATTTAGGGGACAAGACATTCCAAATAGCAGCTGTTGGGCCTGCAGCCGAGAACGGCGTTCTTTATGCTGGAATATTTGCTAATCTGACAAGAACAGCTGCAAGAACAGGTATGGGCACTGTTATGGCTTCCAAGAACTTGAAAGCAGTTGCCTTAAAGGGAACACGTAGCATCAAAATCGCTGATCCAAGAAGATTTCAGAAGATGGTTGAAGAAATAGAAGAAGAAACCTATACTCACCCACAGTATTGGCCCCGAAGAACCATGGGGACAACCAGAATTTTGATGCTTGCTGATAAACTCGGTTTTCTGCCTACTCGGCATTTCACCTCAGCCACATTTGAACATGCAGCTGAAGTGAGTGGTGAAAAATTGGCCAGAGAATATAACGTGAAAAACAGGGCTTGCTTCTCATGTATAGTCCCATGTAGCAGAATCTATGTAATAAGGGAAGGAGAATACGCAGGTCTACTTGGAGAAGGACCAGAATACGAGCCCCTAAGCAGTTTTACAGCCAGAGTGGGGAACTCAAACTTAAGTTTGGCCTTAAAGGCAGTTGATTTGACAAATAAATTGGGGTTAGATGCAATAACCACTGCTGAGTGCATAGCTTGGGCTATGGAGCTGTATGAGAAGAAAGAACTAACTAAGAAAGACACTGACGGTCTTGAACTAAATTGGGGAAATGGCGAGGCAATACTAACCCTAGTTGAAAAGATAGCTTACCGTGAAGGATTCGGGGATTTGCTTGCTGATGGAGTTAAGAGAGCAGCTGAAAAAATTGGAAAAGGAAAGGAAATAGCGCTTCATGTAAAAGGATTAGAAATTATCCAAGCTGACCCACGAGGGTTAAAGGGCTACGGTTTAGGCTATGCAGTTGCAAGCAGAGGGGGCGACCACTTGAGATCTGAACCTTTTATTGAGTTAAGCGACGACCCAGAAAAAGGAGTGGAAATGTTCGGTGTTCCAGAAGCAACTTTTAGGCTCGCATATAAAGGAAAGGGCAAACTTGTACGTTACTTTGAAAACTGGTGTGCCATAATTGATTCTCTGGAAGTCTGTAAAAATTTGGCTGGAAACATGGAACTGCTACCATTGAAGAGAGCTGCTGAAATCACTGAGGCTGTAACAGGTTTTCATTTTACAGAAGAAAAAATTTTCGAAATTGGTGAGAGAATAGTCAACTTGGAAAGAGCCTATCTTGTTCGGGAAGGAATCAGAAGAAGAGACGACTACTTACCTGCAAGGTTCCTGAAGGAACCCTTACCGAATGGCAATTCTAAGGGAGCAGTATTCGAAATAGAGCCTATGCTCGATGAATACTACGCAGAAAGAGGATGGGACGAAAGAGGAATTCCAAAAGAAGCTACCCTAGAAAAGCTTGGTCTAGTTGATGTTGCAGAGCAATTATCAAAAAGTGTAAGGTTGCTCTGAACCTGCATGCACGTCCCTTTCGTTTTAACCACGGTACAACTTCAAAACAGCGTTTGGTCTGCTGTTTATTATAGTGGAGTTGTTGGGATTTGAACCCGGACAATTAGGGATATCTCCTGAAATTACCCCGCAAATCCTCATTTTTCTTTATTTTAAGTAATTATTTGCCGTTCATAAAACTAAAAGGGATTTCAATTCAACTACAATTGTGCGCGCAATAACAAGTGGTGATTAGGTCTTGACTGTATCCACCCTTGCCAAAGAAGAAAAGATGAAGGAAAGAATAGAAGAAAGGAAGCTTATAGTATATAAAATCGCTTTCGACCTTGAAACCGCAAAAAACATTGTTGAGAAAGACAAAACTAAGTTCTTCGCAAAACTAACCTTCTTTAAGCCCAGGCATGAAGAGATCGAGTGCGAGTCAGTTCAACTGTTCTACGAGCCTTTCATAGTGGCAAAGGCAAACTATCTTCTTGATTATTATAAAAAGAAGACTTATACCATTAAAATCGACGAAGAAGTAAGTGAAGTCATCGCTTTTGGACAGATTTTTAAACCCGAGGCTGTGAAAGAAGGAATTCTAAAACGACCTTACAAAGCAATTGCCTTCGACGCTCAAGAAAGAGTAATCTATAGAGCTGCGACACACATGGCTTTGAATAGAACAGGACGTGAAATCGATCCAACAAGATTGCCATATGGTCCCACTGAGCCAGAACCCGAGAAAACACTAAAAAAAGATAGCGATAGAGTGAGAGTTCTTAAGATTTCACCCGATATCATACTGGATAAGATTCGAAAAAGAACGTCCGAAAGACCCCCAGACGTTGGCAGAATTGCAGAAGAAGCATTTGAAGTAACTGAGTATGCTCTAGTTTGTACACCAATATATGAAGCCCGCTGTCGACGACTAAAAACAGGAGAAATCAAGATTATACCGATAAGTGGCGTCACAGGCAGAATGTTGTCGTTGTAAGAAGCCTGTGAGATGTGGGATACTCGTTGAGTGAATCAGAGGTTGAAGAAAAAGAGAAGCATGTCAAGCTCGAGGATGTAGCTGAGGAAACAGGAGAGCTTATCGGAAAGGGCATAAAGAAAACATGGAGTGTTATGAAGAGCTTCGGGAAAGGGGTCGGGGATACGCTTGATAAAAGAGAAGAGAAAGTGGATACTACAGATTCACCTTGTCCTCATTGTGACTCCTTTAACCCAAAGCAGTCCATTTTCTGTTCTGCCTGCGGAAAAAAACTCTAGATTTCTAATATTCAATTATTACGTGTGCTTTCCACCTGCATCCTTCTAATGGTCTGATATAGAAGATTCTTCTATAACAAAAGTGGGTAAACGTTGAAATAACTGTCTCTGAAACTAAGAGATGGTAAACATGATTAGTTTAAGAAAATCTACAGTATTGATAGTCACATGTGTGCTACTGGGGGCTTCGCTTGCTTATGTGTTTGCGACTCAACTACGACCATCTTCTCATGGTATTGGATTGCTCAAGAGCGCTGACAGTTTTGCCTACATAGGCGACATCGTCGAGTATCAGATAAAAGTCTATAATCCCTCTGACCATGACTTGTACAACATCAATGTAACCGACCCTATGCTTGGACTTGACGAGACAATTTCTTTCTTGGGAGCAGGAAACATGACAGGTTTGACCTACACCTTCTACCGAGAAGTCCTTGAGACCGACCCTAGACCCTTGGTCAATGAGGTTTTCGTGGAGGCTGTCGATTCTACAGGAGCATATTCATCCAGTTCCACTCAAGCAATTACAATAATAGCTGAGCGTTTCTTCATAATTACCAAGGTTGGACCCGAATGCGCCCGGAAAGGCGAAGCAATAGAATATACGATTACAGTGAACAACACTGGTGAAGATGACCTCTTTGATGTTGTTGTGGAAGATGAACTGCTTGGGTTCAGTTGGCAGGGAGATTTGAATGCAGGAGAAACCAATATTTTCAACCTCACCTACACTGTCCCCTGTAATGTTAAAGGCAACTTGACAAACACAGCTGTTGTCTGGGCACAACTGAACGAAACAACATTCCATGCCGAAGCATCTTGGACCACCGAAATTCCACGTCCTTGTATTTACCCTCGCAGTAAAGGGTATTGGAAGAATCATCCCGAAGAATGGCTCGTAGACTGGATAGAAATCGGAGATGTCAATTACACGAGAGAAGAGGCTATTGATATATTGGAAGGGGCTAATGCAAAGGATGCAACTAGAATGCTTGCCGCCCAGCTGATTGCTGCAAAATTGAATAGACTATCGGGGGCTTGTCCAGATTTCTGTTACTGTGATGAATCAGTGGATGTTGACGAAGTCATCGAAGACGCTGACGAATTCCTAATGGAATATCCTATAGGTTCTGATCCTCAAGGTGAGGACAGGCGAAATGCTCTACAGATAAAGGATTTGCTGGATGCGTACAATAACTCTAAATGTGACTGATCTAGTTGCTTTGCTGTAAGGAAAAACATTGATTGCAAAGCAGTTGGAAAAAGAGAAAGGGTTGTTGGGTTTAGAGTAGATTTCTGGCTATCCTTTCCTCAGCTCTAAGTAGTCGGCGAAGAATAACAAACCTTGTATGATGAAGTATAATCCGACAATCCATTGAAGGAGTTCGGGAAGCACTATTACCAGAATACCGAAGATAATGGCAATCAGAGCAAGCACAGGCTTTGAGACAGTCACACCGATTTTCTTGAGTCCTCTTTCGATTGTTTCACCCATAATGATTCCTCAAAACTCTCGTTACAGTTGAAGAGGGTATATAAAATTAATGAGTCATCTTTCGAGATGTCAGTGGCGGGCCGAAAGAGATTTGGAGAAATGGAGGTGAAGAAAAGCTGAAATGTCCTAAATGTGATAAAGACTTAGATAAGGACGATATTGAGGACATGCAATTTCGTGGAACTTTTGAGAGGCATTACGTCTATGTGTGAAGAAAATGTGGGTATATCATTGGTTTCAGTTCAAATGCAGGGCCAAGGTGAGATGATTTGCGCGTGTACAACTATAAAGAAGATTAGCATCTCATAGTCCGCTTTGAAAAGGCAACAGGGAAGGCGTGCGCAAACATAAAGAAAGAGATTATACAAAGAGGAGATAATTATGGGGTCCTTCAATGTTTATGAGGATGCAAAGCGTGCAGAAGCTTATTCTAAACTAGAGTTTCCTGGCACGTATTATTTGGCGTACAGGGATTTGCCTGAAATCATATTGGAACATGTCAAAGGAAGAAGAGCGATAGATTTTGGATGCGGTACTGGGCGTTCTACAAGATTTCTACGAAAACTTGGGTTTAACGTTATTGGCGTTGACATAGCAGAAGACATGATAAAGAAAGCAAGAGAAAAAGGTCCTAAAGGAGATTATCGCTTCATTGAAGATGGCGACTTTAGCCATTTCAAAAATAATACTTACGATCTTGTGTTGTCGGCATTTACATTTGATAACATACCTACATTAGAAAAGAAGGTTAGGAATTTCAGAGGACTTGGGACTCTGCTCAAAAATAAAGGCAGGATAGTTAACTTAGTCTCCTCGCCCGAAATATACACGCATGAGTGGGCGTCGTTTTCCACCAAAGATTTTCCTGAGAATAAACTTGCGAAAAGCGGAGACAAAGTAAGAATAATCCAAACAGACATTGAAGACAAAAGGCCAGTAGAGGATGTACTCTGGACGGACGAGTATTACCGAGAGACCTATAGGAGAGCTAGACTGGAACTAATTAAGACCTACAAGCCATTGGCGAAAGAGAGTGAACCGTATAAATGGGTCAATGAGACAAGGATTGCGCCTTGGGTTATTTATGTATTGAAAAAGAAGAAAAAAACCCCGAGACTGAAAAGTGCTGGGGGTTAGATAGCGCGCGCGAGAATCAGGAGGGGATCTAAGTCGAAGAATTAAAGCAGACAAACGAAGAAACTAGAAAATCGTTCAACTTAACCGCCGAGAAATACTATGAACTCTTCAAAGATGAAATGAAACAGAAAGAATATGATCGAGTGCTTTTAGACAGATTTGCAAGTAATTTTGATTCTGAATCGGTAATATGTGATGTGGGGTGTGGTCCTGGGCACATCACTAGGTACCTTTTTGATAAAGGGCTAAATGTTTTTGGAATAGACATATCTGAAAGGTGCATTGAAATTGCACGAAGAGAGAACCCGAAATTGCGCTTTCAAGTAATGGACATGGCGAGATTGGACATTGCAGATGAGTCGATTGATGGAATCGTCTCTTTCTATTCAATCATACACACTCCAAAACGATTTATGCATATATTGTTTCGCGAATTTAATAGAGTGCTTAAGAAAGGTGGCAAGATCCTTATTGTGGTGAAGAAAGGTAGTACAGAAGGGTATGTGGACGAGTTGGTAGGGTTCAAGACGCGCTTATATTTCACTAGTTTCAGCGAAGAAGAATTGGAGACCTACTTACAAACCTCTGGATTCGAGCTGATCTTTCTGGAAACTAGGCAACCTTACGACTTCGAGATACCCGTTGAAAGAATCTATGCTGCAGGCAAAAAGCGCGCGCGCATTAAACTTTAACCCCAACCGTTGTGTGTGTGGGGTTAAATTTTAACCCAACCAACCAACCAACGGGATTAAATTTTTAATCCACCAACCAACCAATGGAGACGACGACGGACGACGGTTAACGGTTAAAAGGCGGTCCTATACTTGTATACTCCCACATGTTGGTACCTTCTGATGGAATAGGAATAAGGAAGGATGGAATAGGGAGATAATATAGTGAGGGGTAAAAAAGCAGATAAAAATTACCCCTCATCATTGGATGCATTGAAAGTTTTACGCATGGTTACAATATACCATGACCTCACACTTGGGCTATATTTTTTTTGGGGGGGATTAAACTTTAACCCGAAAAAACCAGATTTGCTGGATTCATTTCTTTCTTAACCCTCTAACAGCGCTAACAATCGACAGCAATACTCCAACTCCAATGAATGAGTACCCTACTAAACGGTCATCACCGAATATTATGCCAAGAACCACAAGCGTGACTCCAAAAGTCAAAAGAGCATCATCCTGAATTGCTTGTTTCTTCTTCCTCGTTTGGAAAGCAATAGCGATAGCAACTAAAATAATTCCAACAGCAATGGCAATTATTAACCATAATTCTTCCATAAGCACACCCAACATTCATACAAGAGAAAAACACTTAAAATTTTGGTTTGGGTTTGGAGTGGGATTCGAACAAGAGACCGGTGGAGATTTCCCCCGCACAATCCAATTTTTTAGGAAAAAGACATACACAAACAGCGAGGAGCGAGTGCAGGTCAGAGGACAGATAACAATGCCTTCTTCTTGAGGTTTCTCTCTATCAACTTAAGCGCAAATGCACCAATCCCGATGTAGATTATTCCTAGAATGCAGAGAGCGGCTACGTCATATATTGGGTCAAAGGCTTCAACTCCGAGTAGGGAGGCACGCATTATCCTAAGTCCATAGGTTAAAGGCAAAGCCTTTGAGATTGCTTGAGCCCAGTGGGGCATGAGCTCTATAGGGCAGACTAGTCCGCTGAAAACCATAAACAAGATCATTAACGTGTTGGCTGTGTTCGTTCTGTCTCTAAAAGTTAGTGTTATTGCATTAGTTATCAAACCCACCCCAAATAAGGCTACTGCGGTAAGCAACACGCTAGAGAAAAATAGAAGAGAGTTGAAGGATGTTACTTGGAATCCGAATAGTGTTCCTATGAGAAAAATGGCTATAAAATCGATAAGAGAGTTCAAAGATGCAGCAATCATAATTCCCGCCATGTAGGCTAAACGATTCATCGGTGTCATGAAAGCTGCTTCAATTGTGCCTGTTGCACGCTCCCAAAACATGACCCTGCCAACCACAAATGCTGCAGCAAAGACGAATACATAGAACGCGTTGCCTACAGTGATGAAGGATAGATAGCTAGAGGTTCCCACGGCACTTTCAAACTCTGGAGATAAGAAACCTTTGTAAACTAGGTTGAACAAGACCCATGCTGATCCAAGCGTCATTATTGGAGCGAAGAGACGCAGTGCTATGGCTGTTCCGCTAAAGAATCGCATTGTCATAATCAGATTGAACTTAGCCGCCGCCACGACAACTCTAATGCTGTGAAAGACCATATGGTAACCGCCTTAAAATTGAGTCAATGTAGCCTTTGCTTTAGCGCTACGTTCAGCATAGCCTATTAGCCAAATGGCTAAAGCGGAAAAACAAGCAACCATTAATGAAAGCATGATTAGCGGAACTGCAACATCAGATATTGATGCTCCACCTAGCAGAGTAAGTCTTACAGAAATAAGCCCAAATGTTAGAGGTAGCAGATAACTGATCGGTAAGAGGGCTTTCGGCATTGATTGGAGTGGGAAAATAAGACCTGAAAGAAACATTATAGGTTCTTGGAGCATATTTGCATACATATGTGCTCTTCTTGAGTAAATGCAAAAGGCTTCGAGGCTCATACCGAGAGCTACAAGCGAAAGGTAGGAGAGTAGAATAGATGCAAAAAGAGCCAAAATGTCATTTATAAGCACAGTCACGTTGAGAAATACAACCCAAGAGAGCAACACACCCATTAAAAGCCACACATAGTTCAAAGTGTTTGCAAAGGCCATTCCTAGGAGAACTGCAACTCGGCTAGCCGGAGACAGTAGGACAGATTCCAGAGTGCCCTGCCATCTCTCTGTATCAAACGCTACACCTGCAAGCAGCATCATTGTAAAGAACGAATAGAGCAATTGTCCGATTAGAGTAAAGCCAGCGAGATCCAGAGTGAAACTTGAAGCGTTGTATTCAAGTTGAACTGTTTTTGCGTTGAAAGGCAAATACAAAAAGTACAGGTAGAGACCATTTCCTAGTGGCAGAGCCAGTGTCCAAAATAATACTCTAGCAGAAAAAAAATGCTGTCTAACGTTTTTCGTGGCTTCTGCTAATACAACTCTAAAGAACATTATTTCTCCCCTGTGTAAAACACGAAAAGGTCTTCTAGAGTTGGCCCACGTAGGTTCACTGAAACTACTCGACATTGCTTAGTGGTTATGTAGTTTAGCACTTCTGGTGTAGCTTTGTCGCTGTCAACACTAATTATTATGCGATCAATTTTCTCGCCTTCTGCTTCTCCCTCATAGTCAGTTTTGATTACGTTTTTGACTTGTCTAAGCTCTCTTAGGCCTTCCAACGTGTCCTGCGTTAGACGGGTTATTAATGCTTCTATAGAGAATTCTGAAGGTGTTTTTCTTTTGAGTTCGTCTGGGCGTCCAACCACTACAAGTTTGCCCTTGTTAAGGAATCCAACTCTATCACACATTTCTTCGGCTTCAAACATGTAGTGGGTAGTTAATAGAACAGTCTTTCCTTGCTCTTTCACTATCTTTTCTCGAATGAATCTGCGTATGTCTTTTGCGATGTTTACGTCTAATCCCAAGGTTGGCTCGTCGAGGAAAAGCACTTGTGGGTTGTTGATCAACCCTCTGCAGATCTGTAAGCGTTGCTTCATACCTTTGCTATATTTCTCGACTTCATCATCTGCTCGGTCAGATAGACCCACGAGGTCAAGTAACCTGCTCACTCTGATTGATACTTCGCTTCTTGGAACGTCGTAAAGATCAGCGAAATATTCCAGATTCTCTCGACCAGTTAGTCTGTAATACAGCATTCTTTCGCCGCCAGCCACCATGTTTACTATTTTTCTTACCTTATTTGCGTCTTTTACTACATCATAGCCTTTCACGAAGGCATGGCCTTCTGTTGGTTCTAGCAGTGTGCAGAGAATTTTCACAGTTGTTGTTTTTCCAGCTCCGTTTGGTCCGAGAAGGCCGAAAAGCTCTCCGTCTTGGATTTCAAAGCTGATGCAATCGAGGGCTTTGATAACAGTTTTTCTTTTCTTCCCAAAGAAGTAGCTTCGCTTAGTTGAGACATAATCCCGCGAAAGTTGATGTGCTTCAACAGCAGACATTTTGCCCTTCCATTTACATAATCTCCTAGTTTATCTCTTTAAGAGAGTTTCTATCTTTTGGTGTTTTCCTTCAAGTGGTAAGGTTTTGCTCGCGCATCTCCCTGAAGTAATTCTAGGTGGGCTGACAGAGATTTGAACCCTCCCCCAACTGGAATATCTCCCGATTCACTCCCCAGCAGACTCCCACTTTCTCTAGTTCCAGTATTGATGCATTATGCCGGCTTCGACTCTGCCTCGAAAACCGCTAGTAATTGTCATGGTAGTATTTGAGCACTATAGTGCCGTCCATCCTCCATCTACGAAGATCGTTTGTCCTGTCACATAGTTTGATGCCGGCGATGCGAGATAGATAAGCACCGCTTTAAGATCAGAGTGTTCTCCGGTTCTTCCTATTGGTGTTCTTGCAAGTATATGCTTCATGGCATCTTCATTCTTGAAGACTTCTTCTGTCATTTCACTTGGGAAAAAGCCTGGCGCAATAGAGTTAACGTTTATTTTGTATTGTGCCCATTCGATAGCTAATGCCCTTGTGAGGTTTATTACGGCACCCTTGGAAGCATAGTAAGGTGCCGCGTGGAAAATGTCTCCTACTGCTCCATATATCGAGGCGATATTGACGATTTTGCCATATTTCTTTTTAATCATTTCGCGCGCAGCAGTTCTTGCACATAGGAAGACTCCTGTCAAGTTTATGTCAATAACTTTTCTCCACTCTTCGAGAGTCATGTCAACTGAGGGACTTAGCGATGCAACTCCAGCATTGTTTACCAGAATCTCAACCGAACCGAAGCTGTCAACAGCCATCTTCACCATCCTATTCACATCATCTTCCTGTCTTACATCAGTTCTGACAGGAATTACTTCAACACCGTGTCTATCTTTTAAATCGTTGGCGACATGAACAAGCTTTTCATATCTCCTTGCAGCTATTATCAAATTTGCTCCGCATTCTGCTAAGGCTTCGGCAAAGCTTATTCCCAAACCGCTACTGGCACCTGTCACGATTGAATTATGATTCCTAATATTGTAACATGACATAGTTTCAGTCTTGGTCAATCATGACCACCTTAAGGAGTTCTCTGTTGTTTCTTGATAAAAAATTTTCGGAAAATCCTATTGAAGACAAAGAAAACAAATCTCCGACAAAACAAATAATGAACGCATAGACAAAATAATCTTCCATACCTTCCGCCACTTCAAAGCTACAGTGGAGTATCACAAGACTAGGGACATTTTGCATGTTATGAAAATGCTTGGACACAGGGATATTTAGAATACTCTCATTTACACTCAACTAATGGACTTCGGAGGCGATAAGTTTCATTCAGCAATTGCAAAAAACGTCAAAGAAGCTCAGAAGCTGATAGAAGAAGAGTTTGAATTTGTCTGCGATTATGACGACATCATATTATCTAGAAAAAGGAAGTAGCTGTCCCGGGTTTACTGTGGTGGGGTCGCTGGGGTTTGAACTTCTGACAATTGGAGATATCTCCCGATTTTTCCCCCAAAGCCCCCCTTTTTGATCAATGCGCTTTGAGATTTGCTTTCCCATTGTATCGATCTGCGGGATATTTCTTCTTGTTGCGTTCTATCTTCTCGAAGATTGCGGGCGTCAAATCGATGTTTAATGTGTTTGCCATGCTTAGGCGCGCGCAGTAGCCTTTATTACAGGGCATCTTGCGTTGCGAAAAATTAAATAGACTTCTACCAATACTCACAGTAAGTGAGGTGATAATATGGCTAGAGTAGCGCGAGAAATGGTGGAGAAGGCTGGCATCAATGTTAACCAGTTAGTTGAGTTGCTAGTCAAGAATGCTGCAGCTGAGCTTACAACTTACTATTACTATACTATCCTCCGATGTAATCTGATAGGGCTCGAAGGAGAAGGGGTCAAGGAGATTGCAGAAGCTGCTCGCATTGAAGACCGTAATCATTTTGAGGCGCTTGTTCCTCGCATATATGAGTTAGGAGGCAAACTGCCAGAGGATATGAAAATTTTTCATGATATCTCGGCTTGTCCCCCTGCCAAACTACCAAAAGATCCAACAGACATCAAGGCAATGTTAATAGTGTTGGTGGAAGCAGAGAGATGTGCAGTGCGAGGGTATACTCACATCTGTAATATGACTGCTGGCAAGGACCATCGAACCTACGATTTATCTCAAGCGATCCTTAACGAAGAAATTGAGCATGAATCTTGGTTCTCTGAATTCCTAGGTGAGGGACCATCTGGCCACTTCATGCGAAGAGGTGAGACTTCGCCTTTCGTCTCCAAGTTCCTCAGGTAAGCCTTTTTTCCACGTTTCCCTCACTTTTTTAGGGCCATCAGATATTGTGAAGGTTTGTGAGTTGGCATGATTGAGGAAACGATTCTGCTTGGTTCTGTGGTCAGCCTAGCCGCGGGTTTAGCGACTGGGGCTGGAGCTTTACCGGTGTTGTTTACTACGAAGATTTCAGATAGGCTGTTGGATATCCTGCTTGGATTTTCGGCTGGTGTCATGCTGGCAGCTACTTCATTTAGTTTGATAGTCCCAGCCATTGATTTGAGTGGTCCTTGGGTTGCCGTTTTCGGGCTTGTTTTGGGAGCTTTTGTATTACATTTGATTGACCGCTTCATTCCCCACTTCCACCCAGCGTTGGGTAAAGAAGGACCACCTTCGAAGCTATCAGGAGTTTGGCTGTTTGTCATCGCCATTACTATCCACAATTTCCCTGAAGGGTTAGCTGTGGGAGTCAGTTTTGGCAGCGGAGATGTGGCCGCAGGCCTTGCTGTTGCGATGGCTATCGGGCTTCAGAACATGCCTGAGGGATTGGCAGTTGCACTGCCCTTGCTGAGAGAGGGATACAGCAGGCAAAGATCTCTATGGTATGGGACGTTGACCGGGTTGGTTGAACCTGTTGGGGGTCTATTGGGCGTTGCACTGGTCTCCATTTTCCACCCAATTCTGCCTTGGGCACTTGCCTTTGCAGCAGGTGCCATGCTTTTCGTCGTGAGCGATGAGATGATACCTGAGAGTCATAGGAAAGGCTTTGAGAGAGAAGCAACCTTTGGTCTAATAGTTGGATTTGTGATCATGATGCTACTAGACTGTTTATTTACTTGAAAAGATTAGGATGGATCAATTATGAAGGAGTTCACTGAGGAAGAGCTCGCTCAATATGATGGGAAGAACGGAAATCTAGCATATGTGTCGTACAAGGGAAAAGTGTACAACGTAACAGGCAGTTTTCTCTGGAAAGAAGGGACACATCAAGTCTTTCACCGTGCTGGCGTGGATTTGACGGACGCCTTGGAACAAGCTCCACACGGCGGAGAGGTCCTTGACAAGTTTCCCGTGGTTGGGATCCTACAAGATATACATATGCCCGATATGCCATCTAAACCATGAAGCGCGCGCGAAGATTTTTGTCTGGCAGATTCTACCCCTATAAGAGAATCGTGAGGTCACAAAATATCGGATTCTGCTTGACACGCGCCAATTTTGCCTTAATAAGCTTTCTATGTAGGGCTTGGACTTTCAAGGCGTTCTTGGCGACAACAGCTTTCAATAGATCACCCTTTATTTCAGCCACTTCCAGGCGCTGGTAATAATCTAACGACTCTTTGAAGTGTGCCAACACGATTTGTCCAGTTAAAATGGGGCGATTGTTAGTAAGGTTTGCCTCTGAGAAGCGTATCCCATGTTCCAGTTCGACTTCCAGTCCCTGTCGGAAATTTTGAGGGAAATTTTCATTCTTGGTACTTCATTCGGGTGATTTGAGACCTATTTCCTCAGCTACTTCCTTGAGCTTGACTATCACCACTTGTCTTTCTGGAGCAAATGAAGACCAGCCTTCCTCTTTTTTGAAGCCATGAGCAGCAAGAAAGTTTGTTGAAAGTTTTTGCTTTCCTTCTTCCGCTATTCTATTGATGACTTTAGCCCTTTCATTAGGATCTCTCACAACTTCCAGTTCCCCTCTTAAGACAACGAAGTTGTATTCACTTAGATCTGGCCTGTACTTTTCTATCTCAACACAAACCCGTTTGTCCCTTTCAAGTAGTCTCATTTTTTTACCATAATCTGTAAAGTGAAAATAGAGAAATCCATCCATCAGAACATACTGGAATGGAGCCATGTACGGGTACTTGTCTCCCTTGAAAGCGATGCGGCAAAGCATTTGTTCTTGAAGAAGTTTCTCTATCTCATACTTTTCCATTTTGGGTAACTTAACTACAGTCAAACTCAACACCATTTACACTTAGTCTAGTGATAGTTTTTAATAATCGACCTCTTAAATTTACACTGTGTGACGGTGATGAGTAAGCCTGAAAGGAAGTCTACTTTTGGCTACGAGTTAGCAGGAATAGTTTTCATAGTGATTATTGGCAGTATGCTGCATTTCACTTTCGAATTGTCTGGTCATCAATCAGTCGTTGGAGTTTTCTCAGCCGTCAATGAGAGTGTGTGGGAACATCTGAAACTTGGCTTCTGGCCAGCTTTCGTATGGGCTCTTTTTGAATATAGTGCCATCAAGAAATCGACAAACAACTTTTTCTTTGCCAAAACTGTTGGAATCTATCTCATTCCAATCGTCATACCAATTCTTTTCTATTCTTACACAGCTGTTCTCGGAGAAAGCGTGCTAGTAATCGACATTCTTACTTTTGTTGTGGCCGTCATAGTTGGGCAACTAGTTAGCTACAAACTGCTAACCTATAGACGATTACCACATATCTTGAACAAGATCTCTCTCGTTGCTCTAGTCTTCTTAGGGGTTGCCTTTGTGCTCTTTACTTTCTATCCCCCGCATCTACCTTTTTTTAGAGACCCAGTCACTGGAGAATATGGAATTACAAACCATGTGCACAGTATCTGAATATTAACCGCTTCACAAGTCATAGAAGATGTGACAAAATCCAGTTAACGCAAAGCATAAAAGCATTTTCATACGAGAAGTATTTATGAACTATAAAGAAAGACAGAAAATAATAGCAGATTCACCTATCTCTTTCAAGTATTTGAAGCGTTTCAACATTGCTGCAGGTATTCTTCATTTAGTGCAAGGGATAACAATGTTAGCACTGGGTCTCCTTTTAGACTGGAGCAGAGAAATATACACGTTCTATCTTGACATTGACATAATAAGCATAAGCCCGCCAGTTTTTGAAGTCATACCAAAACCGCAAATCGTATTCACAGTTAGCTATTTGGGAGCAATTCTCGCTTCTTTCCCTCTGATTTCGGCCATTGCACATTTCGCAATTGCATATCCAAGAAACAAAAGTTACAATCAAAATTTGAAGAAGGGGATTAACCCATATCGATGGTATGAATACGCCTTCTCAAGCTCAATAATGATAGTGTTGATTGCGACATTTGTAGGTGTTTGGGATTTCTGGTCGCTGGCTATGATCTTTATCTTGAATGCAATGATGATAATGTTTGGGTATTTGATGGAATTTGTTAACCAATATACTGAGAAAACCAATTGGTTCCCTTATATTCTTGGATGTATTTCAGGAGGAACCCCTTGGGTAGTGCTATATGCTTACTTCACTGCTGCTATTGGTTCAACAGATACAAATCCACCCGCATTCGTATACTTCATATTATTCATCTACTTCATATTGTTCAATATCTTTGCTCTCAACATGGTGCTGCAGTACAAAGGCGTTGGACGCTGGAAAGACTATCTCTATGGTGAACGATTCTACATCATACTCAGTTTCGTAGCGAAGACAATTTTGGCTTGGCTTACGTTCGTAGGAGTATTCGCACCGTTCTAAACACTCCAGATTTCTAGGTGATGTATGCACAGTACGGACAGATTATAGGTAATCTCTAATCATTCGAAGTTTCTTTTGCAGTCAGGAGATTAAGCTTTTATTGCTTCATTGATGTTACTTCTGTGTGGTGATTGGATGGTTAAAGTAAGTGAAATTAATGGAAAAAAGGTGATCACTACGGATGCCTTCAATGTCGGTAAGATTTCAGGAGCTGAAATGAACGATCAATGGAAGATAACACACATACATGTGGACTTGTCCAAAGATGCTACTAATGAGTTAGGATTCAAAAAGCCTATTCTTGGTCACATAACAATCTGTCTACCAGTCAACCTAATTCAAGGCTTTGGAGACGTAGTAACACTAAGCAAAACAAGAGAGGGACTCAAAGGAATCCCAGAATGCAAGGGCAGCTAGTTCCGGTTTAGTAAGCAACTTCTTAACACCTTTTTTTTCTACTACAAACCCTGAGACCGACTGGTTTCTCCATATATTAGCATCTAGGCTCTCTATGCGGATGTGAAAACCAAATTCATTCTACTTACATGCAGAGCTATAGAAAGCAGTTTCAAGTGATAGCCGAAGGCAGACTAGAAGAGTACAGAAAGGTTATAAAACAACAGCAAACCTATCAGATGGGGAAGATAATATGAGCTTCTTAGAGGATTTCATTGGATTGATATCTTCTAATTTGGGCAGAATCGTATTTTCAGTTGTAGCGATTATCATTGTTTTTGTTGTGTATAAGCTCGTAACGAGACAGATAACAAGGTTGAAAGAACAGCGAAAGCTTGAAGAAAACACTGCTTTCACTTTGAAAAGGATTTTTCAATGGATAACAGGATTAGCAGTCATAGTTGTTATAATTGCACAATTTGGTATTGAGGTTGGCTTAATCGCTGGTTTACTAGCTCTTGCCGGAGGGACCATCTTAGGTTTTGCTGCAATGAACACTATTGGGAATGCTATCGCTGGCATAATTGTGATGACGAGCAGACCATTCCAAATTGGTGATAGGATCTATTTCAACAATCAGTTTGCAGATGTGGTAGCTGTGGATCTGATTTACACAAGAATGAGAACCTTAGATAATGTTCTGGTTTCGGTTCCAAATCAGGAATTACTGAAGTCTGAAATTGATAACTACGGAAAGAAAACAAATGTGAGAAGAAGCTGTGCAATCACAGTTGGATATGAATTAGACCCCAAAGATGTGGAAACTGCTCTGCTAGAAGCTGCAAGCAAAGTGGAGGGAGTGCTGAAAGACCCAGAGCCATATGTCTGGATTACCGAATTTGGTGATTTCGCAATTGAATACACTCTATATGTGTTTGTTAACCAGATAAGAGGTCTCCCAAAAATTGATGCTGACCTTAAGAGGACTGTCTTAGAAACGTGTAAAAGTCATGAAATAGACATCAGCACACCACAACTACTGCGTAGAGTAGACTGAACATCGCTGATCCATAGTTTCAATGAAACCAGATTCGAAAGCTTATTAGTTCTCTAGAGAAAACCTGCTTAAGAGGAAGATTATCTTGGCTCGAACTATCAAGAGGAGAGGAAAAAAAGCTGGCCTTCCACCAGGCACTCTTGTTCATGTCGGGGAAAGGAAGGTTGGAAAAGTAAGGATAACCATCATTGATTATGATGAACGTCATTTCGAAGAGAAAGAAGCAAAAAACGTTGAAGAATGTTTCCCATTTAAAGACAAACCTACCGTGACTTGGATTAACATAGACGGTGTTCACCAGTTGGAGATTATAGAGAAAATCGGTGAACACTTCAATATTCACCCACTTGTTTTGGAGGATATTGTGAATACAGGGCAACGTCCAAAAATGGAGGATTTTGTCGATTACATCTTTGTGACTTTGAAAATGATTCGCTACTCTGAAGGTGAAAAGGAAAAGGAGGCAGAACAGGTCAGTATGATTCTTGGCTCAAATTTCGTCATTTCATTTCAGGAAAGCGAAGGAGACGTTTTTGAGCCAATTAGAGAGCGTATTAGAGCTGACAAAGGTCGCATTAGAAAGATGGGAGCTGACTATCTAGCTTATGCTTTGATGGATGCAATTGTTGACAACTACTTCACAATTCTTGAGAAGCTTGGTGAAGGAATTGAGGATATGGAAGAAGAACTGGTGGTCAATCCAAAACCGGAGACCTTACAGGCCATTCACCACATGAAGAGGGAGATGATCTTCCTGCGAAAGTCAGTATGGCCGTTGAGAGAGGTGATTAATCGTTTAGAAAGATGGGAATCATCGCTAATCAGAAAGTCTACAAGCATATATCTGAGAGACCTTTATGATCACACTATTCAAGTTATTGACTCGATCGAAACATTTAGGGATGTTCTCTCGGGAATGCTTGACATTTACCTTTCGAGTGTCAGCAACAGAATGAACGAAGTCATGAAAGTACTCACGATTATTGCTACAATATTCATTCCGTTGACTTTGGTAGCAGGCATTTATGGAATGAATTTCAAGTTCATGCCAGAGCTTGAGATGTCACTGGGATATCCAATCGTTTTACTCATCATGCTTTGTGTTGGAGTATTAATGATCCTTTATTTTAGAAAGAAGAGATGGCTGTAGCAGTGCTCTAGAAAAAACTCCATATCTACTCATAAAACCCTCCAGATTTCTAGTATCCAGTAGGTATAGGAGTACCTAGTTGTTTGCTTACAAGTGCAGAAAGAATAGCTGTCGATGGGGTCTGTATTATCGTGGTGGGGTCGCTGGGATTTGAACCCAGGACCGCCAGCGCCCCAGGCTGGTATCCTAGACCAAGCTAGACGACGACCCCACAAGGATAAATTAGTACCCTGCTACTTGCGCTTCCTAAATAATTTTATGTCTTCTAGATACTGTTAAGTCTGATGTGATAGAATTAAGCTTCTTTTATAAGCTTTTGAAGCAGTATGAAAAGGTTGCTTCCTAACGTCTCTATAATTATGTCCTAAGAACCATGCGCGCACTTTTGTCCGAGGTTCAAATCCCACCCTGTTGGATTCATTTCTTTCTTAATCCTCTAACAGCGCTAACAATCGACAGCAATACTCCAACTCCAATGAATGAGTACCCTACTAAACGGTCATCACCGAATATTATGCCAAGAACCACAAGCGTGATTCCAAGAGTCAAAAGAGCATCATCCTGAATTGCTTGTTTCTTCTTCCTCGTTTGGAAAGCAATAGCGATAGCAACTAAAATAATTCCAACAGCAATGGCGATTATTAGCCATAATTCTTCCATAAGCACACCCAACATTCATGCAAGAGATAGACACTTAAGATTTTGGTTGGTTGGGTTCAAATCCCATCCCAAACCCAAACGTTAACGCTCTATCTCATGCTTGCTCTCGCGCGCTTGCGATGGAAAAGCAGATTTAAGAGGCAAGGCACAGTTATGTACAATGATGGTGGCATCATCTATGGTTAAAGGTTCCGGATCAGCCGTGAAACTTGTAGGCGTTGCTAAACGATACGCCGATGTAGTGGCTGTGGATCATGTTGATTTGGACGTGAAGAAGGGTGAAATCTTCGGTCTTCTGGGGCCAAACGGCTCCGGCAAGTCTACCTTGCTGAAGATTATCTTAGCATTGGTTAAGCCTGACGCAGGATCTGTGAATGTATTAGGCATAAACATTGAGAAAAATCCAGTTGCGATAAAGGCGCAAACCGGATACGTACCAGAGGTTCCCCGCTTATACGAATTTCTAACCGGCATAGAGTACCTCGACTTCACAGCGGATCTTTATGGTGTTAGCACGACAGAGAAGAGAGATCGGATCAATGAATACCTGGAAGCGCTTGAACTGGAAGGCAGAGAGGGCGATATGGTAAGCGCCTATTCTCTCGGCATGAAGCAGAAGATCGCGCTCATATCTGCCCTTGTCCACAAACCAAAGCTACTGCTCTTAGACGAACCTTTAGGCGGTCTTGATCCACGTTCAGCCAAGATTATCAAGGATCTCCTCCGTGAACTAGCATCGAAAGGCATAACCACCATCATGTCAACTCACATTCTGGAGATCGCACAGGCTATGTGCGATCGTATTGCCATCATGCATGGCGGAAAGCTGCTTGCCACAGGCAACATGAAGGAACTGAGAGAGAAGGCCCAGCTACCCGGATCAAACCTGGAGGAGATATTCCTTACACTGACAGGAACCAGTGACATCAAGGATGTGGTTGAGGCTCTGATGAAATGAAATGGAAAAACGTCCTAAGGCTCATAAGAGTCGACATCAAATCCGGTAGACTTGTTCGAGGACAAAAGCTCCGGAGATATAAAGAAAGCAGAGTTATCCAGTATGTAATGTATGGTGGCAGTTGCATCTTTGGGGTAGCCTTAGGACTGCTTGTCGGGATGGTTTACAGCGGAGTCACAGACCCAGAGATGAAGATTGCTCTTCTTTTGAACGTCAAAAACCTCTTCATAGCCGCTCCAACCTTAGTTCTCACATACAGCCTAATCTTCACCATGATGCGCCAAATTCAACGAACTGGGATAAAAGCATCGATCCAACCGCCTTATTGGCTGCCCTTCACTTGGGTGGAACATACACTCGCAGCCATCGTAGCAAACCTTATCGGCATCCAGCTAGCAGCCTTGATCTCCGTTGTTTCAGCGATAGCCGTGGTCTCCATTTTCCTGGGGGAGATTCCCTTTGCGGTCTTGACAATTTCTGCTCTGCTGGCGACTGCGTTTTTGGCCAGCGTCACCACTGAAATCTTCAGGGTCATTCAGGTAAAACTCACAGGAGCGTTTTACAAGAGCTCGGGGAAGAAGGCGATTTGGCTAAGGTTTTTTAGCTCAATTCTTCTCATCATCGCCTTTTACGCGATATATTTCTTCTTTACATCTGGAGCAAACCTTCCCGCAATAATAGAGACATTGGCAGGCGGTCAGAAGACGGTATGGTTCATCCCTTACCTCTGGCTTGGAATTGCCCTGTTTTCCTTTTTAAATGGTCGAGTTTTGGAAACGGTTGCCTTTTCACTAGGGTCCGTGGCTTTTTTTTCAGCTCTTTTCACAGTAGCAGTTAAGCTGAACAGCAGGTTTGGGCTTTATGAACCACCTGCCATAAGAATCTCGATTGGTGGCTATGCACCAAGATCCAGCCTATGGGAAAGACTTGGTTTTTCCCTGTCGGAGGCGGCTATTATGAGGAAGGACTTCAAGGCCTTCACGAGGCGTCGAGAGCTCATGTACTTCTTCGCGCTGCCCATAATCATTACAATGATTTATCTTTCCTTAACGACCTCAACACCTTATTTCCAAGGTTTATCTTTCTTTTCTGCTTTGATTCTTCTGGCACCAGGAGCCTTAATGGCCACTTCAATGGGCTCCATAATAATTGGGCAGGAGGGCACATCAGTGTGGCGCCTCTACTCCTCGCCTATCAAGGCAGAAAGTTTAGTCAAGTGCAAGTACGCTTTTGTAGTCATCGTTTCGTGTGCGGTGACGTTGGTGTGCAGCACCCTTGGTATTCTTATTGTTCGTCCATTAATGAGAACCATTCTTGCTGCAATAATCGAATCAATCCTCCTGATTGTTTCCCTCAGCGCGGTTTCGCTTATAGCAGGAATCAAAGGCGCAAGCTTTGTTGAAATTCCGAGACCAAGAATGATTAGACCTGTAGAGAGTATCATAAACTTTATCATATGTTTAATCTTGGCCGGTGTGATCCTTTTTCCCCTCATTCCTTATATTGGAACAATCATGGGATTCTATAGCCCTCCACCTCCATTCTACCTTTACTTTGCACTAGCGATAAGTGGGGTCATAACTGCGATCGTGACCTACGGTTCCTTTACAATCGCCATGAAAAACGCCAAAGACTTCTTAGCCAAGGCTGAAATATAGAAGATCGAAAAAAGAGGAGATTGGGTGATAGTATAAATAGAATTTAAAATATTAGACCTAGTATAAGCTTCTTAATCCTTTTAGACTCTATTTCCCTATTGGTAGACTTTGCTATTTTCTGGTAGATGGGAATCCATAATTATTGGGAACAGAGGCTTATCTCAGAATATTCACTCAGAGGTTAGGGTTTACGGTGGAGATTTATCGAGAAATGGTGCAACCTCTTTTAATCCAGGAGGCATAAAATCTTCTAAACCAGATATATCCATTCCTTCAGTATCGATTGTCATACTTTTGGTTACCTTATTTAATTGTCTAAGGCTACTTTTCCATTTCTTTACTGGTACTTTCCTTAAATGACGTTCTATGAAACGTTGATTTAAACCTCTCAAAATAGTCTCTACTTTCTTCTTCAAGAGTTCTATCTCTTTCTTTTCGGCTTTACTGAGTTTATGGATTTCTGTGTTCTTCAGTATTTTCTGCTTGTACATAAAAAAGAAACGGAAGAAGCTACTATCTATTTTGACAGTACCTTTCATAATGTATGCTTCTCCCATCCTTTCAACAAAGTCATGCATAAAGCGATTAGTGGTTAGCAAGGACTTCATGAAACCTTTTTGCTTAGATATATCTTTACAGGCTCTTGCTAGATGGATAAATATTGCAATGAGTTTAGCCAACATCCTTGGAATCTGAGATCCAATGTCAATAAACTGTATCAACTGACCTGGAGTAGGTTGTTTATCAACGCTTTCGGCTATAGCCATCAATTTCTCAACAAAATTAGCCATCTCATCAGTTACTGTCTTGTATTCTTTGATCTCTACCTGTAGGGAATCTGCTAACTCCTTCTTTATCGCCTCTTTTTCTTTTCTTTTTTTCTGGTATTCTTGAATCATCTGCTTCAGCGAGATTGCAGGACCAACTAAGCTTGTTAGAAATTGTAGGATAATACTTGACATATGAAACCCTCAATAATATAATTCATAGTTGTTACTATTAATTATTTTCTCACGATAATAATCAACTCTTTTGGTTCAGCTATAACTTTTCCTCTTACCACTTCTTTATGCGGTGAATAGCCCATTCTGGAAACTCTCTTTTTCCAAGCTCTTTATTTACATTACGACAATAATCTTGAAAGTCTTTTACAAAGTCATTGAATTTCTCTCTAAAAGCCTCAAACTCATCTTCAATGCCTTTAGCTATGGCTATACGCTTTCCACTGTAAGTAATCATTTCATGAGCAAACTCTTCAATGATTTTTAGATGCCTCTTGTAGATATCCAGACATAACTCAAATTGTTCCATGATAAGACGGAGATCACGAAAAGTCTTGTTAGATTCGTTTAGCCTTTCTTCTATTTCAAAAAATTTCCTCCTTATTTCTAATTCAACGTGACTTTGCAGCACATGCATAGCCAAAGAGCTTTGGATTTTGTCCTCATAATGTGTTCTTAAGCTATCTTGAATGGTCCTTATAGGAGAGGCGAATCTCCTAGCAATATCTACAAGATCTTTGAATTCTGCAAAATGTTTTCTTGCAATTGCGTTTTGTTTTCTCTTCAATCTGGATTTTTCGATGCTTTTAGAAATTGGCTTGTAAAAAACTACGAAAGGTATAGAGAATATGAGACCTATTAGGAAAATTAATGCAAAATGAAACCACCATGAAGGAACGTAACCACTTAGACTTAGTAGGGTTGTGCTTGCTACTAAAATTGATGCTACATAGCCAATAAGTTTTACCCATTCTATTATCTCTAAACCTTTCTTTCTCTCTTTTTCGTTCTCGATCAACCTAAACCCTTCCCATGAAAGCCTATACATAAAGAATATTTAAAACTGTATTGCCTACTAAAAATAGTCTGGGAAATCTACCGAAAGTTCACTTTGAATGTCTCTCTTCTTTTGGCTATAGTATTATTATCTAGCTGTAGAATTTTCCATATCTTGATATAGCAGACTTTAGATTTTCATCTAAAAGTGGGCATTTACATCCTCTACAAAAGAAATTTTTAAAAGATCACTAACAAATTTGGTATAAGGAGAGAGATTTGGACCGAAAAAAGGATTTTCCTGAAAGTGTAAAAACAAAATGTCTCTTATGGTCTGATCGTCATTGCTGTCTATGTGATAAACGATGCGGAACCGATATTGAGGTTCACCATATAGAGGAAGGTAAAAATGACATCGAGAACGCAATTCCACTCTGTTACTCATGTCATGCTGCTATTCATCACTACAATTCAATGGAACCTATGGGAAATAGATTTCGCCCAAAGGAGCTTAAAAGTGGGCGGGATCAGATTTATGAAAAATATACATGCCACCTAGTTCCTCCTATCGATTTTGAGGTTACTCAAAATATACGAGATACACCAATCAAGAGAAAATTCCCCGACATAGGATTCAACATTCATCATCGAGGGATTTCACATCCAGTAAGAGCAAAGATTGAGGCTAGAGTAAAGCTTGATGACAAAGTGTTAGGAATGTTGAAAGCTCATTATAACGGTAGTAAAAAATGGAACCTCAACCCACTTCAAAAATTTTATGGTCATACATCAAGCCTACCAAAAAAAGCAGTTGAAGCAGTTAAAGACAAGGGAAGACTTCAGATAGATGTAAGAGTCACCATTATAGATAGGTATGAAAGAGAACATCGTTTGCTCCCTGTCGGATACGTCTATATGCCAGATAAAAACTCATGGTTTGCTGAACCATCAGTTTCTTGGTAAAAAATAGAGAGTATGTGGGTGATATCTCCATTTATTACGAGGCTAGGGCAATCCCGCCATGGGTTACGCAAGACTCTTCAAAGTTCACGCTGCACTAATAATAGTAGGTGTTCGTAATTATTCTGAGATCTTGAGGAGCGATCGGGTGTGAGGGAAGTATCTTGGAAACGTTTTGGTTATCACGTGATATATGATGTTGATATTTTGGATGCAATCGACTTCTCAAGTAAATATGGTTTTGGATACATTGTTCCAGATTTGATGATCCCCCGTTTCTTTCCTGAACGCTTCAGCCAATCAGAAAGACGGCATATTCAAAAAGTTGCAGCATCGAGAAACGTGTCTATTTCATTTCACGCCCCGTCTGACTACCTAAATCTTGGCACTCTATATCCAGAGGTTAGGAGAGCAATTCTTAATCGAATGAAACTGAGCCTTGACTTAGCCCGGGATGTTAAAGCAGAAAGATTTACTATTCACATTGATCCTCCATTCGATTTTGTTTTTGCTGGAAGAAAGGGTACATACTTGAAGGATCACTGGGCTCTTTACAAAAATGCTCTAAAACAAAGCCTGCTTGAACTCGCTGAATATTCTAGAGGAGCAGTCACTGTTTGTGTTGAGAACGATAGACTCAGTGACATGGCCATGGAAGTCTTGGAAGAGCTTTTACCAACAGGGAAACTCTTCCTCACATGGGATATACCGAAGAGTCATACGGATAAGGGGAAACCAGTCACTCAAATAGAGAATTTCCTGATGCGCCATATAGAGAGAATCCGAGAGTGCCACCTTCATGATCAAAAGCCCGGGAAGCATTCACATGATATTCTGGGAGTGGGGAGAATCGATTTCCCTCACTATTTGAGAATGCTTGTGCCTCAAAAGGTTCATTTCACACTTGAAATTCGCCCCAGAGAAAACGCGTTGAAAAGTCTGAAAATACTGAAAGATATGCTTGGCAAACTCGGTTGGAAGATTTCTGCTTCTAATTAACTTAGATCGTTGAAAAATACTAATATGCATAGAGACGTAGAAAAAAGGCGTAAATTTGAGAAAGACTCAAAAGGATTGGAGGTCTGCTTTGAGTAAAGTTGTTAGAAATTATTACGACAAGAACGCTGAAAGAGAGTGGAATCGACTTGTTCAAGATCTTTCTCAGCTTCAGTCGTTCAAGTTCTACGCGTATTTCACCCTCTGCTCAATTGTCCTTGTCCAGAAAAAAAATTGGGACAAAGACAATTAAACAACCTAACCATCTTTAAACGTTCAAATGTGAATGTTTAACTAGCAAGTAAAAGCTTTCACACGTTGATTACTACCCAAAGTTGTAAATCACAGTGTAGCCGATATACGATTGCCTTTTAGAAGAGAGGAGAAGGTAAATTGAAGAAAGTATACATCTTAGCAATGTTAATGCTGATTGTCTTGATACTAATAGCATTGATTCCTCTAGGTAATGTGACTCTAGTCATGGCATTACCTACCAGAGGCCCGAAGACGGATACTGACATACGATTCTATCCCAATTCATCGGCTGGTTACGCTGCGCTAAAAGCTAACGACATCGACTTTTTACAGTCGCCGCTGACTTATGAGCAAAAACTAGACGCTGAAGCCGATCCCAACCTCTGCATCGCAGCTTATCACGAGAACGGAATGATAGAGTTTGACTTGAACAACAACTACACCGTATCTGGTATCTATCCTGGAATCAGAAACCCTCTAACCGTTACAGAGTTCAGGCAGGGTCTAACATGTGCGGTGGACAAGCAGTATATCGTGGATGAAATCTTGCTGGGCGCTGGAGGAATACTTAACGTTCCAATTCCACTGAACTCCATCACGTGGTGGAACGAAACCCTACTCCAAGCGAACTACGAGTTCAAGTACGACATGGTAAAGGCTGCACAGTTACTAGACGCTGCAGGATTCGCTGACACTGAACCTGATGGCACTCGAAACTACCCTGTTGGTTGGGATGGCGCAGAAGCCGGAGGCAACATGGACCCGCTTATCTTCTACATAGTACCTGAAGACAAGAGATATGACGCCGGCCAATACCTTGCAGGCCAGTTAGACATCTTGGACATCCCGTACAACAAGATTGAGTGGCCTTCAGACATTCCTTATCCAAATCCTGTTTTGTGGGAGCGAGATTACCACATTTATACAGGCGGCTGGAGCCTAGGAAGATACCCAACGTTCCTTTACTTCGGATACCACAGTGACTACTGGTTCCTAGGTGGGTCAAACTGCGTAACAGGCATGAACTCGTCAAACCTCCCCAACTATCCCCTGCTTGACGAATATGTTCGCGCTGTATACTTCACACCCAGCATCGCCGCAGCCCAAGCTGCTACCCTAAAGGCAGGAGGATACGGCTGGGCTGAATTGTGTGTCAACATCCCCCTATGGTCTAGCAAAAGATTCGTCGCTTGGCGTAAGACTATGCCGGGAGTCGTCAACATGTTTGGCTACGGATTAGACAACCCGTACCAATTTCTACATGCTTATCAAAGTGGTGGCGGCCCAATTAGAATGGGAACTATAGGTGTACCAAAGAGGCTTAACCCGTTGTACTCTGTGTGGACTTATGACTACGCAGTGCTAGACAGAGTGTTCGATACATTGCTGAACATTAACCCATACGACCTCACGGTAGACCAGCCTTGGGCGGTTGAAGACTGGGAGGTTGGAACGTGGTTCGATCCAAACCCGGGTCCAGATGAGCCGTCTACGAAATCTACTGTCACGTATTATCTGAGGAAAGACTGTGGAATAGTGGAACCGGAAACAGGCAACTTCATACGATACGCAACCGCGCATGACTTGGAATTCTCGGCATGGTACACTTACTGCTTCCCTGACGCTTGGAACTATCCAAGCTACGAAGACCTGCATCACAGCGAAGTAATCGATGACTACACGATTAAGTACTACTTCGACGACGCAAGCTACTGGTTCTATGACGACCCGCAATACCCGACACTTTGCAGGGATGAGCTAATCGATACGCTCTGCACTGTAAGCTCTGCGAGTTTCACGAGTGATGGCACAAACTGTAGCGCCGGAACTCAATTCAAGCTGACAACAGAAAACATAGTACAGGTGACTTCTGACGACGTGCCAGTCGACTACTATATTTACGGTGGCTACGAAGACGGCGAGCATAACTGGATTATGCTGGAAGGCGACGTAGGAGCTGGAACATACATGATCAACTTCTACACGGACGACCTTGACCCTCACGGCTACTACCTCGCAGGTCTACCCTGGGCAGACACGTGGTACAGCTTCGGACCGTTTTACTGCACAGACATAGTGCCAGGCGTAGACGGACATGCTGCTCTGAACAAAAACCCACACTACTGGATGGAAACTCCACCTCTAGGTGAGACTGACTGGCGCTGGTGGTGGGACACTCCTGGCGGACAACCAGGATGGGAGATTTCTGGACGCGACAGCGGCTACTTCCAAATCAACATCTACGACGTGATAAAAGCCACAGGAAGCTACTGCCACAGCGGCGATGGCGCATACGATCCACAATACTTCCCAGGCGCAGACCTAGACAAAACCGACCTTGCACACATAGGCATCTACGACATAGTAAGCATCACAGACAAATACGGACTAAAATGGGCAATACCACCCCCATAAAATACATAGCCAAAACCAACAAGACCAACACTCCCTCTTTTTTTCCAAAAATCTTACATATACTTTGTAGCCTCGTTTTTCACACTCGAAATGTACTTGTACTAAAAAAAATTGGTACAAGTACAAATAAGCAACCTAGCCATGATTCGTCACCATCCTCTGAGCAACATTGCTACGCCGTTTGTCCATCAGAAAAGATTCAACAAGCTGCTCAACTTCCAATTTCAACGCACATATTTGTAGTCTCTGGAAATCGCTGCTTAGCCAGAAAACATGATTATTATAATGCTTTGTAAAGTGCCTAACAGAAAAAACTCCGCGCTAATTCAGCATATGCTCGAAACATCTTTTTAACACGAACCACGTGTGCTCGCATAAAAGCTCAAAGTAGTTTAGACACTATTTTACATATCTTCTCGAGAAATGCCTTGTCTTCATTAGTAAATGGTGAAAGTGTATGAGAATCTATGTCGAGTTCACCGATAATCTCCCCGTTCTTAAAAATCGGCACGACAATTTCAGATTTTACTTTGGGATTACATGAGAGATAGTTCGTCTCTTTTGAAACATCCTGTACAATAAACGTCTTTTTAAGCTCTGCTGCCTGACCGCATATGCCCCTGCCAAATGGTACTCTCAGATGTTCTGTGGGTTCTCCTTCAAAGGGGCCAAGTATAAGTTCATCTTGCCCTACTCTGTCTACAAAATAGAAACCGACCCAATCATAATTGGGAATGTTATCCCTAAGCAATTTACAGACAGCCTCAAGTTTTGCATCCTTATCTAGTTTGCTATTCACAATCGCCCTTACTTTTTCAGTAAGGAAATCCAATAATTTCTTCTTCATGTACATGCCTTCTGCAGGTTTTTCTTAGTTACTTTTAAAGTAGCTTTTAAAAGCGATTAACTGCGTTCCATTTTTAAACATACATAAGCGTCTATTCTAATCTCTTTTTGCCTCTACGAACACGCTTCCAAACACATTCGACACATTACCTTCATCTAAATTTCAAGAGAGTCGCCCTTTCTCTGTTTCTCTTTACATTGGTCAAGTATCTCCACTGCTCGACGTATATGAGGAATCGTAATTGACCCACCAACAATCAAAGCAACGTTTACAGCTTCAAAAAACTCCGCATCAGAAACACCCTCCTGAACACAACGGACAACATGATAAGTAATGCAATCATTGCAACGCAACACAATTGAAGCAACCAAACCCATCAGCTCTTTGGTTCTAACATCCAATGCTCCTTTCTGGTAAACACGACTGTCCAACGCGAAAAACCGCTTAACCGCAAGACCACCCCTAGTGAGAATCTGCGCATTCATACGTTCGCGATATCGCTTAAAATCCTCAAGAATATCCAAAACACTCCCTCACCTATCTCCACTATAAAAAGTGTGCACGCATTTTTGTGTTTGGGTATTTAGAAAGGTTTTCAGAGCGTACACTATGCTCTATTTGCCAGATTGCAAGCTCAAGTGCAATTCTTTATAGGATTGACCAGAAAATTATTCAATATGGCAACTAAGACAATCAGTCTCTCTAACGCGCTACTAATGTTAACATTGATTACCTTTTGGGGGAGCTCATTCGTAGTTGCCAAAATAGTGCTAAGAGAAGAATTAACTCCAGTTGCATTAGCTACATTTCGATTTCTTATTGCTGGTGGACTATCCCTCGCTGTTCTTCTCTTCAAGAAAAGCCAAAAACGAGACTACAATCTTTTCATTGAAAAGAAAGATGCCCCAACACTATTATTCCTCGCTCTTTCAGGCGTCACTCTATTCTTCGCTGCTCAATACACAGGTATTAAAATGGCAGGAGCGGCTATCGCCGCAATCTTCGTCTGTCTCCTCTCGCCGATTCTCATCACCGTCTTTTCCACCAGAATATTTAAAGAGAATCTAGACAGAAAACAGATTTTTGGAATCGGAATTGCTGCCACAGGCACCTTAATTGTCATTACTAGCGGTGTAAGCTTCCAAAGCAACAAAGAATTCTTTTTTGGAAGTCTAATTTTACTTTCTACCCCAATCCTCTGGACTGCTTACAGTCTATTTGGGAAGAAGACAATTGAGAAGTACAATCCTTTTCTCGTTGTAACCTACGTAAACGCTTTAGGAGGATTATTCCTAATCCCTTTTTCTCTGGCTGAAAACTCACTACAACAAATATTCACGATGAGTCTCAACAGCTGGCTTGCAGTTCTCTTCTTATCTATTACCTGTTCTTTGTTAGGATACAACATCTGGTTTTACGTGCTGAAACAAGTAGGAGCAGCGGTGACCAGTTCATTCTTATTTGCAGAGCCGCTGATAACCATGTTGTTTGCGGTGACGCTAGTCGGAGAAGAGATAACCTTTTCCATTTCCACAGGAGGACTTCTGATCTTCACAGGGGTCTACCTTGTAACCAAAAAGCAAAGAACACACAAGCGCTTCACAACAAATTAAACATTCGAGAATATCACCACTTAGCGAGGAGTATCAAGGATGACATTCAAAGTAGTTTTTCTTGCTCACACACCTGATGCAAAGCCAGAAAAGCACAAGAAAGACCTTCCAAACCGAAAAGACGTGATCATCGAAGCTTTAATCAGCAGATATGCGGATACGATGTTAGTAATTTTGAATTTAACGAACGCTGAAAAAACGACAAATCAAAGAGCTCATAAACATCTAAAAGCAAACCAGTCAATGTAAATAAACTATTCACCGCTTAACTGCTCTCTCGGAATGTGTAGTTGCATTTGGTGCATCTAAAAAACTGTGTTGAAGATTCTTCCAACTTTTTGACTTGAACCATCCATACGTAGGCAAGATTATTTCCACACCTAGGGCACTCTATCCTAATCGTAGGTAAGGTGCGTAACTTTTGTTCCTCCTTACCTATTACAGCTATGCCAACATTAGAAGAATGCTCTGAAATCCTAGGGACATGCGTCATCAGGCGAGTTGTCCGTTTCTCGTAGCCACACTTTGGACATGAAAGCAGAAGAACAACCTTCTTTCCTTCCGTTTTCTTTAGTGGAATCAATTTCTTTCCACAATTGGTGCAAAAGTCCAATCTACATGCTCTCCTTTTTTTAGATGCTCTTAGCTAATTCGTTTGTTTTACTTTTTTTTCTTGCATTATGGTTATCTTCGCTCCCATCACTATCTCACCCTTGATTTTGTGTCAAAAAGAAAAAGAGAAAATGGGAAATAGAAAGCCTAATTTGTCATTCTGCTTTGCTTTTTCCTTTCTTTCCTTTTTTCTTTCCTTTCTTTTTTGGCATTGCTCACCAATCCTCTTCCTCTTCTTCTTCCTCTTCTTCTTCTTCTTTGAAGAGCATAGTTAGACCTCCAAAACTTCCTTAAAGGCTAATGTTGGGTATATCTACTTTTCGTCTCAAAAAAACCGCAGAAAAGTGCTTTTTCTTTAGAAATAACCTTAGAATGAGCTTCTTATCTGTCTTATAAGCAAAAAAGATGATAGGATCTTCACTAAATGCAGCGAGAAGCTAGAAAACGCTTCTACACCTCTTTAAATATTAACTTCACCCAAGTGAATGTTGGAGAAACGAAATATCCCATGTTATGTCTGAGTTCGGGAGATATCTCCACAAACAATATTAAAAAGCAATAATTTTTTGTCGGTGCGCGCGTTTCTATTTTTAAACGTAGTCAAAATATAAGGTTTTAGATTTTTGCCCACGCACATAAGATTTATTTAGTCACGGTCTCTGAACATTTCTTGATTTGGAATCGAGAAAAATTGGTGAGTAAAATGGAAGAAGATGAAAGAATTCGTACAGGTGTCTCTCTTAAGGTAATAGCGTTGATTTCAGTCTTGGCATTCTTTTTCTTATTCATGATAGTCTTCGGATTGGTTATGGTAGTTCAAGTTGGCGTTGGACATGCAGTAATACTTGTAGATCCTATTGCTAGATCAACAAGTGAACCAATACTTGGTCCGACTTATGCAATAAAAGCACCGTGGGTCACTGCTGTTGACATTTACTATGCTACCGAGACGTTTGAGGACGTAATACCATCTTTTTCTTCTGATCAGCTTGAGATGGAGATTGAAGTTTTGGTTAGATGGTCGCTTGACACTGAGAAAATTAGGGATCTTTACAACAATTATCCAAATCTGAACTACAAAGAAAAGGCTATTGAGTCAATTATGGAAGAAACCATGCGGCTAATAACCAAAAACTACACTGCATTGGAAACTATAGAGTTCAGAGATGCTGTAAGAGATCAGGTAGAAACAGCTGTTCTTCAAGAGTTGAATACAGAACCATCGCTGGCAGGTGCTTTAGTGCGTTTTGAACTAGACCTGAAGAACATTGGCTATCCAGATAAGTACACTTCAGCTATTGAAGATAAACTAGTGGCGGAACAGCAGAAGATTCAAGCAGCTTTTGAGAGGGAAAGAATATTGATACTGGCTAACGCAACGGCTCAAGAAGTTATCATCAAGGCAATAGGTGAAGCGGAGGCCAAAGTCATAGAAGCTAACGCAACAAAAGAAGCTATTGAACTTGTCTTGGCGTCGGTTGGTCAAAGTGGAAATCAGACAAGAATTGCAGAGCTCTATCTCTGGGTTCAAGCCTTACAGAGAATTGCACCAGACGTGGAAATACTAATAGTAGGTGCAGATGGAATACCCGTGTTGATACCAACGAATTCGACAACACCCTAAGGCTCTCAGCAGAAACACTAATCCCTTTTTTTCTTCAGTCATACGCATGTGGTTTCAATTTTTCATGCCGGAAAAAATAGGGAGTTGCGAGAGATATCTCCACTTTTTGTTTACTTGCAGTATTGGTGTCCGACACTTCAGAAAGGAGATTTTCTCGCGCATCCCTAACTGTGCAAGTCCGCGCGTGGATTCCGAGGGTTCTTTCATAAACCATAAAAACTAAGCAGAAGGCATGACTCCTGAAGTGTGGTGAGCAAGAGAAGGCGCGTGGGTTCTTCAAAGAAAGAGGGAATATGCGAAAGCATCTCTTAGTTGGCGTCTTGGTCCAAGCTGGACAATGCCCCTTCCAGACGACAACACCATATTTAAATCGGAGCACGAACAAACAGCAATTCTTCAACATTTAAGAGGTTAAAAGTTGGCCAAGGAAAAAGGACCAATCTGGATAGCTAGAGTGCTGTCAAGATGCAGCGGATGTAGAAAATGCGAGATCGCGTGTTCACTTTCCCACGAAAAGCGCATATGGCCCGAAGCCTCAAGAATAAGAGTCTTTATGCTTGTTCCAGGCGTAGAATTTCCTCACTTCTGTGCCCAATGTGAAGACTACCCATGCGTGCAAGCGTGTCCAGTCAAAGCACTATCTGTTAGCCAGAGAACAGGCGCAGTCTTAGTCAAGTCCAAAAAATGCACTGCATGCGGAAAATGCGTAGACGCTTGCCCAGGCAGAATACCTCACATTCACCCTACAAAAAAACACGTTTTGATTTGCGATTTATGCAGAGGCAACCCTCAATGTGTTAGAGTCTGCCGACAGGGAGGATGGAACGTACTAAAAAAAGTCCACAGAACAAACCGAGCATACAAACTCTATGCACGAAAACCAGAAGAAACGACGCGCGATTTGGCTGTCAAGATGTATGGCGAAAAAGCGGAGGAATTGGTTTGATATTAGGTTACTCGGGGAAGTTTCTAGAAGTCAGTCTTTCAACAGAGAGTATCCAAGAAATAACAATTGACGATGACGTTCTGAGAGACTATGTAGGCGGCAGAGGTTTAGCAGCAAAGATTCTCTGGGATAAGCTAGGTGCCAAATGGGAAACAATTGACCCCTTGGGACCAGAAAACATACTTCTGTTCTTGACTGGACCCTTGACGGGATTCTTCCCAGGCGGCAGAACATGTGTTTCTGGCAAGTCTCCACAGAGCAATGGCATTGTAGGCTCAACTGTGGGAGGAGAATTTGGGGTCGAGCTTAGATGCTCTGGTTATGACGGGATAATATTATATGGTAAAGCAAAAAGGCCATGCTATTTATTTGTGAAGGATTCTGACGTTGAACTGAGAGACGCGAGTCACGTATGGGGTAAAGACGCAAAGCAAACCGTCAAGATTCTAACTAAAGAATGTAGAGAGCTCTTGAAGAGGCGCTTTCCTCAATATGGCGAGTTTAAGGAACCTGCAATATTGTATATTGGCCCAGCAGGAGAAAACAAGGTTCTTACGGCGGTTGTTGCGGCGAAATGGACGCATGCTGCTGGTTATGGTGGCTATGGCGCAGTTATGGGCTCTAAGGGTCTAAAGGCAATAGCTGTCAAGGGAACTGGGCCATTACCACAAGTTGCTGACATTGGGAAAGTGAAAAGGCTGATTCAAAAAGTATGTGATAACGCTTACGAGGATGAACTGTGGAGACGTTGGGGAACAGGGGCAGCTGGATACGAAGTTGGAGCGAAGACCAGCTCTGAACCTGTCCGGAATTGGCAGGATGAATGGCATGATGAAAGAAGCTTTGGAGTTGACAAGTTTGAGGATAGAGTTTGGATAAAACAGTTCTGGGGCGACTTCGGATGTCCAACCTGCTGTCTAAAGATAGCGATGGTGAAAACCGGACAGTTTAAGGGAGCAATAACAGACAATCCTGATTACGAACTGCAAGCCTATTTGGGTACAAACTTGGGGCTTTTCACTCCAGAAGAAAACGTGTTTCTCTCGGCTCTCATCGACGATTTAGGTTTATGCGGTATACAGACAGGAAACGTGCTAGGTTTCGCTGCTGAACTTTTCCAAAGGGGAATATTTACAAAGGAAGACCTCGATGGCATAGAGCTTAATTGGGGAGATGCGAATGCATTTGCAGCCCTAGTCAGGAAGATTGCATTTAGAGAAGGTATAGGAGACATGTTGGCGCAGGGAACTTATCGTGCAGCTCTGAAGATTTCAGAGGCAAAGAAAGTGGACGTTCTACAGTATGTTGTACAGTCTAAAGGGATAAGTATCGGTGCTCATGGAATCCGCAGTGGCAAAGATTACCCCCATATTATCTCCTACGCATGCTCAGTTCAAGGAGGCGATCACACGTCAACTGCTGCACTCCCATTGAACGGACCTGGAAGCGAATTGTGGGGGATTTTCAACGATTCAGCCGTGTACTGTTTCTTCAACAGTTTCGGTCTGAAACGCAAGGTCAGGTTCGACTTTTACAAAGCAGTTACAGGCTTAGAGTTGACGCCTGAAGAATGGTGTAGTTCCAAAGCGTTAAGGATACTGCAGCTTCAAAGAGCGATGCTCCTGCTAGGCGGACCCGACTTAAAGTGGAACCCTAAAATCCACGATGATAACCCACCTAGATTTTACGAGCCATTACCCTCCGGACCATATAAGGGAAAGACTACTCAAAAAGCAATGGTGCAAAAGTACAAGAGAAGATATTACAAGGAAGCAGGCTGGGACAAAAATGGAATCCCAGAGTCAGAAAATCTCAGAAAACTCGGATTGGAAGACGTTGATAAGGCTTTGAAAAGAATACGACAATGAAACGTTGTACATATTGCAAGAAAATGGAGAGTTGCGGGGTGATTTCAGGAGATCTCTCCTTTTGTCCGGGATTCAAATCCCAGCGACCCCACCAAGATAACAGCTGCTTTGAAACAAAGGTTTAAGATATTGGCAGACAAGTTACATTCCCAAATGTGAGGAATTTGTTCATGGACGTAAAATCAATACAGACGGAAAAAGATGTAATTGGAATCCTGAAAGACAAAACACAGTTTGAAAGAGACGTTTATGTTGCCACCTTCAAAATCCCCAAAGGAAAAGTCAGCACTTATAAGCGGATAGCCGAGAAAATTGGCAAGCCAAAAGCCTACCGAGCAGTGGCGAACGCTCTTCACAAGAACCCTCTGTCACCGGTTGTCCCATGCCATCGTGTTGTAGGCTCCGACGGTTCGTTCGGTGGGGACAAGAAAGGGGCCGAATGGAGAAGAAGTATGGTCAAGAAAGAGGGAATCCCAATTAAGAAAGGCAAAGTGAAAATCAGCAACGAAATCCTGTACTAACACACTACGCCGACCTTTCAAAGTATACCACTCGATGAGGCATATAGAAAATGGGATTTTGCGGGAGATATATCCATGCTCGCTAGTTCGAATCTCTCCCCGCCCACCTAGAATGCTGAAACAGTGAAAACATTTCTTTTGAAATGCACTTTCTTTAATACTTCAATACCCGTTGCTAGCCACAGAGAGAGTAAGACACATCCCGACACCACAAAAGGCATTAATGTAGAGCCAGAAGGAAGCTTTAGAGCCAAAGCGATAACCCAAATTGTAACACAAACAGTTAATCCAAAAAACACAAGTTTAACTTTCATTTCAATTTTTTCATTCATTCCATCAAACCTCCCTACATAATGCATTATGAGGGATGCATATAAACATAATGAGTTATGCTGAAAGCTCTCCCTTGAATTGTCTTCATCCTCCGGAATAGTATCTTCGTAAGGTTTGAACTTTCTTTACTCCGAACATATCGGCCACTCCAAAAGGATTCTTGAGAAGATTAAGGTAGTATGTGAAACCGCAAGCTCTTAGAAAGTGTAGAAAGATATCCGGATGTAGAGAACTTATGATTTGGATTCCTCTGGTTCTTCTATCTGGTCTTTTGTGTCGATCTGGAGATCTATGTGCACCATGCCCAAAAGTGCAGATTTAAGAGCCTTTCCAAATTTCTTTAGACGGCGCTTCATGGTCTTTTTTGATATCACAGTCTTCCGTTCACGTCTCAAATAGATAAGTAGGCAGATTGTTTCGCCGAACACCATGATCAAAAGGACTAGGTTCCAATAAAGCCGTGGGGATGGTGACTTGAAAACCACATTCACAACGCAGGCGGAGGCTCCGATGAAACAGTAGAGCGATATCCAAAAAATCTTTTCCCATCGTTGTATCTCTCTCACCTCCTTTCTTTATTTCTTCCATTTTTTAACCATCTTTGACAACAAGAACACTTCTTAAGATTCTCTTTCCGACTTTACAAAAATGTGTAGAAAAAGCATACCCATTCCCTCTAAAAAATACACTCTTCTTCTTGAAACATCTCCTATAGAAACTGAGCCAAAACTAAGTTATAATACTTTATATTTCCGAGTAGAGGCGTATTCGGAATTTTAATCCTTATTTAAGCGGTTTCTTCACTTTACCTCATGGCTCTATTACCTCATCTGCATTGGCTTGTGATATGTATATGTCCATTAGAAGACATATGCTAACCTTTTTGTAGCCTTGGCCGGGTCTTGAGGCCATTTTTTCTATGGGAAAATCTTTTTTGTAGAGAAAAAATCTCGGATAGAAATAAATAAAATCTAATTCTCTTTCTCTCTCTTGCGGAGTTCCTCATAGGGCCTTATGATCTCTTCGATTTGGTTTTCTTAGCATCTCGGCAGGCATCCTTTATTAGCTTGTTTGCCTCTTCATTTCCAAGTTTCTCTACAAGTATCCATAATTCCCCCTCACGCACATTTTCTCTTTCTAAAACTTGTTCTAAATACTGATTATCTTTTCATAATCTTTGTTACTGTCATAGTTGTACTTAGAGTTTGGATGACATAGAGATGAGTGTTTCACAAGAAGTCCAGAATATAAGGACAGGATTAGAAGAAGAATCACGTTCTTTGAACGAAGAACTAAAGAACCTGGAAGACAAGGTGAAGATGCTTCGGGATAAGGTTGCAATTGAAGAGTTAAGAAAGAGTAACGCTGCAACGCGGGACGTCATATCTCAACTAAAAACCGAAATAAATGAACTGGAACGAAGACTGAATGAAACTATAGAAACACCAGCACCAAGTCAACAATCCCAGGAAATCATTGCGGAAAACGCTGCTACATTGAACCCTGAAGTTCCCCCAGCTCAGCAACAATCTGACGACAAGAAACAAGAAGAAAGAAAAAGAAGATTCTTCTAAAAGGTCTATACGGAAAAGATAGACGAACTCCAGCTCCTTCCATGACAAGGCTTTCGTTCTTTGAAGCTAAACCAGATGCTCCCCTAAAATGATTTAATCTGCGGAAAAATGGGGAACGCCGGAGATGTCTTCAATTATCATAGTTTTACGTTAATCAGTTAGAATAATACAGAGGTAACGCCTCAAATCGGTATGCGTGCCAAAATGACAGAGAAGGGGTGGGCTAAGACGCGTGAGTTTTTTGTGATTCAACTTCTTCTGGATTTTCTATTATTTGTTCTGAGATTAGATTGGCTGTTTCATGTTGATTGCGCTGTGTGTGCTTGTAGACTTTCAAAGGAACTGACAGATTGCCTCTTAAGTAAGCTTCACGACAACTACCACATGCAAAAAGAGCAACTCCAAACAGAGTGAGGCCGATGTTTATCATCAGATATCTAGATGGTAACATGGCGATAGAAGCAAGTCCCCAGATGATCAGGATCAACCCTACGCCACTTACGAAGCCGTAGATATACGCACCCATCCTATGGCTTTTCGTATCTGCTGACAAATATACCACTAGTTCTTGAAGGGGCATATTGTAATTTAATTGTTGCGAAGTTCTAATAACGATGTCAAGTAAAGATAAAAACGGGGAAGATGCGGGAGATATATTTACTGTGGGAGATTTCGAACCTCTTCCAGATTAATGCCAAAAAGAATTGTATTCTAAACAAACATCTCTGGATATTGTGGTTTCAGAAACTTCCGAATATCAACACAGAGATGGCACCTATCTATATATCCATCTTTTTGGGATTGGAATCCGTGAGCCTCCTGAAGTTCGAGTAGCCCTTTAGGTCCACTTTCAACTATTGTCCTAATCACAGGATTATTTTTCCAGTGATAACTGCTGAGTATCTTGAAGAGAGATTCTTTCTTAGCGTTCCCTATGGATAAACTCCAGCATATTGATGCCCAGCCTTTAGGATCAAGGGTTATGCAATCAGGGTTTATCAGTGCACTTTCTGCTTCGGGACATTTTCCTTCTAAAGGTTGCTTAGGAAAGAAATCAGTCAGGGTCTTTCTTGCTCTTCCTTGAGGCCACACTTTGTTAACATGCACCTCCAAGTTCAAAGTTTCAAGAACACTCATTATCCTATTTGTCTGTCTATCAAACTGATTAGAAGCCGTCTCACTTTTAAGAATAGCAACATTCCATCTAACCTTCTCTATACCAACATCGACAGAAGCTAACGCAGCGTTACGTGGATAGTCTAAAGGAATGTAAGGCCAGTGAAACGCATCAACACTAATCAACATCTCATTTACGCCCGCTTCCTTCAACTGAGAAGCCAATTCTTTCGCTTGATTCTTGTCCCGACCCCAAAAACCATTTGTAATTAGCTCAATCTCTGGGATCCGCAATTCTTTAGCTTTTTGAAAAAGTTTAATAGTCCTTTCAGGATAGAGCATCGCTTCGCCTCCGAAAATCATGAAGGACTCCAGATCCGCCACCGATGTTGCTTCGTTAAGATAGTTTATGCCATCTTCAACCTTCATCACACCTTCCCTCTCAGGAGAGTGCTCTCCTTGACAATGAATGCATCGAGAGTTGCATTTCTCTGTCAGCAAAAACTCAAGCCTTTTAATCTTCATCTCCGAGCACTGCTCACATAAAACTACACTGCAAGTTATTTCAATTTGTCGTTTCCAATAATCTTAGTACGCGCTCTGTTAACTGAAATGCTGATTCATACTTCTAGTGACCTAACAATCTACCTGAGTGAAGTCCTCTTACCGCGGTTAACTTTAATATCTTCAAATATACGCTGGATTGACTGTTTACTGGTGAAGCAGCATGAGATCTTTATCAAAAAGAAAGAAGGATAGGTTTCCTCAATACCGCGGTCTGGAATGGCACAAAAAGGTAAGCAATCCCGATCATCCGAATTTTTGGAAATATGGTGTAGCCAACCTTTTGTTTCTGGCCTATATGGAAGATAAAAAGCTAGTGCTTGATCTTGGTTGTGGAGTAGGTGATGCCTCCTTTTTCTTAGCGGAACACCGGGAGATGGAGTGGATTGTTGGTGTGGACTTGGTGGATGACATGATTAGAGTGGCAAAGACGAGTGCAGTTAACAAGGGATTAAACCGAAAGATCTCTTTTCTGGTTTGCGACGGACGACACTTACCTTTCAAAACATCATGTTTTGAGGTTTTAATATCAAGAGGAGATGTTTTCTGTTTCCTGATTCCATTGAAGAGGAGCGTTCAAGAGTTAAAGAGGGTCTTGAAGCCTCGAGGGATTACAGTTTTGGAGATGGACAATCGGGTGGAATGGAAACCAGGGACCATAATCTCAACCAGTTTTCAAAAGACCCTTGACGGAAGAATCGCTTACCGTGTAGAGGTGTTTACAACTAAACGAAATCATAGAGCTACTTCCTACATCTTAGACCCGAATGGGAAAATCGTCAGGAACATTATGAGAGATCCAGAGTTTAATGAGAAGGGCTACAAATCATTAAAGTATCCTCTTCAACAGATTGAAGAAGAAACTCTTGAAATAAGGCAAGGGGTTCCAACACATTGGCCTACAGCGAAAGAACTGTTTGCCCTGTTTAAAAAAAGTGGCTTTTCCGAAGTACAGGTGACGGGCGATGGTTTGCTAATGAAGTTACTTATTGATGGTGACGAAGCGATTATAGAAACTATGAAAAGAAGCCCACAACTATTCTTTGAGATTGAGAAAAGACTTGTTCCATACATAAATCCTGATAAAGCTCCGACAATTGTCTTACGAGCCACTGCGCCTTGAGACAATGATGTATTTCCAAAAAAACCGAGAATTTAAGCCAAGATATAGACCTAATCCTGAGCTTTAAGAAAAAAAGGAGATGTGCGGGCGACGTCTCCACTGGTCGCCAGTTCAAGCGCGCGCAGATAATCCGAAAAGAATTCGGAAGCTGATATCCATAGATTTCTCTCGTCGGAACAGGAAATCCAAAAAAAAGTGGAGAAGTTGTAGATGGACTAACAACTTGAAATAGGCTTGTTTTTCCATCAGTCTGTATAAGGCGCAAGTCCCGCTGCTTCGTTGAACCAGTTTGCAACAGTTAGCCACATGCTTTTCATTGATTTGTCCCAGAAAGCCATGTTCGCCCAGCTAAGAGTGAAACCTGAATCTATGTATGTGATTATGTATGACTCAAAGGATTCCATTTCTGCCATAGTATGATGTAAACGTCCTTTACCTTCAACATAGGCTCTCACTTCATGCTTCCAGAATCCAGGTGAATATCCAGGTTCAGGCGGTGGAGGCTCACAAGCAAAAACTGGTGAAACTATCAGAACCATCAACGCGAACACAGTTACTCCTAAGGCAACTTTTCTCAATCTCATTTTAATCCAAAAAAATAAGGATGGACCAGGTGATAAAAAGACATATGGTAAATAATTATAGAAAAAAACTAAAGTGCAAGACCAAAGAAGCCGAGAAATGCAGGAGACAACGTCACTTTAGTGTCATTCCAAGCTAGACGATGCCGCCTACGAAAACGAGAATCTGCTTCCCATCTACGTCCTCGGAACATTTTTATGCTGTCCATTTCAATGACGTATTTGAAGCCTACGTCCACGAGTTTGCACGCTTCAGCCCGTTAAGCTGGTCAAAGATGAGAGAGCAAGATGTTATTGTCCAGATTCTTGGGATGCACTGTCCAGCGTGTGCACAGCGGATAGAAGCTAGCTTATCAAAAGCCGATGGAATTATAGAGGTCAGAGTGAGTTATGCAGCAAAAGAGGCTTTTGTGAAGTTTGACGCTTCCAAGGTTAGTGTTGAAAAAATTAAGGCGATCATTAAGCGGAGTGGATATGAAGCAGTTGAGCAAGTTGAGGGAATTGTTGAAAAACGTAAGAAAGAGTTGCGAAGGCAGATCCTGCTTTTTTTTGTTGGGCTTATTTTTACAATCCCAATTGTTTTAATCACCTATTTTTTGAAAATTCCAACAAAGAATTTTCTATTATTAACGTTAGCGACTCCAGTTCAGTTTATTGTAGGTTGGCATTTCTACAAAGGCGCGTATAATTCACTTAAAAGCGCGTTTGCTGACATGAATGTGCTTGTTGCACTAAGTGCATCAGCTGCTTACTTTTATTCTTTGTACTCAACTTTCTTCTTAGTAGACAGTATGGTTTTTTATGAGGCTTCAGCCGTTGTCATAACCACAATAACGCTTGGCATGCTTTTAGAGGAGATGGCCGTCGAGAAAACTGGTGACGCAATCAAGAAGCTTATGGCGCTCCAGCCCAAGACAGCAATTGTAGAGCGTGGTGGTGGTAAAGAAAGGGAAATTCCAATTGAGGAGGTTGAGGTTGGGGATGTCTTAATTGTTCGACCTGGAAACAGGATACCGGTTGACGGGTTTGTGGTTGACGGGCATTCGTTTATAGATGAGTCAATGATAACTGGCGAATCAGTTCCAGTTGAGAAAAATGTTGGAAACACGGTTTTCACTGGAACAATAAACAAAACCGGCACACTGAAGTTCAGAGCAGAGAAAATTGGGAAAGAAACAATGCTAGCACAAATTGTTAGATTAGCCCGTGAAGTGCAAGCAAGTAAGGCGCCAATCCAGAGAATAGCGGATCGCGTCGTCAACTTCTTTGTTCCCATAGTTGCCGTAATTGCATTCGGAGCGTTTGTAACTTGGTATTTTGTCTTTAAAGATGAGATGTTGGCAGTGACTACGTTGGTTTCTGTCTTGGCGATAGCATGCCCATGTGCTTTGGGCATCGCAACCCCTGCCGCAATCATGATTGGTGTTGGCAAGGGAGCAGAAAATGGAATTCTGATAAAGAACAGTGCGGTGTTGGAGGTTGTAAGAGATATTGATACTGTCGTCTTTGACAAGACGGGTACCTTAACTAAGGGCAATTTAGAAGTTACAGATATTGTTGGAAAAGATAGAACTCGTGTTTTAGAAGTTGCCGCTATTGCTGAGAAGAGGTCTGAGCATCCCATAGGCGAAGCAATAGTGAAGAAAGCTGAAAGCGAAGGAATTACTGTTTCAGAGCCAAGTTCTTTTGAAGCCTTGCCAGGATTTGGGGTAACTGCAAAGTCTAGGCGCAGACAAGTTTTGCTTGGAAATCGTGTCTTGATGAAGAACAATAAGGTCTCAATCAAGCAATTTGCAGATGACATTGAGAAGCTGGAGAGCGAAGGTAAAACAGTTTTAATAGTGGCTGTTGACGGTAAAGCTGCTGGTTTGTTAGCTGTTTCCGATACACTTAAAGAGTATTCTAAGGATGCGGTTGAGATGCTTAAAAGAGCTGGCTTAGAAGTTGTTATGCTTACGGGCGATACGAGAAAAACAGCAGAAGCAATTGCGAATCAGTTAGGCGTTAATGAGGTTTTGGCTGAAGTTATTCCTGCTGGAAAGGTTGAAGAGATAAGGAAGCTGCAAAGTCAAGGACGCTTTGTCGCTATGGTTGGTGATGGAATAAACGATGCGCCTGCAATAACGCAGGCTAATGTGGGAATAGCCATTGGAAGCGGAACTGACGTTGCAATAGAGGCTGGAGACATAGTTCTAATTAAGGACGATCCGCGCGACGTGGCTGTCAGCATTAATCTAAGCAACAAAACATTGCAGAAGATAAAGCAGAACCTGTTTTGGGCGTTCTTTTACAATTTACTAATGATTCCTCTAGCTGCAGGAGTTCTTCATCCATCGTTTGGCATTTTGATTATACCAGAATTTGCAGCTGCCGCAATGATACTAAGTGACATTACAGTTGTTGGAAATTCAATGCTGCTTAAGAGATGGAAGCCCTAAAATTGGTTTCTGCCGCTTGAAAAGCGAATCGAATTACTCTAACGAAAAAAAATTCAGAAAAAGAACTCAGTTGGCAAATCGAAGCAGGGTTTTAGTATATTTGCGAACTGGGAATGCTAAATTCTTTAGGAAGCGGAAATGAAAAATATACCAAAATGCTTAATTTGGTTTCTTCTGTTCATAGGTAAATTCTCACGGAGGCTGGAGAAAATTTGCCAAGAATAATAGTTTGCCTCAAACAAGCTATAGACGTTAACCAACTGAAGGCAGATCCTTCCACAAGACGACTAGTCACAGCTGGCGTGTCGCGGAAAATTAGTGATTTTGACAAAAACGCGTTGGAAGAAGCTGTTCGTCTCAAAGAAAAACTTGGCGGCGAGATTGTAACGGTTACAGCAAGCGGGGAAGACGCCAAAACATCGATTCGTGAGGCTTTGGCGATAGGCGCTGACAAAGGATACTTCATTAACGATGAGGCTTTGCTGGATTCTGACACGTTAGCAACCTCATTTGTGTTAGCTGAGGCGGTGAGGAAAATTGGTCAGTTTGATCTTATTCTCTGCGGCGAAGCATCTATTGACGGTTTTTCGGCACAAGTTGGTCCACGTATTGCTGAGCTGCTGAACATCCCTGTCATCACGTATGCTCGGAAAATCAGTCTAGAAGGCAACGTTGTGACTGTGGAGAGAACCCTTGAAGATCGCTACGAGACAGTGAAAACTAAGACGCCTGCAATAGTAACAGTAACCAAGGAGATTAACGAACCGCGAATTCCTTCGCTTATGGCGATAATGAAAGCTTCTAAGAAAGAAATAGTGACTTGGAAGCTAGCAGACATCAATGTCCCATTGGAAAAAGTTGGAGAAACGGGTTCCGGTGTCAGGATTATGGATGTTTTGGCGCCTAAGGTGGAACGAAAAAGGATTGTGATTGAAGGAGAGAATCCAGCTGAGATTGCAGAGAAACTGGTGAAAGCGCTTATTCAGGAGGGTATGGTAGGGAGGTAAGCGCGATGAGTGAACATATAGGTGTTTGGGTTTTTTCTGAGAATTATAATTTGATGCTGGAACTGTTAGCTGGCGGAAGCATGCTCGCAACTAACCGCAAGACAGAACTTGCAGTCGTGTTACTTGGAAGCGGGGTAGAGAGCAAAGCAGATGAGCTTATCAAACATGGCGCTGACAAAGTTTTCGTAGTTGACAGCTCCCGCCTGAAAGACTTCCAAATAGAAACTTATTTGAGCGCTCTAACAAACCTCGTTACAGGCAACAAACCCGAAATTCTTCTCATAGGATCTACAAAGAACGGAAAGGAACTAGCTTCCCGACTAGCCGCAAGACTTGAAACAGGATGCACCCCAGATTGTAGTCAACTTGCCATTAACGAAGAAGGACAGCTGGTGACTAAAAGAATCGTATACAGCGGTAACGCCGTCGTCACAGCTACCTATCGTAAAAAACCGCAAATAGCCACAGTGCCGCCTAGGACGTTCGAAAAGCTTGAGCCGAAAGAAAGGAGCGGCGAGATAGTGAAAGCTGAGGTTGAAGTTGAAGAGTCGAAAATAGAAGTTGTGGGAGTCAACAGGATGGAAGTGGCTGACGTAAAAATCGAAGATGCACGAATAGTTGTCTGCGGCGGAAGAGGAATTGAAAAGAAAGAAGACTTTAAGCCGCTTGAAGAACTTGCTAAACTTCTCGGCGGCCAAGTTGGCAACACGAGGCCATTAGCTGAAGACCGAAAATGGTTCACGGGGTGGGTTGGCTTGTCTGGAAAGAAGATCAAGCCGACGCTTTACGTAGGCTGCGGCATCAGCGGCATGATCCAGCATGTGGCAGGGATGCGTGATTCGCAAGTGGTTGTGGCTGTAAATAGGGATCCTGAAGCGGCTATCTTTGAAGTTGCTGATTATGTGATTGTTGGGGACTTGTACGAGATAGTGCCAGCAATCGTGAAAGAATTGAAGAAGACACTAGGTTAGCTTATGCGTTATAAGAGTGAATTTAAGCGTTAGAACTTCCAAGCGCACAACACTTATCTTTTAAAACTTTCTCGTTTGAACAGGGTAAATTGAGATGACTCTCTTACAGACATCGAGAGAGATTTTTCAAAAAGCAGCATTGACAGCAAAAAATGCCTCAAAAGTTGACTGTAAACCGTTAAGGTCCAACATCTATGCTGAAGGTCGTAAAAGCTTGGTCTCTCTTATACGAACTGAAGACAGGGAAGAAGGAGTAAAAAAGGCATTACGTCTGATTGGCGAAATGACGCCATTGATAAGAAACCTCGATGAAAATTACGTCTTAGTCAAGCCCAATTGCAATAGTCACGATCCTTTCCCTGCGAGCACACACCCACATACTCTAAGAGTGATCCTGACGCTGCTGATAAAGGCTGGACTAAAGCAGGAACAAATCATAGTAGGCGACATGTCTGGCCCAGCATGGCTTCCAACAGAAGCAACTATGAAGAAGAATGGTATACTGAATGCCGCCAAAGAGTTCGGTGTAAAAGTATCTTTCTTCGAGAAAGAAGAATGGGTGTGGGTCAAACCAGAAAAAGCTCTCTCATGGCCCATAGGATTTCGAATTGCGAAGACAGCCTATGATGCTTCACGGATTATATCACTCCCATGCCTAAAAACACATCAGTTTGGCGGAGTATTCACCTTGAGCCTCAAGAATAGCGTGGGGATGATTAACCCAGCAGACAGAAGCATTCTTCACAAGAAGCCTGGCTTTCGTATAGCGGAGATAAACCTTGCATATACCTCGGATCTTATGGTTCTAGACGGACTGTCGTGCTTTGTCTCCGGTGGTCCAGCTCACGGAAAGAAGGTGGTCTCAGGCGTAGTAATCGCTGGAAGCGACAGAGTAGCGGTTGATACGGTAGGGGTGGCAATTCTTAAATTCTTCAAGGCAGAAGGCATCAAAGGCATTAGAGTAAAAAGTCATGATCAACTTAAAAAGGCTGCAGAACTCGGCATAGGACATCTGAACGCAGACATGATATCTCTGAAAGCATTAAACATGACAGATGACGAAAGATTCGATGATATGGTTAAATTCATTAAACGTCAGCTGTGAGTGTCCCACGCGTACACTTTTTTAGGACATATCTTAAGCTCGGAATCTTTAGCTACTTCGAAGATGTAAATGTTGGAAAGTGGAAGCACGCGGCGTGATGTGCAACAGCGTTACTTGTACGCTATGTATTCTTTCCCTAGCAACTCTCTTGCTATGACTACTCGTTGGATGTTTGTTGCTCCTTCGGCGCCGACACAGTAGGACATTATGCCTCTTAACCCCATTTCTATGGGGCACTCTTTTGTGTAGCCGTATGCACCGAACCATAGCATGACGTGTTTGCAAACATCAAAAGCGAAGTGTGGAGCCTTTAGTTTGCAGGCTGAAATCATCTGCGCAACCTCAAGAGGCGTGAATCGTTTTTCTTTGTATCGCTTGTCCATCATCCAAGCAGTCCTGTAAACAAGTGACCGCAAGGCTTCTAGCTCTGCCCAGTCATCTGCCAACTCGAATTGAATGCCTTCAAACTTGCCAATAGGTCGCCCAAAGGCCCTCCGTTCCTTAATGTACTCCATTCCCAAATCTAAAGCGCGTCTTGCAGCGCCCAAACATACAGCACCTATTAGAACGCGGGCAGCGTCGAATCCTTCCATGGTTAAGTAAAAGCCCTTATCTACCTCGCCAATAAGGTGACGCTCTGGCAACTGCACGTTTTTCATCACGAAGCCGCCTGTTGAAATAGCCATCCTTCCCATGTCTTCAAAGCGTTTGTTAATTTCAACTCCAGGCACATCCATGGGTAAGTAGAATCCAGTCATGCCGCGGTGGGCTGCTCCTGGCGGTGCAGGCGATGTTCTCGCGTTGACGAAAAAGCCTCCACCCCACTTCTTAGCTTCTTCGGTGCCGCTTATGTACGTTTTTTCGCCGTTAAGAATCCACTTTTCTCCTTCTTTCTTAGCTGTGGATTTGAAACCTGCAACGTCTGATCCGCCGCTTGCTTCTGTGGAGGCTATGCCGATGAAAGCGTCGCCTTTGATAGCTTTTCGTATGACGTCTTCTCTGACTTGTTCCGTGCAGTATTTGTCGACAACATATCCCCAAGACGATTCTACAAGCCAAAGCACGGGAACGGCGATGCTGAGGTCTGCATAGCCTAACTCTTCGGCTGCAATGCAAGCCATAACCCAGTCGGCACCAGTTCCGCCATGGTCTTCGGGGGCAGTCATAATCAGCAAGCCAAGGTTAGCCATATCCTTTACTAGCGATTGTGGAATCTCGCCTTTAGTGTCCATTTCGCGAACTTTCTCTAAGGGAAGATTTTTTTTGCACCATTCCCGCAGTGCGTTGCGGAAAAGTTTTTGCTCTTCTGTAAAGCTAAAATCTACCATTTAGATTACCTCTTAAAGAGAAAATAGTCTCTGTGCTAGCGCATATAAGGATTACCAGAGTGTGCGGTTGATTACGGGTCATTTAAACTTAGCTTTTCTGAGTCGAAACTTTGGTTTAGATGTAGCCCAAGTTTTTCCTGCTCAATTCCAAGTGCAAGTCCCAAAAGCTGTGTATAGTAAAACACTGAAAGCGAAAGCTTACCACCCACCGTAGCCGTAGCCTCCTTCTGCCTAGCATCGTACATTATGTGACAGTAGGGACAAGTGTCCACAAATCCATCCACACCATAAGCCTGAACCGCCTTCAGCTTAGAACCCGCAAGACTCAAAGCTGCATCCTCATGTGAATACAGCAAAGCCGCCCCACAACAGTCCAACTTCTCCGAATAATCCAAAGTCTCAGCCTCTAGCGCTTCAACCAAAGCATCAAGCTTTCTCGGCTTCTCAGCGTGGTCAACTCGTCCAATTTCACTCGGTCTAATTATCTGACAGCCAGGATGCACCGCAAACTTCAAACCCTTAAACGGTTTCTTCACCTTAGCCTTAACCGTATCAACCTTAACCACGTCGTGGAGCAAGTCAACAACGTGCCAAATTCTAACCCCAGAAGAATATTTGAAACCCTCTTCTCCAAGCAGATCCTCCACTTTCTTGCACATCTCTTCGTCATTATCGATCCGGTATTTCGCTTCGCTCAGCATGAAGTGGCATTCGTTACACGGCACCAGCAAATCATCCAAGCCCGTTTGACTTGAAAGAGCCAAGTTTCTTGCAGAAAGATACATAGCAGCGGAAGTGTTGATGCTTCTCACAGGCCCGCCGCAACAAGACGCGCCTTTCAAGTCGACAAGCTCGATGTCGAAATGTGGAAAAACCTGCCTAACTGACATCTCATAAGCGTACTGCGCCGTCGGAATTTTGCATCCCCAATAGACTGCAACCTTCACTTGTTTATCCTCCGAGAACTTTCATGAAAACGACTTTAAACTTGTCGTTTGGGTATATCATTTCGGGCAGCCCAAGTTTTTCTCTGTTAAACGGCTGCATTTCTCGAGAAGTAACCGTTTGCGCTTGCTGTGTTAAACCTGTTTCTATGATTTGGGCCACCGCTTTCATATATGCCTCCGGCACCTTTGCTTCCCTTTCCACTGTCAAGTTTCTCAAAGCCATAATAGTATCGTACGGCGACGCTTTCTGTGGGCATCTTTCACGGCATTTTAAACATGAAGCGCATGCCCAGATAATGTCAGATGAAACTAGTTCTTCAACGAAGCCCGAGTTTACCAGAATAGTAATCTCATGAGGCTTCAGTTCCAACAGTTTTAGCGACGTACATCCACTAGTACAACGCATGCATTGGAAACATTCGTCAGGATTAACCTTCCACAACTGGTCTAAAATCTTCTTCTGCAGCTCCTTGTTTGACTTCGCCATAGTCATTAAATCAGTCAAGCTCATCTTCTCTTCCCTCCTTGAACAACAGCAGAAATTTGAGCCAAAATCTGCTCTTGCTTGTAATGTTGCATGTCTATAGCGTGGGTGGGACAGGCGGCGGAGCACGCGCCACAGCCTTGGCAAACCGCTGCGAGAACCTTAGCAACATTTGTCTCTTCACCCTCCACGGTTTTGGCTTCCATCTCAATAGCCTGATATGGACAAATCGACTCACAAATTCTACACCCGCTGCAAAGACTCTCCTCCACAACGGCAATAAGCGGCTCAATCTCAACCTCGCCCTTTGCTAATAGTTCAGCCGCTTTCATTGCAGCGCCGCTTGCCTGCGAAACAGTGTCCGGTATATCTTTCGGACTCTGACAGGTGCCTGCTAGGAATATGCCTCTAGTTGGCGTTTCTAAAGGCCTAAGCTTAGGATGAGCTTCTAAGAAGAAGCCGTCGGGGCTTCGTGGAACACGCAAAACATTTTGCAATTCAGCAAAGTCTGGCGAGGGTACGAGGCCGGAAGCGAGCACAACCAAGTCAGCTTGAATTTCGAGGAGCTTGTTTGTGTTTGACTCGTAAACGTCAAAGTGCAACGAATCGCCCGGTGAAGCTTTCACTTCTGAGGGCAGTCCCTTCACAAAATTGATGCCCATGTGGCGAGCCCGGTCGTAAAATTCCTCATAGGCTTTGCCGAACGCCCGCATGTCGTTGTAACAAACACAAATGTCAACGTCGTTACCCATTTTCTCTTTGACTAGAATGGCTTGTTTCAATGTCACCATACAGCCGATGCGGCAACAATATTCGCAGAATCTTTTATCTCTGCTTCCTACGCATTGGATGAATGCTACGCTTTTCGGCGGTTTTTCTGTTGCGGGGCATAATATTTTTCCTTTGGTTGGTCCCGCGGCGTTAGATAGTCTTTCAAACTCTATGTTGCTGATAACGTTCTTGTAGTGGCCATACCCTAATTCTGGCGTCAGGGATGCGTCAAAAACTTCTGAGCCTACCGCTATAACCACTGCGCCCACTTTAAGCTGGCTTGTTTCTGGTTGTTGCTCAAAGTTTATGGCTTTTGGTTCGCATATTTCAACGCACTTGCCACACACATCTTTATCATACTTCAACCTGAGGCAGTGGTTTGGGTTTATTATGGCGACTTTGGGCACTGCTTGTGGCGAATAAGTTGATATTGCACGTGTTTGGCTTAAGCCTTCGTTAAATTTGTCTGGGACTTTAACAGGGCAGACTTTTGTGCATAGCTCACAGCCCACACATCTATCTTCATCCACATACCTCGGCTTCTTTAGAACTGATACTTCATAGTTTCCAACAAAGCCCTTCATTTCCGTGACTTCAGTGTTTGTTAACAATCTTATGTTTGGATGTTTAGCCACGTCAACCATCTTGGGCGTTAAAATACATGCGCTACAATCGAGAGTTGGAAAAGTTTTGTCTAGCTGTGCCATGCGTCCGCCGATGCTTGACGCTTTCTCTACAAGATACACTTTAAACCCTGCGTCAGCCAGGTCCAGTGAAGCTTGAATTCCAGCGATTCCACCACCTACCACGAGAACACTATTCTCGGCTTTGATTTTGTCTATTTCAAGCGGTTCCAAACGAGACGCTCGAGCAACAGCCATTTCAATGAGTGCCTCAGCTTTTTCGGTGGCTTTTTCGGGTTCTTCGCTGTGGCACCACGAATCTTGTTCGCGAATGTTTATCATCTCTAGCAAATACGGGTTTAACCCAGCCTCGCTTATTGCTTTGCGAAAGGTTTCTTCGTGCATTCTAGGGGAACAAGAGGCAATAACAACTCTGTCTAACTTGTGTTTTTCAATGTCTTCTTTGATCATTTTCTGTCCGGTGTCTGAGCAGAGGTATGTGCTGTCTCTTACAACTTTTACATTTGGAAGCTTTGCGGCGTACTCTGCAACGCTTTTAACATCTATTACTCCAGCTATGTTCAGTCCGCAATGGCAGACATACACCCCTATCTGAACCAAGACTTGACCGCCTTTTTTGGTGGCTAGAATAATTTAGGAACGCTGTAGAACCTTTTATCTATTACTAATATAAGACGCTTTGAACAAGCAGCCTACGTTTTTGCTGTTTCTCTCGGTGAAAATTTAATTAGCATGCTTCTTTTAACACTATGCATCTCAGAACTTACATTCGAAGGCAAGACTATGAAAATGATTCCCATCAACAAACCTCTACTGGGCGAGGAAGAAGTCAAGGCGGTTGCCAAAGTTTTGAGAAGTGGGCTTTTAACAAGCCGCACCGAAGGCGGCTCAATGGTTGGACGGTTTGAAGACGCTTTTGCAAGGTTTGTGAAAGCTAAGCATGCTGTTTCTGTTAACAGTGGGACAGCTGCTCTTCATTTGTCTCTTTTAGCCTCAAAAGTGGGGCATGGAAGTGAAGTAATTGTGCCCAGCTTCACGTTTGTGTCAACCGCTGAAACAGTGGTGCTGGTGGGTGCAAAGCCCGTTTTTGTCGACGTAAACCCTGACACTTACAATATTGATGCGGAGAAAATCGGAAAAGCCATAACAAAGAAGACTAGGGCAATTATACCCGTTGATCTTTTCGGTTTGCCTGCCGACATGAAACCCATAAGGGAAATAGCGGAAGAACACGACTTAGTGATCATTGAAGACGCTGCTCAAGCTCACGGTGCACGGTACGCGAGAAAACATGCTGGAAGCTTCGCTGACTTAGCATGTTGGAGCTTCTATGCTAGCAAGAACATGACTACTGGTGAGGGCGGCATGATAACAACAAGTAGCGACGAATACGCGGATAAGTTACCTTACATGCGAACACATGGTGAGAAGAACGAATATGTCTCAAGCATGATTGGAGGTAACTTTCGAATGCCTGAGATGGAAGCAGCTATTGGCTACACACAGCTCAAAAAGTTGCCAAATTTTCTGAAACTAAGACAGAGAAATGCTGAAAGACTTGAGTCAAAGCTTCGGAATGTTGAAGAGTTGCAGTTGCCAATCGTGCCAAAAGGTTACAAACACAGTTGGTATCTTTTCACAGTTAGGTTGAAAAATGCGGATAAAGAGAAACGAAATAAAATTGTGGGTAAGCTAAGAAAGTTAAACGTTGGAGCCATGGTCTATTACCGTGTGCCTATACACTTAATGCCATTCTATCGCAAGTTCAGCAATCACCGTCTTCCAAACACGGAAAAAGCAGCAGAACAAGTCTTTTCATTACCTGTCCACCCTGCTGTGACTATTGAAGAAATAGACTACATAGCGACTTCGCTAAGCAAAGTTCTCCGCAACCATGTATAATTTTTTTGCGCGCGCCTGCTCAGAATTTAGAAATTAGAAATTTTAGAAGTTCCCTTACACTTGGCAGATGAAACTCACCTAGACAGCAGTATAGTAGCTCGAATAATGATTGCTTAATAGCTATTTCAGTGGTTACTTCAGCAGAGCGACAGAAGAAAGGCTAATCTTATGGTCTCACGCGTTATGCGAGATTCTTGAGAATGGATGACGTTCCAACAGCCGCAAGCACTAACAGTTCGAATATCTTATATGCTTCAAGCACATTCTCAGCAGAATATTCCACGTTGAATCCATCTATTCTATTGACTATTGGCAGCAATTCTGCTATATCTGCATGGTGGCTGGCCTTGAAAGCTATTCCAATTTTCACTGGCTTTTTCGCTATTAATGGAGCTGCTCTGTTTTGCTTTAAGTTGGCTACAGCTCGCTTAACAGCTTCTCTTAACTCTTTCTCGATTTTTATAATGCTGGAACTTCTTGCCGCGACCCTGCTCAAAGAGTGCTTTAAGGCTACAGTTTCAACCCATGGTGTGTATTGCTTAACGTCATCATCTAGCAGTTGGGCTTCACCAGCAACCAGTATGACAGGGACATTCAAGTCTCCTGCCGCGTATGCATTTAAAAGGAATTCACTTACCTCAATCCCATTTACTTGAACCCTGTGGATGGTCCCGCCGCTGTAGGTGTGGTCCCATGTGGATTTTGTAGTCCCAGATTTTGCATGGTACCCAAGAAAACAAGCAACATCACATTCTTCTGCGCCAGAAAGCATGCATATTGGTCTAGGAAAACCCCTTATAATCTCCACATATTCAGGCAAGTCATCAATCAGAAGGTTAACCATAGGTCCGTGGCTGTCAGCGATAATGATCTCGTTGAAGCCGTTTTTGTTAAGCTCTTCAGCTACAGTAAGTGAGACTTTTGTAGCGATCTTCCTTGCCTCGCTATACAATGAACCTTTAAGATTGAAATGACCTGGGATGACTACATAAGGCATTCCTTCCAAATCAACTGAAATCAAAGCCTTCATAGACTTCACCTACTATTGGTCTTTGAAAGACAAATTAAAGGATTTCTGTGCACTCGAAGAGAACTAAGAGATCAAAAGGAGGTGGCCCAACAAGGAGTGCTCTTTCTTTAGATACCACAATACATTTAGTAGGGGATGGTGTATTTTCAGTGGGGGATGATGATGCCGTCCCAGACTCTTTGGAATTGTGGCAGACTTTAGTTTCTTCTTAGGTTTTTCTTTTTGTTTCTTTCTTCTTTTCATTTTCTAACACCTTTAAATTAGAAGGAAGATTTTTTCCTATGTAGCACCACTTCTGTTTCTTAGCTTTGTAATCTATGTAATGACATACATACCAGTAGTCATGTCCTTTGATGTTCTTTGTTGTTAGCCATCCTTTTTGGCTACACTTAGGGCATAGTACTTTAGTCATATCTTCCTTACTTCTCTTTATGTGTTAGGTAGTAAAGATATAGCACTCTATCCTTTATAAGTGTTAGGTAGTAAAAACATCTCAAAGCTCTGGAAGGAAATAGATTTTTTATTCAAGTCTATGTTTGTTTAAACTTTAGATACATAACTACATAATTAAAGAATGATGAGAAAAGGGGAAAAGTTATAGCAGAAGCAAAAGGATTGATTAGTTGGTGTCGTGTTTGAAGAGGGGAGATGTCGAATGTGAATATTTTCTAGTCAATCAAACATGCAAAGCAATATTTGAGAATGAAGATGGAAAAGCAGTCAGAGAAAAATCTTGTAGAAATCAATTAAAGAATACGTGTTGTTATCTTTGTAAACATCAAGAATCATGCGAAATTAGTTGCAATTATCTTGATAAAACTGAAGGATTTCCGAGATATAGAAAAAACATCGGAAAGGAAATTGCAAAGCGTAAGAAAGCTATTGAAAGAGTGTCCGTATTCTTTGCGGAAGGCAAAATTAATGAGCATTCGTATCTTACTTCTGTTTCTAAACTTGAGAGAGAAATAGAGAAACTCACTAAACTGAAACACAGCCCAGAAATTTCACAGATTGACTCACAAAACCATGATAATGATGAAACAGTTTTCGTTGAAAAGCCAAGTGGTTTATGGTATCTCGTTCCCTTCTTCTTTTTAATAATAGGGGGGTTAGTGGCTTATGTTGGAACGAAGGATAGAGATGAAGACATGGCGGTTGGCTTGCTTATGTTTGGAATAATATGGTTTATCATCTTGTTTGTTCTAACATGGTTTGTTTTTCTATAAGCCTTTTTCTAGCATGAATACGTTTTCATCGAAGTAAGTCTCTGAAAACTCTCAATACTTACAAGTAGCCAAAATTCATTATCCTTTTGCTTTTATGTAAGGCTTATATTTGCATAGAAGAGATATTGAATAGACTTTATCAATGAAAAAGATGATAAGATAACTCACTTCTTGTTTCTATAAGTTTCTTCCACAAGTCATAAGAATCTTAAGAGATTGTCCGTAGAGTGGATGTATTCTAGCTACTAGACCTTATATCTGCAAGACGTAAAGTAAATCATCACCATAGGGATTATCTAATGCATTTTTGGGAATGGTTGCTACAACTCGGAATCTCTTCTTTTCATACAAGTTTCTAGCAGCAAGAAACCTATCAGAAGCTCCTGTGAACAACATCACTTTGCTTAAGATGACCCCGTGACTTTTGTAATACTGTTCCATCTGGATAATGGCATGATCAATGAGTTTTCCCCCAATCCCTTTCCTTCTTTCCTCAACCCTGACCCAAAGATCTATAATTTCAGTTAGTCCATGTTTTACAGCCTCTCTTGGTGTCCAAGATAAGACACCTAGTAGCTCTCCATTTTTCCAAGCACCAGAAATCCAACCATTCTCTATAAATCTACTATAAAATGCCTCAACCTCTTTTCTTGAACTGAATACTTTTTCGTAAACTTTGAAAAACTCTGCTTGGTGTTTTGGCTCTATGGTGTTAATTTGCACGTCTACAAGATCCATTCCTGCTCACTCTCATTCCCACTAGAAGTCTGATAAGCTCCTAAAGATATACTTGTTTCTTCCACAAGCCATAAAAGCTGAGCAGAGAGCAGCCAACATTGTAGATTAGGGGATTGAAAGGGGAATTATAGAGGTGAAAAGATGGTTAAAAGCCGAACCACTGTTAATGGTTTAACCCTCTCTTATGATGAAGAAACTGATGAAATATCATTTGAAAAGCAAGGCATAGTTCTGGTACTGAAAATGGGAGAAGATAGACTAAACCTGTTATATCAGATGACACCATATCATCGTTACAAGAAGTTCTTATTCATGGAGCAAGATGGACAATGTGCTGATTGTAGTAAGAAAATTCTTCTTAGACAAGCAATACTTCACCATGATCCTAAACTTGGAATTAGAGGAGCTATGTATATAGACTTCAAGAAATCAACTCAAAACAGAATACTCTGCAAGAAATGCCATGATAATATCTAGTGTGGAAGTATGAAGTAAGATTAACTAGAATTACGTTAAACCCTTATAGGTCACATATAAGAACCACATGAAATATACGTTATCCCAATCTTTTGTTTCAGCATAACTCTCCTTTATGTTCAACAATTCTTGGTTGAAGAATTGGAATTTTTCTCCCAACGACATACTATTGTAGTTGGAAGGTAGTTTATTCTTGCTAAGTAATTCAAAGTAGAGTTCCAGATCATCTGTTTTGAATATAGGTAAAACATCATCAGCGTAACAACAAATTATTTTCTTAGCTAGATGTTTATCGCCACCCATACCTCTGATATTCTCCCAAGAGGCATCAACCTTCTCAGCTAATTTTTTCTCCTTGCTAACTGCTATTCTCAACAAATCTTTGAAAAGCTTGATGTTGTAACTTGCGTTACGAAAGGTGGTTGGATACATCCTACACTCCCAGTTTTCAAAGCACTAGGTGGTTTTGTCTTGGGTGTTCTCTACTTATTTAGATGGAAAAAGAACATTGCTGCAAGCATCTTAGCTCACCTAAGTGCAAACATGGTATCCACTTTTCTTGTGGTTTTATACTAATCTAAGTACAAATAAGGAGCAGAAAAGAGCTGAGGCTAACTAACACCTAACACAAACAGAAACAAAGACAATAGAGAAAGCATAGTATAAGCTAGTAGCTGTCATCTTTTTATTTTGAGAGATGACATCCAAGATGGGGATTCTAATAGATATTAGCAACTATTCAAGGAAAAAATCTTC
>Ga0224501_10000098_pt1 | contig 92124 bp, 79 predicted proteins | sample SF_Oct11_sed_USG_4_FD_169105 | JGI IMG/M metagenome (GOLD analysis project Ga0224501, IMG submission 169105) | Sediment microbial communities from San Francisco Bay, California, United States - SF_Oct11_sed_USGS_8_1 | ecosystem: Environmental > Aquatic > Marine > Sediment | place: USA...
GCAAGATGAAAATAATACATGGCTTCGTTCCATACCGACATTTTAGCGCTTGGCGCATTGTACCCGGCTGTCCATTTGTGCGATTTGCATTCTATAATGATTTTTTCTTGTTTCGAACCGAGGTCAAATTTATGCTCGCCTTTTTCTTTGCCGTTTGCGCTGATTTTCAATGATAAACCTCTTTCTAACGATAGGTTTAGTTTATTTTTAAAATACTCTTTAGCTTCATTCTCAAATAGAATACCTTTTTTTGGGTTGTCTGCGTTGTTTGATTTTTTTTGTTTGGTTGGCATGTTTTAGGTTTCTATATTTTGTCGCACCGGTGCGACAAAACTAATAACTTTTTTTTATAATACTAAAGCAGTGATATTTTGTAAATGTTAATTTTATTTTCTTTTATAATTCGTTACTTTTTCTTTGTATCCTTCGGGCAGGCCGCGGCATCTTGAACACAGGATGTGTGTAATGCCGGTTTTGACAGGACGTCAAAAAACCGGCCTTGCGATCTTGGCTGCGAAATAATATTCATTTAAAATTATTTGGCAATTTATTGTCCCGAAAAAGGCAAGGATGTCAAATGGGATTTTCTCTGTTAGAGGTCGGATGCTCGTGCCGGCGTAGCCGGTGAATCCGACCCCTAATAGAATAAATTATTTATTTATTATTTTAAAATTTTGATTAGTTTCAATTGCCCATTTTTTTATTTCACTATCTGAAGTAATAAGAGGCCAACCAAGCATCATAGCTGATGCAACGATGAGTTTATCATGTATTTCGTGATTTAACAACCTACCTTCAATTTTACAAAGATTTTCCAAGACTTCCTGCTCAATTGGTTTTATTTCTATATTTGATGATTCCAATGTGGGAACGAGTATTTCATAATATATTTTAGCTCGTTCCTCATCATTTTTACACCATTTATCAAAGATTTCGATAAATACAATAGATGGTATACTTAATCGAATATCAGAGATACCATTTGTATAAGCAGCTTTGAATATATTATAAGTTTTTTTTGATAAGCGATTTTTAACATTGAAAACTGAATAAAAATATTCTATTAATGAATTAGTGTCTATTACAAACTTCTTTTCCATTCTTCAGTCCGAGAGAAAAGTTCGACTTCTTTTCTAAGCAATTCTTCTAAATTATCTAATTGCTCTCTTTCCTTTCTATATAAAAAATTTATAAATGGTCTATCAAACTCATGAATTGTAAGCCAGTATTCATTTGGCAGGCTGTATAATTCTTTTATTAAATTAAATTGTTTTTTCTTATCAGCACGAAAATTTTCCAAAACCATTGAAATAAAATAATTTAATACTGTAATTTCTAAATCCCAACCCTGTGAATCCTCTAAGATTGAAATAATATCAGAATCTTTTATATTTTTTTTAATAATTCGAGATTCTAATATTGTTCTAATTTGACTTTTTTTTAATACATATGACATTAAATTATTCTTTTATCTTCGCTTTTTTTTTCAGATCAATTGAATCCAAATCTTCAATAGAAGACGTCGATTCCCTGCCAGATATCATTGGATCGGCACGATTTTCGATAATAAATTTTTCATCTATTTTTGTTAATCCTTCTTGAGAGGCTGCTTTTTCCAAAATATAATAAGCCATTCGCAAAATCTTTGCAGCATTGAACTCTGAATATTCTGCAATTTTCAGTATGGATTTTTCATCAAAAGGATAAGTAACAGATTCTGCTTGGCTTTTAAGCCTAAATTTTGCTAAATAACAACCTAATAACAGTAAAGCATTTTCTTTTGTAAGCTTTTCAAAAGGTATTATATGAGCAGTATCTGAATGAGAACCTATTGGTGAGCGTTGTTCTAAGCCAGACTCTAACCATGCTTCAGCGATTAATCTAGGCACCCCTGCATGGAGTACTAATATACAATTAAAAAAACCCAGCTTTGCGCTTTCATAAAAACCATCGAATAATACTGATCGCAGCTCCAGTGCAAAATCTTTTTTTTGGCGAGTACTTTGAAAATCAGGAATGCGTTCAAAATCATCTACCAAAATATATCCACCATTGAAATTAGCAGATTGAAAAAAGTTTACTAAATGTGTAAATATAAAAGTCAACTTATCTGTTGTTTTTTTCAAATCGAAATAATATTGTTTAAAATCAGAAAGAGAAGGCCAATTCTCAAAAAGCATTCTTCGATTCTTAAATAATGGAAAATCTGATGGGAAACCTTGTAAATAATCACTTTCTAAAATATAATTTCGTAATTTATTAAAGTCAAGCCCTTCCCATTTTAACCATTCATCAGAATTTAATTCTTTTATTAATAATTCATTATCTTTATCTTTGATTTCAAAATTTGGGTATATATTTTGAATTGCTTCCAAGCGTTGTGTAGCCAAACATATATCAATGATTCCTGTATTACATATTGAAAAAAAAATAGAATCGATAAAACTTTGAAAACTCTTTGTTCTACCGCCAGGTTCTGGATAAATCGATACTGCAAAACATTTATTTTTTTCTTTTGAGATGTCTAGACAAAATTCTGAATTAATTAAATGTTGTAGATAGCCAAGAAATGCTGATTTACCATTACCTCTACCAATATAAGAACTATCAATTATATAGCCTAATCTATAATGATTTAAATCTGATTGAGATATCATTAAAAAGTTATCTCTTATTTTTTCATATTCTTTCTGCCTAATTTTCCCTTCAAAAATATTGCCATTTATTCTAGGATCTGAAGATTCTCTATTTACAGTAGGTTCAGATGGAAATGGGTTTTCAGAAAGATCGAATTTTCCATAACGATTATGACTTTTAGTTATTTTTAATTTTGGTTTTTTTAATAATTTATTCATCTTTTTCTACCGCCTTTTGTTACATCGATGCCGATTATATTCCGAACTTGGCCATCAACAATTACAGGTTCTCTTTTTAGATAAATGGCCTTTGTTTCTTCTGGCAACCTATCTACTTCCAAGGATATTTTAATTTTCAATTTTCCAAGTATATTTAGCTTGTAAACTTCATTAAGTAGTTTTTCAAATACATAATCTGATATTTTCAAACTATAGCAAACAAGTTCTCTTAAAGCTAATAAATTGATAAAATAGCCTCGATAAGACTTTCGTAAATCAAAATAATATTTCACCAATGTGTCAACAAATTTTTCATCATTTTGATGTTCCATTAGACTATGCACAAATAATGATTGACCATTATCATATTCATATAAAGATTCAAAATCAGGGTCATTCACTTTTTCTGAAATAATGGAAGTAGGATACACAATTCTACCGCTAAAATTCGGAAAAAACTCTGATACCTGAATGATCCCAATTTGTTTGCCGCGATATATCCAGAAATCAAATGATGAAGCTGAAAACTCATAATGATAAATATCTTTCAAAAAAACAGCAAGCCAATAATCTCGAATCCTCTTTATAATTTTATTGTAATCTCTAGGATTGAATATATCTTTTTTGTTTTTGCCTAATAATTCACTGTTTTCAAGTCGATTTACAATTTTATTTGTATGAGAAACAAGATTGGGTCGCCTACCAATAAATTTTTCTAAATCATATTCAAGACGTTGAACCAATGAATTTAGATATTGAATTATATCATCTTTACATTTTATTGATTTTCTGGCAATCCCCATTTGGCTAGGGGAATAATTGGGAAAAATCAAAAGACCAGGCTTATGTTTATTGGCTTCGTATGCAAAATTTATAATATATTTAAACGCCTCATATTGATTTTCCATTAATCGAAATATTTCTAGATTGAATTCTCTATTGCCTTTAGTTTCTGCAATTTTTAACAAATCTATACCGCTTTTTGTTAGTTCTAATTTCCCATTTTTTTCTTCTGAGATAAGATAATATTCTTTAGCTTCTTCTATTACTTGTTCTAAGGTATAGCGATATCTATCTAATTGTTTTTTTGTTGGCATACTTTCTGAAGTAAGTTTTTTATATTTAGATTCACCAAGTTGATATAATTGCTTTAATATTTTGAAACTCTCAAATATCTCCTCCATTTTCCAAAATCTGTCAACACTAAGTAATAAAATATAGAAATAATCTAGAAAATAAAATTTCCGTACGGATGTAATCGATTTTATTTTTTTTGTTTCTAACATGCGTAACTTCTCTAAAAAAATAGTTTTCCTAATAGAAATGATAATAAATATTTTTATTATCATAAAATCTTTTTTATTATAATATTTTTATAATATTCTATCAAAGGTTCTCTCATTCTGTTAGGGGTCGGTTTCACCGGCGTCGCCGGCACGAGCAACCGACCCCTAACAGAATCACGATCCCCTAACAAAATACAATACCTCATCTCTTTATATTTCAATTCTTCACCCACGGCTATAGCCGTGGGTCACCCCTCCACAATCCGCACTTCCTCATCCGTCAAATCGTACAACCGATACACCAACCCATCAATCTCCCTGTCAGTCGCGTCAATCTCGCGCTGCACTCTGGTCTTCTCATGCGGCGTCGGTATTTCGGGCAGTCGTTTATTTAACGTTAACATCCTATCGACCAGCTGAACCATTTGGTCGTGCATGGCCTTGTCGTCGGGGTTGTCGAAGTCGATGACGCGAATGGGGATATTTTTTAAGTAAATTATTTTTACTTCTGCAAATGTTTTGCCTACCTCTTGTACTGTCATCATATACCAATAGTTAATTAAAGAACTATTTAATATACCAAGTAAATACTCTAGTTTAATATTAAATTCTTTTTTTATTATCAATATGTTTATGCTATTTAAACATATATTTTTTTCATAATCAATGGTTGCTATAATACTATCCGCTGTTGTCCTGATAATAATTTTCGCATGTTGATGATGATAAAACAAATTACCCCCAGATTTTATATTGTTATTTTCATATATAAAATATTTTTTCTTAGAATTAAAAGTATATCGATTAAAATCGCTGCCTTTTATTAATGGCATACAGTTTTTATCTTTAAGCTTGATTATTGAAATTGCTTTTTTATCACCTCTAGATTGTAAACCATGATAAAACTCCCCATAATTTTCTAAATTTGGGTGATTTTTTATAATCTTACTAAAAACATTTATTTTCTCAGTACTATTTAAAATAAGATATTTACCATAGTTTAAAAAAACAGCATTTTTTTCAGTACTTATATATTTTATATTTTTTAAAAAATCAATTGAAACCAATTCCCTATAATCAGCAATTTTGATACATTTATTTGTGCTATTCGTTTTATTCTCCTTTGATAGTATTAATATGACGGTATCAACTTCTGCATCAGAAAAGACCTTCTTGCCTAAAATTATAATTTTTTTTATATCAATTTCATTTAATAAAGCTCTGGTTTTTGAAAAATATATTCCAGATACAAATGTATATGGTATTATCAGGCCAATAAAAGCATATTTATTTGATAATTGATAAGCTTTCTCTATGAATACGGTATAACTATCTATTTTATATTCTGCACAGGCAAATACTCTATTCACATAATTAAATATATTTTCATTTTCAAAAATATTACCATACGGCGGGTTCCCAATCACCACATCAAACCCTCCGCGGTCGTCGTTTTTGGCATTTTTACTTGAATCGGATGGTCGCCGAGTGTCCCGAAGGGATGTATCGAGGCGACCAAATATCTCGGGCCACTCTTCTTCCCAGTCAAAAACGTTTATCTTTTCTTTCTCATCTTCGCTCATCGTCTCAAACAAATTCTGCTGAACGCCCTCGGCCGGTCGCCGAGTGCCCCGAAGGGGTGTATCGAGGCGACGAGGCGACTCATAGAAGTCTGAGCCAATCAACGAGTTCCCGCATTTGATGTTGTCGCCCAAATCGGGCAGTACGCGTTCATGAAACATTTGCATTTGTGAATGGATGGTTTCTTTGCTTTCGTCTTCAAGAACTTTCAGCAAGAGGTTTAGTTTGGTAACTTCTACGGCCTGCGGGTCTATGTCTACGCCGAAGATGTTGTTGGTTAAAATTTTCTTTTTTTCAGATGTGGTCAAGTACCACTGATCGCCCGCGCCTTTGAAAACGGCTTTTTTGAATTTCTGCGGAGTGTGATTCGCGTACCAGTCTCTGTGCCATTTTAGAAGAAAGTCGTATGCCGCTATTAAAAAAGAGCCAGAGCCGCACGCCGGGTCAACCAGTCTTAACGGACTGTGTTCTTTTGCTTCGCCTGCGACCATTCGCGGGGTCTTGTTTTTTAGCGCTTCGCCCAGCGTGTTTTCTACGATGTAATCGACTATATATTTGGGGGTATAGTAGACCCCGCCTGCTTTTCGCACTTCGGGCTTTTCTTCGACAACGGCCGATTTGCCTTTCGGCACGATAACCTTGCCCAAAAATTGTTCGTAAACGTTGCCCAAAATGTCGGCAGAGATGACCGAAAACTCATAGGGGCTGTCGGGATAATAAAGCCGCGATAATATTTCTTTTAAGATTTTATCGTCAATGGTGATGCCGGGCGTTACGGTATCGGGCGGCGTGTTTATTTCTTTTTCTTGTTTGAAGTGAAAAAGCCCCGAGTTGTATTTCTGGTCGGCTTTATCGAATATTGAAAACAGGTTTTTGTATATGTCTTTTTGGGCGCATAAATTTCTAAGCTGTTCATAATCTTCAATGCCCCTGTCTTCGCAAATTCTTAAAAACAAAACGCGGTCAATGGTAAGCTGAACCGCGTAATTTAATTCCCGCGTAGAGAGATTATTTCGAAGCGCGATATTTTTAGCCAGCTCAAGGCGCCACTTTTCAATTTCTTTTAAGAACTCTCTGTCTACGGTCGAGGTGCCTTTCTTGGCCTTCGCGTCGCGCGCATATTTGTCAAAGCTGCCCTTTAAGATGGCCTCTTTTGAAAAGGTGTTTGAAAGATAATCCCAGTGTTTTTCGTATTCGTCAAATTTGCAGTAAAAAACGCGGGCGTTTGAGGCCTTATCGTCGGGCTTAGGGCGGATGGATGTATCGTATACGGCAAGCTCTTCAAAATCAGAAAGAATCGACAAGGGAAGACCAGCGCTCCACGCGTATCGTCTTATTTGATATGCCGAAGATATTTCTTCTTTGATGTGTACCGAAGGTTTTTTGGCCTCAAGAAAAAACTTTCGAACGCCCCCTATGCGAAACGAATAATCGGGCGCCTTCATGCTGCCGCCTACTTTAATGGCGTCTTCGTGTATGACTTCTTTGTAGGCCTCAGCATGGCCTTGTTTATTGGCCATATCCCACCCCAGAACCTCAAAAAAAGGATCTAAATATTCTTTGCGAAGTCTCGCTTCATTATAGGTGTTTTTCTTATAATCAGAAATATGCTCCTGAAAATTTTCGAGAAGTCTCGATAAGTCTTTCGGTATGGCCATATGCGTCAAAACTCTTAATTAAATCACAAAGTCAATAATTAGACCGGCAAGGTATCTTAAATTATTGCTTTATAATTATAATCAATACAGAAAACTCTGCACGACATACCCGTGTCGTTTTTTCTTTTTTTTAAATAAATTAACCAGAGCCAACCCAGCGCATACAGGAGGTATGCGCCAAATTCCGCCGGTATCCATGCAGGAAGCATGGCCGACCGGCGGCAGTTTCACCCGCTTGTGCCCTGTGGGTACGCGGGTACGCGCTTTTGGTTACTTTTCTTTTTTGTGGTCTGCCCGGAGGATGCAAAGAAATGTAATATTTATTTTTACAAAAAGTTTAAAAATACTCTCTTACCGCCTCGACCAGTTTTTCATTATCTTTTCGAAGTCTAACGGCGACTCTTATGTATGTATCGTCTAAGCCTTTAAAGTTTGAGCATTTTCTTATTAAAATATTTTTTTTAAGAAGAAAGTCGTATAGTTTTGCGGCGGATGTATTTTCGTCTGTAAGCTTTATTAATAAGAAATTTGCGTCTGAAAAATAGACTTTTAGATTTCTTAGTTTTTCAAGCTCTTCGTATAAATATTTTTTTTCTTTTTGAATTATATTTACAGATTGGTCAATATATTCTGTCATATCGCAAAGACAAGAGGCGGCGGCTTCTGCCAATGCGCTTATGGGCCATGAAGAAAGCTCGTTTCTTAACGCTTTTGCGAATTTTTCGCCAGATACCGCAAAAGCGGCGCGAATGCCGGGTATGGCAAAAATTTTTGTCAACGAAACAACGATAACCGCGTTGGCTGGCAGAAACGTATTCAACGGGTTATTTTGTATATTACTATAAAGAAGAGATTCGTTTGTTTTGCCCGTAAAATCTAAAAACGATTCGTCTATGATAAAAAAAGATTTTTTATTTTTTTCAATCAAATCAAGCAAATCTTTTTTATTTAAAGTCTTTCCCGCGGGGTTATTCGGATTTCCCAAAAAAACTACTTCGCCCCCTTTTAGCGCCCGGTTCAGTTTTTTAAAATCAAGGTTGAAATTTTCTTTTTCGGGCAGTTTAAAATACGAGATTTTACATCCGCAGACTTCTGCCGCTCTCTCGTAATCGCTGTAAGACGGCGCGGGAATTACCGCTTTTTTTAATTTCGCGGCGCGAATGGCGGCGTGCAAAAGCTCAGAGGCTCCGCCGCCTGCGGTTATGCAATCAACGGGAACGGCGTATTTTTTTGAAACGGCCTCTCGAAAAGAAACGCTTTCAGGGTCGGGATATCGGGTAATTTCATCAAGAGATTTTTTAACGGCAGATTGCATTTTTTTCGGTATGCCCAAAGGGTTTATGTTTGAAGAAAAATCGAGTATTGCGTCGATATTTTTGCCCGCAATACGCTTTAATTCGTCTAGCCTTCCGCCGTGTTCATATTTTTTCATTGTTTAATATTGTCTTTTGCTTGTTTAATGGAACAATAGATTGCCCGCATGACAAGATTTTGAAAAGAACCTGCAAGATACAGCAAAAATTGCTTTTCAACACGTTAATCAAATAAAATCTATCCTGAATAAATATGGGAGATGCGCAATGATACATCCAAAACTTGATAAACTACATTTAAGCCAGGCAATAAGACCTGATACTTTTTCTATAGGCGATACGGTAAAGGTACACTATAAAATAAAAGAGGGCAATAAAGAAAGAATCCAGGTCTATGAAGGCGTCGTTATTTCAAAGCAAAACAAAGGAGCTGGCAGAACTTTTACGGTCAGACGAATCAGTTTTGACGTAGGCGTTGAAAGAATTTTTCCTCTTTATACTCCCTCAATCGATAAAATTGAAGTGGTAAGAAACAGCAAGGTTAAAAGATCAAAGCTGTACTATCTACGCGATAAAATCGGCAAAAAGGGCCGCTTAAAAGAAATTTCAAGAAAACCTGCCGAAGATAATTTTTTTATTCAATCTGAAGAGCTAAAAAAACAAGAGCCCGTAAAAGCCGCAGAAGAAAACAGCGTAGAAACGACTGAAGAGCAAACTGCAGATGCGGCTGCCGCAGAAACCGCGGCGGCGCCGGCTGAAGTTCAGGCAGAACCATCTAAAGAAGAAGCAAAAAAAGAGCCAAAGGCCGAATAAAGCAATTGCCGCGTGTTTGAACGCTGGGAAGAACGCTTCTTATCAGAAACCCAAAAAGATAATAGTTTAGAAACAAGCTATATTGCCGCCATTGACGAAGCGGGCCGCGGATCATTATTCGGTCCGGTTACGGTAGGTGGCATTTTATTTCGGGCGTCAGAAATTATCAATTTTAAAGACTTTGAGTTTTATGACGAGGTAAACGATTCGAAAAAACTCAAACCTGAAAAAAGAAAAGACGTTTACGAAAAAATTACAAGAAACTGCATATACGGCGTATCGCATGTTTCGGTAAAATACATTGATACCTATAATATCAACAAAGCGGTACAATACGGCGCCTACCGCGTCATTCAAAATTTTCAGAGAAAAATTAAATCTAAAAATCAAAAAGCCGATATAGTCTTTGCCATCATAGACGGAAACTACAATTTTCAATATCCCGCCTTAGGAATGACGTCAAAAATGCCTAAAATTTTTGATTTAATTCAAGGCGACAGCATCTGTTTTTCAGTCGCGGCCGCGTCTATTATCGCGAAAGTAACCAGAGACGCTCTTATCTTAAAAGCGTCGACGCGTTTTGAAGGTTACGGTCTTGAGAAAAATATGGGATACGGCGTTAAACTTCATCGAAACGCGCTTCAAGAAAAAGGAGCGACAACTTTTCACCGAAAAACCTTCATAAAAAAGATAGTCATGTCAAATAATTCGTAGAAAATGGTATCGCCATGCTAGACAGCAGCCATCAGTATTTTTTCATTTCTGAAGAAAATCAAGATCGCTTTGTCTCGGTTTTAAAAAAACTAATCGAAAGAAAAAAGACAAAATGGCTCAAAAGAATTCTTGAACAGATACATTCTACCGCTCTAGCGAGACTCTGGCCCTTTTTGTCTGACGTAGAGCAAAATATTATTATTGGTCTTTTAAACCCAGAGGCCAGCGCAGAGCTTCTGCCCGAGCTAAGCGAAACAGAAAGAAGCGAATTACTAAAAACAAAAAATACCGAATGGATAGTAAACCGTCTTGAAGAGCTTGAATCAGACGATATTGTCGATATATTAAAGGGCCTGGAAACATGGGAAGCCAAGTCAATCATCCGCCGTTTTAAGAAAGACTACTCGCAAAAAATAAAAGAACTGTTAAAATATCCCGAAGAAACAGCCGGCGCCCTGATGACCTCAGATTTCATGGCGGTTTTAGAGTCGGCGACCATTGAAACAATCATACGACAATTTCGAAAGGTAATTGAAAAAGACGAAGTAGAAGATTTGCATCTGGTGTTTGTGGTAAACAAACAAAACCAGCTTTTAGGATACATTCCGCTTAGAAAACTTATTCTTGAAAAGCCCAAAAAAGAGGCAAGAGAAATTATGAGCCCCCCTATTATAACCGTAAGGCCCGATTTAGATCAAGAAGAAGTCGCCAAAATCTTTCGGCATTACGACTTAATAAGCCTGCCCGTGGTTGACGAGCGAAACACCATTTTAGGAAGAATTACCGTAGACGATATCGTAGACGTTATGCAAGACGAGGCTTCTGAAGACGTATACCGCATGGTAGGTCTCGCTAAAGAAGAAAATATTACAAACAAAATTTCGACGTCATTAAAACACAGATTTCCCTGGATGTTAATAAATCTTGTAACCACCTCTTTGGCGGCCTTTGTGGTAAGCTTATACCAGGGGGTCATCAAAGAATATATTATTCTTGCCGCGTTCATGCCCATCATAGCCGCTTTAGGAGGCGCAACGGGAAACCAAATGGTCGCCATGATTGTAAGGGGTCTGGCCACCGGAGACCTTTACTGGAAGCGAATAAACTGGATTTTATTCAGAGAAGTCATTTCGGTTATCATAGGCTCTTCGGTAATAGGCGCGATTATCGGGCTGGCCGCGTGGAAGCTTGAGGGCAGCTATATTTTGGGCCTGATAGTATTTTTTTCTCTTCTGTTAAATATGATCTTTGCGACTCTTGCGGGCGCCGGGGTTCCCTTGATGTTAAAGCTTTTGCGACAAGACCCCGCGTGGGGCTCTTCTGTTCTTGTCTCTGCCATAACCGACATGATGGGATTTTTTATTTTTTTAGGTCTTGCTTCTTATTATTTAATTTCATAAAAGATGAAAGTGAAACCCCTTGAAAATAACGGCGAACAGATAATTAAAAAAAATATCTGGGCGGCCCTTGTTTATTTTCTTCTTCCTAAAAATGTTCAAAACGCGGCGGACGATTTTTTAACTTCCGATGAATTAAAAAAGCTGTCTTTATCAAAAAAGAAGATTAAAAATTTTGAGCATGCCTATGACAATATTCTTCCTTTGTTTATTTCAAGACTTCAAAAACCCGCTTTAAAAGCGAAGCTGCCCGAATATTTTTTTACCGTTTGTTTTTTAGCGGGTCTTTTTTCTCTTCTTACCGTCGATAATCTTGAAATATCGGCGAAGAATTTTATTTTACCCGTTAACTTCTTTGTCTACGCATGCGCCGGTTACTTTTTGCTGAAGAGAAAAAAAGCCGAATACTGGAGGCTTCGTTTTATCTCTGTTCCTTTTGAATTTTCGTTTTTTGCTTTTTCGGCGTTTTCTTTGGCTCTAATTGTTTTTCTGGTCGGATGGCTATCTCTTGACGCCTACCCCGCCCGTATAAATATATTTTTGTTTTTTCAAGCCGTCATAGCGGGGCCGTTGATTGAAGAGATTTTTTTCAGAGATTATGTTTACAGTTTGTTTCAGTCAAAAAAAACATCTAATTTTATATACGACGATTTGCCGGCGGTATTTATAAGCTCGGCTGCTTTTGCCGCCGCGCATATAAGCCCGGTAAACTGGCATTTTGAAGCGGCGGCTTATCTTACAGCGGGGGCGCTTTTGGGTTTTTTACGCTGGATGAGCAAAAGCCTGCTGTACCCTTTTGCGGTTCATGCGGCGGCAAACGGGGTATTGTTATGGATGTAATATAAAGGCCGTTTATTTTTTTATTATTCGGCCCTTAAATAAAAAGAGGTTTTATGAACATACTTGAAAAAATCATCAACGAAAAACAAAAAGACTTGCCGGCGGCAAGAATTTTAAGCGCTAAACCGGCTGCCCCTACTCAAAAAGATTTCGCCGGCGCCCTGACGCGAAAAAACGGCATGCCCGCTTTAATCGCCGAATTAAAAAGAAAAAGCCCCTCAAAAGGCGATATAAGAACAAATATTTCAGTAGAAGAAGTAGTAAACCTGTACGAACCTTTTGCAGCCGCCATGTCTATTTTAACCGAAACCCGTCATTTCGGCGGCTCGTTAACCGATCTTTCGACAGCTTCTTCGTTAACCAAAACACCCCTTCTTCGAAAAGATTTTCTTATCGACCCTGTTCAGGTAAAAGAAAGCAGACTCTTTGGCGCAGACGCTTATCTTCTTATTATGGCCGCCTTATCTGATTCGCAGTTTGAAGAAATGCTTCACGCAGGCAGAGAACTAAACATGCCCGCCCTTGTAGAGGTTCATAACGAAAAAGAGACAGAAAGGGCCCTAAAGCAAGATATTCATATTTTGGGCATAAATAACCGCAACTTAGAAGACTTATCGATTGATCTAAACACGACCTCAAGAGTATTAGACGCGCTAAGCTCTGAGGTCAAATTAAAATTAAAAATTGTGTCTGAATCAGGGCTTTCAAAAAAAGAAGATTTGACCGGCCTGCCCCATGAAGTCGACGCCGTTTTAATGGGCACCGCAATTATGAGCTCTGACGATCCCGCCGCTTTTTTAAAAAGCATTTTCGCTTAAAATGGGATCATCTTTTTTTCAGCGAGATTCTTATAAATTTCTTTTAACTTTTTTTTTTATCTATGCGGCTCTTCTTGTTTCTTATCTTTTATGGGGCAATGTCTATTTAACATGGGAAGACGCCATTTTTCGCTTTTGGGCCGAGAACAAAACAAGTTTGAAAAGCGCTTTTTTTTATTACTTTAGAAACCCTCAATTTTTAAATTCAAATTTAGACGACATACATCCGAACTTTCCTGTTATTTCATTTTTCTTGAAATCATTCGCATATAAAGGCTTTATATTCATCTTTTCGGTTTTAACCGCGCTAATTGCGGCGGTTAATATGCGAAAAAAGATCGCCTTTCCCGTTGAGTTTTTTATTATCTCGCTTCCTTTAATGTTTCAAAACGGGGCGCAGCTTTTAATATTATGGCTGTTTATGTTGATATATATTTTCTTTAATCAGAAAATAAAAACAAAAAAATCAAAAATTCTAAACTATATTTTACAGCCTTTTTTTTGTTTTTTTTATGTTCCTTTAACGGCGTTATTTTTTACATTGAACAGCCGCTTTCAAAAGAAAATTAAATTTACTTCATTATCTTTGATTTTTTCGTCGGTGTTCCTTTTTTTAGCGGGCTGCCTGCTTATCATTTTTGTTTACAGGCCCGCCGGTTCGCCGTTTTCTTTTTTATATTCTCTTGTATTTGCCTACCATAAAAAAGACGCGGTTTATAAAAACCTTACATTTTTTTCTTCTTTTTACGAGCATCATACATACACCATTTTTGCGGCGGGACTTTTTGTTCTTGGATTATTTTATTTTTTAAGCGGCAATTTTAACGTTAAAAAAGAAAACTTTTCTTTTCAGAAGATAACGCGTAGGTTTTTTCTGCCAGCGTTGCCGGCTTTATTTTATCTTTTTATCTCAAACGCAGAAATGCCCGTATTCTTATACCTTTTTATGTTTGCGTTTATACCGCTAAAATATCCGCCCTTTAAAAAAAGGGTACTGCCCATAAGCCTATCTTTAATCATTTTATTGATACATATCTTTTTCTTAGAATCAGAATCTAATATAAGAGCCGATTCGCAAAATAATGCAGGCAAACAATACTGGGTATGTTCCCTTCAAGACATGCCCTCGTTTAAGATCAATACAGAAAATATTGAATATGTAGACATTGTAGATATTAAAATAATTGACGAAAACATAAACGCGGCGGCTGATATCTTAAAAAAAAGCTTCTTAAACATCGAAAAATTCGATTTTTTAACCGAAGAACAAAAATACTCCGAAAATATTTTTCAAAACATTTCTTCTAGAGAAAATGTTTATTTTTTCATGAAAACCAATATTCATCCTTTGCGCGAGAAAAGGCCCTACAGAAGAGCGCGTCTATGGCATGAAAAATGGGAAAAAAACGGCGAAATATCAAGAGCAAGATTTTTTTGCAGATAAAATCACTCTGTCTTTTTCGTCTTCGCGAATAATATCGACATGGTCAAACAGTTTATTCATGATATGAACTCCCCGCATTAAAGAACCCTTCTCTGAATATTTTTTTTCAAGATATTCTTCAGAAAAATTGATTTTTTCGGTAGTATTGATAATATCAAGAGTGTAAATATGGTCGACAAAAGTTTGTTTAACGGCGATAGATACAGTATCAGAATATTTAACGGCGTTTTCGACCGCTTCGGTAGAGCCTATTATAATGTCGTTTATACACTTTATCGAAATGCCTTTATTAAGGCAATAATTCTGCGTTCTCGCTCTGAAATAATGAAGAGGCTCTAACTCAAGTCTGTTGGCGATAAAAAAGACGTCTTCATTTTTGCCTGAAAATATGTATTTAGAAGAATCAACCAGACAATATTCGTCGTATAAACCGATTTTTTTAACGACATTTTTTTGATAAAGATTTTCGAGAGTTTCTTCAATTGCTGAATCTTTTGAATTTAGTATTACCGTAAGATTCTCATCGGGCAGATATGTTCTAGACTTTTTAAAAACTTCCTGAAAATCTTCTATTTTTTTTGAAAGACCGGTTTCATATATTTCAAAAAGCATTTGCGCCCAGTTTTTCAGCATGCCCGCGCTGCCGTAGACCCCCTGAGATAAAAGGGTTATTAATGATTCTGCAAGCCTGTCTTTCATATTAAATTAATATTCTATTAAGTATTTTTCTATTCATTTTTGTCAGAAGTCAAGTATAGGACTCGACGCGCTCGCGTAAAGCTTTTTTGGAATTCTTCCAGACATGTATGAAAGTCTTCCCGCTATTGTCGCGTATCGAATTGCCCCCGCCATCGTTACAGGGTTCTGCGCTTTGGCGATGGCGGTATTAAGCAATATTGCGTCGGCGCCCATCTCCATGGCTAAAGCGGCGTCTGCAGGCGAACCAATTCCGGCGTCTATTATTACGGGTACTTCGCCTTTTATTAAATCAATAATCATTTTGATATTTGATTTATTTTGAATGCCCCTGCCGCTGCCTATGGGGCTGCCCGCCGGCATGACGCAGTCGGCCCCGGCTTTTAAAAGTTTCAAAGCGATTATAGGGTCGTCAGATGTATAAACCATTAAAAAAAGATCGTCTTTTGTATATTTGTTTCTCAATAATTCAACCGTCCGCAGCGTCTCAACAGGGTCGGGCAGTAAGGTTTTTGTATCGCCCATCACTTCGATTTTTAAAAATTTCATGCCCATTGCCATGGCCATTTTTGCGAGCCTTACCGCCTCTTCTGCGCTGAAGGCCCCCGCCGTATTCGGCAAAAGAGTAATTTTTTCGGTATCAATATAATGTAAAATAGACTGAATTTTACCGCCTTCTGCGTTATCAATATTATTTAAAGGCACCCTTCTTAGGGCCACTGTCACCATCTGCGTTCTTGAAGCCTCATGGCATTTTTTCATCAAGTCAAGAGTCGCATATTTTCCCGTGCCCACAATCATTCTTGAATTAAGCTTTAAATTGCCAAGAATCAACGGGTCGTGTTTTGATAAGTTTTCTTCAATCTCGTTATCTTGCATAAGCGATAAGGCTGTAATGCACGCTGGTTTGTCAATGTTTTATGGTTTTGAAACTAACAATTTAGCCGCAGAGGCGCAAAGGACAATTCTCCTGTTTACGCGAAATTGAAATTGTAAACTCAGGGCGGCTCTAAACTTGCTTATCGCTGCTGCGAAACCGCAGAAATTTAACGAAAACACATAAATAAGAGGGGTTATTTATGAAAAAAATCAAAAAAGCGCGAAAAAAGCTTTTGTATATTCAGCTGTTGTAACAGCGATTTTAGCAGGTTACTTTATTGGGGGTACGGGGGTGTTTGCGCATATAACGCAGGTTACCGGATCTGGTGGGGTAGGTTCTTTTAAAACTACTGAAATTATCGGTTCAAACGTGAATACAAATAATTGTGTTTTTGGCGATATCGCAATATCGCCAAAAACAACTAATGGCATTGTTATAGTTGCCTGTCAAGAAACAACAACTGGAGAAGAAACAAGTACGACTGACATTAGAGCTTATCGAAATAAAAATCCTTTTGGATCTACAGATAATACTTTTACATCTATCACTACTCTCTCAACTACACATATGGGCTGGTATGAAAATATTTCAAAGGCACAAGATCAAATACCAATAAATGCGTCTATTGGCCTTTCTTTTGACAGAGCCGATTCAAGAGATTGGGCTCCTTCGGGCAATAGCCTGGAGTTTCAATCTTTCCCACTTCAATAGCGCACCTGATTATAGCTACCTGAGCAATTGAAGTCTCATTTCCAGCCGGACCATTCGTATCCCAAATATTAATAATATAAAAGCTATTGCAATAAAAAACTTGAGCTTCATTTTAAATTTATTTGCATAGGTAAATATATTAACATTCCCTAAAAAACCTGATAACTAAAAAGTTATATTCTCAATACTTAAAATAGTACCGGGGTTTTCTTTTTATTCTAAAAATAAAGTCTAATATCCAGCGAAATACCCTATAGAGAAATGGAGGTTTTTTAGGGGGCCGCCAGCCTTGTCCGATAAACCATGCAACGCGTCCAAGTTCTTCTTTGCCGTATAATTGTACCGCATATACTTTATACCTATTCTTAATAAACTCTTTTGGTATTTGAACTAAAAGCCTTAAATTAGCCTTTGTCTTTGGCGCAAGTACTAAATTGTCAAACTGATTTATCATATTTATATTTAACAGAATCCAGACAACATTTCGCTTTCTGTCAATTTTTACCAGTTTATATTTTAGCTGTTCTATTTCCCTTATTTTTACAACTATATCTTTGATTAATTCAACCGGAATTTCTAAAATAGCTTTAGAACCCTTCGGTAGATTCATCTGCATTTGCAATATTAAAGGCCTTTTTGTATCTTTATTTGGAATTTCTGAAAACCTGAACGGCAACGCGTGAAAACCAAAAGGATCTTCACCGTCCGGCGTCTCTTCTGGAGGCGGCGGAGGTTCCGGTTCAGGCGCGGGAGGCGGTTCCGGAGCCGGCGGAATATTGTCTACTACATTCATATTTCGATAGGTAATATCGTTAACATCTCTTATATATTGCATATATGTTGTCGCATCTATAACATTGCTTACAATATCTGACCATAACGGTTTCGGGTCGCCATCACTGCCTATTATAGCAATAAGACAATAATGGCCTATTGCCGGAATGTTTGCGCTTGGCCATATTAAAGGGTTTGAAACGTAAAGAATTCCGTCATTAGGAAGATCCACAGGAAAAACAGCATCGCCTATTAATACCCAATCTACCGGCATAATAGACGTCGCAAGAGGGGCATAATAAACGGTCGCGGTTACATTGGTTGCAATCGCAGCGCCCTTATTCTGCGCCCGAATTAAAATATAATTATCTTGACCAAATTCTGCTTTGCTGCCAAAGTTATAGTTATTTACAATTGTAGGGTTCGTTCCGCCATAATCGTTTTGCAGAGTAGATAAGTTTGGACTTGTATTTAACACAATAATATCAGGACTCATAGAAAGAGAACCGGCTGAGGGTTCAATCCCTAAATCATCGATATTGTCTCTTACAAATACATCAGGCGTCAAATTTATCAAGGTTATTAAGCCTGTACTGTTGGTATCTAAGACGGGGTTGCCTGCGGCATCAAAAATATTATCAGCAGTCGGTTTAATTTCAATTATTTCTACTCCGCTGGGAGCGGGAGTAATATCTAAATTAACTATAGCTGTTGTCTCGCCCGCAGTGTGGGTAATACTACTTATATTGGCGCTGGTTGCGGCGCCCCCATTTGTATTTAAGGCAATAGAAAAATCAGCGGCAATCAAACCTCCTAATGCCCCGATATCTGAATAGACCGCTCTGTTAAATATTATCGTTACAGAGCTGTTATCAGCAGCCAATGTGGCGCCCGCAATGAACGGAGATGGTTTCAAGAATGTTACCGACGAGGCATCTGTTACCGTGTTTGCGTTTGACGATGTGTTCCCAAGAGTATCTTGAATATTGCTTATTGAAAAAGTCAAAACGCCTTCTGTATCTGTCGCCTGCATTGTATAAGTCGCCTGCCATGCCTGAGGTCCTCCGGTAACGGTCGCTGTCTGTCCCGCTATCGTTACAGTAGGAGTTTGAATGTCTTCATTCGCCGTAATGTTTACCGTAATTATATCGCCGATTTTTGCATACGAAGAAGTGGCATTATTTGAAGAAATTGAAACTGTGCTCAAGATTGGCCCCACCGAATCATTCAGAGCAAGAGTACCCGTGCCATTTGTTGTCAGAGCGGGGTTACCTGCTGCGTCAAAAACATTATCAGCAGTCGGTTTAATTTCAATTATTTCTACGCCGCTGGGAGCGGGAGTAATATTTAAATTAACTATAGCTGTTGTATCGCCCGCTGTATGGGTAATACCGCTTATACTGGCGCTGGTTGCAGTTCCCCCGTTTGGGTTTAAGATAATAGAAAAATCAGCGGCAATCAAGCCTCCTGTTGCCCCGATATCAGAATAGACCGCTCTGTTAAATGTTATAGTAACCAAACTGTTATCCGCATCTAATACGGCGTTTGTAATCGTCGGAGAGGGTTTTAAGAATGTCACAGACGAGGTATCCGTTACCGTAGTTACATCTGGCGAGGTGTTCCCAAGGGTATCTTGAATATTGCTTATTGAAAAAGTCAAAACGCCTTCTGTATCTGTCGCCTGCATTGTATAAGTCGCCTGCCATGCCTGAGGTCCTCCGGTAACAGTCGCTGTCTGACCAGCGATTGTAACTGTAGGAGTTTGAATATCTTCATTAGCCGTTATATTCAACGTAATTATATCCCCAACCTTTGCATAAGCCGGCGCGGCATTGCTTGAAGAAATGCTTACCAGACTTAAAACAGGACCGGATAAATCAGCATTATAAGTGACAGTATAGTCAACCAGTACACCGCCAGCGGCGTCTGTGATATTTGCAATATTGAGTACAATGTTAACCAGCTTATCTACATTTATATCTGTAAGACTGCCGGTAAAATTTAGTGTTATTACGTTTTCTATTTTGCCTACATTTTCTATATTTGTTAAACGAAGACCGTTATTTTCATAAACAACCGGCCCCGAAAAAGCAAGATTAGCTGGAGTCGATGCGCCGCCGCCTGAAAGAGTATAATTGTCGATAGTTGTTACCGGCGAAACATCTAAACCTATTGCAGAATTATCTCCGACGGGTTTTGACATTACAATATTTACTTTCGAAAGACTATTGATTGTACTGCCTTCAACCGGGTCGACCTTTAGAATGGTTGGCGGCGCAAGAAGGTTGTTTAACCTTGCTTCAACAAATGTCTTTACATTGGCAAAGTCTGCACTGTCAAAAGCCCCCAAGTGCCAAAATGATATTGGATCATTATTGGATGAACAATTTGTGTTCCATTTATCTGTGATAAAATAAGACTCTGACAGCAGATATGACCAGCTCATTGAACCTGCGGTAGAACCGTCGACCCCCTCAAAAGAATTGTCATTGATGCTATCAAAGCCACTTCTGTAAGTTATAGCCCTTGATGCTGCATAGTTAGGATCCATAAGTACGGTTATTCCGGTAAAATCAACAGTATCTGAACTATTTTTAGCTGTTATGTCAATCGTACCCGGCGATGTCGCTCCGCCAGCGCTATTGAATATAACTGCGATAAATTGAACATTTGCAGGAAATACAGTTCTTAAAGCCGCCATTTGATGAAGCCATGCCCAACCATTATTAAGGTCAACAAATGACAAAAGCGCCGGTCTGTTTTGAAATCCCGTTGACAACTGAAAATCTGCCCCACCCCCGTTATATATTTTTAATGTAAAATCTTCCGGTTTTTCACCAATTTTTAACATAACCTGCTCCTTAGATTTCTTTTATATTTAATATTTTTCTTATGGTATTTGAACAAACGTATAACTATCGTTAGTTGTTCCGTCTCCCACCTGACCAACGACATTATACCCCCATGCCCAAAGGGTATTATCGTTTCGAATTGCCAGACTATGAGAGGCTCCCATGTCAGCGATAACCCATGATTCAGTACTGGTATTTACAGGCGCGGTTTCAGAAAAGATTGTATTCGGTAGGCCTAACGCCCCGTAATTATTGGAACCCCACGCATAAAGCGTGCCGTCTGAACGAATGCCCAATGTATGATTACTTCCGGCAAAGATCAGGCTATAAGTATTAGGATTATCAATCTCAAAAGGCGAAGTTTGCCCCGTCGTTGGCGCGCCGTCGCCTAATTCGTGCGACATGTCGCTTCCCCATGTCCAAAGAGAGCCATTGGCCTGAATGCCCGCGCTATACAGACCCCCCGCAGAAGCAGAAAGCCATGCGGCGCCGCCAATTTGTACAGGCGCGAGTTGATCGCCCGTCGTAGCGCCATTGCCAATTTGCCCTATCATATCGGATCCCCATGCCCAAAGGGTATCGTCAGATTGTATACCGAGACTGTGAACCCCGCCTGCCGAAGCAGACTTCCATGTAGCGCCGCCGATTTTTACAGGAGCATTACGTTGGGTATTTGAATTGTCGCCTATCTGGCCATAGGCATTGCCGCCCCATGCCCAAAGGGTATCGTCTGACTGAATGCCCAGACTATGAGCGCCATAGCCTGTTATCCCGTTGGCAGAAACAGACTTCCATGTAGCGCCGCCGATTTTTACAGGAGCATTACGCTGGGTAATTGAAGTATCGCCTAACTGGCCATAGGTATTATCGCCCCATGCCCAAAGAGTGCCGTCTGATTGAATGCCTAAGCTGTGATTATTTCCCGCAGCGATGGCTATCCATGTAGCTGTACCAATTTTCACAGGTATTGTACTGCATTTATAAACGCTGCAGGTTTCGGTTATTGTACCGCCGTCGCCTAATTGACCGTTTTCATTATTGCCCCATGCCCAAAGCGAGCCGTCGCCGCGAAGAGCCAAAGAATGCGCGTCGCCTGCAGAAACTATTGTCCAGTTGTTGGCGCAGGTAATGATTACAGTAACATCTGAAGTCGGCATTGTTCCCGTATTGCTATTCATAGCGCAATTAAGAGCTCCATTCGGTGAAACTGTTAATGTTACGTTATAGCTTTCTCCTGATGTTACTTTCTCAGAAAAAGTATATGCGCCGTCAGCCGGTACGTTCAAAGAATCAGAGCCATTTTGCAATATTAATGCCGCTGAGCGTATACCTGTAACTTCAACATGAATACTCTGTTTCGTTACCGGTAAATCTTGCCCCGGTATATGGTCGTCTCTGTACGGTAGATCTTCATATTCAAAGACACTGCATTGTGTGAAAGAAGCCACAAGAAGAACTGCCGCTATGAAATTACCTTTTTTCATGATTTTTTTAGTGTTCCTTAAAGTATTTTTAAAACCTTTTTTCATATTTAAGCGACGCATAAAACTCTCCTTTTGTTAAATTTATATTTTGAAAATTTCTTATTTGGAGCGGTAAGCCGGCGTAAAAAATTAATTTTGGTTCATCGCCATGATTCATCGCGACTGTTTCGTATGATTTTCCAAAAATGAAAATATCTGCAAGACTTACGGCATACATGCTCAAAACTCCTAAAAACGCGTAATTTCTCAGTAAAAACGCGCTGTTCATATCAGAATAAGCTTTTTCAAGACCGCTTGTCGCGCTCTGGTAGGCTTTATCTTTGGCCGAGTAATCCATGGCGGCATAGGCAAAAAGCCCTAAAGAGCCGGCCCATAACGGCATATAGACCCATCCGCGCCAATTGTCGGCATAAAGATGACCCCATCCGGGGGCAGCGGCCGTTCTTATAATCATGCCCATGTATGTTCTTCTGCCGGCTTCAATGAATTTTATTCTTTCTTGAACAAGAACCTTTTGGGGTAAAGGCGGCAGAGCCTTTTTCATTTCGGAGCTCATTTCATCGGCAAGCTGAGAGATGGCGGTAAACATGTTGCTATCTACGCCAGTTAGTTTTGTTTTGGTAACCATTATCCTCTGGCTTGATATTTGAATGGCTTTTGATACCATCTGCATCTGGTTTCCTATTAACGAAAAACTGCCAATGACAACGACATCGGCCTGGGCCTTTGCGCCTACTTTTATGGCAATATCTTCGTCGTATGCCTCATGCGGATTGTATTTATTTTCTTTCATTTGTTTTTGCCAGACATTTCGGTTTAATAAATCAAAACTTTTTGTTTTTTGAATGGGATCCAAAAAAGCGTCGGGAATGCTTACGGCTAAATAATTATACTCTTCGCGTTTCTGGGTATTGACAAAATCAAGTATAACAACGCGTCTGTTCAGAAGCTTTTCGGGCTCTTTGACTTTTTTACCGCTTAATTTGGCCACAATGTTTTCTGCCGCAAGCGGAAATTCTTTTTCATTAGAAACCGTGACCTCTTCGGCTTTTTCGTATCTTTGTGAAACAACGTCTAAAATTTTCGCGTTAATAGTAAAAATTCCGAAAGCTTTAAAGACATTTCCTGTAAGCATTTTTTCGCACTCAAGAGCGTTACCAAGATCAATGATACATTCTTCGCTGCTACAAGACCCGGAGCCCACCGCCTGCTTAGCGGCTTTGATGTTCATCATTTGCTCAATTTGATCGTTGCTTATGACCTCGTATAAATTGGTTTTTATTAATGCCGTGCGTATTTTTTCGGTTAAAAAACGGCTTTCTTCTTTAGAGATGTTTTTATCGTGAGCTAATGGCAAAACCGCGATTCTTTTTTTGCCGCCTTGAGCGTGAAGCGAAAATGCCGCGAAAACAAATAACGTTCCCAAGAGATATTTTTTGAATGACACCATGACCTTCCCCCTGATTTTACTATCTTATTTAGTATTGTATAATCTCATATGCAATTGAAATGGTCAACTATTTTTTTATAATTTTGCAGAACAGAATTGGGTACATTTTGTCACAAAGCCATAATAAAAGAGTATTAGCGAATATTTGAACGTTTTTCTTTGTCATTGCAGGCTTTAATATTAAAGAAAAATTAGCGAATTATTTTATTAAAACAATCAAACCCTGTTACAAATTTTTATATTTATGAAAAAGCTCTGAAACAACTATATCTTATATTTCTATTAGAATTTAAATAACAGGAGAATAAAAATGAATGAAAAGAAATGTAAATGCAAAACTAGAAAAGGGAAAAAAATCTTTTTTCTTAGCCTGGGTCTGGCTTTTTTGTTAACGGCATTCTGCGGACACAGAATGTGCCACAAGGGAATGCACGGCATAAGCGAAAAGCATATCAATCGCATGGTCGAAAAAATCGTCGATGAGCTTGATCTTGACGAAAAACAAGAAGCCAAATTAACCGGCATTAAAGAAGAAATTCTTACAAAAAGAACGCAGTTTGAAACGATAAGCAAAGAAACAAAAGAGTTCTTTACAGAAGAGATAAAAAAAGACAGTTTCGACGCCGCTAAAATAAACAAAGATTTAGATAAAAATAGCGAGAAGCTGAAAGAATTTCGAGTTTTTCTTGTTGAAAAATTCGCCGAATTTCATGCGATTTTAAGGCCTGAGCAAAAAAAAGAGCTTGCCGAACATATTGAAAAAAAGAAAAAGAGATGCGAATAGTTTAATAAACCCGGTTTTCATATCGCCATTATGAGAGATATGAAAACCGGTCTATAAAAATAATATGAGACAAAAAATTTATGTCTTAGACGACGATAAAAAATTGAATTCTTTATTAAAAGAATATCTTTCAAGTTTCGGCTACGAAATTATATCGTTTGTAAATCCACGTGATTTTTTTTACCGTCTTAAAAAAGAAGAGCCCGATTTGCTGTTACTTGACGTAATGCTTCCCGAAATGGACGGCTTTGAAGTTTTAAGAAAATTCAGAAAAGAATATTCGATACCTGTAATCATGCTGACGGCAAGAGACGATATTACCGATAAGGTGGCCGGTTTAGAGACGGGCGCCGACGATTATATCGCCAAGCCCTTTGAACCGCGCGAGATTGCGGCTAGAATAGCCGCTGTATTAAGAAGAATTCATCCACAGTCTGAAAATAAAATAAAACATGAAACAGTTGAAATAAATTTCAAGAGCCGCGAAGTTAAAGTTCAGAACAAAACAATTGATTTAACGACAATGGAATTTGATCTTCTTTCTATTTTCATCAAAAATAAGGGGCGGGTTATTTCAAGAGACGAAATTACTGAAATGATTAAAGGAGACGAATTTGAACCTTTCAATAGATCGGTTGATATTTTGGTAAGCAGATTAAGGCAAAAATTAGGCGACGACTATCAAAAACAGGCGTTAATAAAGACGGTTTGGGGCAAGGGCTATATGCTTATAGATAAATAGAATGCTTAAAAAAATCAAACAAATAAAGAATTCTCTTTTTTCAAAACTTTTAATTATCGCTCTAATCATGGGTCTTTTAATTAATATTACCGCCATTATTCATTTTTGGACTTTTGCCAACAGAGAGACAAGACACATTGCCCATAAAAATATGCGTAATTATTTGGAATTTATCATAAAAGACCTCGGAGAACCGCCTAATCAAACAAAAGCAAAAGAAATAGCCGAAGAATACAAACTAAAAATACGTTATAAATCATCAAGCTTCGAATGGTCTACGCATGAAGATATGCCAAGCCCAAAAGACATAAAAGAAAATGCGCATTATAAAGGCAGATCATTTGGTCATTATAACAAACATATGTATTATTCAATCGAAAAAGAAAACGGATCTTTTCTTTTTATGCTAGATTTTGAAAAACCTCCGCCGCATGAAAAAAGATGGATGATGTCTTTAATTGTCGTTTTATCGTTTATTTTGCTTACAGGATACTTTCTGGTAAAGAAAGTCTTAATGCCGGTAACATGGCTTTCTCAAGGGGTAAAAAAAATCTCTAAGGGAGATTTCTATGTACAAATTCCTGAAAATAGGAAAGACGAGTTAGGCGCCCTTATTCGTTCTTTTAATGAAATGGCGAAAGAGATTAAAAGAATGATCACCCTAAGAGAGCGCCTTTTAACCGATGTAAGTCATGAGATGAGAACGCCCCTGACAAGATTAAAGCTTTCCCTTGAAATGATGAAACCAAATTCAAGGCAAAAAAGCCTGCGTGAAGATGTAAGAGAATTAGAAATGATGCTGACTGAAATACTGGAAACTGAACGTTTAAATTCAAAATACTACATGAATAAAATACGCATATTTGATTTAGAATTATTATTGAGAAACATTTCTAAATACATAAAAGATATTTATCCGAAAGTAAAATATGAGTTTATCAACAAAGGCGTTAAGAAAATAAAAGGCAACGAAGAACTCTTAAAAAGAGCTTTTAGCAATATTTTAGAAAACGCTTTTAAATATGCAAGTCAAAACATAAATTCAAAAGTTATTGTTAATTTAGAAAATAAAACCGACTCTATTCAGTTATCGATATCAGATAACGGACCGGGCATTTCAAAAAAAGAAATCATAAATATTTTTGAACCATTTTACAGAACCGACAAATCGCGCGCCCGCGAAACAGGCGGATACGGGCTCGGCTTAAGCATTGTAAAAAAAATACTCGATCTGCATAACGCGAATATATCAGTTAAAAGCTCTATAAAGAAAGGGAGCGTTGTCGTTGTAAATCTGCCCCAGACAAAAGGAGAGTCAAGATTGTAATTTGTTGACGTTATAAACTTGACGCCCCGTCTCAAAACTTGAATCTGACTTAATATCGCGCGGTAGAGCAGTTGGTAGCTCGTTGGGCTCATAACCCAAAGGTCGCAGGTTCAAGTCCTGCCCGCGCCACATTTTATTAAAGCTCATTCAAATTGAAACGGCGACGTAGCTCAGTTGGTTAGAGCAACGGAATCATAATCCGTGTGTCCGGGGTTCGAGTCCCTGCGTCGCTAATAGTTATCTTGAAAATGTTCATTGATTTTGACGTATGCGCGGGGCGTATACGTCAAAATCAATGATATAAAAAAACATCAAATCTCTTCAGGTAAAATATCCATAAAAGCCGATACGCTGAAAACCGCCCTGCCCGCTCCCGAAGGGCCGTATCCGGGGGGTATGGGAAGTTTATATTTCGCATGGATATTTTTATATTCTCTTAATAATTTCATATAATATTCAATAGGCGGCGGTTCCTGATTGCCTAGCACGGTAAACGGCTCTGGGCACCATGTCGTAAAACGCGGAGATATTCCGCGGCTCATAAAAAAATCAAGCCCCTCGGCCGTGCTTGATACGGCCTCGTCGACTGTTTTAAAGCCATAAGGCTTTGCCATCTCGACCCCGCCTACAAAATTAGGAATGACATTTTTCGCCCCAAAGACCTCAGCCGATTCAAGAATGCGGCGTATCCATGTTTCTCTGCCTATAAAGCGGCTTTTACCCGGACAAACCTTCTTAAAAAGCTCTTCGTCCCATATTTCGTAATTGGGATGATAAATATCGACCCCTGCGTCTTTAAATTTTTGACAGTCTTCTTTTTCAAAAGCTTCTGTTACAATTTTTGATATCCATCTGCCCGAAAATTTTTTATTAATCTCTCGCGCGTAATCAAGATAAAAGTCAACCTCGTTTTTATCTTTCAACCTGGTAACAATAGATCCGCCTGTAATCGTATAAGCTTTTGCCGTATTATCGTTTTTGTCGATACCCGAAAGCGCCTCTAAAATATATTCGACGGGTTTAACGCCGGTATAGGGTCTGCCCGCTCTTTTTTGCTGCTTCCAGTTGTGATTGATGTCGCAGTACTGGCACTCTTCGTCTTTGCCGAAATACTGACAGTTTCGAAAAACCGTAAGATAAATAAGATAACCCCATTCGATAACGGGGGCAATCTCGCCTACCGGCTTGGGCATATCGTACTTCAGTTTATAATAGTCAGGAATCGGGGGAAATTCAGCCTCGGCAAGAAAATCATCATGATAAAAAACGCCCATCTTGTTTTCATGATTAACCGAAATTTTATATTCAGACTGCGGATTAATTCTTACCGATATAACGGTTTCTCTTAAATTATGACTTCCTTTGGAGATTTTTATTTCTTCGGGCGCCTTGAGGTTTTCGCTTTGTTTCATTTCAGAAAGCGGCACCCTGTCAAAAGAAAAAATAAAATAATCTTTGGTTTTATAATCTGAATTTATGAAAGATTTCGAATCAAAAGAGATGCCCTGCCTTAGAATATCCTGCTTAATATAAGCCTCAAACGGCAAATCTGAATAATTCTTCTGCCAATCGTCATGCAGCTTTTGTGCATTTACCATATTTAATGGCTTCAAAAGAAAAGATAGGGCGTCAATTACTAATAAAATACATTATCAAATTGCCTTTTTCTTCAGAGGTGCAGACTCTTTCGCGAACTTTCTCGCAGTAATTATCTAATTCTTTGAGAACCTTTTTGGTCGACTGAAAGACTTTTTTATTCGCAGAAACAGAAAGAGCCGGCACTTCTATGTCAAAAAGACCGAATAAAACTTCTTGTTTGCCCGGTTTTTTTATATTGCGATTATGACAACTGACGCAGGCCATTCCTGTTTTGGGATTTTTTTGTTCAAAGAATTCTTTTCCTTTTTCTGCGCTGAATGTTTTTCCCGTTTCTTTTTCAAACTTTTCAAGAAGAGTTTGAGCTACAGACGCATATATCTCAACTGAAAAAAGAATTAAACATATTAAAGAGAATATTTTATACTTAGTATTTATTTTTTTCATTGTTTTTTCCTGTTTATTTTATTTGTTTTTTACCGTTAATCATTGATTTCACGATATTTTCTTTTTTTACCAGAATATGCCGAATAAGACCCATTATGTGTAAAATTGCGGCGGCAAAAATTGAAATACTTATGGCTTTATGAATTTTTGAAAGTATTTTATTTATTTCTTCAATATTTTGAACAGAATTTATTGAAGAAAATATTTCTTTTTCAATCAGAAAAACGCTGATTCCGAAAACAGCGGTAACAATTACCGCAAACATTATATAAACCATTATATATCCGGCAAGCGGATTATGACCGATATAATCTTCTTCGGTTTTTCTTAACGTTTTTTTCGCAAATTCAATTACCTCTTTGGGCCCCTTAACAAAATTTGAAAAAGACGCGTAACCCTTATCGTAAAATCCGTAAATTATGCGAATTAATGAAAGTACGACAGTAAAAATACCCGCGCCAGCGTGAAGATTTTGGACCTCGAATTCTGCGCTTAATAATAACAAGATAATATTAAAAACGAGAAGCCAGTGCCATATTCGTATAAATTTGCTCCAGACTAATACTTCTTTCATTTTTTGGTTCCTTTATTTCTCTAAAACTTCAAGAAATCCGTAAAACATATTGCTTGAAAGATATTTTTCGCTTTGTTTATCTTGTTTTGGCCGTCTTCTTAAATAATCATTAAATTTAACGCCGTTTTCTTTGTGAATTTTTTTCTTGTCAAGATTCATTCTATAGCGCTGAATACCGTTTCTTACATGATGAATAAAAGCAATGGTGCCGTTTTTCTCAACGCCGGTAACCACCGATACATGAGTAAAGTTATCGTCCCATTTTCCGTTTTTATTTTTATCATATGTGTTCTTAAATAAAATCAAATCTCCCGGGCGCGGCATCTTTTTTTTATGATTGGTCCAAAATTTTTCTTTAAAACTATGATAAATGATTTCGACTCCGTTTGCCCCTCTTCTAGCGGTAGACGCTCTTTGAAATACGTCAATATCAATCGTATCAAAAACCGCCTTTACCATGCCCGAACAATCGTTTCGATAGCGCCTTCCGTTATGATTTATAAATTTATGATTATTGCCTATAAATGATTGGCATATTTTTCTAACTGTCAGTCGGGTTTTCTCTTTTTCTTCATTAAACGGCGTATTCGGTTTTTGCGTAACCATGTCTCCGCCAAAACGTTTTGACGCTAAAACTGCCGAAGATATTAAAAACAAAGCCAAGAATACCGCTTTATATTTTATTACTTTCTCTAATATGTTTTTTCTAAAATTCATAACTTATAAAGATAAAAACAAATATGTTTTGTCAAGTTGTTTCAATTCTTTTCTTTGTAAATTAAATGACAGTAAAAAAGAAAACGATTTATCTGGCGAATCCGAGGGGGTTTTGCGCCGGCGTCGACAGGGCCATTGAGACAGTTGAAACCGCTCTGGAACTTTATAATACGCCGTTGTATGTAAAGCATGAAATTGTGCATAATAAAAATGTCGTCAATGACTTGATAAAAAAAGGCGTTATTTTTATTGAAAATCTTGAAGACATACCCAACACAGAGACCGTAATTTTCAGCGCCCACGGGGTGCCGCCCGATACATGGGAGGCGGCGAAAAAAAGAAATTTAAACATTATAGACGCAACATGCCCTTTGGTTACCAAAGTGCATTTAGAGGCAAAAAGACTGGCCAAAGACAACTACCGTATAATTTTCATCGGGCATAAAAAGCATGTGGAAACCATAGGCACCTACGGCGAAGCTCCCGATAGAATCACTATAATAGAAAACATTGAAGATATTGAAAATTTACCGGAGTTTGAAGAATCAAAAATCGCCTATTTGACGCAAACAACGCTTTCTGTTCGCGAAACAAAAGAAATCATAGATAGACTTAAGAAAAAGTTCCCCGATATTTTGGGTCCCTCGACAAGCGATATCTGCTATGCGACCACAAACAGGCAAGAAGCTGTTTCAAAAATCGCATCGGTTTCAGATTTGATGCTGATTATTGGGTCAAAAAATTCTTCAAATTCAAACCGTCTTAAAGAGCTTGCCGAAAGTCTGGGAACAACGGCAAAACTTATCGACAGCTACGACGATATTGATAAAGCATGGATATCAGATACTGTGCAATCTATAGGAATCTCAGCCGGGGCTTCTGCGCCTGAAAATATCATTCAAATGGTCATTGCTGGCCTGAAAAATGATTTTCAATTTGATAATATAGAAGAAATAATCGTAAAAGAAGAACGCATTACTTTTAGGCTGCCAAAAAACTTAAGATAAGAATTTACGAATATAATTAAAACATAAAAATAGCTTGTCGAAACACGTTAAGCGCTTTAAACAGTCGATAAAATATTTTTATTATGAGAATAATATCTAAATATCGCGCGATTATTTTTCTAATTTTATTTTCTTTTTATTCGGGTACGCTTCTTTCAGAAACAGAATTTGACGCGTTAAAAAGCAGGGGGATGGATTTTTTTTATAAGAAAAGATATCATCAGGCTTTAGAGCAATTTGAAGAAATACTGGAAACCAGATTCGACGACTCTGGCGCTTTATTTTATTATGACGAAACGTTCGCGTTAATACTCTCATGCGAGTTATGGCTTACGCGCGCAAAAGAATTGAGCTCTCAGGCGAGATACAACCAGGCCCTTGAATCGGTAATTCAGGCCGAGAAAATATATCCTTTTCATCCTTCAATAAACTCCATTAAAGATGAAATTAACGATATGACAGAAACCGCTAAACCCTTGGCTCATCTTGCCCCTGAAGAGCAGGATATCTTTTATAACACCCTTCATCTCGGATACGCTAGCCTCGAAAAAGGAAACAACGAAGAGGCGATTAATTTATTTGCGAAATGTCTTTCTTTGGCTCCCAAATCTCCCGAAGCAATCGAGGGCTATAACGAGGCGCAAAAACGATTTAAAGAAAAAGCTCAACGAGAAAAGTTAATTTCTTTTTTTAATAAAGCCGCCGTATTTGAGTCGCAAAAAAAATACCCTATGGCGGTGTCTGTTTATGAAGAAATATTAAGAATTTCTCCCGGCAACAGCGAGGCCCATGAAAAAAAACAAAGACTTGAAGAGATGATGAGGGGGCAGCGAGATTTGGCGCAAAAAATACAGCTTGCCAAAGAATTTCTAGATTCGGGAAATAAACATCTAACCGAAAAAAGGTTTAATGAAGCTATTGAGCAATATGAGCTAGGGCTAAGCACTCTGCCCGATTTTACGAACTGGGACAATCTTATCGCGAAGGTCCAAAAGTATAAAAAATCTTATGAGGAGAAAAAATTCGAGGAACATATAAGAGAAATAAATAAAAGTTTCGAAAAAGGACTCTTTTATTACGCTACAGAAAAATACAAAAAAGCAATTTCCTCTTTTGAAAATGTAATCAATATATCTGAAAACTATGTTCAAATGAGCGAAACAAAAAATCAGGCAAAAGATTATTTAAGAAAAGCGCAGGAAAATCTGCAACAGCGAGAAGAAGAAGCGGTGAGCGCCGAGTCTCCTTATTACAAACTTGTTCAAAGCCTAAACGCTCTCGGCTTCAGGCAGTATGAAAAAAAAGACTATAAGTCGGCAAAAAAATATTTTTCAAGCATTCTCGAACTTTTTCCTAAAAACAAAGAGGCCGGTTTATATTACATTATATGCAGTATTAAAATAGAGCCTGAAACAAAAGAAAATGTAATCTCTGAGCTTATTGAACAAATTGACGCTTCTCTAAAAACAAGTCCCTCTGAAGCGCGTCGCCTTATCGATATTGCACTGCAAATTGATAAAAACCATCCGAAAATAAAGCCTTATATCGAGAAAAAACCGAAAAAACAAATTATCGCCGTTAAATCTACGGTACCAAAAGAAACGATTAATAAATGGTATCAAGAAGCGCTTTCTCTTTCTCAGACAAACCCTAAAAAGGCTCTTGAGATATCTCGAAAAATTATAAAAGAAGATCCCTTAAATACGAAGGCCAGAAACCTACTGACGAGATTAGAGGCCAGAGTTTCTCCGGGAACGTCTAAAGCGGTAAAAAAAATAGACGCCAGGGCCCAAAAAGCTTATACGCAGGGCATCATGTTTTATAACAGCGGCAAAATTAATGACGCTATAAATTCATTTAAGATAGCGGTTAAAATATCTCCTGATTTTACAAAAGCTCAAAACGCCCTAGCTAAATGCGAAGCCTATCAAAAATAATGAATTATTATATCGCTACCACGACTAATATCAATAATTTCGAAATTGAAAAAATAGAAAACAAAATAAAAGACGGAATATTTTCGGTTTATTCTCTCTCGCATCAAAAATTCTATCATATATTCAGAGCAAAAACCGGAAAGATTACATATTCATGGCGCAGAGGTTTGAGCTTAAAATTTTTACCCGATATGGCTTTTATTCAAAAACTCTCTAAAGATTCGATTAAACAGATAAGAAGAAAAGATTTTATTAAACTTTATTACGCGTTAAAAAAGATACAGGAAAAAAAATCATCATTAATTCATCTGCATATCGACGATAAAAATCTGTTTTTATTAAACGCCTCGGGCAATATGCCCTATTTTTCAAAATTGAACCTATTTTTCAGAAAAACCGAACTTATAAGCGTTTGCAATAAAATTTTACAAGGCTTAGAGCATGATATACTAAACGGATCAGAAAACCTGAAAACGACTTTATATTTAATAAACGCCATAAAGAAAAAAATAACGGGGCATCTCGCGCTTCAAAGAACGCTAAAAAGTCATAATAATATTATAATCTCGTCTGATTCTTTGGCCTACCTTACAGCGTCTTTCTTTTTGTTTTTTTATGAAATTCCCGTTGTTTTTGCTTTAGCTTCTAAAAATTTTGAAACGCGTTTTATAAATCGGGAACATAAAATAAGACGCGTTTTGGTTATCAATAACTTAAACGGCAAACCATTAAAAAACTTACGACAACTTAATTTAAATAAAGATATTCTTAATTCTGTTAAAGTAAAAGAAATTTCTGGTCTGTTTGACAAAAAAAGACTTACAAGCCTTTTTGAAAATAATAACGACGGTTTTTTTGATCTTATTATTTATCGGGGACACGCCGAAGTCTGCGGAAAAAGAATCGCATGGCCCCTCAAAGACGGTAAATTCTATCTGAAATCTAATTCATTTAAATATTGCATACATCTGGCATGCCTGCCTATAAGCGTTGATAATCAGATTTTAGAACTGCCTTTCTTAAACGGAGTGATCCCTTTTTCTTATATTCCCGATATAGATTATACTTTTCTCATTGAGATGTTTTTTATAAATCTAAACAAATACAACGCATTTATACCCTCATGGCTTGAAACCCTGAGAAAAAATAAAAAAATGCTAAAATATTTTGGTTTATTTATTCACTAGGCCTGAAAATAAAAATGAATTTACAGCACGTTTTAAGGTCGGTTTATGCTAATTATTAAAAGGATAATCTTATGCTATATTTAAAATCAGCTCAACCGGTTCCCGGTAAGGGGACAGCTTATACTTACTATGAAACTGACGCCGAACATAATATCAAAAGAATGATGACTGCCATACCCGAAACAAACGAAATAACCTTGTATCCAGAGCCTAAGTTAAAAAAGGTTTTTATGCCTGAAATGCTGTCAGATGTTCCCGAAGAAGAGTTTACAGACTTATGGAACAAGGCTAGTCAATAATAATTAATGCTTTCGCATTTTAGCTCTCATTTACCCGAAATAGAAAAAATTATCATTGATGAAGATGTAAGAAATGAAACTATTACAAAAAAAACCCTTGGCAATCTGGCAAAATATGATATTTATCGCAATATAGAAATAGAATATATCGAAAATAAATCAAAAACAATAAACGCTCCTTTAGGTGATAAAAAAAAAACCGTCTACTTTCTTAAAAACAAGGGATCTTTTCTTGAAAAGTGCCCCGGTTCAGACGGCGTTTTATGCTGCCATTACTTTATAATAAATACGGGAATAAACTGCAATTTTGACTGCGCTTATTGTTTTTTACAAAGTTATACAAATCTGCCATATATCAGCGTATACGCCAACACCGATAAACTTCTAGACGAATTAGATAATAAATTAAAAAAATATAAGAATATTCACTGGAGAATCGGCACAGGCGAATTTACAGATTCTCTTTCTTTAGATCATTTAACCGAATATTCTAAAATCTTAGTTCCTTTTTTTTCGAAAATTAAAAACGCCACCCTTGAATTAAAAACCAAATCTGCGAACATTGATAATCTGTTAAAAATAAACGAAAAACAAAATACCGTCGTAAGCTGGTCGTTAAACCCTGAAAATATTATAAGAGAAATTGAGCCGGGCACGGCCTCTCTTGAAGAAAGATTAAATGCCGCTCAAACTGTCGCAGAAAACGGATATGATATAGCCTTTCATTTAGATCCTTTAATCTGGCATGATAACTGGCAAAACAATTACAATAAATTAATTTTTCGGCTGCTTGATACGGCGCCTGAAAACAAAATACGATGGATCTCTATGGGTTCTTTTCGCTATTCTAAAGATTTAAAAGAAATATTAAAAATGAAAAACCCTCATGAAAAAATAACCTTATCAGAAATGTTTTTGGCCGAAGACGGCAAATACAGATACTATGCGCCTCAAAGAAAAAATATGTATGAATTTATAAAAAACACAATTCACGAAATAAATCCGCGGCTTTTTCTGTATCTCTGCATGGAAACAAAAGACATGTGGGAAAGGGTTTTTCAAAAACCTCCAGTTTCATGCAAAGAGCTTGACCAACAGTTTGAAAAACGGCGTCAAGACTTAATTATATAGCATGTCGTTAGCCGCCGGATGGTCTTTATTTACTCTTGCTTTTTTAAGCGCAACCCTTTTGCCTGGGGGTTCAGAGGCATATTTATATTATTTAATTGAAAACAAAAATAATATACCGTTAATTATAATTGTCGCTACTATCGGCAATACGCTTGGCGCTTTTTTAAATTACTTAATCGGGCGCTGGGCCAAGCCTCTTTTGTATCATAAATGGATTGGCTTTAAGAGAAGAACTCTTTTAAAGGCCCGCTTTATTTTCAGAAAAAGGGGAAGTTATATTCTCTTTTTTGCTTTTCTACCCATCATAGGCGACCCTATTACGGCCGTAGCCGGAATTTTAGAATACTCAATAACCCGTTTTTTTTTATGGGTTTTTCTTGGCAAAATGATTCGTTATAGCGTAATCGCCTATCTTGTCGCATGAAAAATTATAAAGAAATAAAAATCAAATTAAAAGATAAAATACCTTCACGGCTATTAGAGGCCGCGTTGTTTATTGACAGTCGTCTAAAAAAATCCGGGTATCAAAGCTTTTTAGTAGGCGGTTCGGTAAGAGACTTGCTTCTCGGCAAAACAATTTCTGACCTAGATTTTACCACAGACGCCGTTCCCGAAGATGTAATGAAAATTTTTAATCATTCTTTTCCTATTGGGGCGGCTTTTGGCACCGTTCTCGTCGTATATAAAAAAATAAGCATTGAAGTTACCGCCTTTAGAACTGAAACCGATTATATAGATGGCAGGCGTCCCTCGAAAGTTCAATTCGGAAAAGATCTTCATGAAGACGTCATTCGAAGAGATTTTACGGTAAACGGCTTAGCATATGATTTAGATAAAGAGATTTTATATGATCATGTAAACGGCATTAATGATATTGAGCGCGGTCTTATAAAAACAATAGGAAACCCCTATGAACGTTTTCGCGAAGACGGCTTAAGACCCATTAGAGGCTGCCGGTTTATGGCCGCACTAAACTTTAAGATGGACGATCATACAGAAAAGGCAATGCACAAAACACTCGATATTATCTCTTTGGTGGCTCCAGAGAGATTTTACGACGAATGGAAAAAGACGCTTAATATACGTCATAAGAATATTTTTTGGACTTCTCTTAGAAGAAATAATATTTTTTCGATATTTTTTGAAGAGTTTATAAATTTACGTTCAAATAATAAATTATGGCAGATTCTTATGCAACTTATAACAGATTTTCGGATGAAAAATATGAGCGTTTACGCCGCCTGCTTTATTTATTTTGAGTTTTGTTTCTCTCAGGAAAATATGTCTCAAAAATCAAATTTCGATTTGTTGCCCATAAAAAATTTCTTTAAACGAAGCCGCTTTCCGGCAAAAACGGCAAAGTTATCTCTTGAACTTTTAAATTCTCCTTTTATTGAACTTTTTTCGGCGCCTCAAAATGACAAAAACGACAATTATTCTATAAAACGGGCAATATCAAAAGTTGGTTTAAGTAATCTCTGGTCGCATATCAGATTTTCAACAATCATAATAACTGTTAATAAAGGTTATTCTTTACTTAAAAAAGAAAATTTTATGAGAACTTATTATTTGCCTATAAAGAATATAGTTCTACAAAAAGTTCCTTTGTTTCTCAATGATCTTGAAATAAACGGTAATGATTTATTGTCAATAGGCTATCAGGGTAAAAATATTTCAAAAATTCTCGATTACTTAATGGATTTTGTTCTTCAAAATATTAAAAACAATGATCGCAAAATACTTTTAGAAATTGCTAAAAATAATTTAATGAATTATCAAGATTAATTTCTTTCAATAGAAATTTCAATTTTAGAGGCCCCACGCGAGCGATGTTGAAACGCGAATAAATTACGTCAAATTACTGGAATTCACATAATTATACTTTACAAATTACGTCTATTTTTATATTGCTCATTAAACTCGTAAAACACATGGCGGTGAAAATGAAAATATTTTTAAATAATGTCGCAAAAATCAATTTTTTTTTTATAATTTCTATTTCTTTGCTTTTATCTTCATGTCAATGGGAAGACGTCAAAAATTGGGTTTTAAACTGGCAAAAAAAAGAAATAGAAAGACGCTACGGCAAATCTTCTGAATTAAACAGCGGAAAAATTCCCGAATGGCAAGAAGAAATACGGGAATATGAAAATATTATAAACGAAAAGGTTGAAGCGGGCGCAAAGGCGGGTCATTTATATAGAAAAATCGGCGAATCTTACGCGCTAATGAGCGCTTTTGAGCTTTGCATTGAAAATCTAAATAAAGCAATTTCGATGGGCTATACAGACGCCGATGTATTTTTTTCATTAGGCATATGCCAGGCCAATCTTTCGAGAAAACACAATTGGAACCATTCACACGCCAAAGAAGCCGAAAAATCTTTTCTTAAATGCCTTAATCTAGATAATGGTTTTGATAAGGCTAAATTTGAACTTTCATTAATTTATTTTTACGGTTTTTCAAAAAACAATCCTTATCGCGTTTTATCGGGATACTTAACCATTGAACAAATTGAATATCAAAAACACGCCGTTACGCTTATGAATGAATATCAGTTTCACCGGCCTGACGATCAACGCTCTTATTTCGCTCTTTCGGGTATGCATAAAATAATGGGAAACATCTCTTTATCGATTAAATCTTTAGAAGACTTAAAAACACATCTTGAATCAGAATATCCAAAAGAATATCATAACTTAGACGTCTACAAGAAAGCTGTAGAAAACATTTCTCTGCTTCAAAAAAATCTATGATTAATTCTTCTAAAGAAAATGATATTCTAGCGCTTGCTTTGCATTTAAAGGGTTTTTGTTTTTCTGAAAAATATCAAAGAAAAATAGCTTTGAATTCTCTTTCTTTCGTCGAGTTCTCAAAAATCCTTTTAGCAAACGATTATAACCAATATTTTGATATGGCAGTTGAAAGTTTTTACGATTTAACCAGTCAAAACATTAATTTCTTGCCCTTTTTTAACGAGTTTTATCCCGAAAATCTCAGACATATAAAAAATGCGCCTTTTGGTCTTTTTGCCTGCGGTAACTTATCATTGTTAAACAATAAGAATAATTTTATCAGTATTGTAGGCACCCGAAATCCTTCGGCTCTTTCAATACATTATACTAAATTTATTTCTGATTATTTAAGCTCTCAAAATATCACGATCGTATCGGGTATGGCTTCTGGGATTGATTCTGCATGCCATCGCGCCGCGCTTGAAAAACAGGGGGGCACCATTGGAGTTATAGCCCACGGATTTAATCATATATACCCTCAAAAAAATCATGATTTGTTTTTCAAAGCCAAAACCTCAGAGTCAAATTATAATATATTGTTATTAAGCGAATATGCGATAGACGTTAAGCCAAAGAATTTTCATTTTCCAAGACGCAATCGAATTATCTCGGGAATCTCAAAAAATTTAATCTTCATAGAAGGCGGGGTTAAAAGCGGCGCCGTTATTACCGTTAAATATGCCCTTGATCAAGGCAGAGAAATATATGTTTTTGATCATCCTTATCTGAAGAATAACGAAGGGGGTCAGCTTCTCATTAATGAAGGGGCCTATAAATTAGACGATTATTTCAAAATCGAGGTATTTTCTGATAGTCAACACCGTGTAAATTCCGCTAATTACTTGGGCAATAGTCTATGGTGCCGCATTCATGAACCGTCTTATTTTCCGTTTTCTCTTTCATAAATCTGCAGAAAATTTTTCACCATATTTACCGGTTGCGGCTGCTGAACGGTAATTCGTCTTAATATCTTGTTTTTCAATGAATTATCGGCCAATCCGTAATCTGTTGAAACTTGAATTTTATATCCCGCATTTTTAACGTATTCATACATATCGATGGTATATTTACCATATGGCCAAGCGAAAGACATTATCTCTTTTTTGGTATAATATTCCAATTTCTTTTTTGAAAAATATATTTCTTTATAAAATTTTGGTTTGTCTTTCTGCCAATAGGCTATAACATTATCATGAGATAAGGTATGACTTCCTATCTCAAGTTCGTCGGGAAGTTCAGCTAATTGTCGATAAAAACTTGAACTATCTTCATATCTATCTGTATATATAAAATAAGTGGCCCCAAAATTGTATTGTTTTAAAAGAGGGGTTATAATCTCAATTATAGATTTAAATCCGTCGTCAAATGTTATTATTACAGGTTTTTTTTTTGATTTTCTTTTTTTTGTTAAATACCATTCTTTAAGGGAATATACATCATATTTTGGTTTTAAGATATTTAATATATTGATAAATTCTTGTTTTGTTATTGAATATTTTCCCTCTCCGTCAATATCGTGAAAGCATAAAATAAGCGTTTTTTCTTTATATAAGTCTTTTTTAACGCGGGATGTATTCGCAGGTATTACCGCGAAAATAAAAAAAAATATAATTATTATAATAAAACCGTTTGACTTATTCTTTAATGTTTTCATAGTTAAACCTTTAATTTATTTTCGATCAATATGTATAAAATTTATATAAGAAAAATGCGTTTTGAAGAAGCAAAAAATAAATTTCTGCAAGAAATTGAGCATTGCTTTGCCCGAGGCATTGAATTTGTTGAAGTTATACACGGCATAGGAACATATACTTTAAGAAATATGGTATTAAATGAAATCAATAACATTGAGTATATCGAATTATTCAATCCTCTTGAATATTCGATGAATCCCGGCAGCCTCAAGTTGGTTATTAAAACGCCGGATAAATATACTCTTTATAAATATATTGAGAGAGAATAATTTTATTAATATTGATTTTATCGGTTTTTATTTCGATAATTTTGTATATGATCCATTGCTTTTACAATGTAATCTGTTTCGATATTCACATCATATCCAGAAATCCAATGAGAGATATTTGTTCTTTTAACCGTTTCAGGAATAATCTGTACCCGAAATCTATCATTTTCCAGTATTTCATGTATAGTTAAACTAATACCGTCTAATGTGACCGAACCTTTAGGAATAATGTATTCAGATTGATATTGCAATATTATATCCCAGTAACCCTCGTGTTTTTCGACATCTTTTACCCCGCAAAGGTTTTCAACATGTCCCTGTACAATATGCCCCCCAAATCTTCCGTCTGCAGCTAAAGGCCTTTCAAGATTTATGATATCTTTTTCAATCAGATTATTGAGATTAGTTAATTTTAATGTTTCGGGTACTGAAAAAACTGTAAATTCTTTTTCAGAGGCGTTTTCTACGGTTTGGCATACTCCGTTTATGGCAATGCTGTCGCCTGTTTTTAAATTTAATTCTAATTTGCCAGAATCAATAACAAACCTTTTTCCGTTTGTTTCTTTGATTATCTTTTTAACGACTCCAGTACCTTCTATGATACCTGTAAACATATTTAATTATCGGCGGGCTAAAGCTATTTTTATATTAGCGGGCGATGGGACTCGAACCCACTCTAAAAGCTTGGAAGGCTTTTGTGCTACCGTTACACCACGCCCGCCTTTTTTTATTAATAAGTCTGGTGAAAATCCAGCGATTCTTGTAATTGCGGATCTCCTATAGGTACCTGATTTACTTTTGTGTAAGATGTAAGAATTACATAACCTGCAACTCCAACGGCTCCAAAAAACAGACCTGCTTCCATCCACTGGAATGGAAAGCCCAATGTCTTTGAATCTAAGAATCCGTATACCATCCAAATTACGTCTACAAATCCCATAAATAGGGCAAACCATGCTACTTTTATTAATTTTTCTGGTTTTCTTTTAATTTCTCTAGATAATAGTATTAAAAAGATCACCACAAAATGGAATATCCATAATAACGGAGTAAACAATGCCCAGCCGTCTCTAAGTCTTCTTTCTAGATAGATCGTCTCTTCAGTTAAGTTTGCGTACCATGTAAGCATGTGTTGCGAGAGCGCGATATATGCCCAAAATGCCGTAAAAGCAAGTAAAAATCTTCCCAAATCATGCAAGTGTTCGGCATTTGCCTCTTTTAGCCCGCCATTTCTTTGAACGGTTACAACTAAGATAATAATTCCCGCAAACGTTGAAAAAACCATTCCCGCAAAAGCATAAATTATAAACATTGTAGTGTACCAATGCGGCTCAAGAGACATGACTAAATCAATTGACGCAAACAAGAATGTATATGCAAAAATCAGCATATAAGCTGTGGCAACTTTGAGTAATGTTTTTTTTGCGTTAGGATCTTTAGTTTCATCCATTTTTAAAGAGATTTTTTTCATCCACCTGCCCATAAAAAACCATAGAACAACAAATATTACAATTCTTATTACAAATCCTGCAATATTTAAATACCAATGCTTCTGGTGAAGTATATGATCATTAGCCGCTTCAGGATGCGACCATTCATATAAATTTGGTATCCCTAAAAAAACGCCTAATAGTAATATGGCTATAACAGGTATGATATTAACGCTAAGCTCAGGCAGTCTTCTTACAACTACAGACCATATTGATCCTGACATTACCTGTAAGGCGGTAAAAAATCCGCCTCCTAACGCCAGAATAATCAAGAAGAAAGTAAAGGCTAAAAATCCGGCCCATGCTCGCTGCGGTTGCACTATAAATCCGGCAACCAAAGATACCACTCCGACAGCAATAAATGCTATCAATATATTTTTTATTTTTCCGGGTAATTCAAATTTTTTCATTTTAAACCTCTTACTTTTTAGCTTCTTCCTGTAGTTGCTTCACATAATGCGCGATGGCCCAACGATCTCTTTTTACAGGTATTTGTGAAATATAGCTGCTCATTGTGTTAATACCAACAGATACGGCGGCGTATATTCTTCCCACGGGCCAGGTTTCGCTTCTGCCGCGTGCTGTTGCGCCTACCGGAGCTTTATTTTTATCTTCTCTGACTAACGGTAATACATTCGCGTAAATTTTTAATCCCGGTTTGGGGTTTGGACCGATTACTACAGGCCCGTCAGCTTTACCCTTTAAACCATGACACGGAGAACAATATATATTAAATTTTTCTTTGCCTCTTTCTATTAAATCGGCATCTGGTTTAAATGGCGAAACCAAAACTCCTGCTCCGTTATTAGGAATGATTTTTGGTTCTGCGCACATTTCTAAACCGCTGCAGAATTTTTTACCTTGATCTGTAAGAGTACCTGTTATCGGGTTTTTAACATCTATCTCATAATGATAATCTGCCTTATATGGCCATGCCCCTACAGGGGGTAAAAAATTACCGTTTCTTTTACCCAAGTTGTCATATTTTTGTGCGTCAACGGCGGGAGAGTAAGCCATATCCATAAATATATATGTGTAATTTCTACAACCCGTCATTGATAAAAACAAGGCTATTGAAATAATGATACTTTTCTTAATCATTTACTGCTCCTTATTAATCTAAACTATTATCTGTAGGCGTAGCATCAACTTTGTGTATCTCTTTTGCCAGATCGCCTACAATTTTTTTAACTTCTTCTTTTGTCATATCATCGCCAATCCAAACAGAGCACATATCGCATGTTACCGTAGGACTAACCGGCCTTCTATGATTGTATCTTATTCCCAGTTTTCCCATTTTCCATACCGCTATTACCGTAGCGAATGAAGCAAATAAAATTGTCAATTCAAACATAATGGGAATATAAGCGGGCCACGCAAAAGAAGGCTTACCGCCTATATTTAAGGGATAATCAACTAAATCGATATATGACATAGCTGAAAGGGCAAAAGTTGTTCCTGTAAAAGCCGCTATCATAGTTATCAACGTAAGCCATGACCTTTTAATGCCCATTGCTTTTTCAAGACCATGAACAGGAAACGGCGAAAAAGTATCAAACCTCTTAACGCCCGCTTTTCTGACCTTTTCAACGGCCTTTAACATATCAACGGCCGTTTTCACTTCAACAACCCAGCCTTTATCGGGTTCGTCAAATGTGAATAATCCTTCTTTAATTTCTTTAAAACTTACCATTTTAATGCTCCTATTTTAATGATGGCCCAACTCTTTAGCGACAAGATCGTTCGCTTCGTCCATTTTTACTTCAGCAATGGCGATTGAAGGCAGTGTTCTTACAAACAGCAAGTACCAAGTGAAGAAAAATCCAAACGAGCCGACAAAAACGCCCCAGTCAACCCAGGTAGGAATAAACATATCCCAGCTTGAAGGCATGTAATCTCTGTGAAGCGAAGTAATAACAATTACAAAACGCTCAAACCACATACCAATATTTACGACAATTGATATAAGAAACAGCACTACCACGTTAGTTCTCAATTTCTTAGACCACATAAAATGCGGCGAAACAACGTTTGCGGCAAACATGGTCCAGAATGCCCATGCATAAGGGCCTTGTAATCTATTCATAAATACATACTGTTCTACTTTATTCGCGCTGTAAGCGGCAACTATAAATTCTGTGGTATAGGCAAATGATACCATCATACCGGTTACCAAAATTATTATTCCCATATTCTCAAGATGTTTCATTGATATATATTCTTGAAGTTTAAATGCTTTTCGCGTGATAATCATAATCGTAAGAACCATCGCAAATCCCGAATAAATGGCACCGGCCACAAAGTAAGGAGGGAAAATAGTCGCATGCCAGCCCGGTATTACCGATGTAGCAAAGTCAAATGATACAACCGTATGAACCGACAAAACAAGCGGAGTGGCCAATGAGGCTAGAACCATTACCATTTTTTCATAATGTATCCATGTTTTTCCTGAACCTACCCAGCCTATAGCTAAAATTCTTACAAAACCATATTTTAGTTTTCTTCCCCATGATGAAATTTTTCCTGGAACGTGTTCAAATTTCATTCTGTCTCTCATATTGGCCAAATCAGGAACTAATCCCATATACCAGAAGATTAATGAAACCGAAAAATATGTGCTTATTGCAAATACGTCCCATAATAAAGGAGACTTGAAGTTTACCCACAAAGGACCCCTTTCATTCGGATACGGAAAGATAAAAAATACCATCCACGGTCTTCCCACGTGAATTAACGGGAACAATCCCGCTGTCATAACGGCAAATATAGTCATCGCTTCAGCCGCTCTGTTGATTGTGGTTCGCCATCTTTGTCTAAAAAGGTATAATATAGCAGAAATTAACGTTCCCGCGTGACCTATACCAACCCAAAAAACAAAGTTAACAATATATAAACCCCAGTTTACCGGGTTGTTTAATCCCAAAAGGCCCAAACCTTCTACAAATGTCCAACCTACCAGCGTTATCATCATTAACGCAAGGGACAACATGATAGTAAATGTAAACCACCATAATTTACCGGGAAACCTTTCCATTGGCGAAAGGATATCCGTTTCAATTTGAACGTTGCTTTTTCCTAAGCTGTAAATACTTGTACTCATAAATTCCCCTTCAACTTATTAATGGTTTTTTACCTTTGACATAAAGGTCACCATTGGTCTCGTGTTAATTTCTGCAAAGATCTTATAAGATCTCTTATCTTTATCAAGCTTTGCGACTTTTGTGTCTTTTGAGTTAATATCTCCAAAAGTTATCGCGTCAGCTGGACATCCCTGTTCGCATGCCGTTTTCAAATCGTCTTCGCTGATAGGGCGATTTTGAAGTCTGGCTTCCTGTCTTTTTTCTGCAATTCTTTGAATACAGAATGAACATTTTTCGATAACCCCTCTTGAACGTACCGTTACGTCAGGATTTAACGCATATTGCTCAGGATCTTTGATTTTATTTTCCCAGTTCTCAAACCAGTTAAATTTTCTGACCTTATATGGACAGTTATCTGCGCAATATCTTGTACCGATACAACGGTTATATGCCATTTCGTTTAACCCGTCTGGGCTATGCTGCGTTGCCGCAACCGGGCAAACATTTTCACAAGGCGCCTGCTCACAATGCTGGCAAGTTACCGGCTGAAAATGTACGTTAGCTTGAAGCATATTAACGTCTTTTGATCTATCGATTGGCTTTCCTGACTTATCAATTTCGTGATCATGCTTATCAAGATAGTAATCATAATATCTGTCAATTCTAATCCAGCTCATTTCGCGCCCTCTCCAGTTTTCAAGCCTTCCCACTGCCGGAATATTATTTTCAGAAAAACAGCTTACGACACACGCTGAACATCCCGTACACTTGTTCAAATCAATATTCAAGTTCCAGCGATTACCAGGGTGCGGATGTCCGGGATATAACCCCTTGCCTTCAAGATCATGCTCAAAATGACCAGACTTAGGATCTTTCTTATAGTCTGAAAGTTTTGCTATCCTGGCAATATATCTTTTTTCCTGACTTCCATGTTTTTGCACCAGACCCAATTTGTATGATTTATTTACTTTTGTTATTGAGCTGACTTTTATTCCCGAATAAGAAAATCCGTCTGCCGTAATTTTAGCAAACTGCAGGGCGTTTATACCCAGCTCATTATCTTTAAGAGCTCCTTTTACAAGATCTTTTCGAAAGTTTGTCATATTCTTCTGCCCGTATCCAAAAGCTATACCAACAGTATTTTTTTGAAGACCAGGCTGAACCACTACAGGTAATTCAACAGCGGCGTCGCCGGCCTTAACTTGTACGATACTTTCAGTTTCGATTGATTTTTCTTTGGCTAGCTCTGGCGACACTAAAAGAACATTGTCCCATGTAACTTTTGTAATAGGATCAGGCATTTCATGCCTATAGGCGTTATTACCCGCTGAACCGTCGCCTATGCCGACGCTTAAGAATATATTTAAACGCTGACCGTCTAAAGGAGAATCTGGCGCTTTTACAGAAGATATTGCATTGGGAATTAACCTTGGCATATTTGCCGGACCGTTTTTTTCAACAACAGCAAAACCGTCGGCTAACAGTTTACCCCATCCGCCTGAAGCATATCTTGAAGCGGTATTGTTTTGAATAAAGCCATGAAAATCTTCAGGCTGATTCTGCAATGCAAGCCATATATCTCCCGCCGATTTTGTATCAAAAATATTTTGAATAACCGGCTGAGAAACATGATAGATGCCGCAGCTATAACCGTCTGACCAGTCTTCAAGGTAATGGCTGCTCGCCAAAACATGTCCCGCAGCTTCAGACGACTCATTGGGACGCTCCCCTATAAAGATTACATTTTTGACTTTTGTTAATGCATCGCCAAAACCCAACGGCATTAAATCATACACGGGATTTGAGCGGTCAATGATAAGAGTATTTATACTGCCTGCCTTCATTTCTGCAACAAAAGCAAATAACTCTTGCGAGGTTGAAATATCGTTTGAGCCCTTGATTGGCGCGACGGGAGTAATTGTCTTACCATGGTTTCGTAGCATCTCATTAATAAGATTTATAACTATCTGCAAAGAACCTTCCTGACCGTCTCTTGCCGATGTTCCTCCGCCTACTACCAATGATTTACCGACATTGGCCATTAGTTCTGAAGCAATATTCTTTAAATCAGACTCGGCTACGCCGGTAACGCTTTCTACCAGTTTCGGAGAATACTTTGACAGAGCATTTTTTACTTCTGTGCTGCCCGCTAGCATAGAACCGGGAAGCAGCAAACTTGCAAGACCCATTGCGAAAGTCAAATGAGTTCCCGCTGCTATCGCCAGCCTTGTATCGGCATTGGCTCCAGTTAATGACATAACCGCCTCAGCGACAACAAGTCTGTTCATTTTTCCGTTTGGCGAGCGGCGCGAGGCAAATTGTTTTGTAAAAATATCAGGTCTAAGCCAAGAGCCTAAAAAGTCAGCCTCTATAGATAAAATTAAATCTGCTTTATCAAAAGCATACTGAGGAATAATGGCTTTTTTAAAGCTCTTTTCATTGCCTGTCAATATACCCTGTTGAGTTCCCGAAGGGTCATAAACAATATGTCTTGCGTTTACTGTATTTAAGAATTTTTTCAAAACGCTGCTTTCTGACGGGCTATACGAAGGTTTTGATATAACGCGTACATTGCCTGTAAGCGCCTTTTTCACCTCAGGGATAACTTCTGCCCAATCTGTTTTGCTGAAAGTTGAACCGCTTTTCTTCATTGCAGACTTAAAACGATCTTTATCGTACAGATCCCAGATTGTAGCGTATGTATCAGCAATAACGGCGCCTTTAAAAACAGGATGTTCTGCCAAACCTTCAATTTTAATGGGCTTTCCTTCTCTTGTTTTTACCAAAACAGGAGCAACGCCTTCGCTATAAGCTCTTGCGGTAGCATAGTATGTCGCAATACCCGGCTGAACAGCAGGGGGTCTTGATAAATAAGGAATTATTTTTTCTACCGGTTTTCTAGCGCAGTTTAAACCGGCGACGCCCAATGTGCCGCCCATAAACGCTAAAAACTTTTTTCGGTTAACCGGTTTTTCTATATTTAAGTTTTTATTCTTAATATTTCTTTTTTCTGTTCTCATAAGCTCTTCCTTCAATATAAATACTTTTAATAATGACACATACCGCAATTTGTTCCTACGCCGTTTTTAGCGTATTCAGCGACAAAGCCCTTATCAGTTGGAGTGCGATGACAATTTACGCAAAAACCCATATTTAAAGATTCTTGCTGCGCGACAACGTCCATTGTCGCTACGTCGCCATGACAGGGGATGCATGCGGTTTTCGTTTCAGCGCCCGGCTTCAATAGAGCTTTTACATGGGGCGCATGCGAAAAACGAACATGGTCCGGCATATTGTGTATGCGTGTCCACTCTGGAGACTTGCTTTTGCTCCAATAGTTGTTTGATAATTCGCCGATAAGCTTCTGCACTCTCTTTCCGTCAGATTTATTTGCAAAAGGACGAAATCCTAAAACGCCGCTTGAATGGCAATTCATACACACATTTGTACCCGGTATCCCCGCCTTTTTGCTGTATGTTACCGTAGAGTGACAATACTGGCAATCAATTTTATAATCGCCAGCATGTATCTTATGATTATACGCAAAAGGCTGCTCAGGGGCATAACCGATTTGTTTAGCCGGACCAAACAGTAACCAAGCTAAACCCAAAAAAACCAATACATTTATTGTTATTTTTAGGGCTTTTTTCATAATATAACCTTTTTAACTTTTTATTGCTTTCCCGCAAGCGTTCTTACATGCTCAGAAACTGCTTTTATCTGCTCGGGAGTCAATGTACCCTTGAAAGGAACCATCGTAGGAGCCTTAGGCGAACCGTTTGTAACAGTATTCATAACCGCTTCTAAAGAATCGCCGAATTTAAATTGTTCTGATTTGAAGTTTCTAGGCTTAGGATTCAAGCTTTTGCCCCCCGGCCCGTCGCCCTCGCCAGAAATTCCGTGACAAGTTAAACAGTATTGCTCATATACAACCTTACCCGGATTCTCAGGTTCTGCGCCTGCGTCTTCCGCCGAGTCTTTTTTGCCTTCACCACAGAAATTCATAGCCAAAGCCATAATAGCAATTGCCAATAATTTGATCATTTTTTTCATTTTATTCTCCTTTTTCAAATAAAACATCAACATATTGTAATGTTTTATAAAAATCAAGTCTACTTTGCACAATATATTATTTAAGCAGACCCTATTTTATTCGTTTTTTTGCATGGACAAAAAAAGGTTCTTTGGCAGGTTGTCTATTAAAAATTATTTTTTACATTTTCTTTACAGTTTCAAGAAAACGCGACTAAAGAGAACCCATTAATTAAAGAAAATGTAAATTCACCGGCGGGTATTCTGCGGTTTAGCCATTAAATATTACTAATAAAGTAATTTAATAACAAATAAGGTACCTATCTGCCTAATTCATAATTAATACGGCGCACTATCATATCGGCCGTACTTTTCTCGCCGAGATACTTACTAAAATAAGTACCGCCATTTTTCAGGGCTAACGCAAAGCCCCATATTGCTCTATCTTTTACAATTCCGTTGTATCTATCGTCTTTTTCATGTCTAATTTTTGTAGTAAACCAATCCCATCTAAATATGACAGCATGCTCAATATCATTCAAGGAGATGTTACATTTTCTGCCAAATCGATATTTCTCGAACAAACCTGCCTTCGATATTTTCATGCAATATTTATTAATTTTACCAAGTTGACGATAGCACCACATAGTATAAATAGGATAATAAACTCCTAAGAAAAGAGGTGCCCATGTAATCTTAGACAAAGAAAGTAAGGTATCTTTTCTATTGCCCCGCCGCTGCCAACTGAGAATATAATATAGAAGCGGCGATAACATCAAAAATATGACCATAAATCCCGATAGAAGCCCCCCTTTCGTAAAGGCAACATGCAATAACCCAAAGACTAGAGGCGCCGTGAAAAGATGAATTAAAATAACAGCTTTCAATTTAAGAGGATGTCTGTAAGGAACCCGTATATCTTCAATGAGGAACATCTCATTGAATTCGCTAGTTTGCGATTTTCCTCTGACGATTCTTTCTTCTAAATCTTCAGGAGCAAGTATTCTCATATTCAAGGTACTGTTACAATATTGACATAATACATGATCAGAAGTTTTCAATTGAACACGCAGTTTGTTTACCGCGCCACAAGAAAAGCATTCTGCCTCTTCAGGCTGTGACATTTTAGGTAAACTTATCCGAGAATTGATCTTGCCGGGCTTTTGGGGCAACGAATCTGTTTTCTTTACCGTTGTTTTATCGATCGGAATTTCTTCTTGTTTTTGGTGTAGGCTTTCAGGCGTTATCTTCTGATTTATTTTTAACGCGCGATTTAACTCAACTATTAACGTATCTATATATTTTTTATCAGAAATGAAAGGCATTATACGAACAGAGCCGTCTGAAAGATGCATTAAGGTCTGGTATGATGACCTTTTTGAAAACCCATGAACAGAAAGTGCATTATATACATCTTTTTTAGCGTTTACTATAACGACAAGGCCGTTTTTAATAATAATTTTTGATGTTGAAATTAAAGGTCTTAGTAAAAAATAAAAGAAAATAAACCCCAGCAAACTAATAGAGAAAGCCATAATTAACTGATCGGTGCTCTCATTATTTTCACTCATCCGGGTCAAAGCACCTACAAAATTGACTACCCCCCCAATTATAAGACCAAAAGAATAAAAACCCGTGATAACAGTCTCTCCCGCATCGGATCGTCTTCCGCTAGAATCAAGAGAACCTACATTAAAAGTAATCTCTAGACCCTTCTCATTCGAATTAATTTTAGACACAGTGTCTTTTAAAGACAACTCTTTTGGCGTATCAGCAATAACCTCTACTTCATTTTCGCAGTAGGGGCATTTTATATTCCCTGAAATAAGCCCGCCAGGCGGCACTGAATAATTACCCCCGCAAGAATCGCATTTTGTAAGTTTACCTATTTGTTCAAGCGTAACTATCATAAAGATTAATTAGAAAAATATTAACCCGACGTCAATTTTATTTCATTAAAAATACTAAAGTTTTTATAACTGATTGTACCTATAAATGCTACAGGGTCGATAGAATTTTTAACGGTACCCCAAATGCCTTTGAAATAGAATTTTAAGTTTAAGATTGACAGTCTGTCTTTTTTATAAAAGATGCCGGCAAGCGAAAGTTCGGCGTCGTGGCCAAGTGGCTAAGGCAGGGGCCTGCAAAGCCCTTATCGCCGGTTCGAATCCGGCCGACGCCTGAAAGCCCGAGTGATGAAATTGGTAGACATACGGGACTTAAAATCCCGGGAACGCAAGTTCGTGCCGGTTCAAGTCCGGCCTCGGGCAGACTCTTTATTTTAATGAACCCTCCTATATTTGACTCGCATACCCATATAGACATGGTAATTTCTAAAGAAGTGCCATACCAAACAATCGCAGACAAGATGAGAGAAAATAATGTAAAAGGGTTTATACAAATAGGCTCAGATGCAGACGCGATGCTATTTTCAAAACAGTTTTGTAATCAAGAGAATGACTTTCATTGTTATTATACCGTAGGGTTTCATCCGTCAGACGCAGGCAAAACAGACTTTAATGCGGGAATTTTATTTGCCAGAGAAAATATAAAAGACAAAAATCTTGTTGCAATAGGCGAAGTTGGTCTAGACTACTATTACGGAAAAAACAGCATGAAAGAACAGCTTGAAGTCTTTAATAAATACACCGAACTCGCTTTAGAGTTAAAGAAGCCCTTATGCGTACATACAAGAGACGCCCATGAAGACACGTTGCAAATTATAAGCAAAGCCGCAAAAGAAACAAAGGTATTAATTCATTGTTTTACGGGAGGCGAAAAAGAGATGAGAGATTATCTTGAATTAGGGTGCTACATCTCTTTCTCGGGAATTGTCACGTTCAATAAAGCCGAAGAATTAAAACAAGCCTCCAAAACCTGTCCTCTTGATAAAATTTTAATAGAATCTGACGCGCCCTTTCTTGCTCCTGTTCCATACAGAGGCAAAACAAATCATCCGGCATTGATCTTGCATACGGCAAAGCATATCGCTCAGTTAAGAGATTTAGATTTAAACGATTTTTGTAATCAGGTATATAAGAATACCAAATTTTTTTTCAATATAGAAATTTAACAAAAAGAAAAATAAACATAAAAAGCTTTCTTAGAGCAAAACCTAAGAAAGCTTTTTAATAAGTACCTATGTTAAGAGAAGAAAGTCTTTACGGAGGCGAGATCGCCATTACTTCGTCTCTATTGACTAAATCAAGCATATACTCATATTCGGGAGTGCTTTTTCCGTATTTTATTTCTGTCGCCCTTAAGAGATGCTCGTTTTTCTTCTTTTTATAAAAAATTCGTTCTTGCTCGCTGCCGGTATTGTATTTATCGAGCACTTTTTCTTTAAATGCATAAGACGATGAAAGATACTTATGAGGAGATATCTCTTCTTCATATTTCGGATCTAAATCTATATATCTTTCTAAAAGAGGAATGCATTGAGGCAGATTGCCTAAATCGTACTGCTGTATAACCCAATCGCGGTATAAGCTCGCCTGCAGCTCTTTATATTCCTGCCCTTCGCGAATTCTTGCATTTTGTATACTATCTAAATGATTAATGGCTTTCGTAAAGTTTGTTACAGCATCCATTTTAGCTTCTTTCTTTTTATGTGAAATTGAAGTCTCTTCTCTTCTTTTTCTATCCATCTCTTGCCAATACCATTTTTCGTCGAATCTGATTTTCTCGGAAGATTCTTTTCTCATTCTTTCAACTTCGTCTCTCATTTTTTGAATAATCGATCTTCCCGTTTGGTAATACGAAACGGCCAATCTTAGTTTATTCTTAGCATAAGAGTCGCTTAATGTATTTAATGCGTCAAAAGACTTGTCATAAGGCCGATAATCGGGGTTATGCCAATATTTTTCGGTTTCATCGGCAACATCCTTTTCTTTTTCAACCTTCTTGGCCGACGTCTTTTTGGGGGCTGTCGTTGTTGTTTGATTTTGCTGATTTTGAGGCGCCTGCGCAAATATAAAAGTTACGGCTATCAAAAATGTTCCAAAATAAAACAACTTTTTTCTTGTAATTTTCATTTTTTTATCCTTCCCTTAACATGGTTTTATTTTCTATTTATTTCAGGCTTGCCATAAACTAGATGTTCAAAAGGTTTTTAATTTTTAAGAACCATTATTAATTTATAACAATTACCTAATTCCTTATCGGTATAAAATAACAAAAAACTTTAAGTTTATATATCATTTTTTCTCATTTTATAAAGCGCAAAAAATCTTGACTATCAAAAAAAAAATAGTTATACTCTATTTGTTTTACAACAAAATGTAAAACAAATAGAGTATAACGCTAATTTTTTAAACTATAAAAATACCTTATTAATGAAAAATATAGTTGCCCCTGTATTTCTTGTTATAAAAAAGATATTATCAATAGGGTAAATAATAAAAAATAAATTAATAGTTATCTATAAAAGAGGAAATCATGAAGAGTATCAACAGATTTAAACAAATATTGATTGTATTACTATTTATAGGCGGCCTAAATACGCTTTTTGCCTCGGCCGCCGGCAATGGCGACACAATACCGAAGCCCCTATCGTCTTATAATGACGGCAATTTAACCGGCGTGACCGATATTTTGGTAAACCGTATAAAAGAAGAACCTTTTAATCTTGTCGCTACGCTTATATTTCTTTTGGCAATCATTCACACTTTTATAAGCGGTAAATTTCGGGCCATCGCGCATGATTTAGAGCATCATCATAAAAAGAAAATAGAGAAAAAGCCAAAGTCTAAAGACGTAAAATATGAGAACGAAAATGCCGTAGAAGAAGAAGTCAGTTTCACCGCCGAGATAATGCACTTTTTAGGTGAAATAGAGGTGGTCTTTGGCTTATGGGTTTTAATTTTGATAGGTTCCATCTTTTTTTACTTCGACTGGCATGCCGCCATGGATTATATTTCTCACAAGGTAAACTTTACAGAGCCTATGTTTGTGGTTGTAATAATGGCGCTTGCTTCAACAAGACCTGTTTTAAGACTATCAGAGCAAAGCCTTGAAATCGTCTCTAGATTAGGCGGAGGCTCTGCGGCCGCATGGTGGTTTTCAATTCTAACGATAGGCCCCATACTTGGGTCTTTTATAACAGAGCCCGGCGCCATGACTATTTCGGCAATGCTTTTAGCGAACCAATTTTACAAAAGAAAGCCAAGCGTAAAATTTGCCTATGCCACAATTGGTCTGTTGTTTGTTAACATATCAGTAGGCGGAACTCTTTCGCACTTTGCGGCGCCCCCCGTTTTAATGGTAGCCTCAAAATGGAACTGGGATTTAACATTCATGTTAACAAACTACGGCTGGAAAGCAATCATAGGCATAGTAACAGCAAATACATTATATTTTTTAATCTTTCGAAACGAGTTTAAGAAATTAAGCGAACTGCCCAAATGGGACGTTACAAAAGCTGTATCTATTAAATGGGAAGAAAGACCTGACCCTATACCGACATGGGTTACTTTGATTCACTTATTTTTTCTTGGTTGGACAGTTTTTACCGCCCATTATCCCCCTCTTTTTATAGGAGGGTTTTTATTGTTTTTAGGGTTCGCTCAGGCAACCATACATCATCAAAACAGAGTCGACTTAAAACCCCCTCTTCTTGTAGGTTTTTTTCTCGCCGGGTTAGTTATTCACGGCGGATTGCAGGGCTGGTGGATAGCCCCGGTACTTGGCAGTCTAGACGAAATTTCTTTAATGCTAGGGGCCACGGTACTTACCGCCTTTAACGATAATGCGGCAATCACCTATTTAAGTACGCTCGTTCCAAATTTTTCAGATATTATGAAATATGCAGTTGTAGCGGGCGCCGTTACCGGCGGCGGGCTTACCGTAATCGCGAACGCGCCAAACCCCGCCGGTCAAAGCATTTTATCAAAATATTTTGAACTAGGGGTCTCGCCCGCGAAACTGGCGTTGGGTGCGTTTATCCCAACAATTATTATGGGGTTGGCTTTTATGCTTTTATAAAAAATGTCTATAAAATGCTTAATACCGGCCGCAGGCACAGGAACCCGTATGCGGCCTTTTACGCACAGTCTCCCGAAGGCTATGCTGCCAGTAGCGGGAAAACCGGCTGTTTATCATATTATCGACGTAGTTAAAGAAGCAGGGGTTTCTGATTTTGTCATTATCACCGGATACTTGTGTCATTTAATGGAATCAGAAATTTTAAAGGCATACCCGCAATTAAACATAGAATTTGTCAGGCAAAAAGAACAAAAAGGACTGGGCCACGCATGCTATATGGCCAAAGAAAAATTCTCTGAGAATGACGGTCTTTTAATCATCTACGGAGATACCTTGTTTAAAGCAGATTTGAATAAAATGTTAAACTCTGAAAAACCGGTAATCGGCGTTTACGAGGTAGAAGACGCCAGAAGATTTGGCGTTGTTATTCTTGATGAAAACAAAGAAAATATTACAGACTTTATTGAAAAACCCGAAATTCCTCCTACAAATCTTGTGATACCCGGTGTAAATTATTTTCCTAAGGCAGGCTCTTTATTTAACGCTCTTAAGCATATTATTGAAAATAATATTAAATCTAAAAACGAATTTCAAATTACAGACGCTTTCGCGCATATGATTAAAAATGAAAATATACAAATGACCTATCAAAAAATTGACGCATGGTTCGACACGGGAACCCTTGACGAGATGCTGGCAAGTAACAAAAAAATTCTACAAACAAACGGTAATTTCAATTCGGCTCAAACAGATAACGCAAAAATTAATGAACCTGTTTACATCGCTAAAAATGTTCGAATACTTAACTCTGAAATAGGGCCTTTCGCGAGTATCGCAGAGGGCTCTGTAATAGAAGACAGCGTCATAAATTCTTCAATCATTGATATCAATTCAGAAATTAAAAACTCTAAAATAGAAGAAAGCATTCTGGGCAGAAATGTTCACCTTAAAAATTTTCAAGGGAAAATTCTTTTAGGAGACAACGGCCGCATTGTCTGCGACGAATAGTTAAGTCATGAAAACGGAATATAACTGCCGTCTTTTGAAAGATAAAGAACCGGCGCCTTGGTTTCTGAAATATAAGTAAATTTATCAAGAGCCTGAAAATATTTTTCGTATTTATTTAGCATTGAGATCTTAAATTTTCTTGCGATTGTCCAGTGAGGTATGAAACTTTCAGTTTTTCTAAAAATAAATTCTTTTGGCAAATCGCCCAGTTGATTTTCTATTATTTTCTGAATACTAAAAACCTGCTCTGAAGTTTCTTTCAAATACAGTACCTGCGCCCTGTAAAAATAAGCGAAACCCGAAATTATAGAGCTTATATTGTTTGAAAGATTTTTTTTAAATAATTTTTTTTCCACGATTTCGCCCAACAATTTAAACTCGGTAATTGTCAATGCGGGCCAGAAAACAAGGGTCAAATGAATTTTTTCATAAATTACCCACCTGAGGGGAGGTTTTTCTTTTCCTCTTTGAAAAGCTTTCATCTTTTCAGAAAGCCCCAAAGGCGAAGGCAAGGCTAAAAAAACACGATATCTTTTTTCATCCATAAAATTTACAAACAAAAAGATTAAAATCAAGAAAAATGGCTCATCAGGCCAAACCCGTCTGAAGAAGGAAAATGCGCGGTTTTTATTAGTCTTCTAACATACTCTTTAGCTTTTTTAACCGACTCTGGCATCGTTTTATTCTGCGCCAATAACGCGGCAACTGCAGACGCAAAAGTACATCCGGTGCCATGCACATTTCTTACGCTGAGTCGTTTTGATTTTTCACAGTAAATGCGATTTCCGTCAAAATAAATATCCGTCGCTGTTTCTTCTTTAAGATGACCGCCCTTTATAACAACCCACTTTGATCCGAAATCTTTGATTTTATAAGCGGCTTCTTTCATTTCTTCGACCGTCTTAATTTCTTTTTTAACCAAGAACGAAGCCTCTTCAACATTAGGAGTAACAACCTCCGCTAAAGGGAATAGCTCTCGTACCATTTTCTCGACGGCTTTTTTGCTTAAAAGCCGTTTGCCGCTCCCTGAAATCATCACAGGATCAACTACCAGTTTCTTAAAATTAAACTTATGATATGCATTAATAATTTTTCGATTATTTTCTCGTTAACAAGCATTCCTGTTTTGACGGCGTCGATATTAAAGTCTTTCGCAACGGCATCTATTTGCTTAAAAACAAACGCCGGCGAAACATCGTATATCTCTTTTACTTTTTTCGTGTTTTGAGCGGTTAAAGCGGTAATGGCCGATAATCCAAGACAATCAAATGCCGCGAAGGTTTTTAAATCGGCCTGTATTCCGGCGCCGCCGCTGGAATCAGAGCCTGCGACGGTTAAGACTGCCGGTATCTTTTCATGTTTCTTGTCAGATATCATGTGTAAAAAGGTCATATTAGAATAACCAAAGGAAAATGCAAATAAATATTATTTTATTAGACTTTTTTAATATTCTTTTATACATTTCATTAATATTGTAATGCTAAAATTTTCTTTATATCTATTATGAGCAAAATAACTCTCTGATAAAATATGAATGTAAAGCTTGTTTAACAGTATTACAAAAATTCAAGAAAAATATTTCTTTAAGGAGAAAAATAAATTATGAAGAAAAAAATCAAAAAACTACCGGTAATTCTAACTTTTTTTCTATTGGCGGGTTTTTACTGCAAAGGAAGCCAAACAGCCAATACAGAACAAGCTTCGCCTATGGAAATTTCTTTTGATAATTTCTTGTCAACCTACAAGAGCGACAAAAATATAAAAGTTTTAGACGTACGCGAATCTGGCGAATATGCCGCCGGACATGTACCAGGCGCAAAGTTGGCGCCTCTTTCACAGCTAAAAAGTCCTTCTGCTGACCCCGAAAATCTCATACCTTACGCTAAAGGTGATAATATTTATGTGATTTGCAGATCGGGAAAAAGGTCAATGGCAGCGACCCAGATCATGAGAGGTTTAGGTTACACAAACGCAGTCTCTGTGCAAGGCGGCACTCTAGCATATATAAACAGCGGCAATGAGGTTGAAAAATAACATTCCTTTTTTAATAATGTATTAAATAAAATTGAAAATGGCGCATACGCGCCATTTTCAATTTCCCCCCTCTTTTCTTCAAAATTTAGAAATAAAAAAATCAAAAATAAACTTGACGCTTTAGCTTCAATTATGAGACATAATATTTAATAAAAATATTCGGCTTATTTAGCTGAAAAAATATGCCGATATTAAATAAATAATGAGCAAGACTCAAGTAATGGCAATAAACGAAATAAGAAGAGACCTAAGGCGTATTATCAAAAACAATAATGTTGCCGCCCTTAAAACGGGAACAGAAATTGAAGACATGGGCCTAGATGAAATTCTTTTTTTTAGAAAGATTTCTGAGAATATTATGCCTCTTATCGTTAAAATAGGGGGCCCTGAGGCAAGGCAAGATATTAGAACCTGCTTAAAAGCCGATGTAGACTGTATTTTGGCCCCGATGGTAGAAACGGTATATGCGTTAAGAAACTTTATTGAATCGGTACATGAAATTTCGGCTGAATACAAAAAGCCGATTCCTAAATTAGCCATGAACTTAGAAAGCATTACGGCATACAATAACCTTGATTTAATGATTGACTCAACTGTATTTAAGTACTTATATCAAGTAACTATCGGCAGGGGTGATTTCTCAAAAAGTATTCATCTTTCAGTTGACGACGACGAAATTATATCTCTAACGGCCAATGCAGTTAAAAAACTTAAACGATGCGGCGTCGTCACGTCTGTAGGCGGAGGGCTTAAACTCGAATCTATAGCCTCGGTTCTGCCAAAACTACCGACAGATAGAATGAATACACGTCATATCGTTATATTAAATAATAAATCTTTTCAAAAAAACCCCGTTAAAAATTTATTCGAGATATTATTATTTGAAAGGAAACTATATGAATCAATGTGTACGATATTTCCCGAAAGAAAAAACTTTTATAAAAACAGAATTGAAATCTTAGACGCCCGTTTAGGCCCGATTAGAGCGGTATCAGCCGTAAAAAATTAATATTCTATTTGAAAATTATTGTACGGTTATTTAATTCAAAGCCGTTAAAAAGTTTTTTTAACGCCAAAGAATAAGTTTCATGTTCGGCTTTCAATATTCTCTTAGATAATGTTTCTTCTGTATCGTCTGGCAAGATATCGACTACTTTCTGTAATACAATAGGTCCTGTGTCGCAGCCCTCGTCAATTAAATGCACCGTACATCCCGAATAACGAACGCCGTAATCTAACGCCTGTTTTTGGGCTTTTAACCCGGGAAAAGACGGCAAAAGAGCCGGATGAATATTGACGATTCTATTCTTATAATTCTCGAGAATATTTTTTCGAACAAGCCTCATATAACCGGCGCAAATAACCCATTCTACTTGCTTGTCTTTTAATACCTTTACAAGTTCGGCTTCGTATTCTTCAAATTTTAAAAACTCTTTGGGCGAAAAACTCTTGGTTTCAACGCCAAACGTTTTTGCTTTTTGAAGACCCTGCGCGTCTGCTTTATCGCTGAAGACCATTACCGGTTTGGCTTTTAGCTTTTTTGCCTTTATATTCTTTAAGATAGCGCCCATGTTCGAGCCTCTACCCGAAATTAAAAACGCGATTCGAGGGATTTCTTTCTTTGAGAAAATAAAATTCATTTAAGAAACTTAAAAATAAATTAATAAATAAGTTTTTCTATTCTTTGGGCGCTGCAAAATTTATCAGCAAACGAACAGTAGTAAATAATCGCCTTAAAAGCATACTGGCCATTCTTTAGTTTTTCATTTTTAATTTCTACAGGGTCAACGCTTTCAAAGTAATCAGAATCTTCTGACGAAATTTTGCCCTTTATTTTCTCCATTGCTTGAATTAGGGCTCCATATTTTTTAATTTTTTCGGATACTTTGTTTTCTTTTACATGTTCGGGAGATAATTTATAGATCTCAATCTGATGAGGACCGTCTTTTTGAACGCCGTAACCTTTTTCAACCTTAAAATACAAAGTAACCTCAGAATTTTTTTTCTTAGAGTCTACATTTATAACTGACGTTCCAAAATTCCACGCTATAAAAAGAGCGAATATCAAAAAAAGACTTATAAGTCTAATGGTTCTTTTGCTTTTATTGCGATATATTTTAATAAAATTTGACATATTTATTCTCTCATTTTCATAACATTGATTATTAATATAAAACGATTTTGAACTTAATAACCGGCCTGTCAAGCTCAAAAAAATTGAAGCGTTAACGGGGCTGTGTAATAAGTCGTATTTCGATACATTTTCTGCCGTTCATCGAGTGAAAAATGCCGAAAATCAGGCATTTTTCGCATCGTAAGCAAAGCTGGCCGAAGGCTTATGAGGCAGAAAACACTCAATAACCGACTTATTTCACAACCCCCTTCTTCTTAGAAATCTGACGCTTTATTTATTTTAAAGCGTTTTTTACTGTTTTTATAATTCGCGCCGCCGCCTTGTAAGGGTCTGCATTTGAAGCGCAACGACGGTCTTCTAACCAGCCTTTCCATCCCCTTTCTACGGTGGCTATAGGAATTCGAATTGAAGCGCCTCTATCAGAGACTCCATACGAAAATTTGTTTATATGCTGGGTTTCATGAAGCCCTGTCAGCCGGTTTTCATTACCGTGCCCGTATACGTCAATATGGGCCTGAATTATCTCTTGAGAAGCGCCAAATGCCTCGCAAACCTTCTCATAAATCGCTTTATCGCCGCATTCCCTTAATACAGAATTAGAGAAATTGGCGTGCATTCCTGAACCGTTCCAGTCGCCCTCGACAGGTTTAGGATCAAGGTTTATACGAACATTATGAACTTCGCCGATTCTTTCGAGAAGATATCTGGCAACCCATACCTGATCGCCGGCGGCTTTAGCGCCTTTGGCAAAAATCTGGTATTCCCATTGTCCCTTCATGACTTCGGCGTTTATACCTTCAATATTCAACCCAGCGTCAATGCACATATCTAAATGCTCTTCGGCAATATCGCGGCCAATATTGAACTCTGCCCCTACCGAACAGTAATATGGCCCCTGCGGCGCAGGATAATATCCCGGAGCGGGAAATCCGTATGGAGAATGCGTGTTTAAATCCCACAATACGTATTCCTGTTCAAAACCAAACCAAAAATCGCCGTCATCATCGTCAATAGTAGCGCGGCCATTTGATACATGCGGAGTTTTATCGGGATTTAATACTTCTGTCATCACAAGGTATCCGTCTTTTCTGCCCGGATCTGGACAAATAAACACCGGCTTAAGCAAGCAATCAGAAGACCCGCCTTCAGCCTGCCTGGTAGACGATCCGTCAAAAGACCACATTGGCGCGCTCTCAAGCTTACCGTCAAATTTATCGACAACCAAAGTTTTACTTCTCATTAACTGGGTTGGCTTGTATCCATCTAGCCATATATATTCTAATTTAGATTTACTCAAAATTTTCTCCTTTTATCTTGTTTTATTCATGTTGGTATTATATTAACATGAATATGATTTTTGTTAAATTAAGCCTGTAGTTAACGCCACGAAGTTACAACGCGAATTCAAGCTTTCTACTTATTATATAGCAAATTTCGTGCCAAAAGAATGAACGATATACCAGATTACCATATAATCAACATGAATGCATTTTCGACATTGTGTTTACAAAACAAACACACTGCTATCGATTGTAATTTACTAGCGAAAGGAATGATTCGAGCAAAAGACTTGCGCCGCCTACCAATGCGCCGTCAATATCTTCCTGCTGCATTAAAGACTTTATATTGTCAGGCTTAACAGAGCCTCCGTATAATATTCTCATTTGCCCGGCGGCCTCTTCATTAAAAATACGCGTCAGCGTTTTTCGTATTATTTTATGAACATGATTGGCGTCTTTAGGAGTAGCGGTCTTCCCTGTTCCGATTGCCCAAATTGGCTCATAAGCAATATAGAGTTCCTGCAATTTATTAATACCTACATCTTGAAACGCGCTTTCAAGCTCATCTACAACAACCATTTCAGTAACTCCGTTTTCTCTTTCTTCTAAAGATTCGCCTACGCATAGCATCACTTTAAGGTTACATGCTAAAGCCTGTAATATTTTTTTATTAACTGTTTCATAATCTTCATGAAAATAATGCCGTCTCTCTGAGTGACCAATTAAAACATGCGTACATCCGGCGTCTTTTAACTGATAACCCGCAATCTCTCCGGTATAGGCGCCTATACCTTCAAAGTATACATTTTGCCCCCCAAGGCCAATATTTGTATTTTTAATAATATCTGATACCGCCGGTATCTGCAAAAAAGAAGGAAATAATATAATTTCTTTGTCTGCGATATCGGCTGTACTTGTTGTTATCTTTTGAGCAAGCGTTACCGCTTCATCAATAGTTAAATTCATCTTCCAGTTAGCCGCTATTACAGGAGTTCTCATAATCAATATTTACCTTTTGCTTTTAAAATAATAAGTTTCTGACGAATCAAATAATTTTTCAGCTTCTTTTAAAAGCTCTCTTCTTTTGACCGAAGCGGTACCGATTTTTCCCACTACGATACCCCCGGCAATATTAGAAAGAAACGTAGCCTCAAGAGGCGTCGCTCCCGCCGCAATAGCGGCGGTAAAAACCGCTACAACCGTATCGCCCGCGCCCGTCACATCGTAGACTTCTTTTGCCGTCGTGGGCACAAAGACAGTCGGCTTATTTTTTTCAAAAAGAGCCATGCCCTTATGCGATCTGGTTATTAATAAATGTTTTAACGAAAGAGTTTTTAATATTTCGTTTCCTATTTTTTCGGTTTCTTCTTCTGTTTCGGGTTCAGAAACCCCTAAGCCCGCCGAAGCTTCTTTTTCATTCGGCGTTAATACGCTTGCTTTTTTATATTGCTTAAAATGCCGAACCTGCGGATCAACCGCCACATAGACTGAAAATTTTTCAGCCAAATCAAGAATACCCGAAATAAATCCCTTGGTAAAAACACCCTTGTCGTAATCTGACAATATGACGGCGTCATATTTTCTCAATTCTTGAGACAACACTTCAAGCATCTTTTTTTCAAGCGTGTCGGGTATAGGCTTTGCGATTTCTCTATCAAGCCTTAGAAGCTGTTGGCTCCGCGCTAAAATTCTGGTTTTTATGGTAGTGGGTCTGTCGGGGCTTTCCCATATTTGCACCATATTTAAATTTAACTTTTGAAGAGTTCTTATCATTTTATGACCGTTTGTGTCGGCCCCTACAACGCCCATAATTCCCGTTGAAATTTTCAAATCGACAAGGTTTTTCAGTACATTACTTGCCCCGCCCGGCATTCTTTCTTCTTTAACCGACAATACAACAGGCACGGGAGCCTCTGGCGATATGCGGCTGCATTCTCCGTGAATATATTCGTCCCACATTAAATCGCCTATTACAAGCAATTTTTTATCTGAAAAATTTTCCAGTATTTCTTTAATTCTATTAAGTTTGACTTCCATATTATATCATTAATAAAGTATACACATTTTTAGCCTATTCGCATAGGATGTTTGATAAGTTTCTATTATTGAATACAGTGTCAATCTGTTTAGATGGTATCTACCTGTAAATCATTGTTTTGCAGATCTGACGATAAGCTTCTTTACAGATAAAGATATCAACGAACCTCAACCTTGATATCTTTAACATGACGAAATGATCTCGTATTTGTAAATACAATATAAAGGCCATACGGCTCTTTTATTCCGCCGCTTTTAAAATTTAAGTAAGGCAAATGTCCATAGACCATAACTCCAATACGATCTTCATATTTATTTGAAACTGTATCTTTATCAAAATAATAAATAATACCCGGTTTTAAAAAATTAGAATACGGAACAGGATAATCGCCCATTATTCTGTAATTAAATTCATAATTTAGCAAAATATGGGCAGACTTAAAAGGTTTAAACAAAAAACCCGCCTCTAGCCCGCCAATAATCTCATGATCTTTAAATTTAGGCTCTGTTTCCCATGAGATTGAAAGACAAGGCATAAAATCGAGCCATTCACTATAAAGATGATTCTGCCAGCCAAGACCATAAATCAAGCCATAATTTAATTTTGTCGACACATGGGCGCCAAAATAAATAAATTGATAATCTTTTTCATTTTCTTTTTCAGCGGCGTTAATATTTTCAGCCAATAACACATAGTTGCTCACTGCAAAAAAAGTTAAAATCAGTACCTTTTTAAACATAACCCATACCATAAAAGAAATGTTACAAATACAATTCTTTTTTGATTAAAAAAAACTCTTTGCTAGCCGCAGATTTTCTGCAAATCATTATCTATAATAGATTGATCGATTTTAAGAACATTGATAATTATTTCTATTTTTTTATTATTTTTTTGTGTCTTTTTTCTATTCATTTAGATTCTTGTATTTGTAAATACAATGTAAATGCCATACGGCTCTTTAATTCCGACGCTTTTAAAATTTAGAGAAGGCAAGTGCCCGTATATCATGATCCCTACACGATCATTTGTTCTATTCGTAACAATATCTTTGTCAAAATGATAAATAATGCCGGGTTTTAAGTAATTAGAATAAGAAACAGGCTCGCTAAATATTCTGTAATTAAATTCATAATTTAATTGAATATGCACAGAGTTAAAAGGTTTAAACATATAACCCGCCTCTAACCCGACAATCATCGTGTGTTTTTTAAATTTAGGTTCAGTTTCCCATGCAATTGAAGCATAAAAAGGCATAACGTCAAGCCATTCTACAAAAAACTTTTCTTGAATACCAGTACCGTAAATAAGACCAAAATTGAAATTGGCTGAAAAATGAGTACCCAGACAAACCAATGTAAGAGCCTTTTCTCTTTTTTCTTCTGCAAAATTTTTATCTTCAGCCAATAACGTATAATTACTGGTTACAAAAATAATTAAAATCAATATTTTTTTAAGCATAGCCCAACCATAAAAAAAAATATTACAAATCTATCTCTCTTTAGAAAGAGAAGGATATTAATTTCTAAAGAATACTTTGTCAATCGCTTTTTCAGAAAAATTGGTAAATCTGGAAATCAAATACTTAGAAAGCGACAAGAGCTGCGCCGTATGAATGAAGTATACTAGTCGTCTTAGATCTTCCTTATTAAATCTTCGCTTTCATTTTTAACCGAATTAACCGCTTTGCTTACCCTGAAGTAAATCATCTTATCAGGCAAAAAAGGTTTTATCAAAGATTTTAACTCGGCTTCGCTTAAGTCATGATTGAGCCATGCATCATAGTTTGCCCTGTCGATAATCAAAGGATGTCTCAGGTGCCCGATAGCTTTTGTGTTCTCATTGGCTTCGGTTGTTATAATGGCCGCGGTAAAAATTGCGTCATTCTTTGATTTTTGAAAAAACTTGTAATTATCGGGTACCTTCCAGATACTGTAAACGGCGCCAAAGGCAAATAGTTCGTTTTCGTTTTTTAATCGAAAATAATAGGGCAATTTTTCGCCGTCTGACTTCTGCCATTCATAAAAGCCGGTCGCAGGCAAAAGCGCTCTTTTTGCGATGATTGATTTTTTCCAGTAACCCGATGAAAACAGTTTATCGTCGCGGGCGTTAAAGGTTGAACCTAAAGGCGGTTTAAACAGTGTTTCTTTCGTATGCGCCCACCATGAGGGTATAAAACCGAAACGTGTTTTGTTTATGGTTCTTTTATTCTCTTCGTTAATATACACGAAAGGCGCAAACTGCGTTGGCGCAATATTATATCTTTTTTCAGACAATAAGTTTTCGGTTTCAAGCTCAAACGCTTCAGTTATCTGGCTCGAAGGCGCCGCTAATGAATATCTTCCGCACATATACTATTCTGCAATATCTTTTAACAGCCCGCTGGCATATTTATGAAGAATACTGCCGATTAATGTCTGGTAAGGAATGCCCTCGCGCGCCGCACGTCTTTGTATGGCCGAAAGATCATTTTCAGAAATTCGAATATTGATTTTCTTGTTTTTTTTCATCGTATTATAGGCAATTTTTTGATAATTTGTTTTTGAGTCGGATGGTTTTAAATTGCCGTTTTCATAAGCTTCTAAAATTTCATTCTCATAATCGTCAAGTTTCATTGACTTAATTTTCTTTGTCATTTTTCTCTCCTAAATATTTTTTAGTCGCCTTTCGACTGGGTATAATCGTCTTTAAAATATATTCATTATTTTCGATAACGCAGGGAACCAAATAGGCATAGCCGCCTATATCAACGATCAATATTTTTTGATTCGGATATTTTTTCTTGTTCGGATGTTCTGTTTCAATCACTCGTGCCCCCGATTCAATCTTTTGAACTATTTCTTCGAAGGTAATTCCCCTTTCTTTTGATAATAGCTCATTTTTCTCGGCGCTCCACCGGAATATTTCCACATTAATAATATAAGGCATTGTGTAGACAATGTCTACTTTTTTTAGAAATCGCTACAGCGCCATATATCTTCCCACCCTTTCAAATATTTGACAAACTATTTCAATTAAAAAAATAAGCTAAATGAATTATATTAAAGAATTCTCGCCGTTTATCAAAGAGCTTACCAAAGTTAGTTCGAAAACCATTCTTGAATATTTTAAGAAAGATGTACAAATTGAATTAAAAGAAGACGACTCGCCCGTAACCATAGCCGATAAGCTTGCCGAAGAAAAAATGCGCGCGATAATAGAAAATAATTTTCCTGATCACGGCATTATAGGCGAAGAATTCGGAGTTAAAAATGAACACGCCCAATACCAGTGGGTTTTAGATCCCATTGACGGCACAAAATCATTTATCGCGGGAGTACCGCTTTTCGGTACGCTAATCGCGCTTACAAAAAATAAGCAGCCTGTTTTAGGGGTTATTCATCTTCCGGCGACAAATGATCTTTTAATCGGAGACAACCTTGCGGCATACCATAATGAAAAAGAAATAAAATTACGAGAGATTGCCGATATAAACGAAGCGATTATGCTTTATACAAATTTACATGATATTGAAAAACATCAAAATATAAACGGATTTTTAAATTTAACCGCAAAAACAAAATATTCAAGAACCTGGGGCGATTGTTTCGGATACTTCTTGTTAGCGACAGGCAAGGCCGATATCATGATTGATCCTGTGATGTCGATTTGGGATATCACGGCTCTGGTGCCCGTCATAAAAGGAGCAGGCGGAACCATCACAAACTATCAGGGCAATGACCCTGTCGGGGCAGAAAGCTGCGTCGCGGCGGCAAAATCTATACACGGTGAAGTCATTAAAATTTTAAACAAATCTTAATGCGAATGCGAATGAGATAAAGATCTTATAAGAACAATCGAGAAAACGCCTAAAACAATAAACAGTATCTGCAAAATGGTATGCGAAAGCGCCGTATATTTATGCAGATTGGGGAACAAATCTGCAACGGCCACGTAAATAAAACTTGCCGCCGAAACGGCCATCAAATAAGGCATCGACTTTTCCATTGAAGATAAGAAAAAATAGCCGAGAATACCTCCGACAAGAGTGCTGAAGCTTGAAAATAAATTAAAAAGAAACGCCTTTTTCTTCGTATAGCCGCTTTCAATTAATATGGCAAAGTCTCCCACCTCTTGCGGTATTTCGTGCGAGATTACGGCAAAAGCCGTAGCTATGCCCAGAGGCACAGAAACCAGAAACGCCATGGCAATGACAATGCCGTCAATAAAGTTATGAACAGAATCTCCCACCATGATTAAAACGCCCGCCCGGTTATGCGCGTCGCAGTCGTGCTGGTGGCAGTGCCGCCAGATAATAAGCTTTTCAAGTATGAAAAAAAGAATGATGCCGACCAATGTTGCCCCGAGAGTTTCTGCATTGCTTAAGGTTTCCATCGCTTCGGGCAAGAGCCCCAAAAAAGAGGCGCCTAAAAGCGTGCCCGTCGCGTAACTGATGAGCCACGGTAAAACTTTTTTTCTTTTCTCAATAGGAAAAAGAAGAATCAATGAAGCGGCCGCAATACTGCCCACAGCGGCAATTAAAGCGAAACCAATAATCCAAATCAGCATTTAAGTTTAGAAACAGGCTTAAAAGCGAAAGGTGTTGTCAAGTAGTATATAGTTGAGATTATTCATTTGACATCATGATATTCTTTCATTGCTCTGTTTATAAATGAATAAAACTAACTTTGACGATAAGGCGTCACAATGGGATAAAAAACCTCTGCGCCTGATTTTAGCCGAGACGGCGGCTAACGCTTTAAAAGAAAACATACCTCTTTCAAAGAATATGAAAGCTCTTGAATTCGGCTGCGGCACCGGTCTTGTTACAATGCAGATTGCCTCTGAATTAAAATCTGTATTAGCGGTTGATTCATCAGAAAAGATGCTTGATGAATTGGCTAAAAAAATAGAAGCGGCGGCCGTTGAAAACATAAAACCTGTTTTTTTAGACATAGAAAATGGCAGAGAATACCTTAACGATAAATTTAATTTGATCTACAGCAGCATGACCCTGCACCATATTCAGGATACTGAAGATCTTATAAGTTTTTTTTCTCAAAAACTTCTTCCTGAAGGGATTCTTGCGCTAATTGATCTTCAAAAAGAAGACGGAACGTTTCATAATGACAATACCGGCGTTAAGCATTTTGGTTTTGAAACAAAATATTTAATCGAAATATTTGAAAAATTAGGATTTAAAAACATCATCTGCAAGACAATTTATACAATCGTAAAAGAAGATTTAAAAGAATATCCTGTTTTTTTAATTGTTGGAGCATTGTAATAAAAGAAAAGCTAAACGCGCCGTAGGGCGCGCCTGTAAAGGCAATGCTTTAAAGTTAGAAACGCTTCTTAATTTACCGGCAGCGTGATGAAAAGTTTTGTTCCCTCTTTTTCAGAGCTGGTAAAAGAGATATCTCCGCCATGAACTTTGGCAATGAGTCTCGCGCTGTAGGTACCCAGGCCGGTGCCTTTTTTCTTGCCGCTAGTGGCAAATTTTTCAAAAAACCGGTTTTGAATTTCTTTGGGAATAACCCCCGCGTTATGCATTTGAATTTCATGAAATTTTGCTTTATAATTTATACTGATGTTAATTTCAGATTTTTCGGGCGAGGCCTGAATCGCGTTATCAAGCAAGTTTGAGAATAAAATTTTTAGATATATTTTTTCAGCGTTAATCTCAAGGCTGTTGTCTCCATTTATTATTTTATAGTCTTGTTTTATATTTAATTTAAGGTTTTTTTCATTAAGTTTTTTTGCGAATTCTTTTTCAATTTCATGAAACATTGAAACCAGGTTGAAATTAGACGGGTTTAATTTATATGTTCCTTGTTCCATTTTGAAAATGGCCATATAGTTACTGATAATAGCCGTTAAGTCGGTTGCGCTGTCGTTTATTAAAGATAAATATTCCCTGTCTTTTGACGAAGAATCTCTATCTTCAAGCATGAGTTCAGAAAGACCAATTATGCCAGAAAGAGAGTTTTTCATGTCATGCCGCATCATTAATTCGGTATCTAATTTTAATTTTTCAATTCTTTTTAATTCGCTTATGTCTTCTTTAACGGCCACATAATGCGTAATAAACTTGCCGCTTTTTACCCCAGATATATTCACCCTTTCCCAGAAAAAATCTCCGTTTTTTTTCTTATTATAAATTTCGCCGCTCCAACCGTTGCCGGCTCTTAAAGTGTTCCAGATATTTTCATAAAAATGTTCGTCATGTTTTCCCGATTTTAAAATACGGGGATTTTTACCCAAAGCTTCTTTGGCCTCATAGCCTGTAATTTCAGAAAATTTAGGATTTGTATATTCAATACTTCCTTTTTTATCGGTAATAACAATCGATACCGGAGAATATTCAACGGCTTGTTTTAACTTATCAAGTTCGGCCTTTTGTTTTAATTTATGTTCGTTATTTCTGCTCATAACTAAAAAAGATGGCTTGTTATTATACCGAATTCTCATGATGTTCATTTCGAGATAAATTGTTTTTCCGTTTTTTAAGATAAAACGGTTATCGGCAAAAGATATTTTTTTTCGCAGTTTGCTGAAACGTTCAAATTGTTTCAGTATGGCCTTGCGAAGCAACGGATGAAACGCCTCGGTAACAGATTTATCAATTAATTCGTCAGGCGATTTTACGCCCAAAATTTCTGCGCCCGCCGGGTTTATAAAAACAAACTTTTTTCCCGAAACTACCATAATGCTGTCGGGCGAAAGTTCAATAAGCGCCCTGTATTTTGCCTCGCTTTCTGATAATAACCTTGTTTTCTCTTGAACCTGTTTCTCTAGAGTTTCTACGAAACTTTCCCTTACTGCATTTAATTCGCTCGTACTTTCTAACAGAGTTTTTCCGAATCGCCTTACGCTGGCTCCTGTTTGAATAAGCATAAAAGCAAATAACCCAAAATGAAAGACATACAAAGTATTTATATATTTTTGGTTATGCAAAATATCGTTAATCACTGAAATAAATAAAAATATTGAAGCGGCTACCAGAGGCCGGGTTTCGTCTTTCTTATGCCTCGAGGCCCTGAAGATAATATATAAAATAAAAAGGCAAGAAAGAATCATTAAATAGTGAAATGCCGGCAGGGTTTGGCTGTAATAATACAGCGGAAAAACCAAAATAACAACAGAACCGGCAAAGAATGGCCATAATAAAAGATTCAAAATACGTTTATTCACATATTCTTTGAAAATCGAGTATATATACATTAAAAAGAAAAATGTACCTAAATAAACTGTCCAGTATTCTACTTTATAAACATAGCGCCAGTTCAAGTCGGGAAAAAACTGGTAAATAGCTCTTTCATTGACAATAAGCGCGCGAAAAATTAATATTAGGGCAAAAATTGAAAAGTATAAGGGAGATTTATCTTTTTTATAATAATAGAACATAAAAATATTGTATGCCCCCATAATTAATAAAGCCCCGATTAAGAATAAATCTCTTAACAGATTTCTTTGAAACTGTTTTTGAAGATTTTTTAGAACTCCCAGCTCAGGAGACCTCCAAAGCCCCCCATAATAGTGATCAAAATTTACGACTTCAACGACTAATTCGTTAATGTTTTTGGTATTTCTTAATTCAACAACAGCCGGTAAAAAACCGGGTTTATAACTTTCTTTTTTGTCGCTGACGACGCCATTTGAGAAGATTTTTTCATTATTAAACCATAAGTTGTAAGACGAAGCCGCATCAATCATTTTTATGCCAAGAACAGGAGCGTTTTCTGGCAATTTGATAATTAACTTATATGTTCCATATCCGATTCCCGAAATTTTTTCGCCATGATGAATATTTTCGTTCCACGATTGATGGGTAGAGATATAAGAATATTTTTCTTTCGAAAGATCTTCGCTTTTCGTATAGAGCTTTTTCCAGAAAAATTGCCAGCTTCCTTTAAGCTCAATATTACCGTCAACGACAAAGTTCCATTCTGACAGATCTAGAACTCCGTTTTCTATAACAGGAGCATTTTTGCCTTTAACGCAGCTAAACGCAGCAAAAAGCGCTATTGACAATAAATATAATTTAATTTTTGGCGCCATTTTCAATTAGTTTCTCATTCATCGGCGATGCCGTTATTACGTTTCTTTTTATTTTAGTTATTTAATCTATTGTAATTCTTTTTTTAAAATTTTGTCTACGCTATCGCATATTAGTATATTAATATATTCTCATACTCAAGAATCTGTTGGTTTAGTATAGGCCTTCATTTGCATCAAAAAACCAGTTAATCATTAAAGATTCTACCGCATTTATTTATTTTGTCGACCTGTTTTTAAAAACAGAACTTTTTTATTAAACAAAAGCCGCAGTTTGAGAATTAATTAATTTTCATAATATTACGGCTTCGGTATTCGCTTGGGCTTAGGCCCGTTATTTCAAGAAATGACTGGTTAAAAACCGACTTGCTGTGAAAACCCGAATCGTATACGATATTAATGATTTTTTCATGCGGATTTTCTTTCATCAGTTCAATGGCGGTTTCAATACGAATTTTTTTTATAAGCTGAGGGAACGAAATCTTAAGATGCTTGTTTAGCAATTCCTGCAGATGATAAGGTCTTATTCCAAGTTCTTTCGCGACATGCAAAACCCGCAAATCGTCTCTTAATACCAATTGCTTTTCGGTCAGCAAATAATAAAGACTTTGCGTAAGACCATCTACCTGAGCTTTTTCAAGATAAGTTTCTTTAGAATGGTTTATTGTCGTTTTTTCGGAATTTGAAAAATGTTTCAGAAGATTTTCAATTCTGGCCGTTAAAACTCTCGGACGCACCGGCTTTATGATATAATCAATGGCGCCTAGTTTAAATCCTGTTTCTTCGTTAAATTCATCGTTTAAGTTAGAAACAAAAACTACGGGGATATTTTTTGTTTGTTTGCCGGTTTTCAGTTTTTCAATAACCTCAAAACCGTCCATTTCGGGCATTGATATATCAAGAAGAATTAAATCTGGCTTTTCTGAGGCGGCCATTTTTAACCCGCCTGCGCCCTCTGTCACTGTTATTACTTCATAATTATTTTCAAGAATCTCACGAAGTATATGAAGACTGAACTTGTCGTCGTCAATACATAATATTTTTTTCAAGGCCATATTTATTTTATTCAGTTAAGGCATAGCTTTCTAACATAGAAAACCAGATTTAGCCGCCTTTTTTCTTTTGAAAAGCAAAAGATTTAAGACTCTTTTTCAACAATACATCAATACCGCACATTACATAAAAAAAACGGCGCGATGAAATATATTGTCAAGTATTATTTACTCGTTTCAGGTCATTTAAATGGTTTATTTTCTTTACGACTTGTCAATATTACTATAAAGTACGCAAGTTAACCTAGGTTAAGAAATATAATGCTGTTAAAAATAATATCCATATTTCTATTATCGTTTATTTCTTTTGCCTCTCTTTCTGCCGCTGAATTTATCAACATTTCTGACAATAATAAAAAGATAGATCTGACTAATATAATCGGTTATTACCTGCAAAAGAAAGGGAAGCCGTCGCCTTTTGAAAAACCTGTTGAATTTACAGATTCTTCAATTCTTCGAAAATTAAATTCTACTCAAAGCGAAAATCTTTGGGTCTCTTTCAAGCTTAATAATATTGAACCGCAAGTTTTAAATCGGTTACTAAGCTGGACATATACCCGAAAAAGTATAACTCTCTGGAGGTTAAACGGTTCAAAAAAAGAAAAACTTGACCATCGCGTTTATCGGTGGTTAGAACCGTATCCGGGCGCGCCTCACTTTCTCGATCACTTTTCTTTCGCGGTTAACCCCGGCGAAAATGATTTTCTTATGCGCATTGAAGCTATAGATGCCGGTCATCTCTTTATTACTTTATGGGAAGAGACGGCGTTAAATGAACGCACGGTTCAAGACAATTCTGTGTTCGCCTTTCTTATTGGAATTTTGTTTATAATGATTTTTTACAATCTGGCTCTTTATTTTTCATTTAAAGATATTTATTATCTTTATTTCGCGGGCTATATTTTAACGGGAATCATAGGGTTTCCTTTTCGCGATCATTTCTACCAAGCATGGTTAAACTTAAATTTGAGCGGTTATGAATATGAATTACTTATTTTTCGAAGCATACTTGCTTTGTCATTTATTTTCATGATAAAGTATATTTACTCTTTTTTAAAAATAAATAACAATAACCCGATTTATAAATATTTAAAAATATTTTTCTATCTTTTTTCGGTTGTTTTAGCCATTAGCCCATTTTTTGCTTCTCCGATTTTATATAATATATCTATCTTGCTTTGCGCCGGAAGTATTTTTGGCATACTTGTTCGACACACGCTTTTACCTGAAGCAAAAAATTCCGCGTTTTGGCTTCTTGTCTCATTTGGTCTTTTTAATATTGGCAGCATCTTAGAAATGTTAAGGGTAACGGGAGTACTTGGCGATTTTTATCGTTATTTTATGGCAAGCAGCGTGGTTACGCAAATAATTATTCTGTCATTTTTTATGTCGGCCCGCATTAACAGACTGCGAAAAGAAAAAGATGAAACTCAAAAAATTATGCTGAAAAACTCAGAGCAATACGCGGCAAATCTTGAAAAACAGGTAGCCGAAAGAACAAAAGAATTAAAACGACAAACTGCCGAGCTGACTCTTGCCAATGAAACAAAAAAGAAGTTTTTTTCAATTCTCGCCCATGATCTCAGGGCGCCTATAGGCAGTCTTTCTGTCTATTTTAATGAAATTTTAGAAAAAAATAAAGTTATTGAAGATAAACTCTTAGACATGATACGCCACTCTACAAAAAATATTTATAATTTACTTGAAGATCTTCTTTCATGGTCGCGAAACCAGCAGGGAGATATCAAATTTCAACCTGAGTCGGTAAATATCAAAAAATCGATAAATAAGATATTAGAATTATACATGCCCCAGACTGAAACAAAGAAAATTAAATTTAAATCTACAATTTCACCTGATCTATGGGTTCATGCCGATATTGATATGCTTAAAACTATTATGCGAAATTTAATAAACAATGCCGTAAAATTTACCGAAAAAGACGGCGAGATATCAATTGACGCGAAGAGAAAAAATAAAGTTATTGAAATTTCTGTCAGCGATACAGGCATCGGAATAAGCCCTGAAAATATTTCAAAAATATTTAAGCTCGATTCTATTAACCGGCGTCCCTCTGAACATAGCGGCGAAGGAACCGGTTTAGGTCTTATTTTATGCAAAGATTTTGTTGAAAAACATAGGGGTAAAATAAGCGTAAAAAGCCGTCTTAAAGAGGGAACGCGATTTTCATTTACTCTGCCCGCCGCAACCGATGGCGCTATTCAATCGGCAGAGGCTTTAGACTCGGCACAATTCATTACGGGACAAAAGATTCTTCTTGTAGAAGACGATAAACTTCATCTTGAAACAAGCGCGAGAATTTTAACCTCTTTAGATTGTTACATTGACCATGCCGAAAGCGGCGAAGAAGCGCTTAATTTAACAAGAAAAAATCAGTATATCTTTATTTTTATGGATATTGATTTGCCGTTTATGAGCGGTATTGAAGCGGCTGAAAAAATTCGCTTACAGACAAAAGTTACGCCCTTTATTATTGCCCTTACCTCGTATTCTAAAAAAGAACTTTCTGAATTATCGCATTCCGCGCGATTTGACGGTTACCTGAAAAAACCTTTTTCGCGCGAAGAGCTTATCTCTGTATTTGCCGCTTTTAACAGGTAAACTGAAGACAAACGCAAGTTTTTTTGCCGACAATACATGTGAAGAATGTTGAAATATAACGTCTAAAACGCCAAACGCTAAAAGGAAAACGGGGGAATTCAAAGCATTTGCGGCGATGAACTAAAACTTAATTATAAGGTAGATGTATAGAGAGAGTCGTACCTTCTTCTTCAGAAGTGGCAAATGTAATATCTCCGCCGTGCACTCTAGCAATAAGCCTTGCGCTGTAGGTACCCAGGCCGGTGCCTTTTTTCTTGCCGCTAGTAGCAAATTTGTCAAAAAACCGGTTTTGAATTTCTTTGGGAATAACCCCCGCGTTATGCATTTGAATCTCATAATATTTTGCTTTGGAATTTATACTTATGTTAATTTCAGATTTTTCAGACGAGGCCTGAATTGCGTTATCAAGCAAGTTTGAGAATAAAATTTTTATATATATTTTTTCTGCGTTAATCTCAAGGTAGTTGTATCCATTTATTATTTTATAGTCTTGTTTTATATTTAATTTAAGTTTTTTTTCATTAAGTTTTTTTTCGAATTCTTTTTCTATTTCATGAAACATTGAAACTATGTTGAAATTAGACGGATTTAATTTATAGGTTCCTTCTTCCATTTTGAAAATGGCCATATAATTATTGACCATCGCCGCTAAATTAGAGGCGTTTTCATTGATTAGAAATAAAAATTCTCTGTTTTTTTCGGTCAGATTCTGAGTTTCTAACATTAAATCTGACAAGCCAATAATACCTGAAAGAGCGTTTTTCATATCATGTCGCATGATTAATTCAGTATCATTTTTTAATTTTTCAACTCGCTTTAATTCGCTTATATCTTCTTTAACGGCAATATAGTGGGTGATGCTTTTTCCGCTTTTTACCGCAGAGATGTTGGCTCTTTCCCAGAAAAAATCTCCATTTTTCTTTTTATTATAAATTTCACCGCTCCAGATATTGCCTGATTTAAGGGTTTCCCAGATATTTTGATAAAAAGAATCGTCATGTTTGCCAGATTTTAAAACCCGCGGATTTTGCCCCAGAGCCTCTTTCATTGCATACCCTGTAATTTCAGAAAATTTAGGGTTTGTATATTCAATATCTCCGTATTTATCTGTAATAACAATAGAGACCGGCGAATGCTCAACGGCTTGTTTTAGTTTATTTAGTTCAGTATTCTGTTTGATTTTCATCTCATTGTTTCTTCCCATAATCAGAATAGCTGGTTTTTTATTATAATAAATTCTCATAATATTCATCTCAAGATAGACCATTTTTCCGTTTTTTAAGATAAAACGGTTATCGGTCAGAACGATTTTTTTTCGCAGTTTACTGAAGCGTTCAAACTGTTTAAGCAGCGCTTTGCGAAGCATCGGATGAAATACTTCTGCTATTGATTTATCAATAAAATCTGAAGGAGATTCTGCGCCTAAAATTTCTGCGCAGGCAGGGTTGACAAAAACAAATTTCCCCTGTGAAACAACCGCGATACTGTCGGGAGAAAGTTCAATAAGCGCCCTGTATCGGGCCTCGCTTTCTGATAACTGCCTCGTTTTTTCTTTTACCTGTTTTTCAAGAGATTCAACAAAACTTTCTTTTACAGCATTTAGCTCGCGCATATTTTTCAGCAGAGCTGTTCCGAATCGTCTGATACTGTTTCCTGTTTGAATAAGCATGAAAACAAATAAACCATAGTGATTATAAAAAAATGTGTTGATAATTTTTTCATGATGAAGAATATCGTTCGCTATAGTATAAAACAAAAAAATAAAACCCGTAAGAAGCGGCATGGCTTCGTCTCTTCTTGTTTTGAGATTCTTTATAATTACATAAAAACACCAGATACATCCAATAAATATCAGAATTTCCATCAGCGGAAAAGCCGAAGTAAAATAATAAGTAGGCAGAAATAAGACGCTCAGGGCGCAGATTAAAAAGGGCCATAAGATAATATTAAATATTTTCTTATTAGCATACTCATGAAAAACTGATTTTACATACAACAAGAAAGATGAAAAAACAAGATAAATTGATAAGTATATCATTTTAACGGCAATATGCCAGTTAAAATCTGGGAATATTTGGAACATGATTCTTTCATTGGTCATCAGAGCGCGAAATATAAACATGATCGAAAAAATTGAAAAATAAAGAGGCGCCTTGTCTTTTTTAAAGTAAAAAAACATAAAAATACTAAAAACGGCTATAACAAGCAGGCTGCCCGCGATAGAAATATCCCTTAAGATATTTATTTGCTGATGTTTTTGCAGTTCTTTGAGATTGCCTATCCTGGGAGACATCCAGAGACCGCCTTTATAATGGGCAAAGTTGGCTACTTCAATGATTATTTCGTTTTTTTCTTTAATATTTTTCAACTCAACAACAGTCGGCAGAGTGGCGGGTTTATACGTTTCTTTTGCATTACTGACGATACCGTTTGTTAAAATTTTTTCATTATTAAACCAGAGACTAAACGAGGTAGAGGCATCGAACATTTTTATTCCGAGAGACGACGCATTAACGGGAAGCGCGATATTTATTTTGTATGCAGCATAGCCTAGACCGTTTATTTTTTCGCCGTTTTGAACGCTACCATTCCATGGCAATGGCACATGCAGATGTGAAGCGGTCTCTTTTGAAAGTTCGTCGCCTTTTGAATAGAGTTTTTTCCAGAAGAATTGCCAGTCTCCCTTAAGTTCAATTTCGCCGTCAGAATTAAAATCCCAGTTCGATAAATCGATAAAACCGTTTTTTACTACCGGATATTCTTTATTGTAAAAACAGTTCAGCCCGGTAAAAACCGTTATCATAAAATAGATCAGTTTAATTTGACGTCTCATTTTCAGTTGTTTTTTAAATTAACCCGCGCCGCCGTTTTTTATATTTCTTATTTTTATAAGTTCTGCGAAAATACGCCCTGATACTTTTTCAGAACGTAAATTTCATGTAATGCCCCATATTTGCCGAATTTTGCTTCAAAATCTCTCGAATTTTACAAAAAATGCCGGCGCCTCCTGTACAGGTTTAAGTAATCTCATAAATTATATTTGAGTATATAAGAGAATTAACCGGTTTAGTATATTCCAAAAATAGTTAATATAAAAATTAAACATTATCAATCTCTTAAATATCAATATCGTTATATTTGATTGTTATATTCATTTACAACAGGAACTAATTATATACCTGAGAAAATATATCATATATTTTTGATTTGTCGACCTGACTTTAAAGTTAAAACCCGTTTTTTTGGCCGCTATAACATATTTTTTACGCTTTACGGCGGAACCTGAATTTCAAAGCACACATTCATGATTAGAATATCTCTATATTCTTCTTATTTTATAGTTATACTCTTTTTTCTTCAAGCTCCCGCGTTTTCTCAAAACTTATATTATAATAAAGACTATAAAGTTTCATATCTTAAAGACGAAACCATCGGTCATAATTTTCAATCAATTAAAGAAGAAAAAAACAACTGGAAAAGCCTTCCAGATAATACTCTAAATATAGGGTATATTCCCGAGGGCGCGTGGTTAAAGCTTGAAATAAATAATGAAACCCGTATGAATGAAGACCTTTATTTCTCTTTTCTGATGCCTTTTTTTGATTATGCCGCGCTTGAGGCGCCAGATTCAAAAGATAATTCAAAAATACTTATCAAAGAAACAGGCGATACCATTCAACACCATAAATGGGATTTTGACTCGCCATACCCTGTTTTAAAGATCAATTCTGCCTTTCAAAAAATATTTTATATAAAAATAAATTTCGCGGGCCTGGTCAACTTTCCCGCCGTTCTTGAGACAGAATCAGGACTTCAACACAGGGTTTATAAAACTGAAATTGTAGAGGTTGTTTACGCGTCATTTCTTTTTATAATTATTTTCTATGCTCTGGTTTTATTCTGGCGCACAAAAGATATGCTGTATCTTTTTTATCTGGCCTACGCGATATGCGTTTTTGCAAGCAGTTTTATTTCGCTTGGCTCGGGGTACCGCGTTTTATGGCCCAACTATCCGTCTGTGCAAAACAAAGCTCAAATGGTTGTCTTTATGCTATCGGTTTTTTTCGCGGTAAATTTCGCGTATCGGTTTTTGCGTGTAAAGTTTTTCTTAAATAAAATATCTTACCTGTACCGATTTTTAAGCGCCGCTTTTATTTTCTTAATCATTTTAAAATTAATAACGGCGCATAATGCTTCATGGCAAAAACCTATTTTTTTAACAAGCGGTTCTTTGTATCTTGTATTTAGTATTCTGGTTTTATCAAATGCCGTAATTATTTATAAAAAAGGTTACAGACCCGCTCTGTTTTATTTATGCGCGTGGGGTCTGGTGATTTTTGCCTACATATTGAACATGCTTTATTTTATGAGTATACTTCCTTATCATTTTATGATTGTTTATCTGGGAGTTTTTCTTTTGCCTCTCGATTTTATTGTTTTTTCTATTGCTCTTTTAAGTAAATACAATATAGAATTAAAAATAGAAAATTATTTTCCAATCAAAGAACCAGAGTCAACTTCATATAAAAGATCATACATTCAGAATATAGAGATTGAGGACATTTTAAATTCATTAAAACATTTAATGGAAGAAAAGAAAATATATAAAGACGACCCTGAACTTAATATAAAAAAACTTGCGCGAATGTTGAAAATAAAATCTCACCAGCTTACTGAAATATTAAACCAGATAATGGGCACAAACTTCGCGACATTTCTTAAAAAATATAAAATCGAAGAGGCCAAAGAACTTCTATCGCAAAATAGCGAGAGCAGAATTATTGATATCGCTTTTGAATCGGGATTCCAGTCAAAATCGGCCTTTAATAACGCCTTTAAACAAATTACAGGAATGGCGCCTTCAGAGTATCTGAAAAATTATATTTCTTAATGAATACTTTTTAGAACTATTGAAAAATTTCACAATATAAACTTAATTTGTCTCTATCTTATTGCGGCCGTTCTTTTTAGCTTTATACAAAGCTTTGTCGGCGTTATTAAATAATGTTTTAATCTTATCAGATGTATTTGGAACTATACTGGAAACTCCCCCGCTTATAGTTACGAATTTTTCTTTTTCACATGTTTGATGCGGTATTTTTAAGCTTTCTATCGATTTTCTAATTTTTTCAGCTATCTCTATCGTTTCATGCAGGGTTTTATTGGTCAAAATTGCGGCAAATTCTTCTCCGCCATATCGGGCCACAAACATATCTTTATAATTTTTCGCGCAGCCGCTCAATTCATCAGCTATGTTTTTTAAGCATTCGTCTCCTTTACTATGTCCGTATGAGTCGTTAAACTTTTTAAAACAATCAACATCTAATAATACTAAAGAAACAGATGTTTCATTTTTCTGCGCATATTGCCATTGGTTATCGATATACTCGTTAAATCTTCTGCGGTTTGCCAATTCGGTAAGCGAATCGATATACGAATCTCTTTGCAATACGTCTCTGTGTTTTTTTAATTCAAGATGATTGCGAACTCTGGCTCTTAATATTGAGGGGCGAATAGGTTTATGAATATAATCAATGGCCCCTAAAGCCAGTCCCTTTTCTTCGTCATCTTCTTCATTCATAGATGTGACAAAGATAACAGGAATATCAGAAAGCTCATGATCATTTTTAATATATTCGCATGTTTCATATCCATTCATTTCAGGCATATCAATATCAAGAAGTATTAAATCGGGTTTTTTTTCTCTTACAGATTGAAGCGCGGCGACTCCGTTTTGCGCCGTAAAAATATTATATTCAGACGAGAGAATTTCTGTCATTATTTGTAGATTTAAAGGCGTATCGTCTACAATAAGTATATGGTTTCTTTGAGATTTGCTCATAATATTTTTACCTATATATTGCCGCAATATATAGGAATTTATTTTAGACAATATTTATTTATTTTTCATGACAGCAATCTTATTATTTATGTCTGTGATCTTGCCGTCTCATTCAGTATCGACTAGATATGAGAGCGAGTTCTAGACGGCCTTTAAAGGCTATTTATGAAATTCGTATTAAAAAATATTATCCCCTGAGGCTGAATAAAAAACTTAATTACAGGGCAGACGTATAGAGATGGTAGTTCCTTCTTCTTCAGAAGTCTTAAACGAGATATCTCCGCCGTGAACTCTGGCGATGAGTCTCGCGCTGTATGTGCCAAGACCGGTACCCTGCTTTTTGCCGCTTGTCGCATATTTTTCAAAAAAGCTGTCGCGTATTTTTACGGGTATCGCGCCAAAATTATGTATATCGATAATATAAAAAGAGCTATTTTTATGAATATATAGGGTAATTTTATTCTTTTCAGGAGAGGCCTGAACGGCGTTTTCAAGAATATTTTCAAACATTGTTTTTAAATATATTTTTTCGCCTTTGATTGGCAGAGAATCATTTTCGAGTTTAGTATCTTGAGAAAACTTGATTACCATATTTAACTTTTTTTCTTTCAACTTTTTTGAAAAATTTTTATTTAATTTGTTAAAAATAGAGAGAAGATCAAAATCTTTAGAATTTAATTTATATGTACCTTCTTCCATTTTAAAAATAGCCATATAGTTATTGATAATAGTCGTCAAATCTGTTGCGCTGTCGTTTATTAAAGATAAATATTCCCTGTCTTTTGACGAAGAATCTCTGTCTTCAAGCATGATCTCAGAAAGACCAATTATGCCAGAAAGAGAGTTCTTCATGTCATGACGCATCATTCTTTCTGTATCGGCGCGCAATTTTTCGGTTTTTTCTATTTCATCGATATATTCAAATGCTTTCATAGATTTTAAAGATAACAAATATGCCTGAGAAAAAACAAAGGCAGAATTACCGAATCCCGCAAGAATGATTGTGTTTATCAATTCATTTGAAAGTAAAATATCGTTTAATACAGAAACAAAGGCTATAGTATAACCGGCTAGCATTATTTGAGCGCCATGCCTTTTTCTTACTATTGTTTGATATAAAATACGAATACCCATTAGAAAACTTAATATGTATATAATCTGATAAGGAATTTTTGTATAAGAAAATACTTTTGGGGGAAAAATAAGAAAAAGCGAAAAGATCAAAAAAGATACCGTTACGGCTCTTAAGAAAAAAACCGGCACTTCTTTGGGATAAAGCTCCCTGAGATATGCTATAAATACGGGCAGCAGAGCGTAAAAGGTAAAATATTCTACCGTAACTAAAAAGCTCCAGCTTAAAGAAGGAAATAACTGCGTTAAAAAGATTTCTCCGTATACAATTTGCCTCAAAAAATATAGCCCGCAGAAAATTCCAAAATATAAAGTAGATTTATCTTCTTTTCTCAGAAAATAAATAGCAAGATGATACATGACCATCGAAAGATAGATTGTTACTAACAAAATATTTAAACCCATATTTAAAGAATAACTTTTTGTGGTATTTTCTGAATTTCCCAGCGTAAGTTTTACGGTCGGGCCGCCGGTCGCATAATGAAAATTTGACGTTTGCATTATAAGAAATATTTCTTCTTTTTCGGGCATAAAACAGCCCATAGTATAAATTCTTTTCTTTTCGCTTGTTTCTTTTGTTTTTCCTATTTTCGCGTTAGATAAAAGTAATCGATTCTCAATAAATATATTATAAGATGAGTTGTTTGTTTCTGCCGATAAGCACATAATGTCTTTGCTGTTTTTTATTTTTAATTTTAATCGATATGTAGCGTATCCGTAAGCGCCTATTTCTTTGCCGTCTATTTTATAATCATTCCATCTTCTGGGTATCTTAAAAAACCCCGTCATTTCGGGCGTTTTTTCTTTTTGAAAATCGTCATGGGTCAAGATGTCGTTGTAGTAAAATTCCCACTCGCCTTTTAAATCAATGTTTCCGTTTTCAGAAAAATTCCAGTACGACAAATCTACAAAACCTTTTTTTATAACCGGCTTTTTATTATCTGTTAAACAGCTTACGCTAAAAAAGATTATAAAAAGAAGCGCAATATTTTTTATAAAACCGATTTTAGATATATTATAAATTTTAGCCACTTTCTACAAATCTTCTTTTATAATTGCAAATTTAACTTTTTTTAAACATTGATAGAACCAGTTTAAGCGAGCTATCAACAATTTTGATATCGCCGGTCAGTTTATATGAAAGCAGCATTCCCTGATAAACCGAAAAAAACATAACGGCCATGTCTTTTGATGAATATTGTAAATTTGATTTTTCTTTTTCTTTTTCAAGATATAATGCAATAACCTTTAGCCAACGTTTACTCAGGCGCCGGATAAACTCTTTCTCTTCTGTTTCTGAAAATTTCAACTGACCATGATAATTCGCTACGGGACATCCGTTAAATTCGATATTCTTCTGTATATTTTTTTTAATAAATTTAAACCACTTGGTAAGAAAATCTTCTACATTCGCGCTTGTTTTCATGAAATTTAAAAGCGTCTTTAATATTCTTCTGTAAAATGATAATATATATTTTCTGCCGAGATCATTTTTTGACTCATATTTCTGGTAAAATGTAGTTTTATTTGTGCCGGCTTTTTTAATTATTTCTGAAATACCCGTATTTGCGTATCCGTTTAAATAAAATAGAGACGATGCTGCCTCTAATAATTCGGTTTTTAACGCGCTTTGTTTTCTTCCCATGGAACAAAAAATACGTTTGACAACAAGGCGTAAATGAATAATTTTACCGACCGGTCAGTTTATATTGGTCAAAAAGATTAACAGCCTATATTAATGATTGCAAATACTTTCAGGAGGCATCTTTATGAAAAAAATAAAAGAACTTTATGCAAATAGATTGAAAGACATGCCCCACTTTACCACAGACATAAATGTACGATGGGAAGAAATGGACGTAAACGGCCATATCAACTACGCTGCATATCTTGATTATTACAGCGAGGCGCGAATTGAAGCCGTGGGTCAGGAACTTTTCTTGTCATTGAGAGAAGAAGGCATAGGCCCTGCTATCTACAAAGCAGAAATCGATTTCATAAACGAGTTGTTTCATCCTGACAGGGTGCACATTGTGACTTATGTCGATGAATCAATCGGTAAAACAAGGGTAAGCGTTATACAAGAAATGTACAGTCACAAAAAAGAAGCCCTTATATCAAAAGCAAGATTTTTCGCGATATTCATGAATTCAAAAAACAGAAAACCTGTCAGAATGCCCCAGGCGATACGCGAAAAGTTTGGTTTAAAGTAACGCTTTAGCGGCTTTACAGAATTCCGTTTTATAGTTATAGTTTATTTGATTGATACTTTCGAAAATTTCTTATTTGTTTACGTTGCAAACCCAAAGATTAAAATGCCGAAAATATGTTTTTTCAAAAGAATAAAAAATATTTTCTTTTCTTGATTGTATATTTCTTTTGTGCTTCAGGTTCTTTTTCGAAAGAAAATAATATTATCGTTAATAACGGCGAAATCGATTTGTCAAATTGGAATTTCGCCAAAGAAGGCAGCGTTGAGCTGAAAGGTACATGGAAGTTTTACTATAAAAAACTCGTTTCTAATGGTACAGACTTATCTAAAGAAGAATATTCATTTTTATATTCCCCGGGCCTATGGAATAATTCTATTCAAAACGGCAAAAAAATAAGCGGCATAGGATATGGAACTTATAAATTAAATTTAATTCTTGGCTCTAATGGCCCGTCTTTGGCGATAAAAATGACAGACGTGGCGACATCGTATAACCTCTGGGTTAACAAAAAGAAAATATTGTCTAACGGAAAAATAAGCGATAAAGCAAATTCTTATCAGCCGAAATATCTGCCTTCGGTTATTCTTTTAGAAAATCTTCAACAGAATAATGAAATCATAATAGAGGTCGCTAATTTCAAACACAGCATAGGAGGCTTAAGATCAGCGCCAATTATTGGCAAGGCCGAAGAACTTATAATACAAAAAAGAATAAATACTTATATAGATATTTTTTTAGTAGGAAGTCTTTTAGTCGTGGCTATTTATAATATGTTCATGTTTTATTTTCATAAAAAAGATAGAGCCTCTTTATATTTTTCATTGTTTGCTTTGGCCATAATCTTTCGCATAATACTAATTAATGAAAAACCTCTTTATCAGATTTTTCCCGATTTCAACTGGTATTTAGGCAATAAAATAGAATACATAAGTTCATATTTATCTAATATTTTCTTTTTACTATTTATTAATTCTATTTTTTCAAAGTATCTTAATAAAAAAATTCTAAAAACTCTGTTTACTCTTTTTGGCGCCGGAATATTAGTTGTTATCTTTTTCCCGCTGTATTATTACTCAAAAACAATGTTTTATTTTGAAATATCAATGATAGCAGCGGGTATTTGGGTTTTAACGGTTATCTTAAGAGCCCTAAAAAACAAGAAAAGCGAGGCTTTGCTTGTTCTAATTGGTTTTATTTCTCTTTTTCTCGCGGTTATCAATGATATCTTGTATAATGAGCGAATTATAAACACATTTCATCTGGCCCACTGGGGATTGTTTGCGTTTATGATTCTTCAAACCGGAAATATTTCGATGCGATTTTCTAAAACATTATCCTTTAGCAAGAAAATCGCTTTTGAGCTTGATATCGCGAAAAAAGTGCAAGAAACCGTTTTAACTTTTCCCGATTACTATAACAATATAAAAGAATTTGAAATTGCCGTGGTCTATTTACCTCAAAATAATAAAGTAGGCGGCGATTATTACAATATCAATCAGCTTGAAGATAAGTCTGTTTCAATTATTATTGCCGATGCCATCGGGCACGGCATACAAGCGGCTTTAAGAACAATGCAGATTCATTCATTGTATAAGCAAAATTATAAACCTGAATCTTCGACGCAAACGCTAAAAAATATGAATAAGAATATCTTAGAAGGCAAAGATGTTTCTAGCCAGAATTATTTTACCGCTTTTCTTATTAATATTAAAAAAGACGAAATTTTATTTTCTTCAGCGGGGCATCCCGCGCAATATCTTTATAAATCTAAAACAAAAGAATTAAAAACGCTGCACACGAAAGGTAAAATATTAGGCGTTATAGACGATACCGAAATTGAATTTAAAAAAGAAAAAATTGAAAATGGAGATATCATTTTTCTTTTTACGGATGGATTATTTGAACAATTAAACGAAAAGGGAACAGAATTTAGTGAAAAAAAACTTTATACCCTTTTTGAAAAATCTATACACAATACCCCAGAAAATAACCTTGAAAAAATCAACTTATCGGTTATAAATGAAATAAATAGATTTAAAGGCAAAAAACCTTATACGGATGATATTACATTGATTTCAATTCGGGTACGATAAAATTTACCAGAGGCGCCGGATGCGTCTAAAACCTACTTATTCGGATCTGTCTGGTTTTTTATTCAACCACTCTTTTGGCGACATTTTGGCTTCTTTCTTAAAGGCCTTATAAAATGCCGATGGACTGTTGAAACCGACCTCATAGCAAATGTCAATAATATTGATTTCTGGCTCTTCTATTAAAATTTTTTTAGCGTCTTCAACTCTTTTTAAGTTGATATATTCTGAAAAACTTTGTTTATAATATTCATTTAAGAAAACGGACAGTTTGTGCGGGCTGATTTTTAACTCGTTGGCAAGATTATTTATTTTTAGTTTCTCGTCTTTATATATCTCTTTTTCTTTCATTAATGCATTTAGAGATTTGTCAATTTTTTCAATTTCTGATTTCTGCAGATGCTGGCTGAAGTAGCTGTCATAATGAAATAATTTATTAGTATAATAAACTCGACCATGTTTTGCGTAGTAGGGCCATATCTGAATAAACTGATAAAGTATAAAAATTGTCGAGTAAAAAACAACATATTCCCCAGGAGATACGGTTGTCAGGTTTGCCGATAAAAAAAGAATTTTATGAAACACATAAATTAAAAAAAACGATAGAAATGATATGAAAATGCCGCTGATAACTCCAATGATTTTAAACTTCGGGGCCGCTTTGGTAAATTTATATTTTGTTTTGATACCATATAAGGTGTATATTGAAATCGCCCATGTCATTAAAATCTGTAATATTAAACCAAAGGGATGGCTGTAATATGTTATTTTGTTTTCTGAAATTATTTTTTTTGTCATTGCCAGTTGCGCATCGCTTCCTTCATATAGATAAGGAACATAAAGAAGAACTTGCGCAAGAGGATATAAAAAAAAGAGCCAGTATTTATTTTCCCATTTAAAATCTCTGTTTAATGCGCTCATTAAATTTAAAAAAATAATGACAACGCCAAACGCGTAGACGATGGTATCTGTTCCAAGAAGATAAGGGAAGAGAAATATCTGGGATGATTTTGCAAGGCCCGTATATATAGAGAGGTATCCTATGCAAATAAAAAAGAACCCCAGGGTGATTCCCGTTACGTCTCTAATTCGCCATATGTAAAAAAGGCTGTTTATTAGAAAAAAATATCCTATTATATATAATGCGCCAATGTATATCACTTTTTTATTAGTATTTAAAGAGAATTTTATAAAATGTAATTTAAATCAAAAACAAAAAGCTTGTCGCAAAAGGTCAAGCCTTTTTATATAGATGCTTTTTTGATTTTTTATCTATCTTTTGGTAAAAAACCAGTTTTTATCTTGAAAAAGTTTTATAAAATGCGGATGTATTGTTAAATCATGCTGTATCACGCCATATCGAATACATATTCATTTATTTCTTTTTTATAAATCAGGAATCCTGAATTACAAAAAAGGAAGACATGCTGTTTTTTTTATGATAAAAAACATAAAATATCAACCAAGAATTTACAAATTCAAATTGAAAGTAAACATTGAGTTGATTTAATTTTGTTAACTAAAGAGGAGTAAAATGAAAAGAATTAAAAAAATATTTACGGTATTTTCTTTTGCGCTAATTCTGCTTTTCGCGGGATGCGCGCAAGATAGCGCGCCAGCAGAAGATAATACGACGCAATCTAATTGCGGCAATGGTACCATTGAAAGCGGCGAAGCCTGCGACGACGGCAATACCGTTGATGAAGTGTCTTGCCCCTATGGAACCGCTGTCTGTATCGGATGCAGCGCAGACTGCAGTTCTGAAATAACAGGCTTAACCGGCGAATATTGCGGCGACAATATTGCGAATGGTTCTGAAGAGTGCGATGACGGAAAAAACGGTGATAATACAGATGGTTGTCTTGATACCTGTCTTTCAGCGTCATGCGGCGACGGATATGTTCAGGCAGGCGTTGAAACCTGCGACGACGGCAATATAGTCACTGAAACAGAATGCCCTTATGGTACAGCAAGCTGTTCAGCCTGTAACGCAGACTGCACCGCTGAAATTACCGGCCTAACCGGCGAATATTGCGGCGACAGTATAACCAACGCGGCAGAGACCTGTGATGATGGTAATGCCACAACAGAGAGCTGTATTTACGGCGAGTCATCCTGTACGGTATGTGACTCAACCTGTAATTCTGTAGCGGGCGCGGTAACCGGTTACTGCGGCGACGGTACAACAAACGGCCCCGAAGCCTGCGATGACGGCAATTCAGACGAGACAGATTCATGCATGAACGATTGCTCTTTGCCTACCTGCGGCGACGGCATTACGCAGGCAGAAGAAGAGTGTGACGACGGCAATACTGTAAACACCGATGCATGTACCAATACATGCCTTGCGGCTGTTTGCGGCGACACTTTTGTTCAAGATATGTATGAACTATGCGATGACGGCAATACCTTAACTGAACTGGCATGCCCTTACGGCACGGCAAGCTGTACAACTTGTAATTCTGACTGTACGAGTGTATTGAATCTAACCGGTAAATACTGCGGCGACAGCAATGTAGATGCCGGTAACGGCGAAACTTGCGACGACGGCAACGCTACAACAGAAACCTGCGCCTATGGCGAAGCATCATGCACGGTATGTGATTCTACCTGCACATCAGGGCCGGGCGCCGTGGTAGGCTTCTGCGGCGACAATACAACACAGGGCGCTTATGGCGAGACCTGCGACGATGGCAACACGGCAAACAATGACGGCTGTTCATCGACTTGTAAAACCGAAGTTTGCGGCGACGCCATTGTTCAAACTTCAGAACAGTGTGACGACGGTAACGCAAACAACATAGACGGATGCACAGACGCCTGCCTGCTTGCCAGCCAGGGTACTTTGGCGACGCCTTTCGGATTGGGCTTCTCTATAACTCAATATTGGTATGAAATTCAGGGACAGGTTACAGGCGCGACAGGAACTTACGAAAGCTACTATGCACAGACAGTAACCAGTGAAGGCGAGGTGGTTAAAATAATGAACGCGACAGGTAATGTTAATTTGTATGTATATTCTGACGCGAGCTTTACCACTGAATTGTGTAGTGACGTTTCTGAAAATTTGAACAAGGCTTGTAAAGTATTAGAGCAGCCTACACAAGAGCACACAATTTATATTAAAGTTGTGAGCCAGAATATAGACGTAAGTTATGATCTAAGAGTAGATATTGTTGTAGATACCTACTACTTTGACGGATATCTTATGCCGGGTTATGTTGAAAAAGTGTATTGGTTTAACACATTCACTGGTAAAAATAACGGCTTGCAGTCGGCCGCTTATGAAATTACCAATTTAACTGCCGGTACCGTATATGACCTGAATTTGGCGATGATAACCGGCGAATTACACGTAAAAGCGTATACAATAACGCCTGCCGCAACACTTTGTGAAAAAAATTCAATAGATTATTTCACTACGGTATCGTGTCAGTTTACGGCGCCTGCAGACGGCCTAATTCGGGTGAGAACGACAAGCATAAACGGCGACTCGCTTACCTACAAAATGAGCATTGCCCCCAGCATAGCCGTTGATTTGACGGTAAACATCGATAATATCGTAAGCGACCATATATCTGCTACGGTATTTTATACTGTTACCAACAATGGTACGGCCGATGTTTATCCCGATAAAGATGTTCATGTTTGGCTTGACGCGGCTTCTGCGCCCGGTTATGCCGACGGCGCCAGTAGTACTTTCGTTGAAACATTAACAGAAAAGATACCGGCCGGCGGCAGTATAAGCAGAACATATACTGTGCTCGACAAAGACGTTAACTTTAATTCGGGAACTGCGTATGCTCTCGTTGACATGAACAATACAGTGTATGAAACCGACGATACCAATAATACAAGTGCGCCGTATGCATGGAACAATAACCTAGTATGGCCACCTACAGCTACGCCTCTGGTTCTTGATGATCCCTTTGTAAGCGCCAATATAGATACCGAAGGCGGTATCGTGTGGTACTCTATTGACAGGGCAGCAATGCACAGGTATGAGCTTTACTTAGATGAATTTGATACTGCCGGTACAAGTGAAACAGGCGATGTACAGGTCTCAATAGTGAAAGCCGATACGTCAGCATATTGGTTAAAGCGTAAAGACAATATTAATGACGCTTTAACGCCTATATTCACATGGAACGAAGCGCTGGCCACCCAAACAACATCTCTGGGAACTTTTTATATTGGGGTAAAAGGCGATGCCTATAATAATACGGGAAGCTTTCAGATAAAAGCGACAAACCCTATTACTTTTCCGCCGACGGCAACCACCACGATTCCGGTAAATGGCGCTTTAACACCCGTTTATATAGGGTCTCTTGACGGATCATGGGCGTCGTTTAATGTAACTTCAGGAACCACATACACTGTATTATGGGATGACTGTAGTAACGAAGGTACATGTGATCGTATGAACTCGGTTGAAGCAGATGTAACGGCTGTTTATCCCGACGGGACGCCAGTTTCTTTATCTCTTATAGGCGCTATGTGGGGATGGTTTACCGGCGGCGAATCTTTTACGGCAAACCAGGATGCTACCGTATACATAAGACTTAAGCCGGGCGATTGGTATGACACTTTAGGCTGGGCCGATGTACAGGTGACTTCGCCTTAAATAAATAAAGATAAAAATAGACTTTATTAAAAGCGGGCCATGCCCGCTTTTTTTTATTTTTTAAATACTGGTTTTAACAGTTAAAAACCGGTTAAAAACGACCTTTTGCGGCGGCTTTTCTGCCCGAAACCCTTGAATTTCATTAATTGTTATGTGGTTGTATTTTACAAAGTAGAATTAACATTTTATAAACTGGGAAGACACGATATATTTTTTATAGTAAAAAATATCTAATCTCAACCAAGAATTTACAAATTCAAATTGAAAGTAAAAATTGAGTTGAGTTGATTTGATTTTCAAAAACAAAATATAAGAGAGGAGTAAAAATGAAAACAATGAAGAAAATATTTACAGTTTTTTCTTTTGCGCTAATTCTGTTTTTTGCGGGATGCGCGCAAGATGAAAACACAACAGAAGAGACTGGTTCGCCTCAGCCTGTATGCGGCAACAGCGTCGTTGAAACCGGCGAAGCCTGCGACGATGGTAACGCGTCAAATGATGACCATTGTTTGAACGACTGTCAATTGGCTTCTTGCGGCGACGGCTATGTTCAAACCGGCGTTGAAGCCTGCGACGACGGCAATATCGTCGCAGAGACAAGCTGCCCTTATGGCACAGCGAGTTGTTCAACCTGTAACGCAGATTGCAGCGCAGAAATTACAGGGCTATCGGGTGAATATTGCGGCGATAGCATTACGAATGGAACAGAAACCTGTGACGACGGAAACGCAACCACAGAGAGCTGTGTATATGGCGAGTCGTCATGCACGGTTTGCGATTCTACCTGTAATTCTGTAGCGGGCGCGGTAACCGGTTATTGCGGCGATGCCACAACAAACGGAACCGAAGCGTGCGATGACGGCAATACAAGCGAAACAGACGGTTGTATGAACGACTGCTCTTTGCCTACTTGCGGCGATTCAATTACAAATGGCGCTGAAGAATGCGATGACGGTAAAAACGGCAATAATACAGATGGCTGTCTGGATACTTGTCTTTTAGCGGCCTGCGGCGACGGTTTTGTTCGCGATATGTATGAGTTGTGTGACGATGGCAATACATTAACAGAACTGGCATGCCCTTATGGAACAGCGAGTTGTACGGCATGTAATGCCGACTGCAGCGCAGAAATTACCGGCTTAACCGGAAAATACTGCGGCGACAGCAATGTAGATTCGGGTAACGGCGAAACTTGCGACGACGGCAACGCTACAACCGAGACCTGCACTTATGGCGAAGCTTCATGCACGGTATGCGATTCTACCTGCACTTCTGTGGCGGGAGCTGTCGTAGGCTTCTGCGGCAACAGCACCACTGACACAGCTTATGGCGAGACCTGCGACGATGGTGGCACCGAAAATAATGA
>Ga0224501_10000099_pt1 | contig 91022 bp, 83 predicted proteins | sample SF_Oct11_sed_USG_4_FD_169105 | JGI IMG/M metagenome (GOLD analysis project Ga0224501, IMG submission 169105) | Sediment microbial communities from San Francisco Bay, California, United States - SF_Oct11_sed_USGS_8_1 | ecosystem: Environmental > Aquatic > Marine > Sediment | place: USA...
ACGCAGGGAATATCGGGAATATTTTCAAGTTTTTCAACGAAGCAATTGACAATTTAGGCCTCATATATGCCATTCACGGAGTTAATCAGAGGTTCCTTAGGTAAACCTATTCAAATCGATTCGGAACGGCAATTTGAGTTGCGACGCGGCTTAGTCTTTCTTCTTAAATAGTGCTTCCAACGCATCGCGTGGATTTTGGGGCGGCTTGGATTCCGGTTCTCCTTTGTTACCAAACAACGCTTCCAACTGTTGCCGTGCATCCTGCTGTTGTTTTTGTTGAGTCGTATTGTGAGCGCCTGACTTGAGGGAGAAATAGTCACAAAAATTGGCGCGCTCCTTATCCCGTACTTCTTCGGCAATGGGTTCGGCGCAGGATTTGGCTTTTCCTGTGTCGTAGTACAGGCACATCTTGCAGACCAGAAGATCGGCTGAGCACTGTTTGCATGCTGCGGAACGGGCCAACGGCAAGGGTTCACCCTGTATTTCGGCGCCGCATTTCCAACATACCAGCATTTCAGTAAAATGGCTCATTTTTCTAATCTCAAGTTTTGAATGGCCAGTACTAAGTATACACGGTTGGGAAGTTCTCTATGAAAATTTTGTTAAAGTTGTTTGTATCACTGCTTGTAGCCATGGTGTTGGCGGTCTTGATAATTGCAGCCGTGGTCCCCGGTGAGTATGAATTGGAACGCAATATTGTGGTTAATCGCGATATCACATATGTATTTAATTACATCAAGCATTTAAAGAATCAATCTAACTATAGCGTCTGGGCTAAATTGGATCCGGACATGAAAAAGGCCTATCGTGGTGAGGATGGCCGCAAAGGTTTTGTCTACGCCTGGGATAGCACTAAAAGACATGTGGGCAAAGGCGAACAGGAAATTGTCAGAATTGAGGAAGGGGTTAGCATAGAAACAGAAGTGCGGTTTTATAAGCCGTTTGACTCGGTTAATGTCAGCTATATGGGTACCGAGAAACAGGCTGGGGGTAACACGCGGGTCACTTGGGTGTTTCGAGGTAAGATGCCATATCCTTTCAGTATTTTCCTATTGTTTATGAATATGGACCAGGAAGTGGGAGAGGACTTACAGCAGGGCTTGGTGAATTTGAAAACCGTTTTGGAGGCAAGGTCCTGACCTTGGCTCTGGCTGGGATAAATGAAAAGGCATTAAAAAACCGCCACATAGCAATGTGGCGGTTCTATCCTAATACGGAATTTCCCGGATTAAGGGCGGATATAAGCATATCCTTGAGATTGCAGTTCCATAATGCGGACAACGCCAGCATTAACCACTTTAACACCTTCGGTCAATTTAGGTGCTTTACCGGTTTTCTTTTCCACTTTTTTCATGGTGTTGCCACAAGCGCTGAAAGTGATGTTTTGTTGTGCCAGGCTTTTTACACGGCCGGCTTCTTTGCTTTTTGCCGTCAGTAAGCCCAGACCGGGTCCATAGGCAACGATTTCAACGTCCACATTGTCCATTCCGTACAATTTTTGAACATTTACCGCATTGTTCAAAGCGATTTTTTGGGTGCGAGCGTCATCGGTACTTACTTGAATGACCAGCTTGTGCTTGGCTTCAAAGTCACCAGCAACGGCCAGCATAGGTGCACACAGTAACAGTAGTGCGGCGATTATCCCTTTGTTTTGTAATAGTTTTGTGTAATGCATCAGGTTTACCCTCCAAAAGTTGGCGTAGTCATTTAATAGTAATATTTGACATGATTACCGTGCGCATAGTAGCACGTGTTTTAAATAGACGCATCTAGCTTGGTTTTTATTCCCGCCATTGTGAAAAAAATGTATTTTTTTGGAATAATTCTGATGAAACTACGTCTTAATATGAAGACAAGGCTAATAAATGAATCCCATATTTTTTAAAAAACGTGTTTTAGAACAAATAGAGTCTCGCTGGGACCGAATGTATCGGGTGGCCTATGCCTGGACTCATGATCCCCATTTGTCTAGGGATCTGGTTCAGGAAACTGCCAGTCGGGCAATACGTAAGTATAAGCAGTTACAAGACATTCAGGCCCTGGATGCTTGGTTGTTTCGGATTCTCTCCAATTGTTGGTATGACGTCTGCAGGCAAAACAAACACTTACAGGAGTTGACCGATGAACATCAGTTGGTGGATTACCGCACCCCGGAAACGGACCAGTACCAAAATGAAGTGGTGCGTAAAGTGCAGAGCGCTTTGACTCAGTTGCCTCTGGAGCAGCGTCAGATTATTACGCTGATCGATTTGGAAGGTTTTAGTTACAGCGAAGTGGCGGAAATTGTTGGTGTGCCCATAGGCACGGTCATGAGCCGGGTGTGTCGGGCCAGAAATAAATTAAAAGTCGTGTTTGAAACGATGGATATTACGAGTAAACCTAATGCAGTCAAAAGCAGTGAACATGTTCGGAGAATAAAATGAGTCGAGATGATTTGATCTCTGATGAAAAAATAAATGCATTTATCGATGCCCAATTGGCCCCGGAAGAACGTGCGCGGATGTTAGTTCTAATGCAAAAAGATACCGAGCTACGGGATAGAGTCAATCAATTGCGCGGTATCAAAGAGATGGTGAGTCTGGTTTATAATAGCCCGCCTCAACCTTTGTTGACACCTCAGCGTAACTCGCGTAACAGGGCAAAAATTACGTTTGCCGCCGGCGTATTGCTGGTATTGGGATTTAGCCTGGGATGGTGGTTGCATCTCAGTGTTGTTACAACTCCGTTGCAAGTGGCTGCGGAGAAAGCGTTACAGTATGCTGATTCAAAACAAAAGGTGCTGTTTCATGTCAGTACCATGGATGCCCCCAGTGTCGAGTTGGCATTGGTAGAGGCGGAGCGTTTATTGCTCAAGCATCGGCAGTTACACTCGCCCTTGGATGTAGAAATTGTGGTGAACTCCAAAGGCTTGGATGTATTGAGACAAAGCTCGCCTTTTGCATTGAAAGTACGGTATCTGGCCAGTACCTACGATAACGTGACTTTCCTGGCATGTGGCCAGTCCAGAGAAAATGCGCGACAACGGGAAGGACGACCAATTGAATTATTACCCGAAGCGGTTCTGGTACCTACGGCCCTGGACCGAATTGTAAGACGCATCAAGACTGGATGGACCTATATTAAGGTGTGAGGGTGTGCTTGCCCGGCTATTTGTTAAAATAGGTTCCATGCTTCAAAATTAGGCGCTTCTCAGACTCTGGAGATAGTGCCGATGGCAATATTGGAAAAACGCATCATTGCACAAATGGTGAACAGTACGGAACACCTATCCGGCCGTGTGTTTACCTTTTCTGTGCAGTTTCTAATCATTCTATCCTTAATTACATTTTCGGTCGACACTCTGCCCGATTTGTCGCCATGGACCAAACAATGGTTGCAGTGGATAGAAGTGTTCACTGTCGCCGTATTTTCCCTAGAGTATGTTTTGCGGATTTATGTCGCTCCTCAGAAACTCAAATTTATATTTAGTTTTTTTGGTTTAGTGGATTTGATCGCCATACTACCCTTTTATTTGGCGACCGGTTTGGATTTACGTACGGTACGGGTATTCCGGTTTTTGCGGCTGGTGAGAATTCTGAAACTGTTGAAATACAGTCAGGCCGTGAAGCGCTACCGCAGGGCGTTGCTTCTGGTGAAAGAGGAATTAGTGCTGTTTGGTTTTGTTACGTTGATTGTGTTGTATCTGTCTGCAGTGGGCATTTATTACTTTGAGAGCGCGGCTCAACCGCAACATTATCAGTCGGTGTTTCATAGCCTTTGGTGGGCGGTGACAACATTAACCACGGTGGGTTATGGTGATATGTACCCTGTCACCATAGGTGGGCGTGTGTTTACCTTTTTTGTTCTAATGGTCGGGCTTGGAGTAGTGGCTGTGCCTACCGGTTTGCTGGCCTCCGCATTATCTCAGGTGCGCAATGAAGGCAAATTTAAATAACATAGAGAAATACTAGGTTAATGGTTGGAGATGTTTAGGATTTCTCATATTTTTTTGTTAAAACTTTGTTAAAGATTGAGGCTGAAATCCCGTAATTTTCACTGTGAAATGAATCTTGCAGGAGAAAGCAATGGAAAAAATAAATTGGGATAAATCCTATAGCGTTAACGTCGACATGCTGGATACGCAACACCAAAACTTGTTCGCCATTATTAACAAGTTCTATGATGTAGTGCAAGCTAAAAAGGATACGAGCACGTTATCGACGGTGTTCAAACAAGTGCTGGATTACACCCAGACACATTTTAAAATTGAGGAGCACTATTTAAAAAAATACGGTTACCCTGATATAGAAAAGCACATGCTGTTGCATTCAACTCTGGTGGATCGAGCCCAAACGCTGTATTCGGATATCAATGCAGGAAAATCCGGAGCTGCGGAAAATGCAATTGGTTTTCTCAAGGACTGGTTAGAAGGTCATATTAAAGGGGTGGATACCAAGTATAGTTCACACTTAAACCAACATGGTATGCACTGATCTTTTTGCTGGGACTTGTCCTCGGGTGGTTATGTAAATAACCACCCACCTTTCATTCCTTCACTCCGACATTGAATTATTGTCACCTTATTGTCATTTTTTCTTTTAGCTCTTACCCCGCCAGGAGCAACTAGGCTACTTTTGTGTAATAAATTTTGGCTGCAATTCTAGGAGGCGGATCGTGAGGCGGAAAAAAATCGGTTTTATTTTATTGACTGTGATCTACATGATCGTAGCGGGAGTCGCATTTGCGGCGCAAAACCAAACCCCGGGCTTGCACAACCCCAACGTCAATCAGGTGTCCCCCCGAGTGTTTGCTTTGGTAGGGGACATGGATGTGCCCAATGAAACCAATACCGGATTTATTTGTAACAGTGTGTTTATTGTGACAGACACGTCTGTCGTTGTGGTTGATCCCGGAGGGTCTCTGCAGGTGGGGCGAATGATACTGGAACAAATTCGCAAAGTGAGTGATAAGCCGGTATCCCATGTATTTAACACCCATCATCATGCGGACCACTGGATGGGTAACCATGCATTCGCAGAGTTATCACCTCCTCCCAAGTTATTGGGTCATGCTTATATGTTAGACACGGCTGCAGAGATCGGTGAGCGCTGGCTGAAAATAATTGCGGATATGACCAAAGGTGGCAACAAGGGCACCAAAGTTGTGTTGCCAACCACCGCACTGCAAGGGGGTGAAACCTTCACCGTTGGTGGTGTGGAAATCAAAGTGTTGCATCCACCCCATGCCCACACTCAAGGTGATTTAATATTGCACTTACCTCAGGAAAAAATTCTGATCGCCGGCGACGTGCTATTTTATTTGCGTACCCCCGGTTTTCAGGATGCCAGCCCCTTAGGTAATGCCAGGGCTTTGGATGAGCTAATTAATCTCGATGTTATGCATGTGATTCCCGGTCATGGCCCTGTGACTGATAAGCAGGGGATTCAATACATGCGCAACTACTTGACGCTGTTGCAACAACAGGTGGAAAAATTCTTCGAGCAGGGTTTGGCTGATTATGAAATGAAAGACAAAATCGACGTGGGTCAGTATCGCTCCATGTCGGGATTTAAGGAGCGCTTTGGGATTAATGTAAATCGGATGTTTTTGGAAGTAGAGAAGCAGGAATTTCAGTAAAAATGTTGTTCAATAAAATGATTTTATTGCTCAATTTATATCCATATAAAAAACCAATGAATATCAAAGAATAAAAATATTTTAGTTAAATAATCAGGAAATTAGCCATATAAACTCTTTATAACCACTATATTGACATGGAAATAATAGTGTCATATATTTTTGAAATGCGGTATGTGTAGGCATTGTCCTACGCGATGCTCGCGTGGATTAAATGTTTATAGAGGAGTGGTTATGGATTACGGTTACGTTATTGCATTCACTGTAGCGGGAATTATTTTGCTGACGGTCATCAAAGATGCATTCAAATCTTAAGAATTTTTCCCTCTAGCAGGGTAATTATAATAAAAGTAGTATCCCCCCATGCAAAAGCCCTGAACCTCAGGGCTTTTTTTTGCCTCCGTACCGCCTTAACGCCTGTCAGATTTCATCAGAATTCATAACCGTTTGGCCCTTGTCCAACGCCGGAAAAATATTTTTCCCGTGTTTAATACATCATAAGAACTTAAATGGGAGAAAGGCCATGACTTTTAATATGACTCGAATAGTGGATACGTTTTTGCTGATTGCTTTCCCGCTGGCATTGTTGGCTTTGTTTTCCAGTGAGCCCAAAGCGTCTGAAACATCCCTGGACGATGCTGCAAATGCCACTAAGGTTCAGGCGATTATTGAGGATTACGCTCATCCTCGCTTTGCAGACTTGATCAGTCCTCTGGTTACTGAGACTCGCCATATGCCCAAGGCCCCGGGAGTACCCCAAGCATGTGTGTTGAATTTTGCGACGGGTCAGTACGAAATCGGTAGCAGTGATCTGCGGATCTTGCGCCAGCATGCGAAATTCCTGGCGGCCAACCCCGGCTTGTTGCTGATTGTCAGCCACACTGTGGAATCCGTTGCTCTGGATGGATTGGATCAACTGAATCGGCAGCGGTCTGAAACCGTGTTTCAAAGTTTGCTGCGTTATGGTGCTCCGCCGGAGCAGATAATGGTGGATGCCGGTAATTCGGGGCTGGATGGTCGTGTAGAACTGCAGTACACAGCATTGCCGCTGCAGCATATAAACAGCGCCATCTAGAACGTGGCGCTGTTTAATTACCTTTACTGTTTGGGTACTACTACCGTGAGTCCCAACAACTGCCAGGACTGCATGCCGCCGCGATAATAGTGTAATTTTTCCGGTGGGTAACCCATTCTGATCAGTCCTTTTATGGCTCTGGGTGATTGACCGCACCACATGCCGTTACACCACAATAAAACATCTTTCGCGTCAGTAAAGTCCCATTTGGCGGACTTTTGCATCCCGGTCAGTTTTAGTACCGAGTTCCAAAGTTTTTTCACAAAGCTCGGTCGGGCGTGTTTTTTCACGCCTAATTTGCCCAATGCGACACTTTTGACCAGATCGTCCTGATCGTCATCAAAGGTGGTGAAAGGAATATTGATAGAACCCGGTATGGTGCCTTTTTGGTGCCAACTGGGTGTGCGTGCATCTACTAAAACGCCGGTTCCATTGTTAAGCTGATTTTTTACAAATTGAAGTAATTCCAGTTCTCCAATGGTGTTGACACCCGGTGCCACATGCATAGGTTGGATGCAAAACGGCGGGCATTTTCTCGAAGTTTTGGAAAAGCCGCCGGTTAGAACGTTGTTTTGGTTCTGTATACGTTGAATTCTAACAATTTCCCCTTCGTGCACCGTTTCAACAAATGGCGTTTCCGCTTCAATGTTGACATCCAAGCCAAAGGCGTTGGGAGTGAAACTGACGAAAAGTGCTATTCCAATTGAGACGACGCTCTTATAGTTATACTGCATATCAACAGCCCCCAATCATATCGTTGATGTGCCAATTTCAACACAGTCCGGCGCCATAAACAACAACCGGACACGGGAATTATTTTTGACCGAAGTAGAGATCGAAGATTTTTTTGCTGGCCGCAGACAATTTTTTGTCTTCGCCGTAGGTCGCCAACACCTGGCTCTTGTTTTCAAGGCTTAGTTTTCTAAAGAACTTATACGTGGCCGGTCGTTCGAATTTTAATAGCTGAGTAAACTCTTGCAATTTTTCGGCTTTCACCGGAGGAAGCTTGGCATTGGACTTTGTAGCGCTACGTTGCGCTTCTTTTTCCAGTTCATCGAGATAATTGTCAGCTTGGCTGCTAAACGGCAGTGATAATAATAGAGTGAAGGCCAAAATCCAAACGGTTTTTGAAGTTGCTTTTACTCTTATCATAACATGTCCCCTGATATTCATTACTTTACACTTACTTTGTTACCTGGGTTTGGATTTCCGTAAAAACCGAATACAGCGTGGTGGATTGATCCATTATCGGTCCCGTGTGTATCGCTTAGTTTTAGTTATTGTTATGTCCTGTGTTTCCCAGGTGCTTTTTGCAACGAATGTCCGTTTCTTAAGTGCAAATTAACATAAAAGTCATGTTGAAACCAAGGTGAATCCTGTATTGTTTATATGGAAATATTGAGGGGCGTGTTGTAACTTATTGTTAGTTAACGTATAAATCTTTCGATGGCCAGACCAGTCCCGACAAATGGTGCTTTGGGCTGGAGGACTGGCGCTAATGTTGCAGGGGGCCTGTAGTAATTGAGCAAACCTAAGGATGCTTATGTTTTCACTGTTACCCAAGCAGGACAAAGATCACTATTCTCTAGTGTTACATGACACCAATCTTACTATGGTGTGCTTGCAGCACGAGGAGAGCGGCGCCCGACTTAAAAAGTTGGAAATGCTTCCCGGGTTTTCATTTGACCAAGAATTGAATACCAAAAAAGTCAGGAATTTTTTAAAACAGGAAGAATGTTCCTCGGTGGTGGATTTTGGCGACTACAAACTTTTAAGTGTAGAAGCCCCGGATGTACCGCCAAACGAGTTAAAGGCGGCAATACGTTGGCAGATTAAAGATTTGGTGGATTTTCATATCGATGATGCCGTGTTGGATGTGTTCGATATGCCTCCCAGTGGAGCGGACAATCGGAAACACCATTTGTATGTGGTCGTGGCCCGTATGTCCGTTATCAAACGGAAAGTGGAGTTACTCCAGTCCTGTCGCGCCAATTTGAATGTGATAGACGTGCCCGAATTGGTGCTACGCAACATTTCTTCCTGTTTACCGGAAGATCGGCAGGGTGTGGTGTTGGTCTATCTGGCACAAAATCACGGGCTGATTACAATTACCTGCGAATCGACGCTCTATCTTGCGCGGGGGCTGGAATTTGGGCACACGACATTGCATCCGGAGCCTGCTGCCGAATCCACGGAGGCATTCGAGCGCGTACAAGTGAATATGGACCGCATTGTGTTGGAGGTTCAACGCTCCTTGGATTACTACGATCGCTATTTTTCCCGACCGCCGGTGGCCGGACTGGTGCTATGCCCCCTGCCTTGGAGCGATTCTGTTTTACCGCAATATCTCTCCAGCAATTTGGGTCTGGAGTGTCGGGAGCTGGATTTGAGAGACATCATCAGCAGCGATATAAGCTTGGAGCGCGAGGTGCAGGCATACGCGACCATGGCAATTGGAGCTGCCCTACGCCGTGATGTGGTCGCCTTGTAAAAGTCTGAGCACTATCCTACTGTCTGTATTTGGCTGGGATCCGTCTGCGGTTCCATGCCCAGATCCTTGATTTTGCGTGTTAACGTGTTTCTGCCCCAGCCCAGCAATTTGGCTGCATCTTGTCTGCGTCCGCTGGTGTAATTCAATGCCGATTCAATCAGTATTTGTTCGAATCGGGGCAGAGCTTCGCGCAGTAAAGTCGTTTCTCCGTGGGCCAGTTTTTGATCCGCCCACCGTTTTAACGCAGGTTCCCAGTCGTTGTATCCGGCGTTATCGGACGGTGTGGTTTCCTTTAGTTCAGGCGCTAAATCTTCCATTTTTATAATTTGGCTGGGCGACATGACCGTGAGCCAGCGGCAGGTGTTTTCCAATTGGCGTACATTGCCTGGCCAATCCAGGCGGCTTAGATAGGCTTCCGTTTCACTGTCCAGGCGCTTGGGCTCCATGTTTAATTCTTTCGCCGCCAGTCGTAAAAAATGTTTCATCAACAGCGGAATATCCTCGCGTCGCTCTTTCAGAGCGGGCATGTGTACCCGGATGACGTTGAGTCTGTGAAACAAGTCTTCACGGAACTGACCTTCCTTAACGCGCTGCTCCAGATTTTGGTGTGTAGCCGCTATGATGCGCACATCCACTTTAACAGGCGTGTGGCCCCCGACTCGATAAAACTCCCCGTCCGCCAAAACCCGTAGCAACCGAGTTTGCAGTTCTGCCGGCATGTCGCCGATTTCGTCCAGGAACAGGGTGCCGGTATTGGCTTGCTCAAAACGGCCGATGCGTTGGTTTTGAGCACCCGTAAAAGCGCCTTTTTCATGACCGAATAATTCGGATTCCAGTAACTCCTTGGGTATGGCGGCTGTGTTTAGGGCGATAAAGGGATTGCCGGCGCGAGGGCTGTGTTTATGTAAGGCCTTGGCCACCAGTTCTTTACCCGTTCCCGATTCGCCGTTGATCAGAACCGTGATTTTGGACCGGGACAAACGCCCAATGGCACGAAAGACTTCCTGCATGGAAGGAGCCGCGCCAATGATTTCAGGCGCATTGTGCAATTGAGCCGGGGGTTTTGTGGTTTCGTTGCTGCGGTGCTGAACAGCGCGTTGGGCCAGATCCACCGCTTCATCCACATCAAAGGGTTTGGGAAGGTATTCAAAGGCTCCGCCCTGGTAAGCGGAAACGGCACTGTCCAAATCCGAGTGGGCGGTCATGATAATCACCGGTAACTCGGGATAGTTTTGATTGATGTTGTCCAGCAATTGCAGGCCGTCAACACCGGGCATGCGCACATCAGTGATAATGGCATCCGGCTGGCGAAATTCCAGAAGATCGATGACCTCCATGGCATTGTCGAAGGAGCGTACGGTTATATTGGCCTGTTTTAATGCTTTTTCCAGCACCCATCGTATGGAATGGTCATCGTCAATGACCCAAATATTGGCTTTACTCATGAGGCGTTCTCTTTATCTCAGGTTGTAATGGGTAACAAAATGCTGAAAACCGTGTTACCGGGTTTGCTTTGGCACAAAATGATGCCGCCAATCTGCTGTATCAGTGATTGGGCGATGGACAAGCCTAAACCGGTTCCATCCGCACGACCGGTAATCATGGGGAAAAATATGCTTTCCATCATGTGTTCAGGGACTCCAGGCCCGTTGTCCACAATATCCAGCTGACACACTAATTTGTGACGAGTGTGACCGATGGTGAATTGGCGCAAGGAGCGGGTTCGGAGCGAAATACAGCCCTCCTCGCCAATCGCCTGCAAGGCGTTGCGCACAATATTGAGAACCGCTTGTATGAGTTGATCGCGGTCGGCTTTGAATTCAGGAATACTGGGGTCGTAGTCTTTATAAATTCGCACCTTGGGTGGAGTGGCCACTTCCACAATCTGGCGTACATGCTCGGTGATTTCGTGGATATTCAGTATTTCAATGTTGGGAGCCGAACTGGGGCCGAGGAGACGGTCAACCAGATTGCGCAGGCGGTCCGCCTCGTTAATGATGATATTGGTGTATTCTTTCAGGCTGGCATCATGCAGTTCACGCTCCAGCAATTGTGCGGCGCCTCGGATTCCCCCCAGAGGATTTTTGACTTCATGCGCCATGCCTCGGATAAGTGCTCGAATGGTATTGTTTTGGGAAAATTGGCTTTCCTCACGCGCAATGCGCAAATTTCGTTCAGTGGCTTGAAGTTCTACCAGAACCAGTTGTTGGCCGGCATCTACAACAGGGCATACATGGCAGTCCACCAAAACGCTTTTAAAGCCTCCGGTACTCAGTTCCACATTGTGTTCGGAAAATGGGTGAGAATCATCCAGCACAGAACGAATACGATGTACCAGTGCCCCATTGCCGGGGGCCAGCTCCTGCATGGGTGTCGACAAAGCTCGTTTGGCGCTGATTTCAAACAGCATCTCGGCTGCCGGGTTCATATAACGCACCTGCAGTTCATGGTCCAGCAACAGCAAGCCATGTCCCAGATTGTCTGCAATCAGTTGGTACATTCTAACTTTTTGATTATCCATATACTTTTATAGGTAGCAAAATCCAAACCAGATTAATGCAAAGCTTGGCGATTACTGCGGAAAGGACAATAATATTATATTAATCAGTTGTTTATACAGATATCGAATCGGGTGATGGCTACAAATCTAGTGATATTGCTAAGCAGCAGGGTACTTAGAGGCTGCAATATGGAGCAAAGTATGCACCATTTTGGTGCGTTAGTGCAAGTGGAGGGCTAAGGTGCCATTTTGGCTCGTGGGGCAGCTTTAGCCTTGGGGGCGGTTTTGGCGCCTTTGGCATTATTGAACAGCACAGAAGGTCGTTGTAAGTGAAAAGTTACACTTTCTGAACTGAGTACCACGGCACCATTTTCCAGCAATTGTGCCTGCACCGTATGTGTGCCGCGGTCGATGTTATTCAAAGTGGTTTGAGTGGCCTGGCCTTTAAAGACTTCTTTGCCGTCCAGCAAAAATACCAGCTCTTGGCTACCGCCTAATCCGGGTGACAGGGAGGCAGATAGAGTGATGTTGCCCTGGTCGGCCTGCAGGGATTGATCCGGGGTAGGCGCAGTAATTTGTAATTGATGCGAAGATGCTGTGCGTTTCACGGGTTGTTGCGTTGAGTTATCGGTTGTACCGGATTCCAGGTTTTGAGGGTTGAAGGGGACCACGGTTTGTGGCGGTACTTCAATTTTTTTCGAGCTGGATGATGTGGGCATGTCGCTGTATGTGACATTACCGTTTTCATCCACAGACTTGTACACAGCGGCCTGGGCTTGAGCCAGGAACAAAGTTATGCCAAAGGCGGTTATGCGCACTATGCCTGTAGCGGTTTTGGCAGTAAAAGTGTTTGATTTCATTAACTTGGTTTCACGGTTTGGGAGTCCTTATCGCTTAGGGTATCCCAAATCTTGGGGCGGGTACAATAGGGAGAAGCTATTAAGTAGTAATACAAATGCGGGAATTGAGCGAGAATTTGTGTGGGAGACAAAAAACCCGGCCCCGCGTGGCGGAGCCGGGTTTTCTCACGTCGCTTACAGACTGTAGTACATGTCAAACTCAACCGGGTGAGTGGTCATGCGTATACGAGTAACTTCTTCCATTTTCAGGTGGATGTATGCGTCAATCATGTCATCAGTGAAAACGCCGCCTGCTTTGAGGAATTCACGGTCGGCACTGAGGCAGTCCAGGGCCTGGTCCAGTGAATGGCACACGGTAGGAATTTCACGTGCTTCTTCCGGCGGTAAATCGTACAAGTCTTTGTCCATGGCTTCGCCCGGATGGATCTTGTTTTGAATGCCGTCCAAGCCGGCCATCATCAGAGCTGCAAACGCCAGATAAGGGTTGGCGGTGGGGTCAGGGAAGCGTACTTCGATTCGTCGAGCCTTGGGGTTGGAAACATAAGGAATACGAATAGAAGCTGAACGGTTACGAGCAGAGTAAGCCAGCATAACCGGGGCTTCAAAACCCGGCACCAGGCGCTTGTAGCTGTTGGTTGATGGGTTGGTGAGCGCGTTCAAGGCGCGAGCGTGTTTGATAACACCGCCGATATAATACAGAGCGGTTTCGGACAGACCGCCGTACTCATTACCGCTGAACAGATTCACGCCATCTTTGGCTAGAGACATATGCACATGCATGCCGCTACCGTTGTCACCTACCAGGGGTTTGGGCATAAATGTCGCTGTTTTACCGTAGTGATGAGCAACGTTATGAATTACGTATTTCAGGATTTGGTTTTGGTCGGCACGTTTTACCAGTGTGTCGAATTTGGTGCCGATTTCGCATTGACCGGCAGTAGCCACTTCGTGATGGTGTACTTCTACTGCAACACCCATATCTTCCAATGCCAGACACATGGCGGAACGAATGTCATGCAAAGAGTCTACCGGAGGTACGGGAAAGTAACCGCCTTTTACCGTGGGGCGATGGCCGATGTTACCGTCTTCATAGACTCTTTCAGAGTTCCACTCGGATTCTTCGGAATCGACTTTGTAGAAGGCGCCGCTCATGGATGCGCCCCAGCGAACGTCATCCAGAATAAAAAATTCCGGTTCCGGGCCAAAGAAAGCGGTGTCGGCAATGCCGGTGGATTTCAAATACGCTTCTGCACGTGCTGCTACGGAACGGGGGTCACGCTCATAGCCTTGACCGGTGGAAGGTTCCACGATGTCGCAACGGATAATCAGGGTGCTTTCTTCAGAAAACAGGTCCATTACGGCAGTGGAGGGGTCGGGCATTAAGATCATGTCGGATTCATTAATACCTTTCCAACCGGAAATGGAGGACCCGTCAAACATTTTGCCGTCTGTGAACGTATCTTCATCGATGGTATGTGAAGGTACGGATACGTGTTGTTCCTTGCCTTTTGTATCAGTGAAACGAAAATCAACGAATTTAACTTCGTTTTCTTTCATTTTATTTAAAACGTCGCTAGCGGACATGGGGTATAACCTCCTCAATCTAATCTTAATGGCCTGGTACCGCACCAGAGTGTGTAGTTATGATCTTCCAGATAGCAGAAAATATGCCACAGGATAATTATTATAATATTCAATAGCTTGAACAATTTGCCAGCGACATTAGGAGGGCGTAATGCACTGTTATGGTGCAAAAGAACGCTCTTTGCCCTATAGTGGTGCGTTAGAGGTAAATCACCCTGATATTGGCTATATCGTTGCTGTTGTGTGCTATTTGCCGCAGCGATTGGGCAAAGGACTCCCGTTCGTTTTGGCTCATATTATTCAGCGGCAATAATACCTCGACATCAATTTTGCCGTCCAGATAATGTAGGGTGATTCGCTGAATACTTTTCGCCGGTTCCAGGTGGCTCCATTGCTGTTGCAGTCGTTCTATGACAGTACGCCGGTCGGGTAAATGCTTGCAGGATTGCTGGGTTTCATCGTTTTCCGGGTCAATGTGTACGGTGACATCGCTGACATCCTCGATATGCTTGATAAGTGCGGCACGAACGGACTCACTGATGAAATGGCCTTCCGATACACTGAGCATGGGATCAACCTGAATGTGTACATCCACCAGTGCATCGCTGCCCATTTTGCGTGTACGCAGCATATGCATTTCTTTTACGCCGTAAACCTTTTGGATGACTCGCTCAATCTCTTTAACTTGTTCCGGGTCTAACGCTGTATCCACCAGTTCGCGCAGCCCCTGCGCGGTTAGGCTCCAAGCGATTTTGGCAATCAAAACAGCGACGCCGGCTGCGGCCAGCGCATCCAGATATTCGATGCCGTAGAGGCTGCCGCCAATGCCCACCAATACAATAACGGAGGAGATGGCGTCGGTGCGGTGGTGCCAGGCATTGGCCACCAGCATAGGCGATCGAATTTTATTGCCTATTCTCACAGTGTAATGGTATAGGCCTTCGTTGGCCAAAATGGAAAATGCTGCAACTACCAGCGTAATGGGGGTTGGGTGCAGCAACTGTTCCGGCTCCACAATGCGCATGACTGCGTCAATGGCAATTCCTCCGGCGACTACCAGAAGAAATCCGCCTAAGGCGACGGTAAACACGGTTTCAATGCGGCCATGACCGTAGGGGTGGCAGCTGTCGGCATCACGACTGGAATGCTTGGCGGCTATCACGACCATCACATCGGTGATCAAGTCTGAAACCGAATGTACACCATCGGCAACCAAAGACTGGGACTGGCCAATGATGCCAAACACGATTTTCAATACGGCCAGCAGCACATTAACTGCAGCGCCCACGATAGTCACGTTACGCATGACCTTGTAACGTTCCTGGTCCTCTGTGGTTTGAGGTAAAGGCGGCAGCCCGTGGCTGTGATTATGTCCCAAGACCGCCCACCTCTAAAGTAATGGTGATGTTGTCCCTGTCGTCGCTGATTTCAATAATTTTGTGGCCGTTGATACGGCACCACGCAGGTATATCCAATTTGGCTCCCGGATCGGTACAGCTTACTTCGACTCTATCTCCGGCCTGTAGTTTACTTACCGCATCTTGAGTGCGTATCACCGGCATGGGGCACAACAAACGCCTGGCATCCACCGTATGTGTGCTCATATGTACCACTCCAGGGGAATTTGTTCCGGTGATAAGGGGGCCACATGGAGGGTTTGGCTGCTTCCTGCATTTTTCACTACTTCCACTTGGACATGGGTTTCGTCCCGTCCTTTGCTGTAGCGGGCCACGATGCGAGCTGCCAGCTCTATATCCTCATCTAGAATTATGCCATCCATCAATGCCAAAGGGCCGGCGTGACTGGTGGTACGCAAATGGATGAACTGTTTGCGATAGCCTTCCAGAAAACGTGTTTCTCCTTCTTCGCGACTGATTATAATTTTGAAACGCTCGCTGGGACGAATGTGTCTTCCCACTTTTAATAACATAATGTCGTCCAAGTCATAGTCGCGGTTCCCTCTGAAGTTCCATAGATCGGCGAGTTTGTGGGAATAAGATTCATCGGTCAGAAAACAGCAACCGCCGGCCGGCTGGGCATACTCCGTGATGCCATATTGTCGGGCCAGTGCCATTTGGGGTTTACGACCGCGGCCATGAAAGTCGAACAGTTGTTCCCGGTTTACCCAACCTTCACGTTCCGGCAGGGTGGGGGGTAGTTTCTTGGCACACAAGGGGCGTAACAGGCGGTCGCCGGCGCCCGAGTCTTTTTGGATTACCGGCATGGTATCACGCCGCTGGGACATGGGCCGTTGCCCCATCACTTCTCCGGTAATGATGAAATCGAATTGATGCTGCTGGATCCATTCATAAGCTTTTTGCACCATAAAGCTTTTACAGTCCAGGCAGGGGTTGAGATTGGCTCCATAGCCGTGTTTGGGATTGAGTAGTACCTGTTTGTAAGGCTCTATCACATCAATGATGTGCAGCTTGATGCCCAGTTGTTCGGCTACCCATAAGGCATTGTTTCTCTTCGGTTTCTGTTTATCCTTTTTGCGTATGGCATGGGTATGCCCTTCCACACAAAAACCCGTGAAAAAATTAATACCTTCTACATGTATACCTTGTTCCATGATAGCTCGAGTAGCTAACATGGAATCCAATCCCCCTGAAATCAGGGAGATCGCTTTGAATTGTTGCGCCATGGTCTGGTTTCGATTTTTAAAAAGAGTATTTTACCGCAATGCGGGCCTTGTGACAGGCAAGAATGATGAGTGTATCGGCTATTGGCGTCTTTCCGTAACCCGACGGCAGGTCTTAGGCCGGTTTTGCAGCTTGAGGCGTCGATCATTTTCCGGATCACGATTAAAAAACGGACGTACTTCCAAGCTTTGCCCCCTTATTTGGGCAGATTTCAAAGAATTTAGGGTTAGTTGAGCCAGTCGGTGGCTGCTGACCACCAGGCGACCATACCGTGGTTTGGATCTATCCTGGGGCTTATCGTTGGGAACGATCTCTATACCAATGCCATCGTCCAAATGACCCAAATCGCGAATTCTATCGAATAACTTGTTGAAAATACAGCCTTTAACGGAATCTTTTATCAGTTTTCTCACCTCGGCGGGCCGTGTGCCCTTTGGGATGTTGCCGATATAAATTTCCATGCTTGCTCCCGTCCTGGGGTTCAACGTTACTGCTCTGCTTTATTCATAGATAACTATATAACCAACCGTAAGTTTGTAAAGTTGTACTAATGCTGGAGATGTTTGGTCGCTCATTCATTAATTTTTTCTTCGCTGCCCTGGATCAAGTTAACAATATTGGAGCGATGCCGCCATGTCAGAATCACGCTGATGACCAGAGCCATCACGGTATAGACCCCGCTGGTTTCAAGTAGCCAGAAATACAAAGGGCAAAATAAAGCAGTGATGAGGGCTGCCAGGGAGGATACCTTAAAAACAAAAGCCACCACTAACCAGGTTGCCAATGCCGTCAAGCCCACAGGCCAGGATAGGGCCACGAACACACCAAAAGCGGTAGCAACGCCCTTACCTCCTTTGAACTGGAAAAACACCGGGTACAAATGCCCTAAAAATGCCGCCATGGCAACCAGCGACAACTGGGCTGGGGAAAATCCCAGGAACTTGGCAATTAAAACGGGAATCACCCCTTTGATGCCGTCACCCAGCAAGGTGATGGCAGCGGCTTTTTTGCCGCCAATACGCAGCACATTGGTGGCTCCGGGGTTGTGGGAACCTTGGGAACGGGGGTCCGGTAAGCGCATCAGTTTACACACAATGATGGCTGCGGACACAGAGCCCGATAGGTATGCAGCGATGAAAACTACGATAAATTCAACGGACCATTCAAGCATAGATTTTCACAGGGTTAGGTTAAGGGTGCGCTTTTCAGCTCTCAGTATTTGGCCGTGTGAGAACAACGCGTTATAGTGTCAGCCGAATTTGAGCCTGGACACTGTAATGGACATTATTTATTTACACGACCTGAAAATTGAAACAATTATAGGGATTTTTGATTGGGAACGCGAAATAAAACAAACCGTCTCCCTGAATCTGGATATGGCGGCGGATATTCGTGCAGCGGCCCAATCCGATAATATCGAAGATACCTTGGATTACAAGGCAGTAGCCAAACGACTGATTGATTTTGTTGGAAATAGCGAATTTCAATTGGTGGAATCCTTAGCGGAACATTGTGCGAATATTGTGCTGAACGAGTTTGGAGTGCGTTGGTTGCGACTACGCTTGAATAAGTGTGGCGCGGTGCGTTATGCCGGTGATGTGGGTGTGATCATTGAACGAGGTGAGCGATCCTGATGGTCGAGGTGTTTGTGAGTGTGGGCAGTAATATAGCGCGGGAAAAAAATATCCGTTCCGGCGTAAGGACATTGCGGGAGCACTTTACCGACTTGCAATGTTCCTCTGTGTACGAGTCTGCAGCTGAGGGCTTCGACGGCGACCCTTTCTACAATTTGGTCGTCTGGTTTCAGGGGCAGAACTTGTCACAGATTAACCATTGTTTGCGAGAAATAGAACATCAGCATGGGCGTGTAAGACAAGCGCAGAAATTCTGTTCCCGTACCTTGGATCTGGACTTACTGCTGTTTGGTGATCAAAACTTACACAGCGAAGGCTGGGATATTCCGCGAGAAGAAATTAAGCGTTATGCGTTTATATTGCGTCCTTTGGCGGAAATCGCGCCGGATCGGTGCTATCCGGGCAGTTCTCAAACTATGCTGCAATTATGGACTTTGTTTCAACAAAATCACCCCAAAATACTTCAGCAAATACAGCCGATTGCGTTTGAGTTCGGGTTTGTCTGAAACATCGATATATTGCTTTGAGCGTAAAGGAAAATTGCACTGCAGACGTTATAGAACTGTAACCGTGCAAATGTTGGGTTGCGGCGTAACCTGTACTAGACTGATTTAAGTAACTTTCTTATGGAGCCCGTCAAACGGAACTTGTGTTTCCAAATTGGGGTGGGGCTCCAGTCATTCAGCCATTCAGGGATCGCTGTAGCATGTATGATGGAAACGAAATGGCAAGCGCAACTTTAGAGCTTGAGGCTCCCAAGAGCCTAAAGCAGGCTCGATCCAAAATTCTTATTGTTGATGACTCCGCTACCATACGGGCTACCCTGACTCGTGCTGTGAAAAACGAATTTACTGCCATAGAAGCCACTGACGGAGTGGCTGCCTGGGATTTGATTGAAAACGACCCCAAAATTGAATTGGTCGTAACTGATTTGAGCATGCCGGAATTGGACGGTTACGGTTTGATTAATCGGATTCGCGGCAGCGACATTTCCCGGATACAAAATATGCCGGTTATTGTGGTTACCGGAGCTAACGATACCGAAGCTCGTGAACGTGCCTTTGTGGAAGGCGCTAATGACTTTATCACTAAAACCAGTGATCAGGTGGAGTTACTGGCGCGAGTGCGGGCGCACCAAAAACTGGCGCAAACCATTAGCGCTCTGGAGGAAAGTCGTAAATTTCTGCGTGAACAGGCCAATACGGATTCTCTTACGCGCTTGCCCAATCGGCGGAATTTTTTCCGTTCTGCTGCTTATGCCTTGGCCCAGATGCAGCGTCGATCTCAGGATTTCAGCGTGATCATGCTGGATATCGACTACTTCAAGCAAATTAACGACACCTACGGCCATCAGACCGGTGATTATGTGTTGGTGGAGCTGGCTAAAGTCTTGAGCATGGCGATTCGTGAAGACGACATGCTGGCCCGTATCGGTGGCGAGGAATTTGTGGTGGCTTCTCCGGTGACGAATCGTTTGGCAGCTATTGTGCTGGCAGAGCGGTTACGTAAGGCGGTTGAGTCCACGGAATTTCGTTGCCAGGGCAATCGTATACCGGTCACCATCAGCCTGGGCCTGGCTTCATTAAGTAATCCGGAAGAAACTGTGGATTCCTTGATGGCCATAGCCGATGCGCGTCTTTATCTGGCCAAGCAAAAGGGTCGGAACCGTATTTGCGCCTCGGATAAAACCAAGCCGGATGTATTGGCGGACTCGGAGGTGTGTCCCAAATTGGATGAAGCCTTAACGTTAATACGACACGGTAACGCTTTTCGCCTAGAGCCTTTCTTGCCGGAGTTGGGTGAACAGATCATGCCGTTGATCGACTTGTTGAGTCGGGCCTACCCGGATCTGGATGCACAGGGTATACGTCGGAGTTTGGGGTTGGTGGACCCTACGGAAGAATAAAATCCCGATTCAGGTTTGTTGCCAGATCAAAATACGGTTGTTCGCCGGCATGGCGACATCGCGTTGCAGGCTAAAGCCGTTTTTCTGTGCCACGTGATTCAGATCGTCAAAGTCCCGGATGCCGCTACGAGGATCCCGTTGCTTAAGCCATTCATCAAAGCGCGCATTACTTGGGCTGGTATAGTTTCCCCCGTAGTTAAAGGGGCCGTATAGCACAACCTTACCCTGGGGGTTTAAACAGCCCGCCATTCCAGCAAACATGGCCAGTACAGCTTCCCACGACATAATGTGGGTGGTGTTGGCGCTGTATATAAGGTCGTATTTGCCTGACGGCCATTGGGAGAGGACGTTTAATGCCAAGGGTGGCGGCAGGTTTTCACTGGCGCTCTCGTCCAGCCACATTTGAATGCCGGGTAGGTTTTCCACCACATCGCTGGTTTGCCAGTTTAGTTTGGGAAACCGGGGGGCAAAATAGACCGCGTGTTGGCCGGTGCCGCTGCCGATTTCCAACAAACTTTGAGCTTGCGAGGTGATTTCCTGCTGCAGTACTTCCAGAATAGGGGCGCGATTTTGCTCACAGGATTCGGAGTAAGGTTTCATAGAGGATCGATCAACTGTTCAGCGAACGGCCGCCATCTACCGTCAGGATATGGCCGCTGATATAGGGCGCGTCACGCAACAGGAATAAGACGGCCTGGGCAATATCGTTGGGAGTGCCGCGACGCTTGAGAAAAGTGCGGGATACGATTCTTTGTTTGGTTACTTCATCCAGTTCTTCTTCCGGCCACAGTATAGCGCCTGGGGCGACGCCATTGACGCGTATTTCCGGTCCCAGCTCACAGGCCAATGATTTGGTTAACATTACCAGGCCTGCCTTTGCCATAGAATATATCGGGTATTGTTTTAAGGGCCGGTCAGCGTGAATATCCACAAGGTTAACAATGCAGCCATGGGTCTTGAGTAAATGGGGTGCCGCAGCCTGCGCCAGAAAAAACGGCGCTTTGAGGTTGGAGCCCATCAGGTCGTCCCACTGGGATATCTCTACTTTGCCAATGGGAGTGGGGTAAAAGGTGGAGGCGTTGTTGATCAGTCCGTCCAATTGGCCCCAAGCGGATACGGCATTGCTGATGACCGCTCCTAATTTGTCGGTGTCCAACAGGTTTTCCTGTACCAGGACGACAGAATTGTTGCGGATATTATTCAATTCTTCACTTAGGCGATAAGCCGCCTGCTTGGAAGAACGGTAGTGCAACACCAGGCGGGCACCTTGAGAATGGAGGGTTCGCGCCAACTGGGCGCCGATGCGGTGTGCGGCTCCGGTGATGAGAATGACTTTGTCTTTTAACTTGCCATTATTGGAATCGGAATCTGAGATTTTATCCGGGTTTGTGGTATTCTCCACCGTTTACTCCTAGGTTTTTTATTACTGTAACTCAAATTATGGCAGCTCGCGAGTGACTTGGCGGCGAAGCACAGCGTACCTGAAGATTTTTCATAGAGGTAGTACCTATTTCCACGTTTAAACCAACATCCACATCCGCAAGAACTCGCTATCAACGCGCTATGGAGCTGCCCCTTCCTGATAGCGTGGCTCAGGCCCATAGTGAAAAACTAATCCACCATATCTGTAAGAGTATAGAACTTGGCGGGGGGCAATTAAGCTTTGCGGATTATATGGGCTTGGTTTTGTACGCCCCCGGTTTGGGTTACTACAGCAGCGGTGCGCAAAAATTCGGGGAATCGGGTGATTTTGTTACGGCGCCGGAAATGTCGCCGGTGTTTTCCCAATGTCTGGCACGTCAGTGTCACGCGGTGCTGCCGGCCTTGGGAGATTCGGCTCGGATTTTAGAAGTAGGGGCGGGCAGCGGTAAAATGGCCGCAGAGTTGTTGGCCGAATTGGAACGGTTAGACCATATTCCACAGCAGTATTGGATACTGGAACTCAGCGCCGATCTGCGTCAACGCCAGCAACAAACACTCAAACAACGCTTACCCCATCTTATGGATCGGGTGCAGTGGATAGAGCAATTGCCGGCGCATCCATTTAACGGAATTGTTCTTGCCAATGAGCTTTTGGATGCCATGCCGGTACACCGGGTCCGTGCGAACCTGGATGCAGACTTGCAGGAAATGTATGTGCAGTGGAACGGGCAACGATTTATCGAACACTGGGGTGAACCCGGCAGTGCTGCACTGGCCGATCGCTTAGAATCCTTGTCCCGCCATTTTGCTCCAGGTTATGTCAGCGAGATAAACTTGGCGATGGAATCGTGGATCCACTCCATCGGGGCCATAATGGATCGGGGTCTGGTGCTGTTGGTGGATTACGGTTTCAGCGAACAGGAGTACTATCATTCCCAGCGCGGTGACGGAACATTAATGTGCCATTATCGGCATCGCAGCCATCCGGATCCCTTTGTGTATCCGGGCTTACAGGACATTACCGCTCATGTGGATTTTACGGCAGTTGCCCATTGTGGTGTGGCAGCAGGATTCAACGTCGCCGGATACAACAGCCAGTGCTATTTTTTAATGGCCACCGGCTTGGCTGACATTATGAGTCGGCATGACCCGGACTCCAAAGAATATTTACGGCTCAGTCAGCAGGTCAAGCTGCTGACCTTGCCCAGCGAGATGGGGGAGTTGTTTAAAGTGATGGCTTTGACCAAAGCTTGGGAGGAGCCATTACTGGGTTTTAGCTTGCAGGATCTGCGGGCGAATCTGTAAGTATGTTTATTGTAATCGAGGAATCCATGAATCAAACCGTAGCAAAAACCCAGGAGATGCTGGCTAAACACCATCGTGATGGCGAAGCGTTTGCACAGCTCATGAAAGAAACTTTCAGCAACCGTTTTAACGAGGACTTTTGGGCCTACTGGCGGGACAAGTTGGCACCGGCACTCCCGTCTGCCGGAGTGGTGCTGGATCTGGGTACGGGGCCGGGTATGTTTTTGCATGCGGTGTTGCAGCGTCATCCAGGCGTACACGTTTACGGGGTGGAATGTGCCGACTATATGCTGAATGCGGTGGAGAAACTGCCGCCAAATGCCCAAATCATTAGTGCTGATCTGCATGATCCCCATTTGCCCTTGGCAGATAACAGCGTGGACATTGCTGTGGCGTCGGTGGTATTACACGAAATGCATCAACCGGTCAAAACACTATTGGAATTGCAACGCTGCCTGAAACCGGGTGCTTTGGTTTATATCCTGGACTGGGTGAGAGCGCCCTTACACGTCTATTTACAAAATACCGACCTGGATGTGTTTGCAGCGCAAACACCTGCTGAGCAGTTGGAGGATTTGTTTGTGCATTTTATCGAGCACAACCGTTTTAGCAGTGCGGATTTGGAGTTTCTGCTGCAACAATGCGGCTATACGGTGCTGGAAAACACGCCTTTAGTGAATGGACGTCAGGCTCGAATTTTGGCACAAAAAAAATAGACCGGTACATAAAAATAAATCTGGGAGAACTGGGATGGAACTGATTCAGATTATCGTTTTGGCCTTAGTACAAGGCTTGACAGAGTTTTTGCCCATATCCAGTTCGGCTCACTTAATATTGGTGCCGCGACTGGTGGACTGGCCGGACCAGGGTTTGGCATTTGATGTCGCTGTACATGTGGGCACCTTGAGTGCAGTGGTACTTTATTTTCGTCAAGAAGTACAAGCGATGAGTGTGGATTGGGTGGTATCGCTTAAAACCCGACAACAAACGACCAATAGCCGTTTGGCCTGGGCTGTGTTGTTTGGAACCATACCCGCCGGTCTTGCCGGTTTGGCTTTTAAAGGCTTTATCGAGGGAAATCTGCGCTCGCCATTGGTATTAGCCGGCACCACAGTGATATTTGGTTTGCTGTTATGGGCAGCGGACGTGAGCGGCAAGCGTAACCGCGATGAAACCAGCATTGGCTGGAAAGATGTGTTGATTATCGGTTGTGCACAAGCCCTGGCCTTGATCCCCGGAACTTCCCGTTCCGGTGCCACTATGACGGCAGCCTTATTTTTGGGTTTGAGCCGGGAAGCCGCAGCACGGTTTTCCTTTTTATTGTCCATACCGGTAATATTCTTGTCCGGTTTGTTGGTGGTTAAGGATTTGGTCGAGCAGAATGCCGCTGTGGATTGGCAGGCATTAGTGTGGGGTACGGTACTGGCGGGAATTACGGCTTATTTATGTATCCACTTTTTCCTCAAATTGTTGGAAAAAATCGGTATGTTGCCCTTTGTCATCTATCGCTTGGTGCTGGGTGCATTTTTGTTTTATATGTTTACTTAAAGATGAACGGCAGAAAGGTTTAAACCCGCAATCTAAGTCGTTGTTGATTAAGCCATTGCCAGGCGAGCAATGCCATACCGATGAGCGCGCACAGCCACTGCCACGCGGGATAGAGTTCAAACTCATCAAAACCCAAGCCGTAGAGAGCCACAAAGCCGACCCAGGTGGCACCGGAGCAGTGCTCGATGGATGTCATATAAGACATGGAGAGCAGAATTAAGGTGGCCGCAAGAAACGTTTGCCCATACGCGATTAGTGTTTGTTGTGTCTGGCGCAGCGCTAACAACATCCGGCCCAATAGGGTACAGGTGATCAGGTAGACCAGCAGGCTTAGTGTGTGAAACTCATAAGTCCACAGATTGAGTCCGCTGCGTGGGTCCTGGTGAGCCAGGGTAAAAACGGATTTGCGCAGTAGAAACCACAAGGCGGCAGTGGGGTTGTCTGCCCACATGAGTTTAAACAGGGGGAAGAACTGTACTATCGGGGTCAAGCCGTGGTTGACGGTGCCGCGATTTAAAATGCTGATGATAATCAGACCGATAGCAATAGATACTACGAAACAGAGCAAGCTGAGTAGCAACCAGGTGCGGCGAGGTGCTGTGGTAGGTACTAAAATCTTCATTCGTGCTTATACTATCAAATTTTAAAAACCGGATGGCATAAATTTTCCCATGGCAATCTACGCAATCGGAGACGTGCAAGGCTGTTATCAGCCGTTAATGGAGTTACTGCGAAAACTGGATTTCACGCCCACAAAGGACACCTTATGGTTCACCGGAGATTTAGTGAACCGTGGACCCGAGTCTTTAGCGGTTTTAGAGTTTGTAAAAGACCTTGGGGATAGTGCGGTTACCGTGTTGGGTAACCACGATTTGCATTTACTGGCGGTAGCTTGCGGACAAAGCCGCAAACGGCGTGACGACACCTTGGATGATATTCTTGCCAGTGACAGGCGGCGGGAGTTGCTGAACTGGTTGCGTCACAGGCCCTTGTTGCACCGGGATGTGGCTCTGGGTTTCACCATGATTCATGCGGGGTTGGCGCCTCAATGGTCGTTACCACAGGCGGAAAAGCTGGCGCAGGAAGTGGAGCAAGTGTTGCGATCCGAGCGACATGAAGAGTTTTTCCAACACATGTATGGCGATCAACCGCTGCAATGGCATGATGGTCTGAAGCAATGGGAGCGCCTGCGGTTCATCACCAACTGTCTGACACGGCTGCGTTATTCGGATATGGACGGGCGATTGTGCCTATCCAGCAAAGGGCCCGTTGGGACTCAACCGGAACGTTGCCATCCCTGGTTCCAGATTCCCCATCGGAACAGTCGCGCAGAGCAGGTGGTTTTTGGGCATTGGTCGACCTTGGGTTATTATCATCACGATGGGGTCATCGGTCTGGATAGTGGTTGTTTATGGGGAGGTGCATTGACGGCTGTGCGTTTGGATCATCCGGATCCCCCGGTCACCCGGGTCCAGTTGGACTGTCCGCAAGCACAGACACCTGTCGGTGCGGCTTAACTTTGTTGGTCCAAAATAGACACCTGCCTCCCAAATCAATACAATCCCCAGGAGATCTTTGCTTAGAGTTTCAGGGAGTGAACAATGGAGCGGTATTTTTTTGCGTTAATACTGAGTTTTTTCAGCGTCCAATGCTTCGCCGCAGATGAGGATGTGGAGGCTGATAAACCCGGGTCTATTGCGGGTGAAGTGGTGGAGTTTGGATATTACGGAAAAGCGGACGGAATGCAACGTGAACGTAATTTATCTACTCCCACCGGTTATACGCGTACCGTGGGTACAGTGGTTTTGCTCAAAAGCACCGAGAGGATTCCCTTGGAACAGGGGCGTCTATTTGGATTTAAATTTAGGATCGATGGCTTTCCCAAAGATCAGGTTGCCGTGGATTTGCGTTTGGTGGTGACCCATCCGCAAATAACACGGCCCAATGGATCCATCGTGTCGGCGTATCAATATCCCGTGACCTTGGATGTGGTGGGCGGTGCGGTTGAAAACCAGTCTGGTTACAGCTTGGATCACGACTATGAACTGGTAGAAGGGCAATGGCGGTTTCAATACTGGCTGCGGGACAAAATGTTGGTGGAACAAACCTTTGAAACGGTGAAGGCCAAACCGGTAGCTGCGCAAGCACCCTTGAATACGGTTTCAAAGCCGACTGCCACAAAGTCGGCAACGAAAAAGGCTAAAGCAACGAAGTCGATAACTGAGAAGACGAAGGCCGCTAAAACCGCTAAAGCTAAAACCGCTAAAGCTAAAACCGCTAAGGAATCAGGAACGGGGAGCGACACAATCAAGGCGCAAGTTAAATCCGAGGTGAATTCGCACAACACGAAACGCTCATCTCAGGGGGCAGTACAGTCCAAAGACGGAAAAACTCCGCTGCAGCCCAAACAACTTACATCTGCCAAGCCGGCGGCTACCCAGCAAACCGATTCCGCAGCAACCGCGAAAAAAACCGTTGCCAGGGATAAAGCGGTTGACGACTCAACACAGCCATAGGCGGTATCAGTATTATGTTGTGTTACATATACAAAAGTTTGCGAAAGCCGGATACATATGTTTATCTGGATAAAGAAGGCGAGTTTTCCGCTTTGCCGGAGTCGCTGGCGGGGTTGTTGGGACAGTTGGAGTTTGTTATGCAATTGAATCTGGCGCAACGAAAAACTCTGGCGTTAGCTGACCCAAGGCAGGTCATGCAACAAATCAAGGAACAAGGGTTTTATTTACAATTACCACCAAAGGATATGGTGTCAGGGGCATAAAATTTTATGTAAGTATTAGTTTGGCCGTAAAACAGGTGTTAGCTATGAATAACAATATCTACAAATCTTTGCTGTTTAGTTGTCTGGCTGTCATGGGGGTTTCCTGTAATCAAGGCGCGAACGCACCCGCCGCCAATGCTAAACCATTGTACGATTTTTCTTTGACTCAGGCCGATGTGGATTCTTATCTGCAATACAAGAATATTGCTGAGTCAGACAAGCAAAAACGAGAGCGTGCTGTGAGATCTTTAATTGTGCGCAATGCGCTGGCGGAAACTATTTTACAGCAACAGTGGTCCGGTCAGGCCAAGGCGTTGTCGCATGTCAAGGATCGACGCAATCAAATCCTGATCAATAACTATTTTGAAGACTACATACAGCAGCAGGTAACATCAGAGTCGCTGAAAGCGTACTACGAAAAAAACAAGGCGCAGTTTGCGGATAAAAAATTGAGGTTGGCTCTGATCCTGAAGAAAAAGCCGGCGAATGCGGCAAAGAAACAGAAAATTCTGGACCAGCTTAGTGCGCTGGTCATACAACTGAGGAAACCCGGAGCGGATTTTACTGCAGCGGCAAAAAAACATTCTGACGACAAGGAGAATGCGGCCAAGGGCGGGGATCTTGGTTGGAAAGCAGAGTCGGATCTGGAGCGAATAGTGTTTAACACCGCTGTACGGTTGCCTAAAGGCACCGTGGCCGGTCCCCTGGAAACCAAGGACGGCCTGGTGATTCTCAAAACACTGGAAGAGCCCGCCATCCAAGAGCGCGAATTTGACAAAGTGAAAGATCAGGTGGAACGTCAATTTCGCTATGCCCTGAAATTACAGGAAACCGGGAGACTGAATAAGCTGGTGGATGAAAAAGTCCGACAGGAACAGAATCGGTTTAAAATAGCGACCCGTTAAGTAGATTTATTAATGACAAAGCTGACACAGCTTACAAAGGTAACCCAATGAGCGAACTGCAAATATCCGATGAATTGATTCACGACCTGCAACAGGCACTGGTAAAAGTTGACGCCAGGGCCAATGATCCCGGGTTTGCAGTGCAATATCTTGCTGCGGTTTTGGGTTATGTGGTGGGGGAGCAACCGGGAGACTACGATGAAAAAAGTGAGTATTTAAACCAGTTATTGGGATTTGCTCAGCATGTGTTTGATGATGTCGCTGCACCGGCGGCAGTGGAAGATGAGGCATTTGGTGTATGGAAACCCGGCGACGAATGATTTTTACTTTGCGGTAGGCAATAAAAAACCCCGGCAATCCCGCCGGGGTCCTCACTTAGCGAGAAGCGAGATTCTATAGATTGTCCGCGTTTGCGGCCAAATAAGTGGCCACCCCATCCGGAGTGGCTGTCATACCTTTGTCGCCCTTGTTCCAGCCTGCCGGGCAAACTTCGCCGTGTTCCTCGGTAAACTGCAGGGCCTCAACCATGCGTATCATTTCATCAACATTTCGTCCCAAAGGCAAGTCATTTATGACCTGGTGGCGTACCATCCCGTCACGGTCGATAAGGAAGGAGCCGCGGAAGGCGACAGCGCCATCCGGTGTTTCCACGTCATAGGCTTTGCAAATGGCATGTGTCATATCGGCAACCAAAGTGTATCCCACCGGGCCAATACCGCCGCTGTTGATTGGCGTATTGCGCCAGGCATTGTGGGTGAAGTGGGAATCAATGGAAACACCAATGACTTCCACGCCGCGTTTTTTAAATTCATCCAAACGATGGTCAAATGCAATTAACTCGGACGGACAAACAAACGTGAAATCGAGCGGGTAGAAAAATACAACTGCGTATTTTCCTTTCACCGTCTCGGTAAAATTGTAGTTATCAACGATGGAACCGTCACCCAGCACGGCAGGAGCCGTAAAATCAGGAGCCTTGCGGCCAACTAATACACCCACTATTCTAATCCTCCTTACATCAAGGGAATGGTATTCCCTCGGTTCAGCAAAAAAACATAAACAAGAAATTGAAACAATCCAATACTGCGGAAATATACTTCACAGAGATAACAAGAGCGCATGGTATTGAATTATGAATAATTGATCAATACACTAAGTTATTATTTATGTCTAATCTGCCAACACTGGTGGATTTTCCCATTGCGCCGAAAGTCCGGAGGCAGGCTATCTTCCATTTTCAGGATTTGGAAGAGTTCATGTAGCGGGTCCGACAATTGAAATTTACGAAAATTGGTGGAAAACAGTAACATACCGTCGGATTTCAGTCGTTTCATCGCATATTGGATTAATTCCCCATGATCTCTTTGTATATCAAGAACATGGTTCATGCGTTTGGAGTTGGAAAAAGTGGGTGGATCCATAAAAATAAGATCAAAATCACCCTTCACGGAATTGCGAAGCCACTGCAGGCAGTCTGCCTGGATGAGTTCATGGTTTTGTAGGGCAAAACCGTTGAGTTCCAGGTTTTTGCCAGCCCATTGAATATAGGTTTGGGACATGTCCACCGAACAGGTATAAGTCGCTCCACCTAAGGCGGCGTGGACAGTGGCGGCTCCAGTGTAACAAAACAGATTTAGAAATCTCTTTTTCTTACTAAGCTGCTGGATTTTTAAACGGGTGGGCCTATGGTCTAAAAACAAACCCGTATCCAGGTAGTCCTTTAGGTTCACCAGCAGTTTACCGCCGTTTTCTTCAATAATATGAAAGTCTTTACTGTCGCCGAACTTCTCATATTGCTGCTGTTGACGTTGGCGTTGGCGGATTTTGACAAACACCTGCTCCGATGGAATATGGAACACATCACCAACAATGGCCAAAGCTTCACGCAAGCGTTGTTTGGCAATACCGGCATCAATAGTTTTAGGTGCCTGATATTCCTGCACATTAACCCGAATTATGTCGCTGTGATACACATCCACGGCTACATTGTAATTGGGTAGATCGGCATCGTATGCGCGGTATGCTTGAATGTTTTCTTTTTGTATCCAGGGTTTGAGGCGTTTGAGATTTTTTTCCAGGCGGTTTTTAAACATGAGTGCCTGCTCGTTTTCCAAGGCGCTCATATCCGGGGTCAGGTGGTGAGGTTCCCTGAAAAACCATTGGGGATCAATGTTGAAATGCAATAATTTGCATTCTATAGGGCCATTATAGATCGTATGGATTCGGTGGCTGCGCATACCCAAGCGCTTGCCCAAGATTGCATCCGCGCAGAGAATGGTGGCTTTCCACTGTGAAAAGTGGCTTTTTAATTGGTTTCCCAGCAATTCAAACAGTTCCGGCAAGTGGTTTTTCTCCGAAAGCCGTTCACCGTATGGGGGGTTGGTGAGAATCAGCCCGGGAGTCAGGTTGGGTTCACCATGGAGTTGCGACAGTTCCTGTTGCCCTACATCAATATAATCCTCCAGACCGGCGGCGCGGATGTTGAGTTTTGCTGATTTGATGGCGCGCGGGTCACGGTCATAGCCAAAGATTTTGGGTAGGCTTTTCAAACCCTCCACTTGCTGCTGTTGTGCGTGTTCCAGCAATTGATTCCAGCAGGACGCATCGTGCTGTTTCCAATGGGTGAAGCCAAAGTCCCTGCGGTAAAGGCCGGGGGCAATATTGGCAGCCATGAGGGCGGCCTCGATCAGGAATGTGCCGGAGCCACACATGGGGTCCAGTAAGCCACCGTTCTTAGCGGCTATGTCAGGCCAGCCGGCACGTCGCAAAATCGCAGCGGCCAGATTTTCTTTGATGGGAGCTTTCACCTTATTTTGGCGATAACCCCGTTGGTGTAAGCTATGACCCGATAAGTCCAGGCTTAGGCTGACCCGGTTGGATTTCATAAACATGTTAATACGTATGTCAGGCGATTGCAGGTCCACATTGGGACGTTGCCCCAGTTTGCTTTGGAATTGATCCACAATGGCGTCTTTGGTTTTTTGGGCGCCAAATAAGCTATTGCGCACAAAGGAGTGTTTGGCGACAAAATCCACGGCAATACTGTTGTGGGCGCCAAAATGTTGTGACCAGTCCAGTGCGTAGACCGCATCGTACAATGCTTCCATATCCTGTACTTCGCATGTTTTTAGCAGCAACAAAATCCGATTGGCAACCCGAGACCAGAGGCACATGCGGTAGGCCAGTTCCATGGAGCCGTTAAAACTCACGCCACCTCCGCTGAGCTGAATATTTTTTGCGGAAAAAGATTGCAACTCATCGGCAATTAAGGGCTCTAAGCCTTTAGCGGCGGTGGCAAAGAATGTGTGGGTGGACGAATTCATCAAGGGATGGTTAAATAGTGTACAGCTGCTATGTCAATTAAGACCCGCGCCAATGTTGCGAACCGGGTATGAATAGGCCATTATTTTGCAATACGATTGCGTCATTTCCATGGGGGTTCGGCGTTATGGCAGGCTCAGTTGTAACGCTCATGTCAACCCCGGTTGTAACCATGGTTCTAACTCCCATGGCTCTAACCCCCACGGTTGTAAGCTCGAAAACGATGGGTTCGTAATATCATTGGTTCAATGCGCATGAGTTTTGTTCCACAGGGCGTGTTCTTGAAAAATTCCGTGTTGGCCGCACCTAGTAGCCTGTGACTAGCCGCTGGTGGATTGTACGTTATTTTGTCGGATTTCGCCTAGTTACTTGTAAAGCCCTGTGGTTTTAGGGTGCCTGCAGTTGGATAAATCATTGGTTTTCGTGGTGTTGGTGCTTTTCACACCCGTTTTTTCTTAACGGGTCGACCGAGGATCGGCACAGTAAATGCTGGGTTTTCAACAAGGGTTTGCCGACCCTTGCGCCGTTTGTGGCGCTTGATGTTTAGTCAGGGACAAGGTCGATTTAGTGTTTTGGCGGGCACTGAATTGTTTGTATTATATACACTCTATACTCGTCAAACAGACGGAGGTTGTTATGTCGTTCTCGGATTTACAAATTGGTTCCAGCCCGGTGGTCTCTGGAATTGTCTGGTTTTTCCTGCTGACACTATTTCTCTATATGGCCAGAGATGCGGCTCACAAAACCATTTTGTCCTTATGCCGGATCCTCCGTAATGGTTTTCGTATGTCTGCACGTACTTTGGTCCCTTTGGAACACAAAGTCGCGCTGCGTAATAAGGAAGTTTTGTTGGCAGCCGGACGTGAAGCTAAGGAGCGTGAGCTGGAGCGAGAATTTGAACGCATTAGCGCAGCGGTGAAGAAGGAACTGGCTGATACGCCCACGTTGAATCGGCGTGTATTGGAAGAAATTACTAAGCTGGAAGACGATTACAAACTCAGTGCCGAGGTTCCGCCTCCGCCGCCGGGTTGGGTTAATGCAGTCGATGCCGTCGCTAAGATTCCGGCGAAAAGTGACCCCATAGTTGCGGATATCCTGGAAGATATTCACGGTTCTCTGGTAAAGGCTCACAATAACACTACAGAGGAATACCGCAATTCCCGCAAAGAACGGCACCAGTTACTGAAAAATATGGTGCCTTCCTGGCGTAAAATGCTGGAAGTAGTCAACACGGCTGACAAGAATGTCACTGCTCTATTGGAGCGCGCCAAGATCATAGACCGTTATATGGATGACTATGAACAGATCATTAACGGAACCGACCGGGCCGTTCGGGAGTTGTCCGAGTCCTCCTTCAAACATTTTTTTACGTCCACCTTTGTGTTATTGATAGCGGTCGGTGGCGCCATGATCAACTTCAGTCTCATTGCCCGTCCCATGGCAGAAATGGTGGGCGGTAATACGTATATCATGGACTATAAAGTGGCAAACATTGCGGCCATGGTGATTATTTTGGTGGAAATCACCATGGGGTTGTTTCTCATGGAGTGTATGCGTATTACTCGTTTGTTTCCTGCTATTGGTTCATTAAAGGACTATATTCGAGTCAAAATGATTTGGTTTACATTTACCATTCTACTGTCACTGGCTTTTGTTGAAGCCGGGCTGGCGTACATGCGTGAATTGTTGGTACAAGATGAACTCGCGACATCCGCCTTGTTAAGAGGGGGAGCAGCAGAAGCTGTGGATAATGGTTATTTATGGATAACCACCGTGGCGCAAATGGGTATGGGTTTTGTTTTACCTTTTGCTTTGACTTTTGTGGCAATCCCATTGGAAACCTTTGTTTCTTCCTTGCGTTCCGTGATGGGGGGGGTAACGGTGGCCTTGATTCGCGTCGGCGCCTTTGGTTTACGAATCACGGGTAACGGGTTCTTGCATTTGGGTAATTTGATGGTGCACTTGTTTGATCTGCTGGTATTTATGCCTCTGTGGCTGGAGAAAATGGTTAAAAACAAACCCCGGCCGGTGGCTGCCTCAGGGCCGCGACAAAGGAAGTTGGAACAGGCCGTTATGAAGGAGGCGTCCTGATGCCTAATGTTATGGCTAAAGTTTTTTGGGCTTTTCTGCTGGTATTGATAGGTGTTCTCAGTGGGTGTTCGGGTGAGGACGAAAAGGAAAAGGCGTCCACCGGCCCTACCTCTCATGCACGTGGCGTATATATGTTAATAGATACCTCCGGGACGTATACCAGAGAGTTGCGCAAGGCGCAGCAGATTATCAATGTCTTGTTGTCAAAGCTGTATCCCGGTGATTCTTTTGCCGTGGCCAGAATCGATACGGGCAGTTTCAGCGAGAAGGACATTGTGGCTAAGGTGACCTTTGATGACCGGCCCAGTAAAGCCAATCAACAAAAACGTATATTCAAAGAAGAAATTAACAAGTTTGTGAAAAGCGTTAAACCGGCTTCTTACACCGATATCACCGGAGGTATTTTGCAGGCGGCGGAATATTTAAATGAAAAAAATCCGGGACAAAAGACCATTTTGATTTTTTCTGACTTAAAGGAAGAATTGGATAAACGCTATAATCGTGACATCCAATTTAAACTCAAAGGTTATGATGTTATTGCTTTAAACGTAACGAAACTGCGTACGGATAATTTCAATCCTCAAGAGTACCTGGATCGTTTACAGGAATGGCAGATCAGAGTGGAGTCGGGTGGTGGAAAATGGAAAGTCACTAACGACATGGACCAGATCGATAATATTTTAATAAACTAATATAACCCTCCAGTCCCGTATTGCGGGACTGGAAAACTCTCCTATAGTTACCGTTCTAGGGTTTGCCCTAGATTTATTTTCCTTTCTTTGTATTAAGATTAATATCAGGATCGTCCACACACCTTGTTCATACGGCCGGCTGATTTAGTGGTTTGTCATACAAGTGTGTTTTTACAGAGAGGGATGCATTACACTGCGGTCCATACATGCTGTGAAAGTTGGACTTGTTGGTATCATGACGTGCCATAATTCCTGAGTTTCCATTGTTTGAAACCCAGGATGCAAGTTTAGGGGATCAAACTTAAAGTATGTCTATAACTATATATTTGTTTATAACTCACGTAAGGGAGAGGTAATGAATACAATTGCAAAATCCATAACAACGGCGTTGTTTACTGCCGGCTTGGTTGTCGGGTGTGCTTCCACCGGGGGCGGAAAAATGGCCGGCCACGATGGCCACGCAAAAGCGGAAGAGAAAGATGCCGGTCACGGGCACGACTACCGCACTTTCCACACCGATGGTAAGATCGATTACGGCAAAATTGGTGATTCTTATACCGCGGATCTGGTTATGTATTTGGCTGGAAACCAGTTCATGGTTATGGAAGAGCTGATCAAAGACTTCCAAAGTAAAAACCCGGATATCAAAACCGTTTATGTAGAAACCATTCCCCCAGGCCAAATTTTGAAAAAACAGATTTTGGCGCAAGGTCAGATTGATGGTCAGGACACCAACCAAAATCCGGATCTGTTCGCCAGCGTAAATATCAACCATCTTAAAAAGCTGAAGAAAAAAGGCCGTATGAGCCAGCACATCGTTTACACTCACAATAAGTTGGAGTTGATGGTGGCTGAAGGCAATCCCAAAGGTATTAAAGGTCCAGAGGACTTGGGGCGGGATGATCTGGTTCAATCGCATCCAAACCCTTTAACCGAAGGTATCTTCAAGTTCTACGGTTCAGCCATGCTCAAAGATCTCAATTTGTATGACAAAGTAACCGCGGGTGCTAAATGTAAGAGCTGTTGGGCGGTTGCCGGCAAAACCTGGTTTACCTCGCGCCATCACCGCGAAACTCCTCATCGCATTGAAAACGGCGAAGCCGATGTAGGCATTGTATGGACCACCGAAGTGGTACACGCTAAAGCCGAAGGCCGAAAAATTGATGGTGTCAGCATCCCGGCTCCCTACAACAAGCAGGAAGAAGTGGCTTATGCTATCGGTGCTTTGAACGAAGCTCGAAACGCAGAAAATGCCAACCGCTATTTGCAGTATCTGGCTACCGAGGCCGCGCAGGGTATTTACGCCAAATACGGCTTTCTTAACGCGACCGCTGAAGAGTTAACGGTTAAAGATCTGTAATTCAAGATTGTTGTTAAAGCGAAAAGCCCCCCGGCAGCATAGCTACCGGGGGGTTTTTATTTGGTATCTGCCTATTGCTTAGCGGCGGTGATGCGGTGTTTGTTGCGTGGCTTCATTGACTCGGATATTACGCCCACTGAAGTCGATGCCATCCAGTGCTGCGATGGCGGCGTCTGCATTGGTGGCGCTCATTTCCACAAAACCAAAGCCGCGAGATTTTCGGGTGGCGCGATCAATCATGATACGGGATGAATGTACCGCTCCATAGGGTTTGAACAGATTGGTCAGATCATGGCGGTTGGCGTTAAAGGAGAGATTGCCTACATAGATGGTTTTTACGTTTTCTTGGAGGCCATCGCTGGGGCGACCTGGAACCGTCACTCCCACTAAGTGACCAATGAGCAAGCCGGCCAATACGCCAAATATTAATGTGCTGCTGTTATCCCCCAGCACCGGTGCAGAAAATCCTGCAATGGCGGCGAAAAGAATCAGCACGGGTAAACCGCTGGCATAGGTTTTTATGTTGGGCATATGGAAGTATTTCATGTTTTCACCTGTTTTATTTTGGTATTCGGTGTTGGTTTCTTACAGTCGTGGAAACCGACTGTTGGTTAAAGATTTACACTAAAATGATGCGTGGTAATGTTATCTAACTATATCCTAAAAATGGGGTGTGATATTATTTAGTTACAAAATTGTTACGGCTATTTTTGTAGCAGCAATTGTTGCAAAAACGGTTCAGTAATTGTCAGCAGTGAGGAATGGATCTACACTGCTTACTGATGCGTAATGGGAGCAGAGTCTTATGAAGCGGTGGCAATGTCAGGTTTGTGGATTTATTTATGATGAAACGGAAGGGCTGCCGGAAGAAGGAATCGAGCCCGGAACATTGTGGGGCGATATTCCGGACGATTGGATGTGTCCCGATTGTGGGGTATCAAAGTCGGATTTTGAGATGGCACCGCTTGATGCATAACCTTGCGGTGCGGTGCTAAATATCCGTTGTTGCTATTGCACACGGTTTTACCCTGCGTTGTGCGTTTGTCAGGTGTTTGTGTCTATCCGTTTGGCGATTTCTGTTATGGTGGGTAGATCGAATAGATCGGTCAAATCCAAACGTCCAGGATATTCAACATCAATTTTTTCATGCAACTCCGTCAGTGCCAGGGAGCTGATACCAATTTCGAATAAATTATCGTTCTTTCCTAAGGTTTTGCTCTCCATAGCTTCATTGAAGATCTTCAGCAGATACGCTTCTGTGGAGTTTACGTCCACGGTTTCAGTGTTGTTTGCGTTGTCAATGGCATCTTGCCGGAAGGGTGCCATTAGGGTCTGTAGCTGTTCCAGCGGCTCGTTGAAGTCACCGTTGATATAAGCGGCTCCCAGGTGATGCCTTTGAATTTTACCGCTGGTGGTTTTGGGGACTCGGTTGACAGGAATGACTTTGGAGACGACTAAACCCGTTTGCTCATTAATGGTACGGCTGATATTTCTTACCAGAGGGACGAACATTTTCAAATCGTTGCGGAACACTACAAAAAATATCAATTCGCTGTCTTTGGCAACGTCCTGAGTCAGGCCATAAGCGACGATTTTTCCCAACTCCAGATAGGGATCCGCATTCAGGGCAATGGTTTCCAAGTCATGGGGATAATAGTTTTGGCCATTGACGAATATTATGTCTTTAGTGCGTCCGGTAATAATCAGTTCACCGTTTTGGATAAAGCCCACATCGCCGGTGTCGAGCCAGCCATCTCCGGTGAAGGCCTCGGCCGTACCGGCCTCATCTCGATAAAAGCCACGGGTCACTGAAGCACCACGGATTTGGATTTCACCTACGTGATTTTCGTCGAGGCGGTTATTGTCTTCATCGGTAATTTTGATTTCGCAGGAATCGATATTTGGTCCTTCAATAACAAAGGCCAAGCTGTCCGGGTCGCTACGTTCTGCAGGTTTAATGCGGTCGCCGATTTTCAATTGGTGTCGGTCGACGCAAACATATTTTAATCCGGTGTCCGGCTCAGGCATGGTTACGGTTAAAGTGGCTTCTGCCAGGCCGTATACCGGTTGCATACTTTGTTCTGCCAGGCCGCTGGCTTGCATGGTTTGCATAAAATCTTCACATAAATCCACAGAGATGGGTTCGGCACCGTTATAGATGTAACGCACATTGGAGAGGTCCAGGGTGGTATCCGGCTTGTTGCGATAGGCTTTCAGGTAGTGCTTATAGCCGAAGTTGGGTGAGTTAATAACAGTGGCGCGGTGCTCGCTGGCTTTTTTCAGCCAAATTAGCGGGCGCCGGCTAAACAAATCCGTGGGGATCAGGTAATGGGACATGCCATAGGCAGTTGGGAACAGGTGAAACCCTATCAAACCCATGTCGTGAGTTAGAGGCATCCAGCTGAGAAAAGTCTCCTTGTCGCTATAACCATTGCGGTCCCCGGAGGCTTTAGTGCAGGCCAAGAGATTGGCATGGCTTAGCATGATGCCTTTGGGTTCCCGGGTAGAGCCGGAGGAAAACTGGATAAACGCAATGCGATCCGGCGTAATTGCCGCGGGTTCGGCTTTGTCACCCTCGGCGGGGAGTTGCTCCAGCAGTATGGCGGCGTCGCGTAATTGTTTTGGGCTTAGATCCAGATCGGGTTTGGCGTCCAGGAACTTCAATAACATGTCTATTTGTTTTTCGTTGGTGACTAATTGTGCGTGATTGAGTCTTTTGAAAATACGCACCAGTTTTCCCCGGTGCTCGTCGCTAATACCCACAGCAACGGGAACAGCAACAATACCGCCCAAAATACAGGCCCAGAAGCTGATCAGAAATTCCTGCAAATCATTGCTGTGAATAATGACATGATGATCCTCCTGAATGCCTCGGCTTTGAAATACCCACAGCCGTTGCAATGCTTTCTCATACAGTTGGGGATAAGACAAGTGAGTTTCCGAATTGAAACCGTGAATAAAAGTGATTTTATTTTGTTCGGTTTTGTTCTGTTGTATCGCTTCTATCAAGGTTGTGGGGAAAGTCATAGGATGTCCAAAGTATTGTAAGTAGGCCGCTCAAATGGCGGGGTATTATAACCCAAGTTCGGTTAAAATGGCGGCCCCGGCGCACGCTTCGGGAAAAAATGTCAATTACCTGGATTTATCTTGAAAACGGAGTTTTGGGCTGCAAAGTGGACCAAAATCCAGTTGAGGTGGGTTCAGTTGGTATGTTTTTGCATTGCTAGAGGATTAATGTGAGAAAAATGACCACAGGCCGGCGTTTGGCATATTGGTTCGCCAAGCCGGTGTTATCTGCCATCATACGGTTCATATGGTTTAGTTGCCGTGTACAGGCCGTGCAGGGTGACGAGCATGTAAGGCCGTTTCTGCAGCAAGGCCAAGCGGTTATCCCTTGTTATTGGCACCAGCAAATTCTTTTTTGTTTCTACTACATGGTACAACTGGTGCGACGAGGTTTGGGTGTCGGCGTATTAATTAGTCCTTCAGTGGACGGGGAACTTCCGGCGCGCTTGGTACAATCTTGGGGGGTTGGCGTAGTACGGGGTTCGGCAACACGTACCGGAGCTGCAGCAATCCGGGATTTGTATCGCTTAGTTACCCAGGATAAGGTGTCTCCAATACATACGCCGGATGGTCCTACCGGACCTGTTTTCCATTTCAAAGCCGGCGTGGTCCTGTTGTCGCAAATCACAGGAGCGCCTATTTTACCCATTGCCTTTGCTGCTGATCGCTACTGGAAACTTTCCTCATGGGATCAGTTTCTGATCCCCAAACCGTTTGCGCGCGTGCAAATTGTAGTAGGTGAGCCGGTTTATGTGGCAAAAAGATCTTCTAAAGAAGAGCTGGAAGAGGCGCGGTTGCTGGCTCAAACTCGATTGCAGGCATTGGTGAAGCAGGCTGAAGCGAGTTTGGAGTCATAGAGTTTGAAGTCATAGTTAGGGATTACTTCCAACGGAAAGCCACAGCACCTATCAGCAAAAATACCAGGGTCATGATGCTCAGAGTCGCAATTTCAGGAATGAGCTGCGGTAAAGTTTTTCCGTCGATCATCACCGCTCTGACGCCGTCAATCATATGGGTCAGAGGAAAGACCTGCGCCAACTGCTTAACCACTGGGTCCAGATTTTCCAAAGAGAACCAAACGCCGGAAAGAAACATCATCGGCCAACTGATCATATTCAATATACCACCGGCTAATTCCTCGTTACTGACCCGGGCGGCTACAATGAGGCCCATGGCGACCATGCTGGCCGTGCCCAGCAAAAACAGTAGGAACAAGGTGCCATAGGAGCCTGCCATGCTGAAATCCAGGAAAAAATCCACTCCTGCATAGACACCCATGGTGATCACGGTGATGAGTGCCAAGCGTGAAGCGATTTGGGCGCTTAGAAACTCCAGTGCAGTTAAGGGCGTGGCGCTAAGACGTTTTAAAACTCCGTTCTTTCGGTAGCGCACTATGACATAGCCGATACCAAATAAGGCGCTGAACATAATGTTCATGCCGAGAATCCCGGGAACCAGCCAATCGATGTAGCGTACTTGCTTGCCGCTGATTTCGCCTTTTTTGTACGCTGTATCCTTGTTTCGTGCCAGCAATTCAGTACCGTGGAACATGCGCTCCAGGACATAGCCTTTGGGTGACTCGGGGTTAATCCAGTATTGCCGGGTGTCTGTGTTTAGCAGCATATCGAGTTGGTGGCGCGCTACCTTGTGAAGAGCGGTTTCCTGGTCACTCACAGGTATAAACTGTATATACTTGGCCTCCAAAAAATGCGGTTTGGCGATGGTGGCGCTTTCACCCATGAGCCCTACCTTGTAGACATCCATAGACTTGTTGGAAAAGGCGAAGGCAAAGCCGAATACCAGCAATACCGGGAAAAGAATGTTCCAGGCTAAGGCTGAACGATCGCGGTAAAATTCCAAATTACGGGCGATGAACACCGCATTAAAGCGTCTTAGATTCATGATCGCAACTCCTTGCCCGTCAATTCAATGAACAAGTCTTCCAGGGTTGCGTGGCGTACATTCATTTGGTTCAGGGAAACGCCTTTTTGCATCAGTTGTTCCAGGGTATGGTTAACATCGGGAGTGGTCACGGAAAAGTGCTCGCCATGGGCTATGGGGTGCAGTCCTAAGCTTTTGCAGGCGGCTTCGGCGTCCCGGTTGTGGAATTCCAATACAGTGTCACTAAAGTGGCTGGTTAACAGTTCCTTGGGAGAGCCACGGGCGATGATTTTACCATGATCCATAATGGCGATTTCATCGCATAGGGCGTGGGCTTCTTCCATATAGTGGGTGGTAATCAGAATGGTTTTGTTGTCCTGTTTGATTTGATTGATTAAATCCCAGAAATTACGTCTGGACTGAGGATCAAGTCCGGTGGTGGGTTCATCCAAAAATATGATTTCCGGGTCATTAATCAGAGCAATGGCTAACAATACCCGTTGTCTTTGTCCTCCGGACAGGCTTTGGGTGTCCTGCTGTAAAAACTCGGATAGTGCGCATTTATCGATCAAGGTGTCGATGGCAGCCGTTTTTTCATACAAGCTGGAAAATAAATCGAGAGTTTCCTGTACAGTAATAAATTCAGGTAAGGCGGTCGATTGGAACATGATGCCGGCTTCGGCACGGAAGCGATCCCCAAGAGATTGCCCTTTATAGAGGATTTCTCCGCTGTTGGCTTGCTGAATGCCTTCCAGCATTTCTATGGTAGTGGTTTTGCCTGCGCCGTTGGGTCCAAGTAAGCCAAAACAGCTGCCGGCGGGAATAGAAAAGGATATTCCGTTTACAGCATTGAGTTTCTTAAAGTTTTTGTGCAGGTTTTTGACTTCGAGCGTCTGTTCCATGGGTTTCAGTACGTCCTGAAAAGTTTAATTGTATAATAATAAAGGGACACCTTGTTTAATCCAGGTGGGTTATTCGCATCCACTGGACTTTTTTCCTCAAGATGGAGTCGGTTTTTCTGGGCCGTATTTCGAACGAGTTTCGAGCTTGAAAGTTAAGTGATTGATATTAAAAATTAAAGTATAGTGGTTAATTAGTAGGGAGACACGGTAGAATAGGTGGGTTAAAAACAGAGTGTGATGTACATTCCCAACCGCTCGCTGTCAGCGCCAATCAGTGGAGAGACACTGCTAATTTTCTGGTTTGAGCCTATGAACCGCAAGTTAAATTTTAGTCTACCCCGCCCAAAGTCGTTTCTAAAACTGATTCTGCTCGGTTTTGCCTTTGTGGTGTTACCCCTGTTGGTGGCATTGGGTCTGGCCGCCTGGTATGCGGACCAGATGGCGGATCAAAGTCAGCGGGCAGTGTATCAAGCCGCTGTTGCGACTCAAAGTAGCCGTATGTTAGTGGAGCAGGTAACGGTTATGGAACGCGCGGCCCGGCAATATCAAGTGCTGGGGGATGTGGCATTGTTTAAGGCGTATCGAGAAGCGCATGACAAATTTCAGCAGACGGTGGCCACTTTGTTAACGTTTCCCTTGGAGGAAACAGTTCGATTTCAACTGACGCAGTTAAACAGTATAGAGTCGCGAATTCTGCGGGTGATGGAAAACAATCCCTACAACAGTGAAAAGAGCAAGGCGGAAATTGCCGGGTTTGAGCAACTGGCTTCGGGATCACGGGAAATATTGAACGGCAGTCAAACCGTCATCGATAGGGAAGTGCAAGAGATGTACGATTTGGCAGGTAAAGCCCAAAAACTCATTTTCTGGTTTGGCTTAACAGTGATTCCGGCTGTGGTGCTGATTGTGCTGGGGTTTACCATTTTGATTTCTCGGCCGATTGCACAAATTGACCAGGCCATACGCAAGCTCGGCGATGGGGAACTTTCTACCCCCATCCAGGTGGCGGGACCGCAAGATTTGGAGTCTTTGGGAGAGCGTTTAAACTGGTTACGCCAACGTTTGGCAGAGGTGGAAGAAGAGAAAGTGAAGTTTTTGCGCCATGTGTCGCACGAGTTGAAAACGCCTTTAACCGCTTTGCGTGAAGGTACGGATTTATTGGCGGATGGGTTGGTGGGTCAGTTGAAACCGCAACAAAAGGAGGTGGTGCAAATTTTAGGTTCTAATACGGCACAATTGCAGCATTTAATTGAAGATCTACTGAATTTTAGCGTGGCGCATCTGAAAAAACCGGATTTACACCAGGATAGAGTGCCTTTGGACAAACTCATGCGTCGGGTGATAGCCGATCAGAAATTAGCCATAATGTCGAAGCAACTGCGGTTAAATGTACGATTTGACCCGGTTTCTATCCGCGGTGACAAAGAAAAATTGCGAGTGGTGTTTGATAACCTGCTTTCAAATGCCGTAAAATTTTCTCCTCGACAAGGAAAAGTTGAGATTGCGGTGAGAAAATTGGAAAACAGCGTGGCGGTAGACATTCGCGATGCCGGGCCGGGGATTCATTCCTGGGAAAAAGAGCGGGTTTTTGAGGCGTTCTACCAAGGTGAATCGGTTGCTGAAGGGCACATCAAGGGAACGGGATTGGGACTGTCAATTGCCAGGGACTATGTGCAAGCGCACGGTGGTCAGATCGCTGTCAATGAGAAGAATATAAAGGGAGCGCATGTATCCTTGCGATTGCCGTTGGACGTGGCTCAGGGGGCTGCATGACGTTGTATATGTATTTGAAAATAATTATAAGTGTTACTGTCGTTATATTTCTAGCTGCTTGCGAGGTGCTCAATCAATCCATGTTGGAGCGACCGGCTCCAGTGGCTGAGTTTTCATATGAACAGCAACTAAAGGAAAGTGAACGATTGGCGCGGGAAGAAGCCAAAAGCAGTATGGCGGTCGTCAATCCTTCGGATGAAGAAACCCTGTTAACCTTGATGCGTTATTCGCGCTTTATTGCCGAGTTGACCAAGCCGGAAATAACCCGGGAGCATGAAAAAATCAGTGGACTCAATGTCAGCGAGCCTACGGTGCGCAGCCGCTTTAAACTCGCCATGCTCTTGAGTTTACCCACGGCACATTTTCATGACGCCAGGAAAGCCAAAAACATTCTTATTGAATTTATCGAAGAGAGTGAAGAACATGCTCCAACGCTGCGGGAATATGCTTTTGTGTTACTGGAAGATATTGACAAGAAAGCCAAATTCCAGCTGGAGTCCACCAACTTACGACGTAAATTGCGTCACGAACAGCAGCTCAGGTTGCAATTGGAACAAAAACTCGAGGCTTTGAAATCCATTGAGGAGAGTATCAGTCAACGCCAAAATCAACCAGAGGAAGCAGCACAGTGATTCGAGGCAAAACCCTATTAGTGGACGACGACCCGGATTTGTTGCGGTTAATGTCCATCAGAATGCAGTCGGCCGGTTACGAAGTCAATGCGGTTGAGAGTGCGGAGAAGGCCATCGCCAAATTGGCAGTGGTGCGTCCCGATGTGGTGATTACCGATTTGCGCATGGATGGTATGGACGGCTTGGAGTTGTTTGATGTGATCCATGAAATGAATCCTTCCTTGCCTGTCATCATATTAACTGCGCACGGCACCATTCCCGAGGCGGTGGAAGCTACTAACCGGGGTGTGTTTAGTTTTCTTTCCAAGCCTTTTGACGGCAAGGAACTCATTGAAAAAGTCGACAAGGCTTTACAGCTGTCTGCGGTGATCAAGCCCGATGAAGAAGACGGTGATACTTCCTGGCGCGATGCTATTGTTACCCGCAGTCCGGCGATGGAGGACATACTGCGCCAAGTGCGTATGATTGCACAGGAGAACATCAGTGTATTTATTAACGGTCCCAGTGGATCCGGTAAAGAATTAATCGCCGATGCGTTGCATAAGGCCAGTCCGAGGCGCAATCAGCCCTTTGTGGCAATAAACTGCAGTGCCATCCCCGAGGCTTTGTTGGAGTCAGAGTTGTTCGGGCATCGTAAAGGCTCCTTTACCGGCGCTATTAAAGATAATAAAGGTTTGTTTTTATCGGCCCATGGCGGCACCTTACTTCTGGATGAAATAGGCGATATGCCTTTGGCCTTGCAGGCAAAATTATTGCGTGTATTGCAGGAGAACCGGGTTCGTCCCATCGGTGGCAGCGAAGATGTGGAAGTGGATGTAAGAGTTATTTCCGCAACCCATAAGGATTTGGAAAAAGCCATGGAGGACGGTTTATTTCGTCAGGATTTGTATTATCGACTCAACGTTGTAGCCATCGATTTGCCGGCTCTCAATATGCGTCGGGAAGATATCCCATTGTTAGCGCAGCATTTTTTGAAAAATGTGGTGAGTAAAACCAAGAAAAAAATCACCGCTTTTTCCCCCGAAGCAATGGAGCTGCTGGTGGCTGCACCCTGGCCGGGAAACGTAAGGCAGTTACTCAATGTGGTGGAGCAGGTGTGCGTTTTGACCACAACCCCTATTATTCCTGCTTCGTTGGTGCAGCGGGCTTTAAAAAATCCCAGTCACGAAATTATGTCCTATGCCGAAGCGCGAGGTCGTTTTGAGCGACAGTATTTGTGTCAGTTACTGCAAATCACTTCGGGTAAAGTGAGCCAGGCTGCACGATTGGCCAAGCGCAATCGTACCGAGTTTTATCGCCTACTGAATCGCCATAATATCGATCCCGCTTTCTTTAAACGCACAGACACCATGGAAAATGAGTAGATATCATCTGTCGCGCCTCAGCGACAGGAATTAATTCAATAAAATCATTTGCTTGGCTGGCTTTCTTGTATGGCTGTCGCAATCTGGCGACAGTTACCTCGGATCTTTCCTGTTATTCAACTCAAATATCGCTCTATCTAATTGATAATTAACAAAAAATAAAGTTGGCATAAGGATTGCTATATAGGGATTGAGGGCAGCCGGTTAGTAGCGACTTCCTATCGGGACGCCAGACTACTCTCCCACCCGTTCACGCGCTTGCGTTGTAAAGAGTTGGGGTTACGAGGGTGTATTGAAACTCTTTCGAGCGTGGGACACACGCAGTACGACATGGAGTATTCGATGGGAAGTCCAGGCTTTGCTGCCTAGAACGAAACAATGGGAACAATATGATTGATTTGGTAAAAATTTTGATGCCTATGAAGACCAGCCCAAACCTGAGTCATGCCGACCGGGTAAGTCGTCTGCTGATCTGCTGTGCACTCATATTGCTCACCTTGACGGTTAACTCCCATGTGGATCATCCCGGCTCGTTCGCGTTACTGTCTATCTTTTTCTATACCACAGCCCTGTTGTCATGGGACCCTTTTTACGATTTTCTGGGGATTTCAACCTATGATGAGGCTGCTCCGCAAACTACTTCTATAGAAAAAGTAACGCAGGCCGGGACGACCACCCCTGTAAAACCCGTGTTTGTTTTTGCCACAGGAACCCCTGTGGCGGGTATGGGAACGAGTGCGGGGTTGGGTGTGGCGAGTGAGCTGCAGCAAATTACCCAATTCGACACGGAAGCGGCATAGATGTCCGTTTCCGTCAATTTTTCTTTCCTTTGGTAATGGAGGGTTGCGCCGGTCCCGTCTCTTTGCCGGCGCTGTTTTTTTCTACCAAGGCCAGTAAGTTTCTTTAGGTTTTTCCAGAAGTTCTCTAGAACAATTCGATATCATCATCCGGTTTTTCCGGTTCTTCATGGCTCATATTGACGGCGTCTTCCAAGCTTATACCGGATACGATTGCATTGAATAAATGGCGGTCCGATTCCAAGGTGTACTTGTCCCGTATGGCGTCTTGAAGCGCCTTCCAATGGGATGGGTCTTGCAACTGTTCTTCGTTGCTGACCAGTTCAGATAGGCGGTCCAGACTGAAACTTAAGTGGGCCAAGCGTTGTGACAATTTGTCGTAAAACTGAAAGGCAATAATAGCAGACTGAATGCGTTCGGATACCATCGCACAATCGTTCTTGATGATATCGGCAGTCATATCATTCTCCAGTTCCTGTGCAGCTAAGCTGATATCCTGCATGTTGTCCATCATGATGGTGAACGAGTTGGCCAATGCCGTGATGGATTCATCGCCGCTTTCCATGGTGACTTTGATTTGTGCGATTGCGAGTCGGAGCAATAGGGCTGTTTCTTGTTCCGGGTTCCAGTGCTGTTGCATTTTTTGCGCGGTATTGTTCTTCATAACTCAATGCTCTGCTGGAATCAATTTGGAAAATCCGTGTTTGTATGATTATCCTGCAATCAATGATAAAGCTGTGTTTGGGTCCATAAATTTGTCGGCGTGAACTATTTTTACTTTAGGTTTTCGGTGCATGCAAAGGTTAAATGGGTATTTAGCATTGTGGTGTATGGGTTTGTCCCGTAAGATGACATCTGTGCCAAGCCTTTGATGTAAAACCGAAAGGCCATTTATTAAATGGAACTCAGGAGGTGAATCAATGCGTATAACGACATTACCGGTAGTTTTTTCAATTTTTACCCTGTTCTGCTTGCCCTTGGCAGCGGAGGAGGCTGCCAAAGCTGAAGAGCAAAAAGAGGACGCCGGTCACAGTAAAGACTATCGAACATTTCATGTTGATGGGAAAATTGATTACGGGGACATAGGCGATTCATATAGTGCGGAATTAGTCATGTATTTGGCCGGAAACCAGTTCATGGTAATGCAGGAGTTAATCCAGGATTTTCAAAAAAAATACCCGTCAGTTCGCTCTGTCTATGTAGAAACCATACCGCCGGGACAAATTTTAAAGAATCAAATTTTGAAACAGGGAGAAATTGACGGGCAAATGACCTCTCAAAACCCGGATTTGTTTGCCAGTGTTAACCAAAATCACTTACGCAAACTCATTAAGCTCAATCGAATGCGCAAATTCATGATTTACACTCACAATAAATTGGAGCTGATGGTCAAAAAAGGCAATCCTAAGAATATTAAAGGGGTAGAGGATTTGGGACGTGCGGATTTGGTGCAATCCCATCCCAATCCGTTAACGGAAGGTATTTTCAAATTTTACGGTTCAGAAATGTTAAAAGACGCCGGTTTGTATGAAAAAGTCACCGGTGGTAAAGAATGTAAGGAATGTTGGGCCATCCCCGGAAAGACTTGGTTTACTGCCCGGCACCATCGGGAAACTCCACACCGGATAGAAACCAATCAGGCTCACGTGGGCATTGTATGGACTACAGAAGTGCAGCACGCCATCTCCGAGGGTAGAAATATCGAAGGTGTGGCCATTCCGGCACCGCTGAACAAACAAGATAAAGTGGGCTATGCCATTGGCCAGCTGACTAATATTCGCAATCCCAACAATGCGGCTCGGTTCTTGGCTTATTTGGCAACACCGGATGCGCAAGCCATTTACGCTAAATACGGTTTTGTTCAGGCCACCGAAGCCGATTTGAAACTTAGAGATAATTAATAAAATTAATTAATTCAACAAGTTAACTCTTTATGGGTCCTGGTTTACAGGGCCCATTATTTTTACTCTCCCACGTACGAAAAAACCTGTCCGGCTCGAAATTTGCTGTATAATCGGCGCCTTTGCCTTCAGCCCCTTATTGATAGTGTTCGTTACAGAACATCATTATTACAGAGTGTTATTACAGAGCGTTATTATTACAGAGAAAGTATCGTGATTGAGAATTTAAGAAACATTGCCATTATCGCCCACGTCGACCATGGAAAAACCACCTTAGTGGACAAGCTGTTACAGCAGTCCGGGACACTGGTGAGCCGTGGTGAAACTCAGGAACGGGTCATGGATTCCAATGACCTGGAAAAAGAGCGTGGTATCACCATTTTGTCCAAGAACACTGCTATCAAATGGAGAGACTATCGCATCAATATTGTAGACACCCCCGGACACGCAGACTTCGGTGGCGAGGTGGAACGGGTGTTATCCATGGTGGATTCCGTATTGTTATTGGTGGATGCGGTGGAAGGACCTATGCCGCAAACCCGCTTTGTTACCCAAAAAGCACTGGAACACGGCCTTAAACCCATAGTGGTGATCAACAAAATTGACCGTCCCGGTGCTCGGCCGGACTGGGTGCTGGATCAGACCTTTGATCTGTTTGATCGCTTAGGGGCCAATGATGATCAGCTGGATTTTCCTGTGGTGTATGCTTCCGGTCTCAATGGCTTTGCCGGCTATGATGCCGATGTTAAGGAAGGCGATATGACGCCTATTTTTGAGACTATTGTGCAAAAGGTTCAAGCGCCACAAGTGGATCTGGATGGGCCTTTGCAAATACAGGTCAGCTCTCTGGATTACAACAGCTATGTGGGAGTCATCGGTATTGGTCGCATTAATCGCGGTAGAGTAAAGACCAATACGCCTGTCACCATTATTGATCGGGACGGTAAAACTCGTAACGGTCGAGTATTACAGATATTCGGTTTCCTTGGTTTGGAGCGGGTGGAGATTCCGGAAGCCCAGGGTGGTGACATAATCGCTTTTACCGGTATAGAGAGGCTGGGTATTTCTGATACGCTTTGCAGTCCTAACGCAGTGGAAGCTTTGCCTCCTCTCACAGTGGATGAGCCTACCGTCAGCATGACCTTTCAGGTAAATAATTCTCCTTTTGCGGGCAAGGACGGTAAATTCCTAACCAGCCGCCAAATTCGCGAGCGACTGGATCGGGAATTGGTGCACAATGTAGCCTTGCGAGTGAACAGTACCGATGACCCGGATAAGTTTAAAGTGTCCGGTCGTGGTGAGCTGCATTTGTCCATATTGATAGAGAACATGCGCCGCGAAGGTTATGAGCTGGGAGTCTCCAGGCCGGAAGTTATTTTAAAGCAAGTCGGTGAAGAGATTCATGAACCCTACGAGCAATTAACCGTTGATGTAGAAGAGTTGCACCAGGGTGCTGTAATGGAAAAGCTGGGGGAGCGCGGTGGTGAACTCAAAGACATGGTTCCCGATGGTCGTGGTCGCGTACGATTGGACTATATCATTCCCAGTCGGGGTTTGATTGGGTTTCGTACAGAATTTCTTACCGCAACCCAGGGTACAGGACTGTTGTATAACGTGTTTGACCATTACGGTCCACAGAAAAAAGGCAACATTGGCCAACGCATTAACGGGGTATTGATTGCCAATTCACAGGGTAAAGCCTTGGGTTATGCGTTGTTCAATTTACAGGAGCGGGGGCGTTTGTTCATTGGGCACGGTGCAGAAGTTTACGAAGGCATGATCATCGGTATCCACTCCCGTGACAACGACTTGGTTGTGAATCCATTAAAAGCGAAACAATTGACTAATATTCGAGCAGCAGGAACCGATGAAAATATTATTTTAACGCCGCCAATTGTATTGACCCTGGAACAAGCATTAGAGTTTATTGATGACGATGAATTGGTTGAAGTAACACCTCGAAACATTCGTATACGCAAGAAGCTATTGCTTGAGCACGAGCGTAAACGCGCCTCTCGGGCTGTCACGGGAAGCTGAGCGACTTTAGTTTTTACAGGGGGACGAACTTGTTCCCCTGCGTCTTTTCCGATCTCTCCATAGAAACTTTTCCTGCATTTTATACCTATGTTAAGGCTTGCGGTGCTTAACAAATCCCTGGCCTATTGCTATTCTGGCAGCTATCTAAGATATGAGGTGATGCGGCAATGATAGGGAAAAAAAATATCGTCTTTGGTTTTCTGTTTCTGGTTCTGACGGCAGCGTTAGGACCTTATATGATTGTTCAATATGTGCCAGGTGTTGGTGAAGCCCAAGCTAAAAAACAATCCTCAGTGGGACGTTTGCAGGCTTTAAAAGCGGATGACTTTGAAGAAGACCTGGAGGCATTACCACCTGAAGCTATTGCTAAGGCCAATACAGACGGAATTTTGGCATTGAACACACTGCTTAACGCACAACAGCCAGTGGATATGATAAAAGGTGGTCCACATGCTCACGGTAATCTAGAATCATTATTGAATATAGCGGTTGGTATTGTTCTGGCATACTTAGCCATATCCACAATATTCAAACAGGTTATAAGCTGGATATTTATTGTGGGGACGGTACTGCATTCCGGAGTGATGTATCTCATGGTGATGTTTCAATGGGGGTGGGCCGCGACTATATTAAATACAGGCGTTGGACCGGCTTTGATTTTGTTGGGATTGTTGCTGGCAGGTGTTGCGACATTCATAGGCTACAAAGGGCAGCCGATACAAGACTAGACTAAGCTAATAGTTCAGCGTTGTTTTGATTAACTGATCTCCCGTGTGGAGACTTAGAATGTTAAAGGATTGTTAACGTGCCAGGGCTGTATCCGAGAATAAAACCATATGCAACTCACCATCTGGAAGTAGATTCACCTCACGTATTGTATGTTGAAGAATCGGGAGACCCTAAAGGTATCCCGGTGGTCGTGGTACATGGTGGCCCGGGTGCGGGTACCTTGCCGATGCAGCGTACATTTTTTGACCCGGAGGCTTATCGCATCATCCTGTTTGATCAGCGTGGCTGTGGACAATCTACTCCCCATGGTGAACTACAAGGTAATACCACTGTGGATCTGGTCAAAGATATGGAGAAAATTCGTGAATTCCTGGGTGTAGACCGCTGGGTTGTATTCGGTGGGTCCTGGGGGGCAACCCTGAGTCTGGTATATGCGGAAACTTATCCTGATCAAGTGATGGCATTGATACTGCGCGGTGTATTTTTGGGGCGTGAGGAGGATATTCGCTGGTTTTACCAAGAGGGCGGAGCGTCAGCTATATTGCCGGATCATTGGGAAGAGTTTTGTTCCATCATACCTGAGTCGGAGCACGGCGATTTGGTTCAGGCCTACAAGGATCGACTTTTGGGCGATAACGAGCTGGCCCGTATGGGGGCTGCGAAGGCGTGGTCTCGTTGGGAGGCGCAAGCATCCACTTTGGTACCCAGCAAATCAACCGTGGGTAGTTTAACCGAACCGCATATGGCCCTGGGTCTTGCGAAAATTGGCTGTCACTATTTCACAAATGCTGCTTTTCTGGAACCAAATCAAATCCTGGCAAATGTCGACAAAATTGCGGATATTCCCGGTATTATTGTACAAGGCCGCTATGATGTTATTTGCCCCATGAAAGGAGCGCATGACTTATACAAAGCCTGGCCCAATGCGGAGTTGGATATCATCCCCGATGCCGGGCATGCATCTACCGAGCGTGGTATTGCCGATGCTTTGGTGAGAGCTACCATTAAATACAGCAAAAAATTTCGCGCCGGCGCTTAAGAGGTACGATAAGGGTGAGAGTTTGATTGCCCTGTTACAACGGGTTACTGAAGCGTCGGTTACAGTTTCTGCCGAACGGGTCGGTAGTATCGGGGCAGGTATCTTGGTTTTTGTTGGTGTGCAAAAAGACGATACTCCAGCCCACGCTGACCGTTTGCTGCAAAGAGTTTTGGGCTATCGTATTTTTGCCGATCCGGGTGGGAAAATGAATCTCAGTCTGGCAGATACCGCAGGGGGATTACTTTTAGTACCGCAATTTACTTTAGCGGCGGATACGCGCAAAGGTGCACGACCCAGCTTTTCATCGGCTGCACCACCGCAGCTGGGGCGGGAACGATTTGACTACTTGGTAACGCAGGCGAGGGCTCACCATAAGGATGTGGCTAGTGGTCGTTTTGGCGCGGATATGCAAGTGGCACTGATCAATGATGGCCCGGTAACCTTTATATTGCAAACTTGACGTATAAAAATAGCCTGAGTGTTAGCTGTGGAACCGCTTAAATTAATACATGTGATAACAGTTGGACTGTCCATCAGCGGATTTACGCTACGCGGTATTTGGATGATTCGTCATTCAGCGTTACTGCAGTCCAAATGGGTACGAATCCTACCCCACATCAATGACACGATATTGCTGGTGTCGGCCGTCGCTTTGGTGATCCAAAAGCAGTACCCCATCAGTAGCCCCTGGCTGGTGGCCAAAATTATAGCCTTGTTGTTGTATATTGGTTTGGGTATGGTTGCATTTCGATTAGGGAAGACGCGAGCTATCAAAATTACAGCCTATGCTGCTGCCATCAGCGTATTTGTCTATATTGCGCTGGTGGCAACGTTTAAAACACCCTTTCTATTTGTATAGTCTTTTGTCATAATTTGACCATCTCTATTGCTTAGCCGGGTTGCCACCATGGGCCACGATGAATTATTTGATCAAAGTTACGAACGGGTAAAAGGAATTCGTCAACATGGGAAAGGATTCTTTGATATCTTTTATGATAAATTTATCACGGCATCGGATATTGTGGCGGAACATTTTCGCAATACGGATATGCAACGTCAGCGCGAAATGCTGGAAAAATCCTTTTACAGCTTATTTATTTTCTACGCCACCAGCAATGCCAACGACTACCTTGATAAAATTGCCAAGCAGCACGGTAAGCACGCCTTAAATATTCCCGACGAACTCTATGATATTTGGATCGATTGCCTGTTAGAGACAGTTAAGGAGCTGGATCCCGAGTACACACCGGAAATAGAGCTATCCTGGCGGCTGGTGTTATCCGCCGGTATTGTGTATATGAAATACAAATACCGTTAATGCCTCCACTCTCATCTGATCTCATCTGAGTATTTCACAAAAAGTTAACAAGCTCTGAGCTAAAGCAGACACGGAGCCGGAGCGATAGTTAAAGAAGGTTTCCGGCTTCCGGTAAGTGAAATGGCTCAGACTCAATTGAAAGATTTAAATCCAGGGATGGTGTTGGCAGCGGATGCTGTGTTGTCCAATGGTAGATTGCTGGCCAGACGGGGAGCCGTATTAGACGCGGCTGCTATAAAATTATTTAAAACCTGGGGGCTGTTACAGGCTGACGTAGTGGACTCCAGTTATCCGAGCACCCAAGAGCCGCCTACAAGCGCGTCTGCGCAATGGAAAGCGGAGCTTGAAAGACTTTTTCAGTTCACCGATCGAAACCATCCGCTGATCGCTGCCTTGTTTCGGGCGCGACTTGAAGCAGGGCCGCGCCGATGAGGCTATCAAGTAATGCCGGCGCCATGTCGGTACCTTCACCCTTGGGTTTGCTTGCAAGTATCGAAAATATTGCGTCCCTACCCAATGCGTATCTTAACTTGTCCCGTGTTATAGATGATCCGCGTACCACCAGCCGCGAAGTGGGGGAGATTTTAAGTGAGGATCCGGCGTTGGCGGCTCGCTTGTTACGTTTAGCCAACAGCGCATTGTACGGTCATCCTTCGCGTATCGACACCATCATCCACGCTGTTTCGGTGATAGGTCTGCGTGGGGTTCACGAATTGGCCTTGGCGACCACGGTCATGCAGGCCTTTGATGACCAAACGGACGTGTTAGTGTCAATGAATGATTTTTGGCGCCATAGTATAGCATGCGCTATCGTCGCCAGGATTTTGGCCATCTATGCGCATCTGGACACACCGGAACGTTTTTTCATTATCGGTTTGCTGCACGATATCGGGCGCTTGATCATCTATATGGCCATTCCGGACACTGCCGCGGAAATCGTTGACCATGCCAAGCAAAATCGTGGTTTGTTATATGACAGTGAAAAAAAGCTGTTGGGCTATAGCCAGAGCGAAGTGGGGTATTCATTGCTGAAGCAGTGGAAATTACCGGGATCTGTGGTAAATGCTATTCGATATGCACATGATCCACTTGGCGCAGGTAAATACAGTAGGGATGCTGCGTTAGCACATGTGGCCGATGCGATTGCAACCGGCTTACAAGCCGGATGCTCTGGGGAAACTCATGTGCCGCCACTGCAAGCCGGTGCCTGGGAGCAATTAAAATTACCCGAAGCCATACTCACTCCTTTGTTGGAGCAATTTGAAATTCAGTATGAAAGTGCCATGGAAGCTTTGATGCAAACAGGCGGCGGATGATGGACGCTGACTCCGACTACATTCGTTACCTGGAAGATCTGCGGGACTGGTATGTTAAGGCGTTGCACTTCGGTGCAGGGATCGCCGACTTTCCGGTTAATAGCGGTAATACTTCCGAGTATCTATACATTCAAGCGCAAGAACGTATCGATCAGCTTTTTTCGTTTGATACCAGTGCCTTTATGACCGTCACCGAATCCAATGAGTTCGCCATCGTTACCTGTAACCCTAAATCGCGCGAAAACTATTTGCACGAGCAAATCAATTTTCATATTGAAAAAGGCACCTTTGCATGGGCCATTAACCAATCGCGCGCCGTGTTGGCACGTTCCAGCGATAAGAACTACACAGTGTTGTTTCATGTGTTAGCCACCCGCCAGCGGGTGCGGGGGATGTACGTGGCTATATTGCGGGAAGAAATGTTAGACGTACGTGATGCCGCGCTGAGTTTGCTTTCTATGGTGTTAGCCAACACCAGTAACACCGTGGAAAATTTCGAGTTGTATCGAGTGCTGGAAAGGCAGAACCAGGATTTGGAACTTTTGGTGGCACAGCGTACGACAGAGCTGGAGACAGCCAAAGAAAGTGCTGAATCGGCGAATCGTGCCAAGAGCGACTTTTTGGCCAACATGAGTCACGACATTCGAACACCTCTTAGCGCCATTATCGGCTATGCCGGGTCCATTGACGCAAGGACTGATCGGGACACCATGGTTAATTACGCCACTGTGATCCAGAAAACGGCCAGTCACATTTTGGATTTAGTGAATGGTATATTGGATTTGTCTAAAATAGAGGCAAATCAGTTTGAGCTTAACGAAGAAGAAGTGGATTTTTTTAGTTTTATTGAGGAAGTTCAGAGTATTGTTGCCAAACCGGCGGAGACCAAAGGTGTCAAGTTTGAGGTGAACTACAAATACCCTTTGCCGCGGACTGTGTTGAGCGATGCCACTCGCTTAAAGCAAGTGCTCATCAATCTATGCGGCAACGCGGTTAAGTTCACCGCCAAGGGATATGTTGAGTTGAGCATTGCGTATACCCCGGAAGATGAGAAATTGAATTTTTTAATTACCGATACAGGAATTGGTATTAGCGAAGAGCAACAGCAGCACTTGTTTCAGCGGTTTGTACAGGCGGATTCGCGTATTGCCCAAGCCTATGGTGGCAGCGGCTTGGGTTTGGTTATTTCCCGTCAGATCGCCACAAAAATGGGAGGCTCCGTCAGTTTGGAGAAAAGCGATGCTGCGGGCAGCGTTTTTAAGGTCACTGTCGCGGCAAATCTGCCTCCATCTTGTCACTTTGTGCATAGTAGTGAAGAGTTAGTGGGGCCGGAGGAATTGCGGCTGGAAACACCAAGTTCTTCGGGCTCGCAATTCACCGGAGCGGTGTTATTAGCGGAGGATAATCCGGATTTGCGCGAACTCATGCAAATCTATCTAGAAGGCGCCGGTGTGGAGTTGGATGTGGCCAACGATGGGCGCATGGCGCTGGACAAAGCAGAGCTGCGACATTACGACCTCATTTTTTTGGACATGCAAATGCCAATACTCAATGGTGAGGATACTGTGCGCTATCTCCGTGCCAAGCATTACGATGGGCCTGTGATTGCCCTGTCTGCCGACGTGTTACCAAAAAACATTGAGCGCTTTAAACAAGCGGGATGTACCGAATTTACACCAAAACCGGTCAGCCGAGAACGGATTTTCGAACTTCTGAGTATCTATTTGCCGGTAAAAATACAAGACGAAAAAACCGTGAGACGTGAGAAGCTGCTACAAAACTTAAAGCAGATGCAAACACAGTTTGAGCAATCCCTGTCACAGCGTCTGACCGACATGAGTACCTATGTAAAAGCGGGTGATTGGCAGGAGCTGGATGTGATGGTTCACAATCTCAAAGGGTCGGCCGGTACCATGGGATATAAAGAAATCAGTGAAATTTCCACGGCCATTCAATTTGCCATTCACCATGGTTGTTACGATTCTGTAGAGCCATTAATGAACGCATTGCACATATTGCAAAGCAAAATTGCATAGGCGGCTTGGGGCGCGCCTTCAAGTCCAGAAATACCGGGCAACGGTAGTAACGCTTAGCTACTGACGTTGAGATTTGGTGTGCATCGTCGCAATGCGGCTACCCATGGTCACTATCGTTTCTATGCCCATATCGGATGCGTTTTTCAAATCTTGATCCACTCTGATGCGTTGTTGGTCTACAACCAAAACCACAGTGGAACCACCAAATTGAAAAAAGCCATGTTCTTCACCTTTGATCGTGGAGCCACCGGCGGTCGCTTGAATTTCTATTGAGCCAACACAGGCGGCACCCACGGCGATATAGGCGATATGGCCAAATTGCGGGTTCTCTATGATCGTGATGTGGCGGGTATTTTGCCCCAGGATGTTGGTGTCCTGGGTCATCGCATCTCGCGTGACGGAGTGCAGGTCAGCTTTTATAAGCCGTGTTTGAATGATTTTTCCTGAAACAGGATAGTGGAAGCGATGATAGTCCTGGGGAGACAAGCGTACAATGATGGCGAGTGGGTTGGGAATCTGGTGATAGACCAGCGGGTCCCCCAGCAGTTGAGAGATGGAGAGGGATTGGTTTTTAATATTCATGGGCTCATCGTAAGCCAAAGAGAGCTTGCCGTCTGCAGGTGAAACAAGCACCGTAGGGTCCTTCGCTGCGACGATGGGGCGTAAACCGGGCTTAATTTTTCGTGCAAACCACTCATTCACGTTGTCATATTCTTCGTAGGATGATTTTTGGTACCAAGTCATGTCTATTTGCAATGGGCTGACAAAAGCATCGTGGATGTACCGTTTTTTTTCCGCCACGGTCAGTAACGGGCGGGAGAAAAATGCACCACACTGTTGTGTGTACCATTGCAATAATGGCTCCGCGGCTAAAATTTTGGTGACCAGCGGGTGTGGGTACAGCAGACTTTGCAACTTTTTCACCGGCGTACTGACGGTTTCGGTGTTGATGCTTTGTTTTTGTCTGTCCCACAGAAGTAGATCGGGTACCTCCCACGCCAGTATTACCGCAACAGTGGAGAAAATGGCAACGGTGCTTCCGAATTGCAAGATTCCCGGGGCCTTGCGTCCTGGTTGAGGTTGGGTCTTAATTGAGGCTTGGGCATATTGTCGCCGCTGCCCAGGGGAATGAAGAGGGAGTGTAGGGTGCAAGGATTTTCGCATCCGCCGATTTCGTAAGCTACCTAGGATTAGCATAACCAAAATTGCGACGCCCGCAGTAATTGCGCCAATGAGTCCCCAAAGCAGTAGCGCCCCTATAGGACTTAGGGCCCAGAGCAACAATATGGCGCCTCGGTGTTTTTCCCCTGTCCATAGAAAACCACAAGCCCACGCCGGCAATACCATGCTGATAACTATCAAAGCCGTAATAGATAAGGAAAAAATGCGACGGCTTTTATCCCTTTTTGTGTTTTTACGACTGATGACTTGCCAATCTTTGTGGGCTGTCTCTGAGCTGACCGGGAAATTGTCTGGCTTTGCTTCAATCGAGTTGGCGGCTGCGTAGACTGTAGGCGCGGTAGAAACCAGCAGTGCGAATAAAAACCAACGTAATAATGACGAAAGAATTTTGTACATTATAGGTTGTATTCTCTTCCCTGTTGCCTGGTGTTGGGATTATAGTAACACTGAGGAACGCAGGGTTAAAGTCAAGTTTCAATAATGCATATCTTCAGCGGTTACAGATATTGTTGTACGACTTGGCTGGTAAACGCCGTATCAGAGGCGACATCGCCGGTAATTTTTCTGGCGTTTTCATAGTCCGTGTCACGAAAAATTTCCAGGTAAGAAATATTATTCCGGTCCAGCCCCGCAATATCATAGATTGTATGTTGTTCTTTTTCGTGTGTAAGTACTACAACAAAATAACTAAGCGAGTCCTTTGATGGTTGTACATTTTCAGTGTACTGAGACGGTGTGTCTACGAGTAACCTGACTGTATTATATTTGTGCAGGGAATACCTTCGTGAAAAAAACCGTAAAAAAAATAGTGTGAAACTCTTAACAATCAAATTTCTATTTTTATCTATATCAACACGACGGACAATCAAACCCAGACCGGCACTTAAGGTAGATATTAACCCAATAACACCATTGCTGATGGATTCCCGGCTTGTCAATGTGCTGGATAAATATCCTGACAGAGCATATAGGGTTAAAAAAACTCCGGCTAAGCCGAGAATATAGCATGGAACCCGAACCAAGGGGCGATAGATTCTTATTGTCTTCACCAGCAGTTCTCCGCGTCAATTCCCAATTGTAAACCGATTGTCATGGCGGTACAGGCCGGTAGGGGGTACTTCTCAAGGCTGACATTAATCCGGTTATGTCTAGCCTCATGTCAGCCGGTCCCGCACCAGCATTAGTGCAAAGCCCAAAAGGTTAAGTCCTTTCCACAAATTGGGGTTTTCGATAGCCGGGTTATCTGATGACATGCCCACTCCCCAAATTTTGTCTACCGGGCTGGCCTCGACCAGTACGCGATTGCCGGTATTCAGTAAAAATTGTCGCAATTTCCCGTTATTGCCGAATTTGGCCAGATTGGCATTCACCACAATTTCAAATCGTTCTTTTTCCCATGTTTTTTCAGTGAAGCCCTTAACGCGTCTGCCAATTGCTTTTGCTTTCCCGGGATTTGGCGCTTTGAGAGCCTTGTCGGCAGATAGGGCGTCACCAAACAGTATAGCTTTATGGTACATCATATAGTGCTCTGCCGTTGCGAAATGTACGCCATTGCTTTCAAACGGTGAGTCATACCACTGACTCAAGCAGCTTTTGGTTACTTCGTTCTTTTGTTCCTGGTGTCCCCAAAAGAACAGGTACCTTACTTGATTGCCACCATTAAGGTGATCTACCAAATCTGCTTTGGTGACGATCGTCAACTCAATTCACTCCCAATATTGAACGCCCGGATGGTGTGGTAAATACTATTTGCCGAAAGCGTTCAGTCTGATGGTCCATGGGTGAAGATTTTGGTTTGTGTAGATCGATTTTCAGTCCCCTCCATCTGATGAAGAATGATCCCCAAAAGGACTATTCTTTTTTTCACCCATTCCGGGTGCGCCGTCAACACCCCCGCTGCCGCTATGCTTGTTATTATCTTTCTCAAAACCATAACCCAAAAAAATAAGAGCTAACCCCACAACCCAAATATGCGGAAACAAAAAATTCTCAACTGCCGGATGGTCACTTAACATATCCCTTTGATTCACTATATCGAGAAGAATAATAGCTCCACCCAGAAAAATGAATATCCATCTTATCGGTTTAGGTAGCCCAAACATGCTTTTCACCAACTATAGTAGAAATAAACCGCTGTCGTCGGTCCGATCGATCCAGCCGCCTGTCGTCTGTTGCAGTCGCACTCGACAATAGCCCATCCGCGGCCATCTTTTTCTCGCTCCGGATTTTTTGCAGCGCCTGAAAGCGGGCGGGTATGACAATAGTATCCTTCTTTTATCAAAATATCTTTCACGCAGCAACGAGTACGTGGGTCAGCACAGCGAGGTTTGGATAGGCTGAAATTGCCGGAATTGTACCGGATTCGTTCGTTGCGACATTCTCTGCCAGCTTGGCTTATCCTCTGAAAAATAGTTATGGTTTCATAGTTTCTGTCGGTTGCAAAAAAAGCGGGCCACATTATGTGTTTTCATCGACAACTTGTAGATTGAACCCTTCACCTTGTTCGGGTTCTTGAAAATATTTGGTGACTTCAATGAACATGGCTTCAGTATCAAAAATCGCCCTCTCCGGCTGTTCTATCCGCCTTTTCTCAATTTGTCGCAAGCAAACAACATCACTTACTTTCAAATAGATAAGCTCGTTTGGCGCGTTGGCTTCGGTAATTAATCCTTTAAACCACTTGCGTTGAGTTACAGTGTTTGCAGGAAAATCCATAACCACACTCGTACCGGTTCTTAATATGTCAAGAACATGCGATTTTACTAACGGCTTCAATAAAGACGAATAGTAACGGTAATCGGAAAATGACGTGATTAGCTTTGGGTAAAGCTTGGATAGCCATTCATCTTCAGAGATTAAAACGGCATTGCGATCCAGGGAAACCTGCTTCGACTTGGTCGTTTTGCCTGCGCCCATTTTACCCGAAAACAATATCAATGTACCTGCTTGCACTTATAATCCTTCAATGTATGACTTTCAATGTTGGGGTAGTGCGTCTCATGTGTGCGATGCAGTGAAGAGGGCGGTGAAAAAGGATAGGCACGATGTGCGTGTTGCCGGGTAACAAGGAAAACTACTGCTGAACCCGTTCGGTAGTCGGTCATCCAATGATTGGAGACAAAACGGGGGTCCGCCGGATAAAGATTCACATTGAAATAATTACCCTGTCTCATGGTCGTCCCTTGATTTGATTATTCTTTAATAGCATCGTCAGTTTTACACCAATTCACTACGACTTCCGGTATGTCTCCTTTATAAGGCCCTAAGTCTACTAAATTGTAGGGGTTGACACGTCCTTTGCGACTCCACATGGCGCCTCTGGAAAATCCACGGGCAGCAAGTTCACCGTTTATGATTGTTCTGTGTTCATAATAAATCATCTTTTCATCCCAATAGTACAATCCGGTGACCACCTGTACTTTTGAAAACAATTTCATGGCGCGTTGGAACCGAATGATCTCTGCATAGGTGTAAGGTGACCATGCTTCCCGAATTAGGCGGCGCATTGGAAAATTCTTAATTATATGTTTCCAACGACCCAGAGCCTGGAAGGAAAAGTAGGTATGGGAAAATGCGCTTGCAAACTCAACATCAAAAGGAGTAATCCAGAAGGTGCATGTTTCAACCGCCAGAGGGTCTTTTGATTTTCCGCTAAATAAACAACCAATGAGAATATACAGCCATCTTATTCTGTGCATGAAATTGTCCGTTCAGTAAAAATGGTGTCGAGCATGCCTGTGGTGATGCCAAGTGTTCATATTTCCCAGCAAAGTAGAGAGGGTCGTCCAAGACATATTAATGTCTGTCAGTGTCGAATGATTCGTTGTCAGTGCCGTCGCCTCCCAGAGCCCAGGTCCTAAAGCAAACACATTCCTTGTCTGGGCAAATCATCCAGCCTTTTGTTGGTGCGGATTCACCATTCCTTGTGGGGCCCATCAATAAGTGCTCATCAACGCTGTGCCCACAGAGTCCGCAAGTATCAAGCGCTCCACTATTTTGCTCGTTATTCAATGCGCTCAGCTGCTCGATAAATTTGTTATGTAAGTTTCGATAGTCGAGTTTGGTTTTTGGTGCCTTGCCATAATCAAATACAATGTAGGCTTTCTCTTCAGCCAGTTCATTTGTTTGGGAAATCCTATTGAATACAAAATTGTGGATCTGGTAACAAACTCCATTTTCCAATGCGCAGCGGAGATCCTCTTTGCTTTTAAATGAGAACCCAAGAACCCAGTGATCATCTCGGTTTTGGTCATTGATTATAAAGTATCTCTCCGGGGAAGGGGTCACTGCGGACGCATCGGATATCACTTTCCCGAGAATCGATTCGATCTGATTGGTAGCGAGTTCAATATCTTTCATACAAAAAATGCGCGCATTTAAAGTGCGATCCGGTTGCCAAAAAGAGCGACTTGACTGGAAAAACTATACACTATTTCCCCACAATTGGATAAGCTCGGTTAAATCCGGTTGCTTTTGATAGTGCGCAATTTCAGGGTCCAATTTGACCCAAGGCTGAGCACTGCGAAGCCATAAATGCGCAACAGGCTTGAACCATTTGGTATCATCAAAGGTGCCGGGTTTGAACGCAATTATGTCTGGATAATCGACAGCGCCGTACCAAAATGCTGTTCCGCAATTGCCACAATGATACCGGTCAATAATGGCGCCATTATGATCGAATCTATTTATAGCGACTTCACCGTGAATAATTTTTATGTCCTTACGATTAAGTATCATCGATAAAGTAAACGCTGAGCCTGAGGATGTTTGACATTCAGTGCAGTGACATGCGTAGCATGTCAGCGGCTTACCATTAAACAAATAGCGTACTTGCTTGCATTGACACCCGCCTTGATACATAAATTCCTACCTGTTTGGCTTTCGTTCCCATAACGCACGGGCCTGTGCGGCCTTAGTTGCGCAGCAGCTGTCGACCGGGTCCATGCTGGTGGCCGCCTGCAGCTGCTGAAATCAGTTGCAATTGCCCGAGAAACAGCTGTTTATGGTATCTATTTTTAGCACATATTTATTGTGTCATCTAGTGAATCGGACAAATATTCTTCAAAGGCGAATTGTGAATACGTGGCGGCGGTGTCTGGAGATATTGTTCGGTAGGACTATTCTGTTTTTTCGATTTGGTAGAAAGCAGTCTAGCTCGCCTCAATCTCTTTGAGACAAATGGAAACATTGAGTCACTGAAGCGATACAGTGGAATGTCAGCAGTTATATCCGGAAACTGTATCTTGGCGGTGTTTGGTATTAATGTGAATATGATCCGACATGGGCGCCCCCAATTTTTGAGTAGAGAGCTTTTAGGGTGTGCAGCGCGTAACCTGGCTGTTTAGGATAACTCAGGCTCGATGGCGGTACTTTTAAAAAAGAAGTCTCGCAGGGTGTTGTAAAAGTACTTCTCCTTGGGTGCTATCTGTTTTAGCGGCTTACCGTTCAGTAATTGTAACAAGTGCGGGTGCAGTTTTCCCGGTGCCGTTTCCAGTAAGGTCACAGCCAGTGCGGCATAGGGTCGGTCACACGGGTATTGCTTCACCCAATTGTCTGCTTTTGATGCCAGTTGAATAAACCCGTCAGGGCTATCGACGTATTCCCAGTTGCTAATGTAGTGTTGTTTGAATACTTTTGTAAGCGTAGCAGTTGCGGCGTTTGTAGGGCTGCCTACACAACAGTGCCAACGGCTCTGAGCGGTGGCGAGGTTGCTGAGGGGGTTCATCGCAGTGAAACTAACGGGCACAACAGCCCATTGCTGCTCTTGTGCCAGATTAAAATACAGGTTTAGGTCTGGGTCAGAGGCCGGCAGGGCTATGCTGGTCGCTTGTTGGAATAAGGTTGTTGCGTGATGTCGTATTGCAACTTTGTCTCTTGCAAGGCAGTGGCTGTGTAGCGGTGGCAGCTGTATTTGCGGATACTGATAGCATAACTGTAACAGTTTAGTGGCCCAATGAATGTGGTGTTTTCGGTGGGCTTTGAACGCCAAGGGTGTCTCGCTGATCACGTTCATGCCAATGGTAAAACACAAGGCTGCCACATTATCCTGTGCGTCGTTGAAGTCGCAGACGTATAAAGTCGGGCAGCGGTACTTTTGTTCGCTTTCACTTAGGCGCAAAAAGACTTGAGTTTGCTGCAGTAATGCCCACAGGATATTTTCAACCGCGGTGTCTTGGAGGTGCCAGTGTTGATGCCAGAATTGGCTTAAACGTTGTTGATTCCATTGAATGGCTTCGCCATTACACACGCTGACCCGAGCACCCCTGCGTTTCAGGTGTAGTGGAAACGTTGTGAGGGGGTATTGAGGGCACTGCGCTTGGGAATGTTCTAAGTCTATGCGTATGTAGGCCGGATGAATCTTGATTTGATGGGCGATATGTTCCTTGGCGGTAACAATTTCACATAATTGCGGCTGGGACTCAGGCGTGTTAAATATTTTTTCGATGGTTCCGTGTAGCCAGGTAATGTTTTTTAACTCGCTGCATGTCAGGTGGCTATACTGTGTGTTAATACTTTCCTTTTTGTCATTACATCCCTCGCTATGATTATCTGGATGGCTGTAACGTAGATTCTCAACAAAGGTAAGATCGCGGAGGAATTCGCGTCTTTTGACGGGTCCTTGCCGATTTAACGCTTCCATCGGCATCAGAGCCGATTCGATGATGCATTGCATCCATACCTTGTTGTTATAGATCAGTTGTACTCGAGTGCAAAGCAGCGCTTGTTTCAACCCCGCAAAGCGAGCTTCCCCCCGCAATTGCCCGTGACGTGGTGGGGCTTGGAAAAATTGCAGATCTCTAAGGCGGACCGGATAAGCCACACGTTCTTTGCTGTGGTCGCCGCACCAAAGAAAGATGCGGTCATTTGGTATAAAATGCAGTGCGGTATCCAAGAGTCCTTGATTTAAACTGCCGAAGGATACATTGCCGGCGTCAATATCAATGAGGGCGCTGCTGCCCTCGGAGTTAATATACAAAGCGGTGAGGTAGTGAAACGCCGGGCCGTGGAACAAGTGTCCCTCAGCATAGGGATTGTTCCTTGGTATGGTTTCACACAGGGGCGGCAAGGCCGCCGGGGCCTGAGGCCACTGGGGCGCCAACCTTAATCGGGCCTGGGCGATGAGTTCGGTGCCCTGGTCGTCGTTGTCCAGTGTGAAAAGCTTTGCAGCCACGAAGGAGCTATCTTGTTGTTGTAAATTGGGTTGCATTGATTCGGACGATAGGGGTTGCGAATGCTGCAATCGAATGCTTAGGTGCCGCTCTCGATCACACAACAACCAGCGAAAAACCTGTAGTTCCTCCACACCCACAAGCGGCCGTTGTTTCCACTGCGCTGCGGCTGAACCAATGAGATCCAATATGCTCATTAAGGGCATGGTGGAAGCACAGTAGGTGGGTTTGTGGTCCTTCAGCCACGTTTCCTGATGCGGGTTAACTACCGTGTGCACCGTTGTGATGCTGCTGCTGTCAGTTACTTTTGCTGCAGTTGTTTGGGCTTTTTCTTTCTTGGGTAAGTCTGTATGGTGACTGTTCGCAGTGGTGGTTTCGACTATGCTCATGCCCAGGTTAGTGGCGTGATAGATACGCAGTCCGTCTACCCAAAGAGAAGCATCCGCGTTGACAGTGACTCCTTGTTCTATGGTATTTTTTGCAGTGATTTCCATTGTAATATGGATTCGTTGATTCTCCGGTATTACTTGACCGCGATACTTCCAGGACATGGTTTGGTTCAAGGTAATGGCTTGAAAACGCGGAGCTTTGAATCCTTGATGCATTTTAGTGTGTAACATGTAAAACTGTAACAACTGCAACATGGCTTCCAGTCCCAGTGAGCCGGGTTGAACCGGGTCTTGAAAGAAATGGGCTTTAAAAAACCACTCGCTGCTGTTTACCTGTTTTTCGCTGCGTAGTGCGCCCAAACCATGGCGACCACCTTGGTCCCAAAATCCGGTGATACGGTCCAGCATCAACAGGGGTTTGCGCGGTAGCGCGCATGGGCCGTCAAAATAGCGTAATGGTTCACATTGCAGGTCCACAGGATCCCAGTTGCTTTGCTTGGCCTGTAGCAGTTGTTTAAGCTCGGGGTCTTCTCCCACGCCTTGTTGTTTTAACAGGGTATGGGGCGGGAAAAAACCGAAAACGGTTTGCAGTTCATAAATGGGCTGATTTTGTTGATGACATTTTACGTCAAAAGCGACAATAATCATGCCGGACGATTCTGAGTATTGTGTTTGTTTCACGCGGGTTGTGAGTGTGCCTTTATCTTGGTGCACCTCTCCCAACACGGTACCGCTACCATCAAGATTGCGAAAACACAGAGCGGTTTCTCGAGTGCCGGCGATGCAATAAGAGGCCAACCAGCCACAGGGCTGCAAGGCCGCTTCCAATAGTATGCAGTACGGCATAACGGCGGCTGGATTGGCCTGAAAATACCAGGCGTGCGGGTCAATGTGGAATTGCGCTTCAACGACACCACCGGCTGCCAATGAACCGGGCGAGGGTGGAATTTGGGTTAACTCGGTAATACATAAATACGGGGGAGCGGGTAGTCGGGGTACGGGTATACCCGTTGCATCGAAATAGTCATAAGCGGACCCGAAGGCAGCGGAAGGTTTGCCTAAAGCGCAATTGAGAATGGCGGCTGCGTCAGCCCTTACATCACCGCTCCGGGCAGCGGTGAGGCGGGGTGTGCTTGAATCGGATTCGAGTTTGGTTTCCATGTTCAGGTCTAAGGTGGACTCAATGGGCCAGCCGGGACTTAGACCCAGGGCCATGCCTTGCCCATGGAAGGCTTTTTTGCCATCAACACTGCAAAGTACATCGGCGATGAGATAAGGCTTGCCCTGACGGTCAGCGCGTGTGACAAATATTTCATAACTTAGCAGTCGACTGCTCGGTGTTGCCTGGCCTCTGCAGCTCAGTTTAAAAGGTCTTTCCGGCAGTGGTTCAAACCGCCAGCCATCCTTGTCCAGTGTGTAACCCAGACTGCTGAGGTATATCGCCATAGCTTGTAAACAACCTTCAGCCATCAATGTGCCGGGCATGCAAGGATCGTTTTTAAAGTGTCCTTGATAAAACCAGTGGTCCGGTTTTAAGTCCAATTCTGCTCGTAAATAGCCGCGGCCACAGGGGCCTCCTTCGTGGTCGATATGGGTGACACGGTCCAGTAGACGCATTTTGCCCGACGGGATTGCAGGGCTGCGAGTGTGTGTGTTGGCGCGCGCGTAGGCTGGACCAAAACATTCCGCCACTTTGCCTTGGGCAAAGTGTTGTAGTTCTTCTGTGCTTAAACAGTGTTTGTAGTCTGATATCAAGGCTTCATCGTGGTTTGAGTTTTTATCCCAGAGTATATCTTTTGGAGACCACAACACACCTTCGGATTCTTGCAATTCCCGGTCGGTAAAAAAACCGGCCTGACCATGGCGTACGCTCATGTGCAGGCTTTGGTTAATGTGACAATCATAGTGGAAAAAAAACAAGCGCACGCCGGCGTGAACCGCATGGCCGTTGATGTGAATGTCAAACTGTAAGGTTTCACCGGCTTGGCCCAAGCGGTCGTGAAATGTAAGTTCGCAGCCCAATAGACGGTATACCCGTTGGTCCTGGTTAATGAAATCCACACCAAGGTAGGAGATCAGTAACAGGTCAGCCTGTCCCGACTCCACCATAATACCGGCGGGGATGCGCCCGTGGTGTAGATACCAGGAGTCCTCGTGAATGTCAGTCTCCGTCCAGATGGTGCCGGTTTTCATGCTTCCGGCTTCGGCGTCTATGCCGGTTACACGATCTGCCAGTAATAAAGGTGGCATGGGCATGCGCACCTGGCGCATGTAGGAGTCCTGTTGTTGGAATATTTCGCCGAAAACGGATGAAATTTCCCCCGCGGCCAGTATTTCCAATTGTTCGCGATTGAACTTGGGCCCGGGTAGCGCCGCTATGGGCCGCGACCCGGTTGCGGATTCTCCGGGTTTTGTGGCGTCCAGTGTTGGTGTTGGTGTTGGTGTTGGTGTTGGTGTTGGTGTTGGTTCGGTAATAGTCTTTGCTGCGCCTGGAGACTTCACCTGTTGCCCAGACCGGGGCTGGGTTTGCAGCAGATTAAGATAGGAGCGCGTGGACTGGGTTAAGTCAGTTGCCGCTGCTTGCATCCCACGTAAGTATTGAGTATGCATGTGATTGATTTGTTGTAGCAGCGTTTTTCTTATGTCGACTGTTTGTGTTTGTGTTTGTGTTTGTGTTTGTGTTTGTGTTTGTGCGGATGTGGGTGCACTGGCGGCAGCGATTGCCGAATCCGGGTATGTGCTCGTGGGTGGTAATATGGGAGCAGGTTGCATGAATAGGGCGCTGACCGATTCAGGAATGGCAGTTGGTTTTGTTGCGGTTGTGGGCGACAGAGGCATGGGTGGAAGTATCACGGCAGGGGGGTGTGCCGCAACACTAATGCGGGTACGCAGGTCCTCGCTGCTGTCATCCTGTTGTTTGAGAGGGGTGGGTAACGCATTACACACCGCTTCTATATCCAGCGGTACGCCGATGCTCCATAACTGCCCAATGGCACTTAGGGCTTGATACAGGGAGTTGGTGCCGGGCACGTCCAGTGGAACGCAAACATGCGGTTTGTCTACCAGGATAGTGTCCAGCCATTGGCTGCACAAATTACGCGGACCGTGTTCAATGAAAATTCGGCATCCGTCTTTGTAGGCTTGATGCACGGTCGCTGGAAAGTCTACCGGGTTCACCCCTTGTTGGGCAATGGCTGCGGCCGCGCTTTTTCTGGTTGGTTTATAGGCGCGATTGCCTGCATGGGTATAAAAGCGCACCCCGGGTACGGGTGTTGTTTTGAGATTATGCAGTTCATACCAGCCCTGGTAATAGGATTGAGTGTCCGGTGTGTGTACTGACAGGGTAAATACCAAAGGTGCCGCATTGAGCTTATGGTGGCGAATCAGTGTCAGGCAGCTTTGTTTGTCACCGGAAATAATGCAATCGTTTGCGGTATGAATAATGGTGATGCGTATTAAGGGAATTTTATCGGCAATCCACTTTTCCAACTCAACGACCGAATGCAATACGCGCCAAGAGCCGAAGCTCACCGATTCTGCGGCCTGACTCAACCCGGCCCGGCGCCATGCGTCACTCACTATTTGATACGGTGCACCCAGTGCCGAGCCGTAAAAATCGCTGTCATGAATGCGTTGAAATATCACATCAAGATCGTCCCATGCGCCCAAGGCAAACAAGGCGTTGGATTCGCCGGCGCTAATACCAATAGCTGCCTGTGGTTGGATTTGAGCGATTCCCATGGTCCAGTGGGAATGGAGTAGACTGAACAGCGTGCTGGAGAAAATAAGATCCATGGAGGACAACTGCGACATTGGCGTGCGCGGGTCCAGACAATGTGGGTAGGCATTTAAGGACTGTGTGCGTTGCGCCATCATGCTTGCCAGCTGAGGTACAGCCAAAAACAATTCCCGGCCCATCCCTGCATAGGCAGCGGCAGTGCCATTATAAACCATGGCAATTTCGCCATGGATGGTTTTGGTGGAAAAATGACAGTGGGGCAGCTGCTCGATGCCACCGTGGATTAAGGCTTGGGTTAGCTGTTGGTGTTGTCGTTCGGCTGTCAATTCGGGATTGCCGGCATCACTGCAAAAGGCCAGCTTCACCGGCCCCTGGCCTCCGTGGATTCGATGCTTCAGTCGCTGCAGGAGCTCCGCTTGGTTTTGTGCAGCATAGTAATGTAGTTGAAGTTGGCTGGGGTCGTAGCCTTGTGTTTGTGTGGATGTACCGGTGATGGTATGTCCTTGCCATTCACGCAACACCACTTGACGGGTTTCGCCTCCCAGGTCGGTGACTCGAACCAAGGCGCTGCGGGGTTTGGGGCCGGGCAACCAGGGGATGGCAGCGGCATCGACATTGGGAATGGCACCATGTTTTAGAGCCATGGCTGCGGCCGCTACATGTAACAATCCCGAAGCGGCGTGGGCATGGCCAAAGCGGGCACTCAAACCGGGATGGGTGGGGCCCAATTCCAATTTCAATTGCGTTGTGTCTGCATCTACGGAAGTACTGAGTACGGCAATGCCGGATTTACTGTCTTCACTGCGTTGCAACACCAACACCACTGCAGCATCCGCCGGGGTTTGTCGGTTGGACGGCAGCAGTTTTGCTGCTGTTTCCTGGTGCAAGGGTTCGCAACTCAAATCCACTGCGGCCACAATCGCTACATCCACTTCGTGATTGAGTAAAGCATTTTGGGCCAGCTGCAGAGCGGCAGGCCCTGAGTTTTCCTCGGCGCCTATCGTGATAGCGCCAGCCTGTAGGTCGAGCAATTGGCTGATTCGGTTGGCGCTGATGTTGGGCATGGCTCCCACCACGCGTGATGCATCACAGGGTCGCATAAAGGCGTCACATGCCTGCTGCAGCCAGTGCTCATCCACTGCGGTGTCCAGATGTTTTTCCAAATACGATTGCAGTCGCCAGCGGCCGTTATGCCGGCTGACTTCGGTATCGCAGCCCATGCCCACATAGATGGCGCTACGTTCGGGAATTAAGTTCAGGCCATCTACCGCCTCCAGCGTGGCGAGCAATACCATTAATTGTTGACCCAGGGCCTGTTGCAAATCTTTGGGTGGGGTGCCCAGGCGAGTCAAGTCCAGCTGAAACTGTTCCACTTTTTGATTGAGTGTTACTGGTTCTGCGGCGTTGAATAGATGTTTGACGAAGTCCGATGTGCCGGCGGTGCCGTTACGAACAACGACTTGGGTAATGGCTACGGTTTTTTCCCTTTGAAGTGCCGGTGGTTTCGCGGATGCAAAGCCGGAATCACTGCCTGGGTTCCGGGGCCATTGTTGCAACAGCAAGTGCGCATTGTTTCCGCCGAACCCGAAGGCATTGATAGCGGCAGTGAATGGTGTTTCGCTTTCCCATGGCTCACTGGTTTGATTCAGCAATAAGTGACCTGAGTGCAGCTCATCCAACAGTGTGCCGCTAACGGGTGTGGGGGGGATAGTACGTTGTTCCATGGCAAAGAGCAGTTTCAGTAGCCCCGCGCCGCCTGCAGCTGTGACTAAGTGTCCCATATTGGCTTTCAAGGCGCCTATATGTATGGGTTTTTTAGGTTTAAAGAATTGTCTGATACTTTGCAACTCTACTGTGTCACCGACGGGTGTACCGGTGGCGTGGCATTCGAGCAGGGAGACAATACCCGGATCTACTCCCGACATACGATACGCGTTTTTCATGGCGGCCAGTTGGCCTTGTCGGGATGGGTTCAAAAAACCACCGCGATTTCCGTCGTTAGACAACCCCACGCCGCGGATAAGTCCGTGTATGTGCAGACCACGGCGTAACGCTTCCTCCACCCGGCAAAGGGCAAACACCACACAGCCTTCGGCAGGGATGAGTCCATCCGCTTCGGTTTGAAAAGGGCGGCTGTGGCCGCTTTTACTCAAAGCACCCAGAGCGGCAAAACCGATATGCAGAAACAAATTGTCCGCGTGATTCACCGCCCCGGCCAACATAAAATCCCTTCTACCCGACTGCAATTCATCGCAGGCGTATTTGATGGCATACAGGCTGGAGGCGCAGGCCGCATCCAAGGCCATGCTGCCGCCGGTACAGCCAAGGGCTTTAGCCATGGTGGCGATCGGTAGGCCGGTGGAAAAACGGTCCCGGTGCTGCATGGGTTGTTGCAGCAGCGGGGCAAGTGCTTCTTGTAAAAAGGGGTCTTGTTGTTTAAGCCAGTATTGCATGGACAAAAAATTATGTCCCTGCGTTGGGTAAGACAGGTTTCCCATCACCACGCCGGTTGCGGGTAGGGTGGAGAAGTCGTTGAAGCCGCAATCGGTTAAGGCCTGGCGACCGGCATCAATAAGCCAGTGGTTTATCGGGTCGGCGCTGAGGCACTGCTGTAACTGCTGTTGTGACAGGAGTAAACCCTGATCGCTAAAGTCGAAGCCCTGTACTCGGGAGCCGATGCCGGAATAGGTGACATCGGTTCTATAGTCCGATAGTGGCAGTAGCACTCTATGCAACAGGGCGTCCCATTGTTGAGCACTGGCCGGACTCAGCGAAGATTCTCCTGCGAATACAAACTGCCTGAATTGTTCCACATTCAGGGCTTGCGGTAGTACACAACCGCGGCCGACGATGGCAACAGCATTGATCATGCGGGTTGGTTCTTGCGGGTGTTGACAGGAAAGGGAATAAAATGACAGCGCGTCCCTTCCAATGACAATACCAGCCGCTGTTGAGTGTCGTAGGCGGCAATGTCTGCAATTATTTGCGTTTTGCTTCTGCGGATTGCCGTTTGGCAGAGAAATGTTTCGCCTGGGGCCGGGTGTCGGTGCCAACGGATTCGACCTATACTGGTGGGTAAGGCGCGGTCATGGCTATTGCACTGGCCCCATAAGACGGTCAACTGCAAACAACCTTCCAGTAAGCTGGACAAATTGCGATGGCTGTTGCCGGCCCAATGGCGTTCCAGTTCAGTGTTAACGGTTACGCTACCGCCATTGTCACCATATTGCTCCAAGGTTTCAATGATTTGAAAGTCTTTACCATGGAATAGCGCTCGGTCGTGATAGATCTTATCTATACTCACAGGCCACTTTGTTTGCGTGACGTCGAACCGGCCGAAACCTGACTTCAGCTTCAAGGCGCTGTCTGCGAATGCGTGGGCGCGATAGCGTTCCCGGTGTTGCTCGTCAAGCAGACGTAAATCGCAGTGCTTGCCTTGGGTACCGGCTTGGATGTGGAAAAAACGCTCTTGTTTGAAATCTCGCAGATCTATACCTGCCAATACTTCAACATCCTCCAGCATAATAGGGCAGCGTAGTTCTTCTCTGGCGATCTGACAAAACCATTCCACCACTTGGGCGACTGGAATTACGACATTGTGATTAATCGCATGATGGCGTAACTGAGGGAAATTGCGTCTGTTTAGCGCGATCCGATAGAGTCGCTTACTTTCGCTTTGCCGCTGTGGGGCATCCTGGTTTTGGTTCGCTTGGGTTGGTGGTAAGGAAACCGCGGGTGCCAGTATGACATTATTTTGCCGGTCAGCACAGTGCAGTTCTTGCACAAAGGCTCGGGCGCCTTTGTGCAAGGGTATGAGTTCCACTCCGGCTTTGTGGAAATGTTGCTTCAGTGCCGCGTTGACCATGCCGCCATCCCAGGCGCCCCACATCAAGGATTTGACTTGGCACCCGGGGTGTTGTTGCGATAGGTGTTGCGCCACACGGTTGAGTACTTCATTAGCTGCTGCGTAGTCGCACTGTCCACGATTGCCGTAGCGGGATGCCACAGAGGAGAATAAGTACAGCATTCGCAAGGCTTTCATGTCACAGCTGTGTATCAGGTTTTGCAATCCCAACAACTTGGTATTTAAAACATGGGTGAACTGCTGCGCTGTTTTGGATTCAATGGCCTTGTCCGCAATCACACCCGCGGCGTGTATTACACCCTGAATCGATCCCCATTGATTTTGGATCTTTGTAAGCACGTCTCGGGTGGCGTTGGTATCGGTAATATCCACGCTGAAGTAGGTTGCCTCGGAACCGTGATGCTGCAGAGTTCTCAGTGTGTGCCGGATTTCGCGTGTGGCCAGAATATGTTTGGCGTGTTGTCTTGCCTGTGTCAGGTTTTCCGGGGCAGTCCGGTCGCAGTGTTGTAGCAGGGCTTGAATTAAATCGGGTTCAGAATCCAACGGGTGACAGTAAACGGGCTCTTCCGCCAATGGGGTTCGTCCCAGTATGGCAATGCGCAATTTGTGTGATTGAGTTAAGGCTTGCAGGCAGGCGGCGGTAACACCACGGGCGCCGCCACTGACAACGATGACATCGCCGTCTTTGACAGATTGGGTGGGTGGTTTGTTGTTCGGTTGTGTGGTGTGGGTCTGCGTGACCGGCGTGGCAACATCTATTAGCGTGTAGCGGCCACCACTGCTGTCTCGCATGACATGGGACTCCGGGCCGCCGGATAGCAATTCTTCGGTAATGAGTTCAGCAAGGTGCTGTGCGGTCATTCCCTGGCAGGCGATATCAAGGCTGCGTACATAAACCTCCGGCCACTCTATGGCCACGGTGCGGTTCAATGCCGTCATTCCGCAAGACCAGGGTATGCTGTTGTTGTTGTTGTTGTTGTTGTTGCTGTTGTTGTTGTTGTTGCTGTTGCTGTTGTGCCACGCTTGCGCAAGCACGACAAAGCCCTGGTTTTGTCGTAACGGCTCGGCCAAGGTTTGCAGCCACATAAATGCGTCTTGAATCTGTTCGATTCCGTGTTGAGCATCGTTGCTGGGTAGTAAAGCGCCCAAGTGTATCAAACCGATAACGTCTTCGGGAATGTCATGCTTTTTCTGCGCTAACTGTGTGCGTAAACCCCGGTTCTGCAATAGGTGGTTGAGAGTTTCCCCTAGACGTGTCTCCTGGTCCCCCAGCCCGGGGCGAATCAGAATGGTGCCTTCTGCAAACAAACCCGGTACAGCAATATGGCAGGGGTCTGTAGGTATGGGGGTGGGTATGTTGCGTGGTAACTCAGGTTCCGGTTCTGTTAAGTCAATAGTTGACTCGGTTGTTGCTTCAATTGGGTTTGTATGTTCCGGTTTTTGTTTGAATCCATTTTCTGTGGACTTCATTACGTCAATGAGTTGTTGTAAGGAGGTTGCGTTACTGAGTTTGTCAGCATCCAGGTGTTCCAGTTCCGGCCGTTGTAGTTGCATGTGCGCCAGAATCTCCACTCGTTTGATGGAATCAATGCCCAAGCCGCTCTCCATGTCCATATCAGGGCGTAACACTTCTCTGGGATATCCGGTTTTTTCCGCTACGGACATTAAAAACAGTTCTTCAAGATCAATCTCAGGATGCCGGATGGATGCTGGTTCAGGATCAAGATCAAGATCAGGAAGTGGAGTAAGTCCCGGAGTTTTAGCGGGTTCAGCCGAAATGGAGGAGGCTGTCGGCATGGATGGCGTAGCTTCGGAACTATTGTCTGACTCCAAAACCCGTTGTAACACCTGCCCTAAAGTACGGGCTTCACTCAGCGCATGGCTCTCCAGTCGGCCCAGCTGCGGCGCCAACGTTTGTAACTCAGATAGAATTTCCACTCGCTTTATAGAATCTATGCCCAAACCGCTTTCCATGTCCATATCCAGGTTTAAGACGTCCAGAGGGTAGCCGGTTTTCTCTGCCACAACTTGCAGGAATACAGTTTCACTGATGCCTTGTTCGGATTTCTGGTCTGTGTCCATGTTGTGTACTGGTGGCGTCTGTGTCGTTTCCAGCAAAGCCTCAATGCTGCTCAATACCTGTTCCAGGGTGGGTGACTCAGCCAGCTGGGAGGCGTCCAGTTCTTCCAGGCCGGGTAATCGGCTTTGCATCTCAGACAGAATCTCCACCCGCTTGATAGAGTCAATGCCCAGCCCCCCTTCCAATTCCATGTCGCCCTGTAGTACTTCGCGGGGATATCCGGTTTTGTCCGCGACAACATCATAAAACAAATCTTTAATGCTAAAATCCGGTCTTGGTTGAGTGGTGGAATTGGGAATCAGGTCAGGGTTAAGGTCGGCTCCAGAGGTCCCCTGCATTGCGGATAGTGTTGGTTCGGGTGCGGTTGGTGCGAGTGCGGGAACCGATTCCAGGGCTTGCGTAAACGTGGGCGTTGCTCCGTGAGCCCTAGCGCCGTCCGTTTGGAATTCTTGTGTAGTTTGGCCATACGTATTGCTTACCTGTGATAGGGTCGAAGAATACAAGGTTTCACTTTGTGGTGGAGCGGTGCCATGATGCGACTCGCTTAAGAAAGTTGGCGCCGGTGTTTGTCCCAATAATTGTGACACGGTATGTAGGTAGTTGTTGTGAGCCTGGCTCATGGATTGTTGCAATGCGGTGATGGACTCGTGGTAGCTTTGCTGTGCCTGGGTGGCCAGTTGCAGCATTTCTTGAAGCGTGTTTGCCGCTGTCGTGTCGTTAGGGGTTGACTTCTTCGAGTCTAAGTTTCGGGTCGGCACGGGGCCATTGCTCGGGATCTCATTGGCGTGTGTCCATGGCGTTTCCTTGGATTGGCTCGGGCATTGCGTCGCTCTTTCGTTAAGTACAGTTTCAGATACAGTTTTCGTTGCAGCCTCAGTCACAATTTTCTCTATCAGTGGTTCGTGCATGGGTGCGGTTTTGGACGATGGGTAAGGGCGGCCAATATTGGTGCCATTGACTTTTTGTGTCAGTTTTGGGGTGCCGGATTTGGCGGTATGGGTCTGCATAGCTTCGGGCGGTTGATAACCTTGCCACAGATGGCGCCAATGGATAAATAAGCCTGCCGCATGGCATCGGGCCAAAGCCTGGAAGAACGCAGTGACACCGTGTTCCTTTTTCTGATCCAAAGGTATACAGCGATGGGGTTTTCCTTGCAGGCAGGCGTGGGTCAATTTGCTCAATACATTCCCGGGGCCTACTTCTATAAAGTTGCGCACACCTTCTTTATATAAGTGCTGTATTTGTTGTTCGAAATAAACGGCTTTGCCCAGTTGCTGGGCTAATTTTTTTCGCATGGCGTTGGCGCCGACGGGATAGGTTTTCGCATCGCTGCAGCTCACCACGGGAATTTTGGCTTTGCATATGCGCATGCCTTGCAGGTATTCGCTGAACGGTTCCACCATCCCGGCAACAATGGGTGAGTGGAATGCGCTGCTGACAGGTAAGCGTATGTAGTGAGCTCCATTTTGTTCCAAGTATTTTTCCGCTTGCTCTATTGCCGCCACGGTACCGCTGATAACGGTCTGTTGTGGACTGTTATAGTTGGCGATACTGCAGTCTGGAACGTCTGAGAGGATGGTTTCGGTCTGTTTTGCATCCAACATGACTGCCGTCATGGCACCGGGGGTGTTTTCGGCACACTGTTGCATTAAGCTGCCCCGATGCCAGGCAATACGAATCGCCGTTGCGGGTTCCATCACTCCTGCGGCACACAAGGCCGGTATTTCTCCAAAGCTGTGTCCTGCTACAGCGTCTGCTTTTAAACCCGCCAGATTTAGCAATTCCAGAAGTGCCAGCGAATGGGCCGCTAATGCCGGTTGCGCTTGCTGGGTTTGTTGTAAATAGGATTCTTGTCGGCGCTGAATTTGGGGGTCGAATGCCGGCGGGGGAAATGTGCTGATGTGGGGACCCTGTCCATTGGGGCCGCTGTCCGCTGCATTATCCCAGATCTGCCGTGCAGCATAATGAAACATGGCCAGATCCGCTCCCATATTCACATACTGACTGCCTTGGCCGGGGAATAGAAAAGCTGTTTTTTGGGGGGCGATTCCTGCGCCGATATAAATACCATCAACTTCGATTTCAAACTCCGACTCGGTTTTGTCTTGCAATAAGGCAGCGGCTCGTGCCAGCTTGTGCTGCAAAGACTCCAGATCGGCGGCAACAATGGCGGTACGCAGCTTGGGCGCATCTGCTCCGGTCTTAATAGCGAACTGGGTATCAAAGGCTATGCTGCTTAACGAAGTGGCCGCCGGACATCGTTTTGCCAGAGTATGGCATTCGTTGATTAAATCGGTGGTAGTGTTTGCCTCCAACAGAACCACTTCAACCGGGCTTTGCCGTGTTAATGGGGGGCGCAGCCTGGGATCGGTATACTCTTCCAAAGTGACGTGAAAATTGCTGCCGCCAAAACCCAAGGCGCTCACGGAGGCGCGGCGTGGGTGTTGTTTGGATCGGATCCACGGACGTGTGCGAGTGTTAAGGTAAAAGGGACTGTTTGCCAATCCGAGTTTCGGATTTTCCTGCTGCGCTTTTATAGTAAGGGGCAAGGTTTTGTGGTGTAAAGCCATGATGACTTTGATCAAGCCGGCAGCACCTGCCGCACCTTTGGTGTGCCCGATTTGCGATTTGACGCTGCCTAGCGCACACCACTGTCGTTTCTCTTTTTGGTCATGGTTATTGGGTTGGGTAAATACGGTTTTTAAAGCGGTAAACTCGGCAGCGTCCCCGGCTTTTGTGGCAGTGCCGTGAGCTTCCAGCAGCTCCACTGTTCGGGGTGCATAAGCGGCCGAATCATAGGCGCGCTGCAGAGCCAGACTCTGGCCTTCGGCTCTGGGTGCATAAACACTTTTCGATAAACCATCAGATGATGAGCCGCAGCCTTTAATTAACGCGTAGATGGCATTATTGTCACGCCGTGCATCACTGAGGCGTCGCAGAGCCAGCAAGCCTACACCTTCGCCCATCATGGTTCCATCGGCTTGGTTGGAAAAAGGCCGGCAATCGCCACTGTGGGATAAGGCACCGGTTTGAGAGAAGCACATGTACATAAGAGGGTGATTCAACGCATCTACCCCCCCGGTCAGGACCAAGTCGGAATGGCCCAAGTGCAACTCGCTTAGGGCCATGGAAAGTGCGGACAATGAGGAAGCACATGCGGCGTCCACCACGCAATTGGTGCCATGCAAATCCAGTCGATTGGCTATGCGCCCGGCAACCACATTACCCAGCAGGCCGGGAAAAGTGGTTTCCTGCCACGGTACATAGTGCTCTAACATGCGTTGTACTAATTCTTCTGCATGTTCTGTTTGCAGCCCGGCTTCCAGCAATACTTTACGCCAGATAGGTTCGCCTAACCGACCGGACATTTCGCTCATTAACTGTGTCGCACCGGATATGCCCAGGATAACGCTGGTGCGTTGCCGCAGTTCTTGTTGTTTGTCAAACAGCCGGGCGCTTTTAATTAACTGCTGCGCCACATGTAAGGCTAACAGCTGGCTGGCATCGGTACTGTTTAGATTGGCGGGGGGGACGCCACCGGCCAAGACGTCCAGGTCAATCGGGTCTATAAAAGCGCCACGATCGGTGTAAACCCGGTCATCACGCCTGTCTTTGGAGTAAAAGTCACTGGGTCGCCAATATTCTTCGGGGACACGCTTTATGTGGTCTTCACCATAAAAAATGGTTTGCCAATATTGCTCCAGGTTTTGCGCTCCGGGAAATAGGGCTCCCATCCCTACAACCGCTATGGGCTCCTGCGCGGGTGATGTTTTGTGGGTTGCATTTGTTCGAGTACGGTCACGTCCTGACATGTTTGTGCCTGCGGTTCTCTACATTTATTGGATTATACAGATGTGCTAATGCGTAAGCTCTACTGTTACATTTTCTCGATACTACTTTAATTCTACGGGATCGGATTGGTAGGATTGTGCCGGCATGGGGACCCCATAGCAGCGCAGTTGGTGGGCTCGGGTAATTGCCGCCGCTCCTTCCATCAGGTTGTAGGCGACTTGTGTAACGGTGCGGTTCTCCGGGTGTTCCAGAAAAGAGTGCTTACACCATTGATTGAAAGCGCCCATGGCAGGACCGCTCCATATTTGGAAGTCTGTTTGCCGGTTGATATCCCCACGTCTGGCCCAGTGGGAGCTTTTACCGAGGTACCAACGAAACACCAATGCCATTTTAAATTTTGGATCTTGTAACGCTTTGCTTAATGTATCGGGATGGCGCTGTTGCCAAAATGCTTGTGTGTGTTGCCAAACGTCTTGTAACGTGCAACGAAAGATATTTTGCTCTAAGTCGACCACAGCTTTTTCAGGAAGTTCTTCCAGGCTGTTGTATCTGCGATATAAGTCATACAGCTTTAGGGCCCGTGGTGCAAATAAAGAGCCGCACTTCGCCACCTGTAGTTTTACACCCATTTCAAACATATCTGCTGCCGGTGCCATGGCGACATCCGCTATGCCTTGCCGGGCCAATATTTGTTTAACCAAATCGGATTGAGCTGCTTCACGGCAAGATTGATTGATGGAGCCGGTTACAATGTAAGCGGCTCCCAGGCTGAATGCAGCGGCAGCTGCGGTCGGGGTACCGATACCGCCGGCTGCACCGATGCGAATGTTTGTACTGTAGCCGTAACGTTGTGTCAGTTCATCGCGCAGTAGGGCTACTGTGGGCAGTAGGCTGGTCAAGGGCCGATTATCTGTGTGTCCGCCGGAGTCGGCTTCCACCGTAATGTCTTCGGCGATAGGAATGGTTCGAGCTAAGGTGGCTTCCGCGTGAGTGATCAAGCCTTTTTTCAGTAATTTACTAAGCAGTACATCCGGTGCGGGAGACATGAATTGCGATGCGACTTCCGGTCTGGATATTTTGGCGATCACTTTGTTGGGTTTTACCAGTTTGCCGGATGGATCGCGGTGCAGCCCGCTGCAAGCATAGCGTACAATGTGCTCATTCAAACGCATGAAGGCTGAAGCAGAAACGGTATGGACCCGATGCGTCAGAAAACAGTCAACCGCTTGTTGTTCCATGTAAGATTCTTGCGGCGAATGAATAAGGTTCACTCCCCAGGGTTTTTTCGGGCCCAATGCGGTTGTTAAAGTTTTAATGCTGTGTTCCATTTTGTGTAGCTCCATTCCTCCTGACCCCAGTATTGCCAGCATATTGGCCTGCGCCATAGCTATCACCATATCGGTGGAGGCAATACCTTGGGCCATTTCCCCGGCGATATAGGGGAAACGTACGTTGTGAAACTCGTTAAAGGAACGATCTCCCAGCCATTCCGGATACAACGGTGGTAAAAGCCCCAAGGTTTGAAAGCGATCTTGCGCACCTGTCTGCACGTTAGAAAAACCTGTTTCACTGGATTGGCGCAATAAGGCGGCCCCCATGTGTCCACTGTGTACGTCCTGTAACACGCAACAGCTTTGTCGAAAACGCCTGGCACACTGAATCAAAGCCGAAGGAGTAAACGCGGGTTCCTCTAAAGTCGCAACGCCGGAGGGCAGGGCTTGGGGATGATCTAACTGCTTATGCATATCAAACAAATGCTCACTAATGTAGCGCAACAATAACTCAACAACGGTATCATTGGGAAGAGTAAGAGCGGTAACAATACTGTAAATACCTTAATCGCTTGGAAGCGGTGGTCACACTAATGCGTTTCATCCTTACGGTACTTTGCATAAGACGTTTTGGTGCTGTGTGTTTACATTTTGCATACGGTGAAGCTGTCAGTATCCGTAGTGTGGGTGGAAAGTGATCAGATGTTGTGTTCTATGGCTACAGCCAGTTGGTAGGGTAAACCGTTTGTGCTGGGAATTGCCAAATCTTTTATAAGCCAATTGGATTGGATGCGGTCCTTGTATTCAACCCGGCTTTCCGGCTCGCGCTGTGTGCCAATATATATGGAACGTAAACCCATACTGAGGCCTTGTCCGTTGGCTTTTATGTAAGCCTCCTTGCGGGTCCAGAGACGAAAAAACGCAGTGTACGCGGCTTCCTCATCCAATTGTTCAAATTCAGCCAATTCTTTCGGGTGGGATATGTAACGGCTCATGCCGTTCAGGTTTTTCATGGGTTTGTGCTGTTCAACATCAATACCGACTCTTACAGTGCCAAATATAAACGCTGCCATATCACCGGAGTGGGAAATATTGAAATACAAGGGTGTTTGCCGGTCCTTGTCTGACACCGAAGGTTGGCCGTAGCGGTTGTAATTAAATTGAACGCTTTGCGGGCTTTGTTGCAAATAAGTGCCGAGCCACATTCGTAATAATCCTCGTACCTGCGAAAAACGTCGACCGTGTTCCGGATTTAAGAAGCGCGCGGCACGTTGTTGTTCTGTTTCATTGAGGTATTGACTTAACCGGGGTTCCTGCGCCAGATCGGTGATCTGGGTAGTGAACACATGGATAGCATTTTCCAATAGCGGGGGCGGAAAATGCTTTAGACGGAGTAGTTTGACCATAGGGTTGGTGTTGCATCGAAAACACCCAGTTTACCATTGCTGTTGTTGGAATGGGAGCCGCTCATGTGTGGTAGGGGTGGCCCGCGAATTGCAGCCCGACGTCTGTGCTGCGCTTAACTGGATAAATGGAGGACTCAATGGTGTCGGTTCGGGTGTTGTTCGTGATCTTTGGGATATGGTTTGCCATGGATGCCAATGCCGGGTGGCGCGATTTGGTTGATAGCGTAAAAAAGGAAGTTAAAGACGTTAAAGAAACCGTTCGTAATAAACCCGCTGCACTCAGTGAAAAAGAAGTGAGCCAGGCATTGAAACAAGCCTTACATATTGGCGCACGTAAATCCGTTGATGTTTTGGGCAAAAATAATGGTTTTTTTGCTGATGCCAGTGTGAAAATTTTAATGCCTGAAAAGCTGAAGAAAGCGGAAAAGCTGTTGCGCAAGCTGGGGCAGGAAAAACTGGCGGATGATTTTGTGAAAACCATGAACCGGGCGGCGGAGTCGGCGGTGACAACCACGTTTAAGGTTTTTGCGGATGCCATTCAGGCAATGACGGTGAGTGATGCTTTGCGTATTTTAAAAGGCAAAGATAATGAAGCCACAGAGTATTTTCGGGAAAAAAAGGGCGCTCGTTTACGCATACTGATTTCCCCTATCGTCCAAAATGCGACTAGGCAGACGGGTGTCACTGCCAAATACAAGAAATTGGTAAAACGTGCGAAAAAAATCAATCCTTTTCTATCCAAAGACTTGCCGGATATTGATGCGTATGTAACGGAGAAAACCCTGGACGGGTTGTTTACGAAAATTGCGGTTCAGGAGAAAAAAATTCGAACCGAGCCTTTGGCTCGGACGACGGATTTGCTAAAGAAAGTTTTCGGGCGCTAAATACGTATCAGAATTACAGACGGATACCCGGTAGCGGTTGAATTTTAGCCACTTTGTTGATGCTGCGGGGAGCGGTGGTCAATTTTGGCGACACTAATTTATTCAGTGGGTTGCTCAGCCAATTAATCAGTGGTTGAAATTCTTCCCGTTCTTTGCCCGTATCCCGGTCTAGCTCATGGATACCCAATCCTTGCGCGTACGCATGAATATAGTTGTCGGAATCGGATAAGCGCGTAACAAACGGCAGTTTCAACGAGGTTAAAAACCGTTCTAAAGGTTCATAAATGGGCATGGAAGCGCGAACCCGGTTCGCCAATACGGCCAGCTGGGTTTTGGTTTGTCTGACTTTGCCAATTAAGAGCAAATCACGGATAAAATCTGCGGTTGCGTGAACGTCAATGCTGGAAGGTCCCACAGGGATCACAATACAATCCGCTTTGCGAACCGTTTCCTGCAATAACAGACCTTCTACTCCTGCAGGGACATCAATGATCAGTTTTTCTGTGTCGGTCGGGACATTCATTTTCCAGCTACGGATTATGCCGGTTTTTTGTTTGGCGGCATTAGCGCCATGAATCGAGTTGGCGGAAACCGGTCTGAGTTTTAACCACTGCAAGCTGGAACCTTGAGGGTCATAATCCATTAGGGCAGTTTTAAATTCCTGGCCGGCATAATAGCTGGCAAGGTTGGTTGCTACGGTAGATTTACCGCTGCCACCTTTGGAGTTGAGTACTAGGATCGTTTGCATGGCGTTTCTCAATACAAATGGGTTTGGCCGTTAACGTCTATAACGGCGTTTCCAAAAGTCTACAAAAGGTTTTGCTTCAGATTTGTGAACAGATGCGCGTTTTGGACATTTCCCCAACTTGACGTCAGGTTTTTTTATGGATAGTATATTATCTATTAATAGAGTAAAAGGTATGTTATGGATAATATATTACCTGTAAGTATGATTTCGCATAAAGAACTGATGCAATTGTTGGCGCAACGTTTCCGACGTTTACGCTTGGATCACTTCAATTGGTCTCGTGCGTATTTGGCAGACCAATCCGGTGTTACTGAGGCAACCATCAAACGATTTGAGAACACGGGCCAAATAACCATTGAAAATATATTGTTACTGGCCATGGCCATGCAATGCCAGCAGGATTTTCTAAAACTATTTCCTTTACCTGAAACAGGCTCAATTGCCGAGTTGGAGCAGCGGGCGGTGCGACGGCAACGGGGGCGATCCAGGCCTGGCAATGACTGAGCTGGCAATTACCAAGGAAACCCGGCTAAAACATGCCTAAGAAAACCGAAATAAGTAAATTAAGTGTGGTATTGCGCCGGGGGGGTGAATCACTTCCGGTGGGAGAGCTTGCGGAAAGTCGGGGTCAAATTTACTTTGAATACGACGAGTCGTTTCGGCAAAGAAATTTGGAAATTTCCCCATTTAAATTACCTCTGCGACAAAAGTTTTTCCAGCAAATCAGCCGATCGGAATTATTTGGTTTGCCCGGGGTGTTTTACGATTCCTTGCCCGATGGGTGGGGTTTGTTGGTGATGGATCGGGTGTTTCGCAGTAAGGGCTTGGATCCCGATTCCATATCGCCTTTGTCCCGCTTGGCCTATGTGGGGGATCGCGCCATCGGCGCTTTGTCTTATAAGCCGCAAAGTGATCTGTTTGAACCCGGGCAGTCATTGGCTCTGGATCTGGCGGAATTGGCGCGGGAGTCGGAATTGATTTTGGAGGGGGAGACAGAACATGTTGTCAAAGAAGTGGTGGTTGCAGGCGGCTCCCCGGGTGGAGCCAGGCCTAAGGCGCTCATCGGTTTAAATGTCAGCACCGATGCAGCGGTGTATGGTGTTTATGATATCGGGCCTGGCTACGAACACTATGTGGTGAAGTTTAGAGGTTTTCGCGAACCGAAAAGCGTCGGAATTGTGGAATATATATATTCCATCATGGCAAGAAAGTCCGGGATCAATATGCCGGAAACCCGTCTGTTACGCTCCGGCCAGGATCAATTTTTTGCAATAAAGCGTTTTGACCGACAGGGTAACCTGCGGGTCCATACACATACCTTGGCGGGTTTGTTGCACTCCGATTTTCGCAAGCCGGAGATCAGTTATGGACATTTTCTGAAAGTGACCCAGCATTTGACTCATAATCACGAGGAGGTGTTAGAGGCATTTCGGCGTATGGTGTTCAATATTTTGGCCTACAATCGCGACGATCACGCCAAGAATTTTTCTTACATTATGGATGAAAACGGTAGCTGGTCTTTGTCGCCGGCGTACGATGTGGTGTATTCCGCCGGAGCTGCCGGATGGCATACGATGGACATTAGCGGTGAAAAACATCCGCAATTACAGGCAGTATTGGCCTTGGCCAAAGAGCATGGAATTAAAAAAGCCGCGGCAGTGGAGGTGGTGGACCAGGTTCGCATGGCGGTGTCCGCCTGGAACGAACTGGCGCAGGAACACGCGGTGGATTATGAAACGGTGCAAAAAGTACAAACCGCCCTCGATTCGATATCACCACACATGCTGTGATATTAGCGAACACGATTTGTCCTATTACACGACTGGCAATGTCGCCAAGCCCGCTTGTGGTATATACTTTTCCTTTCCATCTGTGGATAAGTGTGTACCGAAACAGTATTGAAGGATAGCTATGGTCCATAAACCCGAGGAATCCATTTTGGATTTTGTAGAGACCTTCTGGGATGCGTTCATTGTTCCCACTTTGGTGGATTACATTAAAATTCCCTGCTTATCCATAGACTTTGATCCTCAGTGGCGAAGCCATCCCTACATGGAAGATGTGCGGTCTTTGGCTCTGCAATGGTTAGAACATCAGGCTGAAGCCGATTGGACAGTGCATGCCGAGACACTTCCGAATAAAACACCTTTAATCCTGGTGGAAATTCCACCGGCCGGTGATCCTGCCAACACAGAGACTGTGCTCCTGTACGGCCATTTGGATAAGCAGCCGGAGATGGAAGGTTGGCGCGAGGGCTTCGGCCCCTGGATTCCTATTATCGAGCAAGGACGCTTATACGGCCGCGGTGGCGCCGATGATGGTTATGCCTTGTTTGCCGCCGTTGCGGTGGTTAAGGCCTTGCGGCGGTTAAAGCGGTCTCATGCGCGAATCGTGATTTTAATAGAGTTTTCCGAGGAAAGTGGCTCACCCCATTTGCCGGACTATTTGCACCACTATGAATCCGTCATCGGAGTGCCGGCTTTGGTGATTGCGCTGGACTCGGGGACGGGAGACTATGAGCGTTTATGGTCTACCACATCGTTACGCGGCATGTTGGCTTGTAATGTCACGGTGGAGGTGCTGAAGGAGGCTACCCATTCCGGCATAGCCAGTGGCATTGTGCCCTGTTCCATGCGCATCATGCGTGAATTATTGGAGCGATTGGAAGACACCCGCACAGGTGAAGTACTGCTCACCGAGTTGCATGGCCCGATACCTGAGGCGAGATTGCATCAGGCGCAACAAACAGCCGCTTTGATCGGCAATGATGCGCTGGGTGGGTTTAGTAGCATAGACGGTTTAGAGCCGGTCAGTGATGATCCTGTGCAAAGGTTGCTTAACAATACCTGGAAGCCCACCGTGTGTGTGGTGGGGCAGGATGGTATTCCTGCCGTAAAAGATGCAGGCAATGTGTTGCGGGCGTATACACGTTTTAAACTTTCCTTTCGATTACCTCCCAATGTTACTGTGGAAACGGCTAAAACGGCGATCGAGCAGCAATTGTCGCGAGACTCGCCTTATAGCGCTCGTGTCAGTGTGGAATTTGATCAAGGGGGTAAAGGCTGGGATGCTCCTGAATTGGCTCCCTGGTTGCAGCAGGCCAACTCTGAAGCGTCGACATTGTTTTATGGGCAAGATGCCGCGTATACCGGTTTAGGTGCCAGTATTCCTTTTATGTCAATGTTGGGGGAGAGTTACCCCGAAGCACAGTTCTTAATCACCGGGGTGCTGGGTCCTAAGAGCAACGCACACGGACCCAATGAGTTTTTACATATCCCTTATGCGAAGAAACTTACTGCCTGTGTGGTACACATTTTGGATCAACATAGCCGACAAACGTCGGGATAAGTCCTACTCTTTGCATTGTTGTTACAATCGGTCACGAATTAACAAACTGTTTTCAATAAAGTATAAAAGGGTTTGGTGGTTTACCGATAAGCGTTGAGAGGCAGCACAAACATATTGTGCAACCGACATCGTAATTCGTGGAAAGTGTGGGAGTGTTTTAGTGCGTCAATTGGTGGAATTTATGAGTGACGTAAAGAGCGATAAGGCATGCAAAGTCCTGGTTGCGGAAGACAATAGAATTAATCAAAAAGTCGTGCTGGGTATGCTGAAAAAGCTGGGTTATGAAGCTGATCTGGTGGAAAACGGCAAAGCCGCCGTCGTTGCAATACAAAACAACGATTATGCGATGGTTTTGATGGATTGCCAAATGCCGGAAATGGACGGCTATGAAGCGACCCGACAAATACGCAAATTAGGGGGTACAGCACAAAGTATTCCGGTGGTGGCTCTGACAGCTAACGCCATGATGGGGGACAGAGAAAAATGCCTGAATGCAGGCATGGATGACTATATGGCCAAGCCTGTACGGATGGATCTTCTGAAACAAACGTTAGGGGTTTGGACCTCGCGTCGTTCGGAACTCTAGTTTAGCGGAGGCTCGTATGCAATCGAGTGAAAACACATTACCTGTTTTGGATCCCAATACCATTGATGCGCTCGTGGCGGCATTGGAAAATGAAGTTTTTGAATTGTTCGATGAATTTGTAACTGATGTGCAATTGGAATTGGAAAGTCTGCATGAAATGGCCAAGAGTCAACGTTGGCAGGAAATGGCAATGGTGACCCACACAATCAAGGGTTGTGGTGGTAATTTGGGAGCCAGTTCTTTCGCAGCCGCCTGCCAGGTTCTGGAAGATACGGTCAAAGCGGAGCAGGGTCAGGACCTCGATGGCTTGATCCATAGTGTAGAAACAGAGTTTCAAAAAGCCAAAGAAGCGATGCAGAAAATCAGTTCCGGGCGATGAGTACCCCTTTAGACAAGTCTATCAGCGAGCCGACTGCGGTTACTTTGTTAATCGTTGACGATGACAATATTACCCGAAAAACGCTGGCTAAAACCCTGGGGAAGGTTGGTTACAACACCATAGAAGCCTCCACTGGAGTGGAAGCTTTGTCCCAGTTTGAACAGTTTAAACCGGACATGGTCTTGATGGATGTCATGATGCCCGAGATGGACGGTTATACGGCATGTCGAGAGCTTCGTGATACCCTGGGAGCGCAACATGTTCCCATTTTATTGTTGACCGGGTTGAATGATGTACAATCAGTGGAAAAGGCGTTTGAATGCGGCGCAACAGATTTTATCACCAAACCGGTTAATTGGTCGTTACTGACCCAACGGGTGAAGTATTCCTTACGCACGCAGCGGCTCTATGCAGAGCTGATAAAAAAACAGTCACAGTTGTTTCGGGCCCAAAAGCTGGCAAAACTGGGGTACTATGAATACTTTCTGCAAACCGATGAGTTGGTTTTTTCCGAAATCCTGGAAAAAATTCTGGGTTTGAACCACAGCGAATCGTTGGAAAAATTTTTGACATTTTTTACTGAGTCAGATGCAGGAAGTATCAAATCCCATTTGCGCCAGACCATTCACAATGCTTCTGAATTTCACATGGAACATGAGATGCAAGTGGGTGCGGAGACACGCTATGTTCACCATTTTGGTGAGCCTTTGCGCGATAGTTATAACAATATCATAGGTGTCGCGTGTGTCATACAAGATATCACCGAAAGGCGAAGGGCTCAGGAAACCATCGATTATCAATCCAACTATGATCGCGTAACCGGGTTACCCAATCGTCATCACTTTCAAATGATGTTAGAGCAACTGGAAGATGATGAAAACTTGCATGCGCTGTTAGTTGTTGAGTTGGATCGCGTTCGCGAGCACACGGCGGTTCTGGGGCATCAGGGATTTGACAGGCTTTTGAAACTGGTGTCGGAAGACCTAAACTTATTGCAATCAGAGCGGGTGAAAGTGGCGTATGTGGATGGCGCTTCTTTTGCTGTGTTGTTGGAAGACATAGACCATGTGGATACGGTGAGCGGGTATGTGGAGCAAATTCTAGGGTTGTTACATAAACAATATTACGTTAACGGATTTGACATCTTTGCCAGTGTTAGCATCGGCCATTGTCTGTTTCCGCTGGCGGATACGACAGCGCATTCCCTGTTAAAAGATGCATTGGCTGCTTGTCATGAGGCTAAACGTCAGGGTGGAAACATGGGTTTGATGTTTTCTCCCGGATTGAACACCTTGGCGCGTAATCGGTTGTCCATTGAGGCGGAAATGCGTCGCGGTATGGAGCGCGGTGAATTTGAAGTTTACTATCAACCGAAGATACGGGTACAAGACAAAGATATTGCGGGTATGGAAGCTTTGTTGCGTTGGGAGCATCCGCGGCGGGGTCTGGTCTCACCTCTGGAATTTATTCCGGTGGCGGAAGAAACCGGCCTGATCCATTCATTGGGCCACTTTGTGTTGCAAACGGCTTGCGAAGAAACACGAAAGCTGCATGCGATGGGTTATGATCACTTGCGCATTGGTGTTAACGTATCGCCGGTTCAGTTTAATAAGAAAGATTTTCTGGAGGATGTAAAACGAGTGCTGGCCGCTACAGGTCTGCCACCAAGCTCCTTGGGTTTGGAAATCACTGAAAGTCTGGCCATGCAAAACATCGATAACACTTTAGCCGTGTTGGGTAAGGCCAGGGAAATGGGTGTTTTGACTTATATCGATGATTTTGGGACCGGGCATTCTTCGTTGAGTATTCTGCAAAAACTCCCGGTGGATTTCTTAAAAATTGATCGTAGCTTTATTAAGGAAATCGATGGTTTAGAACATAGCGGCATTTTAGCAAAAACCATCATAGCTATGGCACAAAGTCTGAACTTAAGAATTATCGCCGAAGGCATAGAAACCATAGAACAATATAAATTCCTGTTGGATAATCACTGTGATTTGGTTCAGGGGTTTTTGTTCAGTAAACCTCTGCCGTATAGGGATTTTGAGAACTTTCTTGCACTACATTATATGGATAAAGCCCCGGTTAAACGGGCTGGATAGTCCTTTTGCTCCCCCGCCCTTGTTTAGGGTAAACTAAGCGCCTTCGGGTGCAAACCCCTTCCTGTGTAGATAGACTCATGAAAGTTCCAGAACTTCTTTCCCCTGCGGGCAGCATTAAGCACATGAAATATGCTTTTACGTTCGGTGCCGATGCCGTATATGCGGGGCAGCCGCGCTACAGCTTGCGAGTACGAAACAACAGTTTTACCATGGAAAACCTGGGTTTGGGTATTGAGTACGCCCATTCCCATGGGAAAAAGTTTTATGTGGCCAGTAATATTATGCCGCACAATGCCAAAGTCAAAACCTATTTAGGCGACATGGCGCCGGTTATTGCGATGCAACCGGATGCTTTGATCATGGCCGATCCGGGTTTGATTTTAATGATCCGCGAAACCTGGCCGGACATGCCTGTTCATTTGTCTGTACAAGCCAATACGGTGAACTATGCGGCTGTGCGTTTCTGGGCGTCATTGGGGCTGACTCGAATCATATTGTCCAGAGAGTTGTCCTTTGATGAGATCGCGGAGATTCGCCAACTATGTCCTGATGTGGAATTGGAGGTGTTTGTCCACGGCGCGTTATGTGTAGCCTATTCGGGGCGTTGTTTGTTATCCGGGTATTTTAATCATAGAGACCCAAACCAAGGAACCTGCACCAACGCCTGCCGTTGGCAGTACAATCTACATAGCGGTGAAACCGACGACTGTCATGATGTCCAGAAACTCAATGTGGATTTTATGGCACAGATGCAAGCACCGGCTCCGCAATTCGAAGAGAAGCCGCAAGCGCGTCATCCTTTGGCGGATGCCACGTATCTTATTGAGGAAGCGAACCGGCCGGGACAGTATATGCCCGTCATGGAAGATGAACACGGCACCTATATAATGAATTCAAAAGATCTGCGCGCTGTACACTATATTCATCGTTTGGTGGAAATGGGTGTGGATTGCCTCAAAATCGAAGGACGGACCAAGTCTCATTATTATGTTGCCCGGACTGCCCAAGTGTATCGCCAAGCGATAGATGATGCGGTGGCCGGTCGGCCTTTCAACCCGCTATTGTGGTCACAGTTGGAAAATCTTTCTAACCGGGGCTATACGGATGGATTCTATCAACGCCATGCAGACCAGGAGTATCAAAACTATCTGGAGAATTACTCCAATACCGGTAAACAGCGCTTTGTGGGTGAAGTGCTGGATTACGACGCCGGCAGCAGAATGGCTCACGTGGCGGTTAAAAACAAACTGTGTTTGGGGGATGAAATAGAAGTGATTCGACCCGATGGTAACCGCGAATTCGTGCTGGAGCACATGTTGGATATGCACGGAGCTCCGTTGCAAGAGGCATTAGGCAGCGGTTACGAAGTGAAAATTGTCCTACCGGAAGGGGACAATGGTATGGCTCTTTTGGCGAAAAAAGAGCCTTCAGCGGTATAGAGAGCCTTCAGCGGCATAGAGAGCCTTCAGCGGTATAGAGAGCCTTCAGCGGTATAGAGAGCCTTCAGCGGTATAGAGAGCCTTCAGCGGTATAGAGAGCCTTCAGCGGTATAGAGAGCCT
>Ga0224501_10000100_pt1 | contig 90660 bp, 62 predicted proteins | sample SF_Oct11_sed_USG_4_FD_169105 | JGI IMG/M metagenome (GOLD analysis project Ga0224501, IMG submission 169105) | Sediment microbial communities from San Francisco Bay, California, United States - SF_Oct11_sed_USGS_8_1 | ecosystem: Environmental > Aquatic > Marine > Sediment | place: USA...
ATCTCCTCGAATATACTCTGTATGTCCTTCGTCGATTCGCCACGCCGAGGGCCGCCGATTGCTCGCCGAGTTTTACCCAAAACTACCGACACAGGTGACTAGATGCCGGGGGGCTGCGCCATGGGGGGAAGGGGAGCCCCGATTTGCCTGGTCGCGGTGGTCGTCTTTGCGGGCTGCCGGGGCAGCGCCTCCCAGTCCGACGGGCAAGATGCGCTTTCGGTTTTCGCCGCTTCGTCCCTGCGCGAAGCCTTCGCCGATATCGAGCGCGCCTACGAGAGTGCCCACCCGGAGCTGGACGTGCGCCTGAATTTCGCTGGCAGTCAAGTGCTGCGCCTCCAGATCGAACAGGGCGCCCCCGCCGACGTTTTTGCGTCCGCCGACCAGAGCCACATGCAGGCGCTGGTCGGCGCCGGCCACGTCACCGCGCCCGCGGCCCTGGTGGACAACGCCCTGGCCCTGGTCGTGCCGCTCGACAACCCCGCGGGCATCGAGCGTTTCGACCAGCTCGCGCGCGCCTCGCGCATCGTGATAGGCACCGACGACGTGCCGGTGGGCATCTACACGCGCCAGTTATTCGAACGCGCCGGCGCCCGGCTGGGACAGGGCTTCGTGGAAGCGGTGCAGGGCCGCGTCGTCTCCAGGGAGAGCAACGTGCGCCTTTTGCGCGCCAAGGTGGAGTTGGGCGAAGCCGACGCGGCGCTGGTCTATGACAGCGATGCGGCGGCCTCCCGGCGCGTGCGCCAGGTGCCGATTCCGCAGGCGTTGAACGTGCGAGCCCACTATAGCATCGCGCCGCTGTCGAACTCGGCAAGGCGCGTCCAGGCCCTGCGCTTCGTCGACTACACCCGTTCTGCCGTCGCCGCGCGCATCTTCGAGCGCCATGGTTTTTTGGCGGTGCAGCCATGAGCCGGGCAGCGGGCCGCTCGTTGCTGGGCTCGGCCGGCGGGCTTCTGGGCGCGATGCTCCTGGGCCTTTTGCTGCTGCCGCTGCTGTCGCTGATGCTGTCGGGTTCCACCGCCGAAGTCTGGGCTGCGGCGGGCCATCCCATGTTTGCGCCGGCGCTGTGGCTGAGCCTGCGCACGACGCTCGCGAGCCTACTGCTCACGCTGCTCCTGGGCACGCCCCTGTCGTGGTGGTTGGCCGTGTCGCGGACGCGGGTTGCGCGCATCGCCGAGGTGGTGGTGGAGCTGCCCATCGTGATCCCCCCGGCGGTCATCGGCGTGGGGCTGCTCCACGCCTACGGTCGCCAGGGGCTCTTTGGGTCGGCCCTGGAGACCGCCGGCATCGCCGTGCCGTTTACGACCTCGGCGGTCGTCTTGGCTCAACTGATGGTTTCCTCGCCCTTCTACGTGCAGGCGGCGGCCAACGCCTTTCGCAAGGTCGACCCGGAGCTGCTCATCGTGGCCCGAACCCTCGGCGCATCGCCAAAGGTGGCCTTGCTGCGCGTGGCCTTGCCGATCGCGCTGCCGGGACTGGTCGTGGGCGCGTCGCTGGCCTGGGCCCGCTCGCTGGGCGAGTTCGGCGCCACGCTGTTCTTTGCAGGCAACATGCCCGGGGTGACCCAGACGCTGCCGCTGGCGATTTTTGCGGCGATGGAGACCGACGTGCGGCTGGCGGTGCTCTTCTCGTTGGTGCTGCTGGCGGTGGCGGCGCTGCTGCTGCTGGCCCTGCGCTCGCTTTCGAACCTGGGCGGCTCGGGTGAAAGGGGGCGGTCATGAGCGCCTGGTCTGCCGCCGTCGTGGTGCGACTCGATGGCTTCAAGCTGGACGTGGAGCTGGCCGGCAGCGATGGTGTGACCGTCCTGATCGGCCCCAACGGTAGCGGCAAGAGCACGCTGCTGCGCGCCATGGCCGGCGCCGTCGACGTCGAGCGCGCCGAGGTCCGGGTGGGTGGCGAGCTGTTGGCCAGCGCTTCGAAGGGCATCGAGCTGCCCATGGAACAGCGGCGCCTGGGTTACGTACCCCAGGGTTATGGGCTCTTTCCGCACCTGAGCGCCGTCGACAACGTCGCCTTCGGGCTCTGCTGTGGCCCCGGGCGCCTGCCGCGCGCTCGGCGTCGACGGCGGGCTGGCGAGCTGCTCGAGGAACTCGGCTGCGGCGGGCTGGCAAACCGCAGGGTCTTCGAGCTTTCGGGCGGCGAGCAGCAGCGGGTGGCCCTGGCGCGCGCGCTGGCCAGCGATCCGCGCCTGCTCTTGCTGGACGAACCGCTGGCCGCCCTCGACGTGCGAGTCCGTCGCAAGACACGGGCCTGGCTCGGGAGCTGGCTCTCGAGGGCGGGCCGGCCGGCCTTGCTGGTCACCCATGAGCTGCGGGACATCCCGGATGGGGCATTGGTGTGCGTGCTCGAGGAGGGGCGGCTGACGCAGCGCGGCAGCGTGTCAGAGCTGCGGGCCTCGCCTGCGACCGAGTTTATCGAAGAGTTATTGGCCGGCTCTTTCGCGAGCGCGCCGGCCCCTTGAGGCCGACAATTGCGACAGGCGCCCGCTGCGGCGATTTCCGCAGCGGGCGCCTGTTTGGGCTCACGAAAGAACAACTTCTCCCTTTTGCACGCGCCAAAGGCGGAAGTCATTCTCTCGCGAACCGTTTGTGAGCCTCAGAGTCCGCAGACGCTGTCGCTATTGAGCGCCTGCGATTGGGTCGAGTCGCAGGATTGCCAGCTGGTGCCCCCGCCAAGGCCCAGCAAGGAGCCGGTGGGCGACATGAAGACGGCGCCATCGCGCACCCGGACCGCGCAGGCGATGTCGTCGGTGACGCCGGTGCCTTCGGGCAGGCAGGCGACGGTCTCGGCGGTATCGACGCGGCACATGGCTTCAACATCGATGGGCCAGGCGTCGAGGGGGGTGCAGCCCGCGGGGCAGCTGTCGGCGTCTGCGGGGCAGCCGAACTCGTAGAGCAGGCCGCACTGCACGCCTTCGGCGCAGCCGCTAAAGCCCATGGAGATGGCGCCTTGCTCGCTCTGGTAGGCGTCGCTGTAGGCCATGCGGTAGGGCGTGAGGTCGAAGCTCACCATTTTGGTCAACCAGGCCTCGCAGGCATCGCCCATGGCGTCGTGCAGCACGCGCAGCCGGTTTTGGACCGGGAAGCTCTCGAGCCACTCGTCTTCCCAGCACAGGCCGTAGCTGTGTTCGGCACAGCCGCCGCCGTGGGCAACCGTGAGTTTCAGGGTGTCGCCCTCGATTGAGAGCTCATCGATTTGAATCGCATCGCTGGGCTCATCGCCGGTGCAGCGGTGGGGCTCTTGCCAGTCGGCCGAGCCGCCGGAGCCGCCGGAGCCGCCCGAACCACCCGAGCCACCCGAGCCGCCTGTGCCCGCCCCAGGTCCCGAGGTGCCGCCTCCGAGCATCCTCGGCTCCGAGCTTCCCGCGTCGTTGGAAGCGCTGACCTCATAGGCGTCGTCGACACCACCGTCGAGCTCGGCCTGAAACGATCCGTCGCTGTCGACCGCGACCGTGACTTCATCGCCCGTGTCCAGGTTCTTGATCGTGACCTCGCCGCCGCCGGGGGTGATGGCGCCGCTCTCACCCTCCACCGCGACGCGGCCGTCGGTATCGGTCGCGGCCAGCTGGATCAGCCCGGGTTTGACCAGGGGTGGGTTGCCCGTATCGGTGCCATTGGTCTGTGCGCAGGCGCCGAAGAGCGACACTGCGAACGCCAGGAGAAGTGAAAGTCGTGCGTTCGTCATCGTTCATTTTCCTTGCTCTTTGCGGCCTCCGGCGTGGTGCCGGAAGCGTCGAGGGTCCGCGTCAGCGGGAAAAGCTGTAAGTTGAGCTGCATCACGCGCGCCCGTGGGCCGGCGCTGTCGCTGAGGTCCAGCAGCTCGCGGCGGAAACGCGTCAGCCGTTCCTTGAAGGCCGGCATCTGCGAGGGCTCGATGCAGAAAGTCACCGAGGTCAGGTCGCGTTCCGCGGCCGGGACCAGCTCGATGCTGTGGGCGGCGCGCTGCATCATCTCGCGGTGGTAGTTGCCGATGTGCATGCTCTGGGTCTGAGCGCCGGTGGTGACAACCGCGCTGGTTTGCAGCAGGTGGCCTTCGGGGTCGCGCTCGAGTAGCTCCAGCTCGAGCAGGGTATCGAGCGCGGCCCGCACCTCGCGCGGCTTGACCTCGGGCATCAACTGACGGCCAATCCAGGCCGGGTCCTCGCGAAACTGGCTCGAGCTCACCAACTCGCGGATGGCGGGCAGATACCAGGTGGCGTGGTAGGCGGCGTGGGCCAGCTCGAGCTTCTGCGCACGCCGGTAGCGGCGAAAGCCTGACAGCCGATGGTAGGCGTCGTTGCGAGTCTCGTCGTCGCGCGCCTGGTTGAAGCGCACCAGCTGGGCGAAGTACTCGGAGGCCTCGCCGTGCAGCTCACAGGCTTCGGCAAAGGTAAGCGCCATCTCGGGCGTGAGGTTGCGCTTGGCCTCGATCACCAGCTTCAGGTAGTTGGGTGAAGCCAGGCCGGCGCGGCGCGAGAAGGCCCTGTAGGAAAAGCCACGACGCTTTTTGATCCGGTAGTACTCCGCCAGGAAGGCCCGGTAGTCCAGGTAGCGAAAGACATCGATGCTCGCCCGCTTGCTCATGGCCCTACGGTGGCATCCGGGGAGCTGCGGTGCCACCGGCTTAGTGCAGAAATCGTATTCGGCAGAATACGGTGTTATTTTGCAAGTATCTGTAATCAAACGATAAAAGCTGCGATCGCCGACGTGTTCTTTGTGCAAGTGGCGTGCTCTTGATCACCGTGGCAAGCGCTCGGCCGATTGATCCACCTCATTGCTGTCGCCTGGTGGCTGGCGCTTGCGTCGGCTATCGTGAAATCGCCCGGTCGATCCGGGCGTGAAGTACCCATGGGACATTTTTCGAGTAGGCCCTTCCGGCTCGAGGGCGGCCGCTGTGCCATCGAGTTGGTGCTTGAGGGCACCATCGAGGGCGAGGACAGTCGCAAGCTGGTTGCGCAGCTGCGCCAGCAGGTCGCACGGGTGCCCACGGAGAGCGGTTGCTGTCTGCTCGTCGATCAGCGGGAGGTCGAGACCGCCACCGCCGAGGCCCGCCGCATCCTGGCCGACGAGGCGGGGCAGCCCATCTACCCGCGTATCGCCCTCTTCGGTGGCACGGTCTTCACGCGCACGCTGGCGCGCTTCATCCTGCGTGCCTCGGGGCAGCCCGACAAGGCGCGCTTCTTTGCCAGTCGCTCAGAGGCCCAGGCCTGGCTCGTCACTTGAACTCGGTGTGGGCGAGGCGCCCCTTTGTGGGCAGCCAGCGCAAGAGGCCGAATAGAAGCGCCGCGCCGAAGACACCGAGCACGAGTTGGCGCGAGGCGTAGGCGGAAAGCAGCGCGTGCTGCAGCACCAGCGCGGCGGCGACGAAGGCCAGTCGGTGCAGCTCGCGGAACATGGTGAGCCGCAAGCGCGTGACGACGCTGCCATAGGACGTGGCCAGCAGCAGCAGCAGCACGCATAGGGCGCTGGCGCCGGCGCGCAGGTGGGGCCAGGTCGCCAGAGGCAGCAGCTCCAGATCAAGCGGTCCTGCGAGGCTCACCGCCGCGTGCAGAAGCGCGAGCCAGGCCGAGGCCATGCCCAGCGCCCGCCGCACGACGGGTGCCAGCCTGCGGGCGCGCGGCGCCACCGTGAGGCGTTCGGCCAGGCGCGAAAGCGGCGTGATACACAGCGATGTCAGCAGCGCACCGCAGGCGAGCCAACCGCTACCGCGGGCGATTACCAGCGCCCTGGTCTCGGCCCAGGGCTCGATGACGGCTGCGATGCCGATCGCTGCAAGCCCGACGGCGCTGCAGGCGGCCACGACGCGCGCCACGACGCGGCGCGGTCGCGGCGCCGCGTGCGCGCTGGGGTTGATCTGCGACCTTGACTCGGAGTTCATAGCGACTCCAGGAAGACCAGAAGGTCGCGGCGCTGCTTTTCATCGAGGGCCGCGACATCGCCGTGTAGGTTGTTTGGATTGTGCTCGTCGAGCACCTCGGCGAGCGACGCGGCGCGCCCGTCGTTCAGGTAGGGCGCGGTCGCGCTCACCGAAAGCAGGCTCGGGGTATCGAGGGAGTCGTCGACGGCGTAGCCAGGCAGGAGCTCGGGAAAGAGGTTTCCGACCCGATGTTGTCCCAGGTGGCTGAAGGCCGGGGGCGTGTGGCAGCGGTCGCATTGGGCGCGCATGAAGGCGTTGAGACCGCGTCGCTCGGCGGCCAGGTCGCGCGCCTCGCCGCTGCGAAAGCTGCGCGCCCGGGGCAGGGCCGCCATGTAGAGGGCCAGCGTATTGCGGCGGCCGGGGGCATGGCGCAGGTAGCCGCGGTAGAGCGTCTGGGCCACGTGATCGAGTTCTGACAGGCGCGCATAGCTGCCATCGCGCAGGAAGGGCGCGGTGCCGAGCAGACCGCGCACGCCGAGGGTCGGCAGCAGGCGGTGGTCGCCCAGATTGTGGGCGCCGTGGTCGCTGTCGCCGTGCATGTGGCAGCTCTGGCAGGAGATGCCGCTGCGCGTGGATTCGTAGAAACCGCGCTCGCCGGCGCGCCGGGCCAGGGCGGCGCTGTCGTGGCGCAGCAGGTAGCCGTCGCCGGGCTCCAGGCGCAGCGGTCGCAGGGCATCGGAACCGGGGTCCAACATGCCGAGCGCACCCGCGGAGGGCGAGCTGATGATCAGCGTTCCATCGCGTAGCTCGACCAGGTCATGGGGGGCGTAAATGCCGGCCTCGGCCGTGTCGATACTCAAAGGTCCGGATGCGTCCTTGCCAAAGCGCGCCAGCTCTTCACTGCCGGCAAAGGCCACCAGCAACGAGCCATCGGCCGCCTGATGCAGACCCATGGGCGAAAGACCGCGATCGGTGTCTCCAGGCTTGGATTGGCGCGGCGTGCGACGCGCGGTCAGCAGCCGCCGGATCACTTTCAGTGAGTCCGAGTCGACTTCGAGGACCTGGTCTTGCACGAAGTGGTTGCCCAGGTGCCGGCTGCCGTCGGGGCGAAAGTCGGTGGCGCTCAGCAGCCAGCGATCGCCGCTCGGCGAGCGTCTCAGGGTGACCGCGGCCCGTCCGAGCTTCAGCTCGCCGGCCGGCCGCAGCTGGCCATCGCTGCCGAGCCGATAGCGTGTAAGCCGCGCGTCGCGGGCGTGGGCCACGGCCACGGTCGAGCCATCGTGTCCGAAGGCGACCCACTGGGGCACTGCGTCGAGCGGCAGACGTGCGGCAATGGGCAGCTCCGGACTCGTCAGCAGGAGCAACTCCGGGGCCGGTCCGTCGCGAAGCACGGCCAGCATGTCGCCGGTGGGGCTGCGCGCCAGTCGCCGCTGCCACCGACCGACGGCAGGCCCTTCGGAGACGCTGAAGCTGTGCGCGTCGACCAGGCTCAGCTTCTCGGCGCTGGCGTGGGCGACGAGCAGCCGCTTTTCGTCAATGAAGACACAGTCGACCGGTTCATCGCCGACCTCGACCCGCTGCACCAGGCCGCGGCTCGAAAGCAGGATCAGCTCGTCGGTCTCGCGACTGACCGTGGCCGCCCGCGAGCCATCGGGGGAGCGCGCCAGCCAGCGCGGGTGGGCCCGGGGCGTGACCACGGTCAGCTGTCGGTGCGTGATGGTGCCGTCGACATCGATCTCGATGTCCAGGGCGCCCTCGCGCTGCTTCGGAGCGCCGTGGACACGCGGATCGTACTCCACGCGAAAGACCCCATGGCCGAGCGCCTCGGCAGCGACCTCGCGCGTCCCTTCACCCAGCCGTGCGCGCATGCCGGTGGCGCCCTTCGCGCGCACGAAAAAGGTCTGCGCTCGGTCCCTGGAAAGCAGGGGCGGCGCGATGGCCGGCTCCCGTTCCAGCCGCAGCCGGTCGACCAGAACCGGCCAGGCCCCCGACAGCGCCTCACTGCTGGCGAAGTCGGCGTGCATTCGATAGGCGCCGAGCGCCCCGGGCGCGAGCAAAAGCAGCAGCAGCGAGAGGCCGAGGCCCCTCGGCAACTGCCCCAGCCTTCGCATGGCAGAACTCGCGCTCAGGCCCAACACCGCCAGTGCATATGCCAAAACCAGCGTCCACAGCTCGGGTTGGGCGCCCAGCGACCACAGGCTCAGGGCCACGGCGACGGCGGCGAGCTGACGAATGCGCGGGGAGTCCACGGCGGGAGGTTATCAGGGGAGGGCGGCTCCGCGGGGCCCCGTCGCGGGGACATCCGGTAGAGAAAGAGGCAGAGAAAAAGCAGAGAAAAAGCTGCCAGGACGTTTTCGCGAAGCCCGCTTCCAGCCACGTAGACGCCATGGACCCCGCCGGTCAGCCATCTGGCGTAGGCCTAGATGTGCTCGGCGGGAGTCATGATCCGCTCTCGGGACCGCTACGGCGCCAGCTGCGGCGTCCGGTCCCCTTGAAATACACGGAGTATTCCGGCGGAGGCCGTCCTTGCATCTGGCATCGTATCGACCCCGATCATCGGCTCAGCACTCCCGCCGAGCACATCTAGCGCATGGGTGATTGCCCCGACGAGCGAGTGCGCGGGAGCTACTTCACAGTGCTACCGGCCAGCAGCCCGGCACCGCGCAGCGCTTCGTAGAGCACGATCGAAACCGCATTGGAGAGGTTCAAGCTGCGCACCCCTCCGCTGGTTGGGATCCCCCAGACGCGTTGCCCGTAGCGTTCGATGAACTCCGCCCCCAGGCCCACCGATTCGCGCCCGAATACCAACGCATCACCCGGCTGGAAGTCCGCTTCCAGGTAGCTGCGCTCGGCGCCCGAGCTCAAGAGGTGCAGCCGCGTCTGCGGATGGCTCTCGCGATAGGCCTCGAAGCTCGGATGCACGTGCACATCCACCAGATGCCAGTAGTCGACGCCCGCGCGCTTGAGCGAGCGGTCGTCGATGCGGAAGCCCAGGGGTTCGATCAGATGCAGCGGACTCGAGGTGGCCGCGCAGGTGCGCGCTACCGAGCCCGTGTTGGGCGGGATCTCGGGCTCCACCAGCACTACCTCGAAGGGTGTGCTTGGCTTGGGGCAGCGCAGCTTCGGCGTGTCGGGCAGGACCGGGGCCCCTGGCTCACTCTTCGTAGAGCTTGACGACCTTCACGCCGTCGGGACAGGCCTGCATGCACAGGTCGCAGAGCGTGCACTCGTCGACATTGTCTTCGACGACTGCGACGGCGGTGGCACCCGCGGCTGCCTTGAAGATCTTGACGGGGCAGATCTCGACCAGCTTTTGAGCGATGCCGGGCGCGCTCTCGATGGCGCCCTGGTTCAGATCGATTCGGATGAACATCCCCATCTCAACCTCCCTTGGCCTCGATGGCCTCGCGCACCAGCTTCGGAATGTCGCCCACGTCGTCGGCCACCGCGATGCCCGACGCGCGCATGGCGCGGATTTTTTCAGCCGGTGAGTCGACCTTGCGGTGCACCACCGTGCCGGCGTGGCCAAAGCTCACGCCGGGCATGTCGTCCATGAAACGGCCTGAAACAAAGGCGACGATCGGCAGTCGGCTGTTGTTTTCCTTGGCCCACGCCGCCAGCTGAGCCTCCATCGGGCCGCCGGGCTCCGAATAGATGACCACGGCCTTGGTCTCGGGGTCAGCCTCGAAGAGCGGCATCAACTCCGAGTATGAGGAGCCCACGACCGGGTCGCCGCCGATGGAGACCGCCGTGCTCACGCCCAGGCCGCCGGTGGTCAGGGCGTTGCAGATCTCGGTGGTCATGCCGCCCGAACGCGACATCACGCCGACGCAGCCCGGTCCGAACGCCTTCTTGCAGTCTTCGGCAGGTCCGCCGAGGCTGCCGAAGCGGCATACGCCCGGTGTGATCACGCCCAGGCAGTTGGGGCCGATCACGCGCGCGCCGTGCTTGTCGGCGAACTCGATGATCTCGCAGGCACTCTTGCGCTGGATGCCCTCGGTGATGATCACGATTTCCTTGATGCCGGCTTCGATCGCTTCGAACGCGGCGTCCGGCGCGAATTGGTAGGGCACCGTGATGACCGAGCCGTCGACCCGCGTCTGCTCGACGATTTCGCGCACGGTGTCGTAGACCTTGACGCCGTAGACCTCGCGGCCGCCGCGCCCCGGCGTGACGCCGCCCACGATCTTGGAGCCGTAGTTCAGACACTCGCGGGTGAAGTTCAGCGCTTCGCGCCCCGTGATGCCCTGCACGATGAAGGTGAAGTCTTCGTTTACGAGAATTCCCATCGCTCGCTTCCTTGAATTGGCTCAGCCGTTGACCTTGGCGACGGCGCGCTTGGCCGCTTCGCTAAGCGAGACCGTGCGGTCGCAGTATTCCACGCCGTACTTTTCCAGAATCTTGAAGGCGTCTGCCTCCCAGGCCCCGGGGCAGCGGAAGATGGTGATGACCTCGGAGGGGACCAGGCCCATCTCGAGCACGCCCTTGATGACGCCGCGGGCGACCAGGTCGGCGCGCGTGTTGGAGACCACGTTGGACATCACGGCGATTTTGTCGACGCCTTTTTTGCCCAACACCAACTTGGTCAAGCGCTGGGCCTTGCCGACGCTGGGGTTACCGCCGATGGCGGCGTAGTTGGCGGGGTTGCCGCCCTGGCGCTTGACGGCGTCAAAGATGGTCAGCGAACCGCCACCGGCGCCGATTACAAGGCCCATGTTGCCGTCGAACTCCACAAAGGGGCTGATCAGGCCGCGCGGATCCTCGGCGTCGATGGCGTGGGCTTCGCGCTCCATGGGCGTGGGCTCGCCGCGCACGCTGCGGGTCTCGGTACTGGGAATGCCGAACTCCTCGAGCAGCGCCTGCTGTCGGAAGCGACCTTCCTCTTCCATGTCCATGTAGCAGTCGAGGGCGATGAACTTGCCGTCTTCGGTCTCGCCGAGCGCGTTGATCTCGGCGGTGGTCAGGTCGTACTCGAGAAAGGCCTCGGCCAGGCGCGAGACGACCTGCGTCATGCGGTTGAGGGGCTGCCCGGTCAGGCCCAGCGACCGCACCAACTCCTTGGCGCGGAAGACCGAGTTGCGCATGGGCCCGAGCGTCGAGAAATGCCGGCGCTGCACGCGGTCGGGTTGCTCGTCGGCCACGTCGTCCAGGTTCTTGCTGCCGATGTCGCTGGCGATCATCACCGGGCGTTTGGCCACGCCGTCGTAGGTCATCTGCACGGCGAACTCGCGCTTGACGTCGATCTTGCGCTCGACGCGCACCGCCACCGGTTTTTGGCCGTTGATCTCGAGCGCCAGGATCGCCGCGGCCTGCTCTTTGGCTTCGGCGGGGCTGCCCGCGAACTTCACGCCACCGGCGGCGGCGCGGCCCGAGGCCAGGATCTGGGACTTGATGGCGACCGGGCCACCCAGGTCGGCCGCGATCTTCTCGGCCTCCTCCGGAGTCTTCGCCAACTCGCCCTCGGCGAAGGGGATCCCGTACTTGGCGAGCACCTTTTTCGACTCGAATTCGTAAAAGCGCATGGGTTGTGAACCTCGTTCGCGTTAGCTACGCGCCTGCCCGGCGCGCGCCCGGCAGCATCCCGGGAGCCCTGCAGTCGGCGCCCGTGCCCTCCACTACGGACCGGCGTCGGCCGTTTCGTGTACCGTGCTGACAGCGCGCTGGCAAGGGCGCTTGCGGTGGTCCGGCGCCGGCCGCGGTGATAGTCTGCAGCGGTGATGGCGGAGGCCGACGACAGCAGGGCAGTGCTCATCGATGGCCCCGCCGCGGTCTTCGTCTGGGTGGCTGGCGCCGATGGCACCATCGACGAACGCGAGCGCGCGCGTTTCGACGAGATTCTGCTATCCAGCGCAGCGCCCGGCAGCGCAGAGCTGGGAGCGTTGATCGAAGCGGCCCGCGAGCGCGCGGCCCAGGTGCTGTCCGCACCCGACACCGCCGCCGCCGAAAAACTGCTGTCACAGGTCTCGACGGCGGCGCAGCACGCGCTCGCTCCGGAAGACGCCGAAGCCTATCGGCGTGGCCTGATCTTCATTGCCGAACGCGTCGCTTCGGCTTCGGGGGGAGGGCGGCTGGGGCTCGGCTCGCGTACCTCTGAGCAAGAGCGTGCCGCCATCGAGCGGCTGCACGAGCTGCTCGCTTGACCGTCTCGCTTGACCGTCTCGTTTGACAGCTAGATCAAGGGGACCGGACGCCGCAGCTGGCGCCGTAGCGGTCCCAAGAGCGGATCATGACTCCCGCCGAGCACATCTAACGCCCCTGCTGGGCCGAGCGCCCCTGGGTGCGCAGTGTCGCGAGGAAGTCCGCCAGGCGTTCGCTCACGTAGCCGAGCAGGTTGACGTCCTGCGCGCCAAAGCCACCGCCGCGCCGATTGACCAGCTGCAACATGCCGAAGAGCTGACCGTCCCGGCTCACCGGACACAGCAGCATGTTGCGGGCGTCGAGGCCCGTGCGACTGTCGGTCGCCGGATTGTAGGCCGGCTCGAGCATCACGTCGGCGAAGGCGGTGGCGTGGCCCTCGTTGCGCAATGCCTGGCCGAACAGACCGGCGGCGCGCGGGATCGCGTGGCCTTGACGATCGGCTGCGCCCGGTCCCGTCAGGGCGACGAAACGCAACTCATCGGTGTTGATGTCGTAGATGCAGGCGCTCGCCGCTTCGGCCGGGATCGAGTTTTCGAGAAAGCCGATGCAGAAGTCGAGGCCTTCGACCGGCGTGCTCAGTCGAGACAGGCCCTCGAGCGCCTCGAAGGCATCGGCCAGGCGGTCGTCGTGGTCGTGACGCGCCGGAGCGGGCGCCACGGCCGGGGCCGCCGGCACCGGGGGCTTCGCTTGGGCGCCCGCAGGGATCGCGGCTGCCGGGTAGTCGACGCTGACATCGCCGCTCCAGTCGCGCCATTGCAGCGTGATCAGCGGCGGGCGCTGGGGCGCGTCCCGCCACTCGTGGTCGAAAACGGCCAGGTTCGCCAAGACGCCCTTGGGTAGGCTTTCGGCCTGCTTTTGCACCTCGGCGAGCTTCCAGCGCAGCGCGGCCTCGGCCGCCGGCACCGTCATGCCCGCGGCGATCGCGTAGGCCTGCTCGATGTAACGAAGCGGATTTTCTTCGGTCGGATCGTCGGAACGCTCCCGAAGCAGTCTGAGGTCGGTCCCGCCGGGCGCCGATCGGGGCTGCGCACTTGCTTGGGACTGCACGTTCACTCCGGGGGCTCCATCCACGTAGGCGACGGTTTGAAACTTGCGCTTTGAACTCGATGCCGCCGGGGCGGCCTGCGCGTTCTGGGCGCTAGACGTGTTGGAGGGGCGGGTCCGTTCCCCGCTGGTTGCGCCCGGCTGTGGGCGTGAGTCGGGCGGGGCGGCCCGATTTTCCGTCGCTTGGTCTTTTGGCGCGGCGGCAGCGGGCGCTGGAGCGGGCACGGGATCGGCCGCTGGCGTCGGTGCCGCCGTTGCGACCTCCGTGAGCGGCGTCAGCACGAAGCGCCGGCGACTGCTCGGGTCCAGAATCGTGGCGACGCCGGCTTGGTCGAAACTGCAGCTGGCACCGGGCGGCACCGACGGCCGCTCACCGAGCCGTTCGAGGCCCAGTTCCAGGGCACCCATCCAATTGAGGGCATCGACTTCGTGCTCGTGTTCCGGCTGGGAACCGCCGAGCTTGCTCACCTGGAGCTTCCATCTGCGTGTACTCACCTGTCGGTCCGACCTCTGAAGCGCCAACGGCTTCTGAAAATACCACAACTTCGAGGGTTTAGCGGAGTTCGGGAGCCGTCGTCATGTCCGGAAGTGGCTGTAGCAGCTCGAGGCTCCCAACGCCCGCCACGTGGGCCATCCCACCGACACCTGCTCGCGATCAATCCGAAACTCGCTCCGAACGCTCACCACTTCATACGTAACCTATTGGAAACAACAGGGGTTCTCGATTGCGCTATATAGCGACAGTCGCCGGCGGCGGCATGTGACTCGAGGTACTCCGATGTGGATCTTGGTAGTAGGCTCCAGCTCGATACTCGACCGGCCCGATGGCGGGGTGGCCGCGCTGAGCGAGCTGGGTTGCCGGGTGAAGGCGGCGGACTTGTGGGAGGCGCTGGACGAGCCAGCCTACATCGAAGAGCCGCCGGCCGCGGTCTTGGTCGAGGCCCTCGATCAGTTCGATGCTGGCCGTGCGGCCCTGGCGCGGGTGCGCGCGGTGGACATCCTGGCCGAGATTCCCTGCCTGGTCGCCATCACGCTGGGGCAGGCGCAGCGGTTGGACGGCAATGACGGCTTCGACGACTTCATCCTGCTGCCCTACCTGCCCGCCGAGCTCTACGTGCGGATCCGCCGGGCCGAGTGGCGCCGCAGCGAGTTCGCCGGCAAGGAGCGCATCAAGATCTCGCGCATGTGCATCGACCTGGCGGGTCACGAAGTTACGGTCGATGGGCGTCGGGTCGATCTCACCCACCAAGAGTTCGCGCTGCTGAAGTTTCTCAGCCAGCACCGCGGCCGGGTCTTCAGCCGCGAGCAGCTGCTCAATCGCGTCTGGGGGGTGAGCTACTACGGCGGCAGCCGCACGGTGGACATTCACGTTCGACGCTTGCGCATGAAGTTGGGGTCCATGGCCGACCCGATCGAGACCGTACGCGGTGTGGGTTACAAGATGCGCGCCCCATGAGCGCGGGCAACAGGCGACCGCTGGCGGTGACGACGGGCGATCCAGGTGGCGTGGGCCCGGAGGTGGCCCTGCGCGCTTGCCTCTCCCTGGAGGATCCCGACGCAGCCAGCGTGCTCTACGGCGATGCAGGCGCCCTGCGCGCCCTGGCCCTCGAGCTGGGCCTGGACGCCGCGCGTCTGCAGCAAGTGCAGGCCGGCGCCGAGGCCCGCGTCGCCGCAGGCCGCGTGGGCCTCGTGGATGTGGACGTGGATGTGGACGTGGGCGTCGGCTGGTCGGAGCAGGCCATGTCCCATCGGCCGACCGCTGCTGGGGGCAGGGCACAGCTCGCCGCCCTCGACGCCGGGCTGGAGGCCGCGTTGGCGGGGCGCGTGCGTGCCCTGGTGACGGCGCCGATGAGCAAGGCGGCAGTCGTAATGGCCGGCACGGCGTTTTCCGGACACACCGAGCATCTGGCGCGTGCTGCGGGGTTGGCCGACGACGAGGTCACCATGAGTTTCCTCGGCCCGCGCCTGAAGGTCGCCCTGGCGACCACCCACATGGCGGTGGCACAGCTGTCATCGGCGATCACCCAGGACCGCGTTCTGCGATCGATTCGCCACCTGGCGCAGGCACTGCTCGCCCTGCACAGCGGCGAGGCGAGCAGCCACCCTTTGCGGCTGCTGGTCACCGGCCTCAATCCTCATGCAGGGGAGGGCGGGCTCTTTGGCTCCGAAGAGCCCGCGGCCATCGCGCCCGCCGTTGAACTCGCCTCCAAGGAAGCGCCGTTTTGCGACGGCCGCATGACGCTCGAGGGCCCTTTGCCGGCGGAGACGGCGTTTCGCCTGGCCGCGGCCGGGCAGGCGGCCGGCGTGGTGGCGATGATGCACGATCAGGCGACCATCGCCTCGAAGCTCCTGGACTGGACCGCTGCCAGCAATGTCACCCTGGGCCTGCCCTTCGTGCGCACGAGCGTCGACCATGGCGTGGCCTACGACGCGGCTGCGGCCGGCACAGCTGACGCTGCGGGTATGGCCGCAGCGTTGCGCATGGCCCTGCGTCTGACCCCATCCTGAGGCCAGGCGCGGTTTGGCGCGGTTTGCTGGTAGACTCGGTCAACAGCGGCGTGGGGCGCGGCTATTGCCCGCGCTGCGAGCTTCTCATCACGCGGGTGCGCAATGTCCTTCTGGGAAGATCTGGATACCAACATCAAGCGCTTCATTATCTTCGGCGCCGTGCTTTTCGTGGCCGTCCTGGCGTTTCGGAGCTGTGCCGAGCCCGACCCGGACGGCAAGCTCCCCCCCCGCGGCATCCAGCAGGGACGCTGAGAGTTATCGAGCCGCGGCTGTCAAACCGAGCGCCGCTGCAGGCTCTGCTCGAATGCGTCCGACACGCGAACGCAGGCTTCGCGCACTTCGACGCTGCCGTCGAGCAATAGCGACAGTGGCTTGAGTTCTACCGACTCCAGCTCGTGCCGCCGGTCGTTGACGAACGCCGACAGTCGCAGCAGCACGTCGCCTATCGCTTCCACGTGAACCTTGCGCTGGGCGCTGCGCACGCCCAGGAGCAGCGATTGGCCCGCCAAGCGTCCGAGCACCCGTTCGATCACCGAGAGGGGCGCGGGCAAGACCGCCAGTGTTCGATCGGCGGAGGCTGCGCCATGGGGGTCGGCGAAACCCAGCTCCATGCCGACGCGGCCGTGGGGCAGGGGCCAGGCGCGGATGCCGAGGGCCGCCAGCGGATCCCCCGTGGCCGTCACCATCACGCCCAGAATGCGCTCGGCCTCTTCGCCCGGTCGCTCCAGGCGCGTCTTGGCCAGACCCATCAGCTGGCGGTAGGTGTCCCGAACGCGCGAGGCGCTGTCGACCATGTCGACCGCCAGGTCGGGGTGGTCCCACAGGCGCAGGTCGGGGGAAGCGAGGGAGATGCGCACCGGGTAGCCGATGCGGCTGGCTTCCGCCGCCGCACGCGAGGCGCTTCCGCAGAGCTCTTCCAGAGGCAAGGGGATGCCGTAGGGGGCGAGGGCGGCCTTGCTCGCCGGATCCGAGAGCGAGCGGCGCGGTCCCAGCAGCACGTCGAGCACGGCGCCCTCGTCGACGCCCTCCACGCTCGATTCGATCATGGGCGTCTCGCGATCGGTCGCAGCCAGCGCCTCCAGTGCGACGGCCAGGTCGCGCGCAGCGCCGACGTTGACGCCAGCGCTGTCGGCATCGCGCTTCCACAGCACGTATCCGTCATCGGCGGGTTCGAATAGGCCACCGTCGCGGGTGCTACGATCCGTCGGGCGCTGCAATCGCCTGCGGTCGCTTCGGCCGAGCGCGCGTGCCGAGGCCGTCCACGCCTGCGCGGCTCCTGCGTTCAGCAACGAAAGGGCGCTGGCCAGGGGCTCCACCTCGCGCACCATGGTGATGCCGAGATCTGCCGCGGCTGCCGCGAGTGCCATGGCGTCCCGATCGTGGCCGACCAGCGCTAGCAGCGTGCGCCCCGCCCGGCGTTGGTCCGAATTGGCCAGCTCCACCAGCTGCTCGAGCCGCGGCGCCTGGCTGAGGCAGACGGCTTGGAGCTGGGGGCCGCCACCTTCGCAGGCGGCCGGCAGCGAAAGCTCCCGCACCTGAGGCTCCACCCTCAGTGTGAGGGCAGCGGCCGCGCGCGCGATCTCGACCGCCAGTTCGGCGCAGTCGCAGATGATCCTTGTGGCCATGGCAACGCGAGCGACGCGTCGCGCCGCTTCAGGTAGGGAATTGTACCCGGCTTGCCGCCGAGCGCGAACTCTTGACCAAGGGCAGATGATGCGCTTGGGACTGGAAAGTGCGTTCCCTGACCCCCTAGAATGCGCGATGACGATAAATCACGTTGCGAGTGAGTGCGACGGTGGCTTCGGGTCCAACAAGGCGGGCTCGAGGGCTCGAGCCGGGGCGCTCGTCAACCGATAGGAGACGCCCACATGCGGCTGAAGATCATCGCGGGAAACCTGGCAGTTGTGCTGCTCCTGGGCGTCGCCGCCTACATCATGGTCGGCGGCACCCTCCGCGCTGAGCTGCTGGGTCAGCTCGAAGGGCGAATCGCGTCCGATCGCGAACTCTTCGAGCGCTCCTTTCGTCTGGCCGCTCGGGACTTCGTCGAGCTGGTCGCCGATCGGGCCGCAGCCCGGGAATCGCGCGACATTTTCGCCGGGCTCGACCTCGACAGCCGTCGCACGCGCGCCTTCGAGGTGGCCGAGGCCACGGCGGCCTGGCTCGCCAATCCGGCCCGCGGCGTGCGCGGTGGCCCCGACATCGTCGTTGTCGTCGACGATTCCGGCAAGGCGATCGCGCGCAACGGCGCCCGCAACGTGATGTTTGGCAAGCAGCTGTCGGGGCAGATTCCCGCGCTCGAGGGCGCGCTCAAGAGCGGCCGCCCCGCCCACGACATCTGGCTCGAGGACCGCGAGAAGAAGATCCTGGAGACGGCGATTGCACCCGTGCGCTCGCAGAGCGGGGCCATCCTGGGGGCGCTGGTCGTCGGCTACGACCTGAGCAACGGCGTCGCCAGCCGCGAGGCCGAAGTCCTGGGACGCGACGTCGCATTTCTGGCCGAGGGCAACGTCTACAGTTCGTCCCTGGGAGGTACGGCTGCGCGGGACCTCAAGGGCTACCTATTCGGCCCCCAGGCGGCCGCCACCAACGCCGTACTGGGCGCCGAGCGTGGTGCCAGCCCGATGTGGACGGCGGAACTGTCTGGGCAAAAGTGGAGCGGCATCACGGCGCGGCTGCCCAACGACGCATCGCATCCGGTGGCCTTTGCGGTACTCGGCAATCGCAGCGCCCAGGTCTCCATGGCCTCCCGCGTGAACGTGATCCTGGTTCTAACGGCCCTGGGTGCCATCCTGATCGTGCTCTACGGCTTCGTGATCGGAAACGCCCTGATGCGCCCCATCGAGCAGATCGAAGAAGGGGTTCTCGCGGTGATCAATGGCCGCACCGACCTTCGCCTCGAGACCGAAAGCGAGCACCTGGGAGGCCTGGCCTTTCGCATCAATCAGCTGCTGAACGTCTTCACGGGCACCGCCGAGGACACCGACGACGACGGACGGTCTTCGGTGGCATCGGTACCGGCCCCCGCACACTGGAAGGACGCCGCCTATTCCGACGCGGCCGGCGGTACGGGCCAAGCCCCGACCAATCCGGACGAGCCCATCGACGATCCCCAGCTGGCCGCTGCGCTGGCCCGTGAGTCCGAAGCCGCCTATGGAGCCCGCATCTATCGCGAGTACGTGGATGCCAAGCGTGCCCTCGGCGAGGAAGTCTCGAACATCCCCGAGGACCGCTTCGCCCAGCGCCTCACCGGCCGCGCGTCGGCCTTGGCTAGCAAACACGGTTGCCGCCTGGTTCGCTTCAAAGTAGAAACTGCCGGCGACCAGGTCATTTTGCGACCTGTGCTGATCCGCTAGCCTCCCAGGATATGGCCCTCTTCGGTCTCTTCGGTAAGAAGTCGGAAACCGACATCGTCAAGCGTGCCGCCGAACGCGTCGCCAACAAGCGCGCGCAGGCGGTCGATCGCTGGGAGGCGATCCACGAGCTATCCCGCATCGGGCACGCCGACGCCGTGCGGGGCCTGCTCAAGCGCTTCACCTTCTACGTCGATCCCAGCATCACCGACCAGGAGGAGAAGGACGCCGCATTCGAGGGTGTGGTGGCCGCCGGAGAGGCCGCTCTCGAGCCGGTTGTGGAATTCATGCGCCGGGCCGAGTCGATTAGCTGGCCCCTGAAGATCCTCACCCGCCTGGTCGAGCCGGATGTGGTCGTCGAAAAGCTCCTGGAGCTGCTGTCCAGCATGGACACGGAGTACGAGCGCGACCCCCAGTGCAAGATTCAGGTGCTTTCGAGCCTGGAGGAGCGCCCCGATCCACGGATCGCCGTTGGAGTCGTGCGATTTCTCGAAGACTCCAACGAGACGGTGCGTTTTCATGCCGCCGGCGCACTTTTCGCCCAGGCCGATGCCGCCGAGTACTGTGATGCACTGATCGAAGCCTTCTGTGCCGAGGAGAGCGTGCGCATTCGCATGAGAATCCTCGATGGCTTCATCGCAGCTGGTTGGGACGTGGGTACACGCAGCGAAGATGTCAGCGCTCGCCTGCCCAGTGGCTACAAGCTCGACCGCAAGGGCACACCCAGCAAATCCTGAGGGCAGGGAAGGACTCGTGGGCCCTGGCTCGCGCTGGGGCGGATCGTGATGGCGGTCGGCCTGCCTCGCGATCGCGGAAGACGAGAAACGCCCCGCGTGCAGCCGCTTGGACTGCAGGCGGGGCGCCTGATCGCATTCGCTGGTCGACTACTCTTCGTCCATGTGGCTCAGGCCTGGATCCGTGGGCAGGTAGAACGCGAAGCCCAGCGTGAACATGTGGTTGAAGTGGCTGAGCTGGTCTTCAGAGTCGATCGCCTCGTCCGGGAAGTCGCCGTCCGGATGTCCCGACTCATCGGTGCCCGAGGTGTTCCAGGCGAACGGCATTCCGCGCCATTCCAGCGTCATCGCCAAGAAGTCCGCCAAGTAAAGCGACAGGCCGACACCGAACGTGGGCGCGATCGCCATGCGCTGCTCCCTGTCGCCCACGTCCCTGCTAAAGCACATGATCTGCGTGGAGAGTTCGCCCATGTTCTTGCACGCCGAGGCCTGGTTCTTCGTGACCTCTGCCCGCTCCTCGAGGCCGATGAACGCAGCGCCGCCGAAGACGTAGAAGTCGGTATCGACGAAGAGCTTTTCGAAAATACCGAGCTTGCCGCGCAGTGGGATGAACGAGAGCTGCGGTGCGGCGATCCACTTGATCTTGCCGATCTGATCGGGAAAGCGCTCGCTGTCGGGCAGGCTGATCACGTTGACACCGTTGGTCTGTCCCTTGGCGACGACCTCGTCGGTCAGCTGCGTGTCCAGGTGCATGAAGGCGAAGCCGCCCCAGGCGCCGATTCCCAACCAGTCGGTGGGATGGAACATCAGCTGGCCACCGCCGAAGACCGCCCGGGTGAACTCGTCCTCAAGCGTCATGGTGCTATGCAGCTGGATCTGAAAACGGGTCTCGCGGTAGACGCGCAGGCCGATAACGGCCGGGGCGCCAGCGAGGGGTCCGCGTACATCGATCTCCTGGGCCGTGGCCGTCGGTGCGACGGAGAGGGCGCCCAGGGTGATCGCGGTTGCAAGTGCCAGTGGGATACGCTTGAACATCGTCGTCATCGTCGCTTCCATTGTCGCGCTCACAGGTCCGTCACTTCGGGTAGGTGTATTCGAAGGTGAAGGGGAGGAAGAGCGTGATGCCCACGTGCAGGCTGACGTTATTGGTCAGCGTGGCGTTCTGGTCGATCCAGGTGCTCTCGGACTCGCGCTCTTCGCCGAGCCGCACATCCAGGTTCTCGAGCTTCTCCAGATACATGTAGTCGCGCATCTCTCCGAATACCGTCAGGTACTTCGACAAGAAGACGCGGATACCGATGCCCGCGTTGAAGGAGACGCGCCAGTCGAAGTCGAAGCTGCGGACCGCCGGGTCGACCACGGCCACCGGACGCGTGCGGACCATGCCGACGCCGCCCACCAGGTAGGAGTCCCACTGGAAGATGGCGCTGTTGAACATCGTGAACTTGCCGTAGATCGGCACGTACGTGAAGTTCAGGTGCGCGCCCAGTTGGTACTGGGTGATGGGCACCGCCAGGCGGGTCGAACGACGAATGCTGAAGTTCAGATCCGACTCGGATTCGACGCCCTGATACCAGAGGAAGCTGCCGCCCACGGCCAGGACGTTGGTCACCCAGTAGTTGAGTCCAACGGCCAGCGAGGGGTGCGACACATAGGGATCGTTGACCGTAAACGCGACCGAAGGGGCGAGTTCGAAGCGGCCGTTGCGCAACACGTACATGCGCTGGACGGCGTAGATCTCTTCGACCACCTCCTTCTCGCGCGGCGCACGGTCACCGGCTTCTTCCTCCATGTCGTCGTCGGAGGTCAGCTCGTCCAGAAGGTCTCCGCCTCCGCCAGCTGCGGCGCCGCCTCCCGCTTCGGCTTCACCTCCCATTTCGACCTCACCACCAGCCTCCGCGCCGGCTTCACCACCGGCTTCGGCGTCGGCTTCGGGGGCAGCATCGGACTCGGCTTCGTCGAGGTCGAAGCTCATGTCCTGAGCATGGGTCAGGGCGGGCGATACCAGCGCGCACAGGGCGCTGATGAGCACATATCGAGTCGGCGTCTTCAAAACCATCTTGCCATCTACCTCATGCGCGTTTCCGTGGGTCATCCCTCGCACCACAACGTACTGCACTCAGCCAAAAAGAGAGTCCCTGTTTCGAGACTAAGTCCTTGAAATTACTGAGTAAATTGACGATTCGCCGAAGTCGCGGCGACTATATCACGCAAAAACCGACACAATCAAATGCTAACGCCCAAACACCCACATTTCACGATGCGCTAAACGCCTCTTGCCTGTCCGACAATCAGCTCGTCATGCGGCCATGGTGTCGTCACCGGATTTGTCGAAGAGAGCCTCGACAAACGCCGCGGCGCTGAACTCGCGTAGATCTTCGACCTTTTCGCCCAGGCCGATGAAACGCACCGGGGACTTGTACTGATCGACGATGCTCAGGATCACACCACCCTTGGCACTGCCGTCCAGTTTGGTCAGCACGACGCCCGTGACGCCGACCGCCTCGCCGAAGATCTGGGTCTGCTGCACCGCGTTCTGCCCCGTCGTGGCATCGAGCACCAGGAAGACCTGATCGGCGCTGCGTCCGCCCGTCGCCTTGGCGATCGTGCGTTCGACCTTTTTGATCTCCTCCATCAGCGGTTGCTTGGTGTGGAGTCGGCCCGCGGTGTCCGCAATGACGAGATCGTAACCCTCGTCGGTCGCCTTTTTGATGGCATCGAAAATCACCGAGCTGGGGTCGGCATTGCTCTTGCCTTTGACCACCGGACAGTCGACGCGCTTGCCCCACATCTCCAGCTGCAACACGGCCGCTGCGCGGTAGGTGTCGCCCGCGGCCAGCAGCACGCGTCGCCCTTCGGCCGCGTAGCGGGAGGCCAGTTTGCCGATGGTCGTGGTCTTGCCCACACCATTGACGCCCACCATCAAGATCACGGCCGGTGAGCCATCGAGGCTCACAGGCGGCGCGTCGACCGAAAGAATGGACGCGGCCTGGGCCTTGAGCGACTTCCAGATGGCCTCGGAGTCGGAAAGCTCACCGCTTTCCATCTTCGCGCGCAGATCGTCGAGGATGCGCTGGGTCGTTTTCACCCCGACGTCGGCGGTGATCAGCACTTCCTCGATCTCCTCCAACAGCTCCGGATCCACGGCTTGTTTGGCACCAAAGAGCTTTGCCAGGCGGGCGATGAATCCACCGCGGGTGCTGGCCAGGCCCTTGCGGATCGCCTTGATCGCCTCTTTTTGCTCTTCGGCAGAGGCTTCGGCGGCGGAGGGTTCATCAGCCACTGGAGCCTGTTGCTGCGAGCCCGCGGCTGGCGCCTGAGCGGCAGCGACCTGGGCGTGTTCTTCCGCAGGTGCGGCCTCCGCGGCTCGAGGTGCTTCGGCTTCGACTTCGGACCCGGCCTCGGCTTGGGGCTCGCCCGCGACTTTAGCCTCGCCCGTCGCTTCGGCCTTTTCCGCCTCGGCGGGCTCCACGGGAGCGCTGGCTTTAGGCGTGGGCGTGCTGGCCTGCGGCTCCGCGGCGTGGGCGGGCACTTCCGCCGCAGCGGAGGTGGCCTTCGGCAGCTCACGATCGGCGGCCGTATCCTCTTCGGGGAGCTGCGGCTTGCTCCCGCGCGCGATCAAAAAGACCACCACGGCGAGCACAACGACAGCGATGACGACTAGGGTGGTTGTGTCCATGGTCAGAGTCTGCCGGCGCGCAGCATGGCGGGCGCCGCAAAACCGCGGGCACTATAGAAATCGCGTTGCCCGCCCGTCAATGGCATCGCTTATCGAGGTGGCCTCGGCTCGTCGCCCTTGGGCGCCTCCGGTCCCGCAGCATTGCCGGATTCGGCGTCGACCGTGGCGCCGGAGGCGGTGCGCAGCACGCTTCGCGCATCTGCAGCGATCGTCTCGATGTCTCGCCGCTTCGGCGCCGCCACGCCATAGCCCGCCCGCTCGACCTGTTCCACCAGCGCGGCCAGTCGAGGCGTGTCGGTTCGAAGTTGCGCGGCGTGGTGGAGCACTTCGCGCGCGGTCGATGTCTCCCACAGTTCCGGGCGCGGCAACACGACAAGTGCGGCGGGTTTGTAAGCCTGCAGCGCCGCCGAGCGCAGACTGGGTAGGCGCACGCGTAGAAACGAACCGGCCCCCGATTGCGGCAGGGAGATTTCGGCGCTGAGCGTGAGGTGATCGGCGCCTCTCAGTTCGAGCTGCACGCGCCCGCTCGGCAGGCTAGGCGTCTCGAAGCGCCCGCTTGCGTCGCATTCCACGATCAGATCGTCGCCGCGTCGTGGGCTTATACGGACGCTGGCCTGCTCGAGCGCCGCCCCGAGGTCGGCCGAGCGGAGCTCCCCCTTCAGCCGCTGGCGGTCTGTCGAATTCGCGTCGGTCAGGGCCTCCCGGTGGATTCCGGCCGCGAGGATCGCGCCGTCCGCTTCGTCCGCGACCGCCTGCGGCTGTTTGCCAGCGCGCCTGCGCAGGCCCCAGCCGATGGCGATCGCGCACAGCAGGCTCGGCAGCAGCAACCACGCCGGGCTCGGCGTACCGTCGTCCTTGGGCGCGATCCGAAGTGTCGATGAGCGACTCGAGCGGATCCAGGGTAGGGGGCTGTCGAAGCGGGCGTGCAGCTCCGCCCCATCCGCACCGGCGGTGTCGGGAACCTCGACGCGCAGGCTGTAGCGGCCCTGCGCGTCGGTCTCCACCGAGGCGAGATGTTGTTCGGCGTGGAAGATCCCGATGGGCTCTCCGGGCAGGCCGCCGCGCGCCGATCGCAGCGCGCCGGCCAGCTGCACCCCTTGGGCGGCCGCCGTGTCCATCTGCTCCAGCGTCAGCTGGCTCGCCAGCGTGCGCACCAGGGCCCTGGTGGAACTCGAAGCGTTGCGGCGGGCATCGGCGCTGGATTCGACGCGCAGGGCTCCGAGCCCGGCGGGACCCAGCATTGCGCTGGTAATGGTGGCGCCGAATAGGCCACCGGGGCCGCTCGCTCCCTGGGCCAGCAGGTGACCGCGCTCGTCGTGTAGGGCGATGGCGAGATTTTGACCACCGGCTGCACTGCTAGCTCGCACGAGCACTTCCAGCGCAGTGTCGTCCAGCGCGAACGAGTGGCTCTGCGGCTGTTCGAACTGCAGCAGGACATCGCTCTTGGCCAGATCGATCTCGCGCCGTGCGCTGCTGCCCCGGTGGTGGTCGTCGCCTGGAAAGCGGGCACTGACCGTGTAGCGCCGCACGGGCAAAGCGAAGAGTGCGCTGAAGTCGCCGGATCCCGTGGTCGTGACCTCGCGTCGCTGGGGAGGCTCGCTTCCGTCGGAACTCGCGATCTCGATCACCACCGGACGCCGCCGAAGGGGTTTCGAGGCATCGTTTTCGAGCCTTCCGTTAACCCGCATCCCGTCGGCGTGCCCATCGCAGCTCACCGTCAAGGAAGTGGCGGCCTGTACGCGAATCAGAGGCTGAGCGCCCGAGTGTCCTGGACACAGAGGCCAAAGCCATAACAGCGAGGTGAGCGCTCTCACCCACACGCGGATGTGAGGCGAAGTGGAGCTGCATCGGGGGTCAGCAATCGCGCCGTTCTGCCGTTGCGGTGTTAGCTGCAAGTCTGCGATCCTTGTCCAGGTCGCCTTACTTCATGGATGATCCGATCTCGAGCGCTTCGATCGACGGCCATTGCGCGCACCGACCCCTCAAGCTACCGCCTGAGCGGGGTGCGTGGGGTAGGGGAACAGAATTCACCGAACATTTCCCTGAAGCAATTGGGGGGAGCCCCCGTCCAAGCGCGACATCGACCATGGCAGAAGTACCGCGTAGGTTGACGAATTCGGGTCGCTATCGATGGCGACAATCCGCTCACGCTTTCTTGATCGCTTGGATCGCGGTGTTGGCTCAGACCCATGCCGCCGCGGCCGACGCGCGTCAGGACTATCTCCTGCGCTTGCTGGGCGAATCGAGCCAGTTTCGCGTGCGTGCGCAGGCGGCGGTTTCCCTGGGATCGGTGGATCCCAACAGCAAGGTGGTCGACGGTTTGATCGAGGCGCTGGCGGACGATCACCCGGCGGTGCGCGCCGCCGCGGCGAACTCACTGGGGCGTCTCGGCGATCGCCGTGCACTCGAAAAGCTGCAGCGCGCGGCCCGCGATCGCGAGGCGCCCGTGAGCAAAGCCGCCTCGGCCGCCATCGCGCGTCTGGAGCGCAGTGGTGGTGGTGGCGGGGCGGCGGGCCGGGCGTCGGCATCCGGGGCAGCGAGGCCCCAGGGGCCCGCCCGCTTCTACGTCGCCATCGGCAAGACCGCCGCCAAGTCGAAGCAGGTTCCGGCCGCCGCCGTAGCCGAGGCAAACCGAGCGGTGCGCGACGAAGTGGAGGGCATCGCAGGGGTCGTCGTAGCCCCGGTGGGCGAACGACCGGCCCAGGCCAAAGCGGCCCTGCGCAAACGCAAGCTGACCGGCTATTTCATCGAGAGTTCGGTCACCAGCGTCGAATCCAAGCCTGGGGGCGGCAGTCGGGTGGCCGTCAGCGTCATCGTCGCCACCTACCCGGGCAGGGACATGAGGGCCATCCTGTCGGGGGCTGCCACCGCATTTGCGGGCGGGAATTCCACCGCCCAAGCGGCCGCGGCGGCGGTGCGCAGTGCCCTACGAAAGCTACCGCAGGCCATGCGGTAAGACCGCCTGCACGGGCGGCGCAGAGCGCGCTATGATCATGGTGAGACTGGAATTCGGCGCTGCCGACCAAGCTATGCGAAGATCGACGTCGACCCACACGCAAGGGGGTTTGTCATGACGACCGAAGTCCAACGCCTGTCGCAGCCTCCCCAGGCATCCAAGGACCATCCGCCACGGCGGTTGCGGAACTTCCTGCTCGAGCCGCGATTTCAGCTCAAGTACACGAGCATGGTCGTGGCGGTCACGGTGGCCGTGGCCGCGGTGCTGGGCTTTTACGCCTACCGCTACTCGACGGGGCAAACCCAGCTGCTGAACATCGAGAGCATCGAGGCCATGCAGCAGAAGGGGGTGGAACCCGACCAGGAGTTTATCGAGGACCTCCAGCGTTACGCCCGGGAGGCCGATCGCAAGGTGATGATGGGCATCATCGGCGGCATCCTGGTCCTGGCATTGGCCCTGGGCATGACGGGGATCGTGGTCACCCATCGCCTGGTGGGTCCGGCCTACCGTCTGAGGCAGCTCATCACCGCTGTGGGCGAGGGCAAGCTGAACGTCGAGGGAGGCTTGCGCAAGGGCGATGAGCTTCGGGACGTATTCGCGTCGTTTCAGGTCATGGTCGAGCACATGCGTGAAGCGCGTGAGGGCGACCTCGAACTCGTCGATGGGCTGATCGAAGAGGCGCGCAAGCGCGAGCAAGGGGAGATCGCAACACAGCTCGAGCAGCTCCGGGAGCGACTGGCGGCTCCGCTGTCGTGAGCGCGATCCGACGCGTTAGATCGCGCCTTCCAGGTAGTTGAGGCGTCCCTCGGGGCTATCGAAAGTCACCGACGCCACGTCGAAGCGCAGTTCGGAGTAACGCGGCCGGGTGGCACGCAGCCACTCTGAGGCAGCACGACGAAGGCGCTCGACCTTGCCCGGGCCGATCGACTGCGCCGGTGTCATCAGGCGATCGCTACGCCTTGAGCGGACCTCGCAAAACACGAGCAGACGCCCGCGCCGCGCGATCACGTCCAGCTCGAGCCGGCCGACGCGCACGTTGCGATCGACGATCTCGAAACCGGCGCGCTCCAGGTGTGCGCAGGCCAGATCCTCGCCGCGCCGCCCCAGGGCGGCGCGCCCCGCAAGGCGCGGGTCGCTGCTCGCAGGCGATTCACTCGCCGAGGTGTCACGGGCCAGGGGCCGCCGAGCTTTGCGGCCGAGGCCGACGCTACTCAAAAAAGGTGCCGTTCTTGACGCAGTAGCCGCCGCGGACGCCTGGACCGCCCTGTTCGAGGACTTCGACACAGGAGAAGCCGTCCGGGCACTCACACTCGGCAAAGCCGGTTCCGCCCGAGTTACAGCGGCAGGTACAGTAGATGCGATCTTCGACCTCGTTCGGGGCCGCGCATTTGACCTCTTCGATGCACGTCTCGTCGTTGAGATCGCAGCTTTTTTGCGAGTTGCAGCTTGGATCGGTCGTCGGGTTGCGGGTGGGATCGCCTTCCAGCTGGTAGACCATGCACACCCGGGTTTCGCACTGCACCGAGCTGGACTCGATATAGGCCTCGCTGTTGTTGAAGCCGTCCTCCGGAACCTGCTCCGGCAGGCACGGCGCACCCACAGCCGGGGTGGTGCAGCCCAACGCGGGGCTCAGCAGCAGGACAAGACCAAGCAGCGGCAGGTATTTCGCGTCGATCCGTTCGAGACTCACTGATGCCATCTCCGTGACAGTTCTACTGACAGTTCTACTGTGGCCGAGAAAATGCATTCGACGTGCCGGGCAATGTAGGAGTGGGTAGGCCCGAACCCATCGCGCGTCGGAAGTTACGTTGGCCGACCTCGGGGTGTCAAGCGTGTGCGACATGGGGTGGGTAATCCTTGCACATGTCGGCGAAGGGCCTTGACAAGCGGATTTTTGGATATCTATGATGGCCGCCCGAACGGGTCGTAAATTACTGATTTTATAGTGTTTTTTATCTGGCCGGGCCGGAACTGCCGCCAACCAGGGACGGGCGCGGACCGGGTGCTTGTTTGGTACGGAATCCTAGGTCGTCGGTAGACGATGGAGACAACGGGATGTTGAAGACTCGAACCTGGAGCTCGAACCTGGGCCTCGATGTGATGGTTTTTGCCGCGTCGCTCGCCGCCTTTACGGCGCTGTTCGGCGTGGCGCCGGTGGCCGCTCAGGATATGCAGTTTGGCCTCGAGGAGACGGGGGCTGCCCCCGCCGGGCCGCCCGCGGAAGGCCCCCCCTCGGAGGCCCTCGCCAACGCCCAGCGCCTCTACACCCAGGAGCGCTACGAGGAGGCGGCGGTGCAATTCCAGCGCGTCGTCGAGGGCGAGACGCCGGACGCGCCGGCAAACGTCCAGAAGGCCCAGTTCTTCCTCGGCAAGTCCCTCTACCACCTGCGCTATTATCAGTCGGCGCTGGCGGTCTTCGACGAGATCTCGGAGATGGGGCGCAACAACCTCTTCTTCGACCAGACCCTGCAGTGGCTCGCCCAGCTCGGATCGCAGCTGCCGGAGCCCGCCGGGATCATCGATAAGATCGGTCGTTTCGGTGTCGACCAGCTCGAGCAGTTCAACACCGCGGACAACGCTGACCTGTACAACCAGCTGCTCTATTTGATGGGCCGCTCGAAGTACAATCAGGGCGAGTTCGAGCAGGCGATCGAACTCTTCGGCCAGATCGATCGCGCCAACAAGTGGTACGTCAAAGGGCGCTTCTTCGAGGGCATCTCTTACATCAGGATGCGCCGCGCCCAGCCGGCGGCAACGGCCTTCCGCGAGATCATCGAAGCGATCGACGAAGGCGATGTGGAGGGCGTCGACGACACCGACCGCATGGAAGATCTGGCGTGGATCTCGCTGGCCCGCGTTTATTACACCGCAGCCAACCGCGTGAACTCCGAGGGCGTGCGCGAAGTGGACGGCGTGCTTTTGGGCAACGCGGTCGAGGCCTGGAACAAGTTGGAGACCAACAGCGAGTACTGGCTGGACTCGATCTTCGAGGCCTCCTGGGCCTTCTTCCTGGCCGACGAGTACTCCCGGGCCCTGGGCAACGTGCACACGCTCTTCTCCCCCTACTTCAAGGAGAGCTTCTATCCCGAGGCGATGGTGCTGAAGGCAGTGGTTTTCTTCACGAACTGCCAAATGAAGAACGCAACCGCGATGGTGCAGCTCTTCCACGAGCGCTACGACCCGGTGAAGAACAAGCTCGACGAGATGCTGCAGAAGTACCAGGACAACGCGCAGTTTTTCGAGTTCCTCAAAAAGGTGCGTGAGGGTAATGCCAACCTGCCGCCGGAGATCCGCGGCATCGTGAATTCGGCGCTGAGCGATCGCGCCGTGTTGGCCAACCTCGAGTACGTCAACCTGCTCGAGCAGGAAGAGAAGAACCTCAACAAGGCGCCCTCGCAGTTCAAGAACTCCTCCCTCGGCGCACGAATTCTGCAAGACATCCTGGTGGCCAAGTCCTTCGCCATCGACCAGGCGGGTGAGATCGCCAAGGCGCGTTACAGCCGTCTGGTCGAGGAAATGCAGGACTTGGCCAACCAGATCGATACCGTCGAGATCGAGGTGCTCAACTACGAACGCGGCCAGCTCAAGGCTGCGCTCCAGGACCAAATGACGGCGGCCAGTGAGTCGACCGGCGGCGAGGTCTTCGTGTCCTCGGAGCACAACGTTTGGCCCTTCAACGGCGAGTACTGGCGCGACGAGCTTGGTTATTACCGGCAGCAGGTCACCTACAAGTGCGGACGATGATGAGCATGATGCGTTTTAAACTGTTTTCGCTCGTTCTCTTTGGAACCCTCCTGGCTGGCACTCCGGCCGAGGCGGAAAAGAAAAGCGCCAAGAAGGGCGATGGAGGGTCCGCTGACGCGGGCATGTGCATCGATCCCGGCGCCCCCACCCGCGTCGCCGCGTGCCCGAAAAACATGGGCACCAGCAAGCGCAAAAAGGGCATCGGGGCGCCGAAGTCCCGCCTGCGGCAGGCCACGCGCAAGAAGGACAAGCCCAAGGGCCTTCAGGTCAAGGGACCGTCCATCGAGCTGGACGTGGCGACTCTGCGCAACAAGGACAAGGTCGAGGCCAAGGCCGAGTCCCTACTGCGACGCGAGATCACGGTCACCAAGCGCCTGATCAAGAACACGCGCACCAACGATCCGCGGCGGGCGGATTTCTTGCTGCGCCTTGCTGAAGGCTACTTCGAGCTGGTTCAGGTCGCGACGCGCAACGTGCGCAAGCTCGACGATCCGATCTACGACGCCTGCTCCAAGAAGAAGAACAAAGGGCAGTGCTCCAAGCTGCGCAAGTCGCAGAAGAATATGGAGCAGAAGCTCAACAAGACCCGCGAGCAGAACATCAAGACGCTCGCGATGCTGGTCCGCGACCACCCGGACTACAAGAAGATGGACGAAGTGCTCTTCTCCCTCGGCTTTTCGCTGGAGGAAATGAAGCAATTCGATCGCGCCCGTCAGGTCTACCACCGCCTGATCAAGGGCTTCCCACAGAGTAGCTTCATCCCCAACGCCTATCTGTCGTTCGCGGAGTACTACTTTCAGCAAGGCGACATGGGCGCCGCCAAGCAGTTCTATCAAAAGGTCACGGAGATCCCGCCGGAGCGCAACCGCGTTTACGGCTACGCGGTCTACAAGCAGGCCTGGTGTGACTACAACCTGGAAGACTTCAAGGGATCGCTACAGCGCTTCGTCGAGACGATCGAGTTTGCCCAGGAAAATCCTGAGGCTCACAACGTCGAGAACCTGGCCCGTCAGTCGCGCCGGGAGATGATCATGCCCTACGCCCAGGTCGGCAATCCCGGCCGGGCCCTCGAGTTTTTCTCGCGTTACGCCAAGGACGAGGACCAAGCCTTCGAGATGTTCGAGTCCCTGGGTGAACTCTACTACGACACCGGCCAATGGCCTGAGGTCATCGCGGTCTACCACAAGCTGATCGCCGAGAAGTCGGACAGCGAAAAGGTCTGCTACTGGCAGACCCGCGTGGCCAATGCGGTCATCAGCAGCAAGCCCAAGAAGGAACAGGTCGTCGAGGTTCAGCGCATGCTCGACCTGTACGACAGCTACGCAGATAGCTCGCACTCGGGCGATGCGAAGAAGTCCTGCCGACAGTCGGCAGCCTCCGTGCTCATCGAGCTCGCCACCGCATGGCACCGTGAGGCCATCGGCACCGATACCCAGCCGGGCACAAACGACAAGGGCACGATGGAGCAGGCCACCAAGCTCTATCGCATGATCCTGAAGAACTTCCCCGACATGGAGGAGATGGAGTTTCCGGACATCGACAAGCGCGACTGGCCGACCGAGTACAAGGTCAGCTACTACTACGCCGAGCTTCTGTGGAAGATGGAGGCATGGGCACAGTGCGGCCCCGCTTTCGACCGCGTACTCGAAGTCAATCCGAAGGGCGAGTTCACTGAGGATTCCGCCTATGCGTCGGTGCTCTGCTACAACAAGCAGTACAAGCAGACCTATGCGCAGAGCGAGCGCGAGGTCAAACATCGCGACGACAAGAAGAAGAAGCGCAAGGGTAAGAAGGACGCCGAGCCCACCCGTGAGGAGCTGGTCGCCCAGTACAAGCCCAAGGAGCTGTCGCCTCTGGAAGAGGGCATGCTGCGGGCGTACAAGCGCTACATCTGTTACGTGCCGGGCAGCGAAGATCTGCCGACGATCAAGTACCGTCAGGCGCGCATCTACTACGAGACGAACCACTTTGAAGAGGCCTCGGTTCTCTTCAAGGACATCGCCTTCAATCACGTAGACAGCGACCTGTCGGTCTTCGCGGCGAACCTCTACCTGGACTCGCTCAACGTCGTGGGTACCTACAGCGATCCTGCGCGGCCGGGTTGCTACGACGAGATGAACGACAACATCGAGCCGCTCTATGGGCTCTACTGCAAGAATGACGAGCAGCGCGAGGAGCATCTCGAGCTGTGCGAGGTGGTCGAGCAGTTGCGTTGCGACCTTCTGCGAAAGAAGGCGGAAGGTCTGCAGACCAACAAGTCGTTCAAGAAGGCGGCACAGCTCTACGTCCGCATTTTCCGCCAGTATCGTGAGTGCGGGCGTCTGGACGAGGTCCTGTACAACGCGGCGCTGAACTTCGAGGCGGCGCGTCTGTTGGGCCGCGCGATCAAGGTTCGCCGAGTGCTTATCGACAAGTACCCGGAGAGCGAGTGGTCGAAGCGCGCGATCTACCTCATCGGCGCCAACTTCCACGCCCTGGCCATGTACGACATGGCTGCGGACTACTACGAGAAATTCGCGGAGAAGTACTCGGGCGAACTCGGCGAGGATTGTTCGGACGCCGACAACGAGGCTGGTACCTGTCCCAACGCCAAGGATGCGCTTCAGAACGCGACCTTCTTCAGGCTGGGTCTCGGCGACGAAGAGAAGGCGGTAGAAGACGCCCAGCTCTTCGAGAAGAGCTACAAGAAGAAGTTCGCTCGCGAAACCTCCCAGGTGAAGTACTCGCTGGGTTCGATCTACGAGCGCACCGAGGATTGGAACAAGGTCATCAAGCACTACACGGGCTTCTTGAAGCAGTACAAGAAGACCGCGATGCCCCACGAGATGATCCAGGGCAATGTGACCGTCGGGCGCGCTTACCTGTCGCTCGAGGGCAAGGAAAGCCAGAAGGAGGCCAACAAGAGGAAGGCGATGCCTTACTTCAAGGCGGCCGTGAAGTTCTGGCAGGGCAGCAAGGACTCGTTTGGCACGCTCGCCGTGCCGGACGACCAGAAGCAGCGCTATCTGGCCTACGCCAAGATCGCCTCCGCCGAAGCCCTCTTCCACCTCGCCGGTGAAGAGTTCGACAAGTTCGCGAGCATCAAATTCCCGGTGTTCAAGACGAAGAAGACGATCAAGGCCAAGAAGGGTAGCTTGGAGGCCAAGAAGGCCTATCAGGAGGAGTTCCAGGCCTGGATGGCTGCGGACTTCACCAAGTGGATGGGTGAGAAGGCCAAGGCGCTGGACGTGGCCCAAACCGCCTACGGCAACATCACCGAAATGAAGGTTCCCCAGTGGGAGATCGCGGCGGCGACGCGAGTCGGCGACATGTATCTCTCCTTCGTCAACGACTTCCGCGACGCCCCGGTGCCGCCGGTGCTCGAGGGAGACGAAGAGCTGGTGGACATCTACTACCAGGGCTTGGACGAAGCGTCCCAACCGTGGGTCCAAAAGGCCAAGGGTGCCTACGAGTTCTGCCTGATCACGGCGACGAAGGTTCGCTGGTTCAACGAGTATATGACCAAGTGCGAGGAAGAGCTTTTCAAGCTCGATCCACGCACATACCCACGCGCCGCCGAGCTGCGCGGAAGCGATATCTACACCTACAGCATCATGGCCGAACCCGGCCTGATCGAGCTCAAGGCCGGGTCCGATGAGGGCCTCGAGGGCGAGGAGTGATGGCGATGGCGAACAAGACGCTTGTGAACGGACCGCGTGCAGCGGTCGTAGCCTGGGTCCTGGCCCTCACCCTGGCCGCCTGCGGAGGCGGTAGCGGCTCCGGTTCCGGCGAAGGCGGTGGCGGTGCGGCCACCGTCGGTGGCGTAGCCCTCAAGACCGCAGGCGGCGAGTCCGTCAGTGTGCGTGCGCACAACTTCTGGAAGGAAGGTGTCGCAGCGTTCCAATCTGCGGAGAAGAAGGGCTGGAACTCGGAGAGCTGCGAGGCGGTCGCGGACAAATTTGAGGAAGCCGCCGAGGCGCAGGGGGGCAAGAAAAAGTTCCCCGAGGCGCTCTACATGGCGGGCCTCGCACACAGCAAATGCGGCGACAAGAAGGAGGCGATGTCCTTCTATCAGAAGGCCCTGAGGCAGAATAGCAAGTTCTGCAAGGCCCGCATCGCCGTCGCCCTCGACCGCGTGGGGGGCAACGCCTCCGGTGCGATGCGGGACTTCAGCGCTGCCGTCAAGGATGATCCCCAGTGCACCGAGGGCTACGTCAACATGGCCATCGTGCAGCGCAAAAGCGGCGACCTCAAGGAGGCGCTGAATAACCTGCGCCGCGCCATGGCCATCGACGCCCAGTACCTTCCGGCGTTCAACGAGATGGCTCTGATCTATCTGCAGCAGGCAGAGGACAACAAGAAGATGCTCGATCTGGCGGAGGTCGTCTGCAGTCAGGCCCAGAAGATCGACGCGAATTTCGCGCCGATCTACAACACCTGGGGTCTGATCGACCTACGCCGCAACGAGATCATCGATGCCGCCGCGAAGTTCCAGCGCGCCTTCAAACTCGATGCGAAGATGTTCGAGGCGTATATGAACTTCGCGCAGATCACGATTGGCTTCCGTGGTTACGAGGATGCCAAGAACGCCTTCACCAAGGCGCTCGAGCTGCAGCCGAAGAACTTCGACGCGGTCGTCGGTCTGGGCGTGGCCTACCGCGGCCTGGAGCAGAACGACAAGGCTGAAGAGGCCTACGAGAAGGCCAAGAAGATGGCTCCCAATCGCCCGGAGCCCTACTACAACCTCGGCGTGCTCTACCAGGACTTCAAGGATGCCAAGGTCTCGCAGATGAAGAAGGCTCGTTCCTACTACGAGCAGTTCCTCAGCCGAGCCAAGGAAGAGCGCTACCAGGAGAAGATCGACGACATCAAGCGGCGCTGCAAGTACGACAAGAAGGGCGGGCGCCGTAAGAGCAGCAAGTGCATCGCCGGTCGCTTCCAAAACATCGAACTCTTCCTGCAGGCCCTGAAGGAAATGAAGGAGATGGAGAAGCTCCAAAAGGAGGCCGAGGCACAGGCCAAGGAGTTCGAGAAGCAGGAAGCCGAGCAGCGCAAGCGCGACGAGGCTGAGGCCAAGAAGGCAGCCGAGGAAGCCAAGAAGGCCGAGGAGGCCAAGAAGGCCGAGGAAGCCAAGAAGGAGCCTGCCAAGGGCCAGGATGACGGCAAGGCCCCCAAGGAGGGCCCGGCGGACAAGGCTGCGCCGAAGGAACCCAAGGGCGGAAAGAAGAAGTGAGATCGCCGCTCAGTCCGCGGCACCTCTGGTGTCGCGGACTGTCCGTTAGGGTGTGAAAGATCCGCACATAAAGTTCTAGAAACAATGGAAAGCATGGCGTACCGCTCTTGTTGGCTTTTCGACACAGCGGTAGGGTGCTCGACACTGTAGGAGATGTCGTCATGAAGAAGCTGTTGATGGTCGCAGTTGTTCTCGGAGCCAGTGCCATGGCTTTGCCGACACAGGCTCAGGACGACAACCAGACGTCCTACGACTTTGAGGACGACCTGGTTCAAGGTGACCTGGTCCGGCCCGACGGTGAGAACCTGATGGTCCGTAGGCGTGGTGCGCGGGAGTCGCTGATTCGTATCCGCGAGCACTTCATTCCTGAACTTCTAAAATCGGTCGAAAATCTTTAATCCTCGGGAACCGAGACTCTCCGCTGTTGTCTATCGAGGCGCGGAGTCTGCCAACGGGCGCTACAGTGGTCGCCCGACGCGCAGGGTCCTGGTGAAGGCTTAGTCGTCCACTCGCGCACGCTGCGCGCGTGCGCTGGAGGTTGTTGTGCCAATTCCGATTACGTTTCACATCTACGAAGGCGGGCAGCACACCCGATCGGAGTCCTACAATCAGGACGTCATCAAGATCGGCAAGCTCGACTCGAGCCACCTGCGCATCGACGACGAAGCGGTGTCGCGCATGCACTCGGTCATCGAGGTGTCGGGGCCGGGCGAGGTCTACATCATCGACCTGGGATCCGCGTCGGGAACAATCGTCAATGGGCAGAAGGTCAACAAGTCGAAGCTGGAAAATGGTGACCAGATCCAGTTCGGCAACACGATTGCCCAGGTCGAATTGACAGCCGCGGCGGTGGAACAGGCTCCGCAGGCACCTGTGGCGCAGCCTCCGGCCGCTGCGACCATGCAGATGGCGGTCGCGCCGGCAGCCGAGGCCTATGCTGCTCCTGCGCCGGTCCAGCCGTCGCAGCCGCCACTGCAGAATCCTTTTGCTCAGCAGCAGGCTCCGGCCGCAGGCCAGCAGCTGCCGAATCCGTTCGCGCAGCAGGCGGCGCCGGCCGTGGCGCATGCTGCGGCGCCGGTCGCGCAGCCTGTAATGGCCGCCGGATCGGGTATGGTGGCCGAGGCCGTCGCCGACTACGGCGAGGCGGCGACCTACCAACTCGTGCCGGTCGCGCCGCCGGTTAATCCCGCCGACGTGGACTCGGCGGAGACGGCGGTCGAGGTCGTGATCATGTGGGGCGAGCTGAGCATCCTCCACGTCGAGCACCTTTCGCCGCCGCGCGGCTTCTATGTCGGCGAAGCCACTGACGCGAAGGGCAAGCCTGCGACCGACTTCCTAATCGGCAGCGAGAGCGTGGGCACCGACCGCTTGCCGGTGACCGTGGAGTCCGGCGCCAGCGTCGCGGTGGTGATCCCGCAGGGCGCCAGCGGTGACGTTACGATCAATGACCAGCGCATCAGCTTCGCGGAGCTGGCGGCGCAGGGTCAGCTTCAGGCCTGCTCCGAGTTGGCCGGGGCCCAGCAGTATCCGCTGCCGCCTGGGGCCACCGCGCGGGTGGTGTACCGGGGCTTCACGTTCGTGGTGAAGCCGATGAGCATGGCTCGTCGCGTCGGTATCGGCGGCTCGCCATACCTCGACTGGAAGGAATACATGTGGACCATCGCTTCGATGGCCTTCCATGTGGGGATGCTGCTGCTTTTCTACTTCCTGCCCCCACGGTCTTCGTCGCTTTCGCTGGACCTGCTCAACGCCGACTCGCGATTGGTGAAATACCTGATCGAGCCGCCGGAGACGGTCGAGGAAGAGACGCCCGAATGGCTCGACGACTCCAAGATGGACGACGAGGAGGGCGGCAAGGGTAAGCGCCACAAGGACGAAGAAGGCGCGATGGGCAAAAAGGACGAGAAGAAGACCACGAACAAGTTCGGTATCGAGGGGCCCGAGGATAATCAGGACCCCCAGATGGCGCGTGATGAGGCCAAGGAAATGGCGGCCAACGCGGGCATCATCGGCATCCTGAAGGCGAGCGTGGGCGCCTGGAACTCGCCGACTTCGCCCTATGGCGCGGATACCGCCCTGGGCAACGACCCCATGAGCGCCTTGGGAGCCCTCATGGGTGACCAAATCGGAGGCAACTTCGGCTTCGGTGGCCTTGGTCTGCGCGGCACCGGTCGTGGTGGCGGTGGTACCGGTGAGGGCACCATCGGTCTGGGCAATATCGGCACAATCGGCCACGGTGCCGGTGGCGGAACGGGCTCCGGCTACGGTCGTGGCGCCGGTGGTTTCCGCGGCCGCAGTGCCAAGGTGCCGCATATTCGCACGGGCAAGGCCGACGTGCGCGGTTCGCTCTCCAAGGAAGTCATCCGGCGCATCATCCGGCGTCACATCAACGAGGTTCGCTTCTGCTATGAGCAGGAACTGAACTCGCGTCCAGATCTTCAGGGGCGCGTCTCAGTCAAGTTCATCATCTCGCCGACAGGCGCCGTGCAGACTGCGGCGGTTGCGAACTCGACCCTCGGAAATGCCAAGGCAGAGCAGTGCATTGCCAAGTCGGTTCGGCGCTGGACCTTCCCGTCGCCCGAGGGTGGCGGCATCGTGGTCGTAACCTATCCGTTCGTGCTGCAGCAGACCGGTGGCTAGGTTGATGGCTTGTAGGTAAGCCAGCGAGCGGATGGTCCCGGGACCATCCGCTCGCTCAGTTTTAGGGACAACAGAAAATTTTTGCGACGACGGATTGATGGGTTCTTGTCTCGAAGCGTTGGAACGCTCGTCGCACCGAAGGAGTTGGCTCATGAATCGCTCGAAGCTACTTTCCGCGGCCCTGTTGACCGCCGCGTTCACCGTGCTTGTCGGCATGGCGGGCAACTGTTCGCGCGCGCGTGTCGAATCGATGAACAAGATGAACGAGGGCGTCGTGGCGGCGATGCAGAAGCGCTACATGGACGCCACCAAGCTCCTGGAGAGCGCAGGCGCCATCGATCCACAGAACGAGCAGGTGTTTTGGAACCTTGCCATCGTTCACATGGAGATGCGTAAGTACGAACGCGCCCGCGATGACCTGCAGAAGGCCATCGCGATCAACCCGAACGCTGGCGGCTTTCATGAGAAGTTGGGCACGGTGTTGATCGAGCTGGAGGACTGGAAGGCGGCCAAGGGAGCCTTTGAGAAGGCGATCGAGCTCGAGCCGGGGCTCTTCAAGGCCTATTACAAGCTCGCCCAGGTCGATGAGGAGCTGGACGATCAGCAGAGCGCCCTCAAGCACTACTCGCAGGCGGTCGAGAAGGGGCCGCGCTTCCTGGAGGCCTACAGTGCGCTGGGCCGGCTCTACGCGGACCTGGGTTACCTGGAGCAATCCGTTCAGGTACTGAACGAAGCACTGAAGGTTGCGCTTCCCGGTACGGAGGAAGAAGCCAACGTGCACCACCTGCTCGGTACGGTCTATCAGCAGCAGAAGAAGTACGACGACGCGGTGCGGGAGTTCAGGGCTGCTCTCGGCGTTGTGCCAGGCATGCGGGACGCCCTGTTTTCGCTGGGTTGGACCTACCACCTGCAAGGCAATAACGATGAGGCCAAGCGCTTCTTGAAGAAGTTTGTCGATGTGGCCGGCGCCGAAGCTCCGGCCCACTACCTGAAGGCCGCGCGGGACAAGCTCGCCGAGATGGCCGAGGGCTTCTGAGCCTCCGGGCGCGGGCCACTGCAGACGGGACCGCTGCCCGCTGGGGTAGGGGCGGGCGACTCTTTGGTGCGCCGGGCGCGGATTCCGCGTCCGGCGCAGCGTCGTTATGGGGTACCCTTGGGCCCAAGGGTGCCACCGCGCCCATGACCCGGCATCTGGGGTCTTTGGTTACCCCGCACGAGATGTTGTAATTTCGCCGGAATAGGGATTTCGCCCACATTCGAAATGTGTTCGAGGAGGCTTTGGTGTCGGAAAACGACAGTCCTGTTACCAGTGAGTCCGACAAGGGTTCCGCCGTGGCGGCGATGGCTACCGGAGACAGCGTTGGGGATTTCGCTGAGACCGACGGGCCCCGGGAGCTGACCGACGAGGAGTTGGCCAAACTCGCCGAGTTGGATGAGGCGCTCGAGAAGTTTCTCGGACAGAAGCGCTGGTCGGACGTGATCAAGACCACGATCGCGAAGGCCGAGTTGGTTCAGCATCCCGGGATCAAGGCGGAACTCTTTTCGGAGGCCGGCCGGCTCTATGTGGAGCGCTCGTCGAACCAGGCCGAGGCCATCAAGTGCTTCCGCCATGTGCTCGAGTTCGATCCGGAAAACCTGGAGGCGATCGAACGCCTGAAGGAAATGTACGAGAAGCGTCGCGACTGGGAGCGCATGGTCGAGGTGTTGCGCATGGAATGCGCTCTGCTCGAGCCGGTCGACCAGCCCATGCGCCGTGTCGAGATCGCCCAACTTGCAACAGAGCGGCTGCGCAAGCCCGCGATTTGCATCGATCTATGGCAGGACGTGCTGCAGATCGACGAGGCGAACCCGGAGGCCATCTCGGCCCTCGCCAATCTCTACGAGCGTGCTCGCGAATGGGAGCCGCTTGCCGACGTGCTCGAGAAGAAGAGCGAGCAAACGAGCGACCCCGCCGAGCTGGTGCAGTTGCTGCAAAAGCTCGGCATGATCTACGCCGACAAGCTCAACAACGACCAGGGGGCCATCGACGCGTTTCGGCGCCTGCTAGAGCACGAGCCCGGAGATCGCCGGGCACAGGAGCAACTCAAGAAGCGCTACGTGACGGCGAGGGCCTGGGACGAACTCGAGGAGTTCTACGGGGCCACGGAGAAGTGGGATGAGTTGATCCGCACCCTGGAGCGTGCCGCCGACGACAAGAACGCTGAACTCGACGAGCGCATCACGCTTCACTTTCGCGTTGCCCGGCTGTGGCAGGACAAGCAGGAAAAGCCCGACAGGGCGGCCCGCGCCTATGAAAAGGTGCTGGGGTTGGACGGCTCGAATCTGGAAGCGGCAGAGGCGTTGGCGCCGATCTACGAGCAAGCGGGCGACGCGAAGAAACTCGCAGGCGCCCACGAGATTCGGCTGGAGCATCTGGAGGATCCCTACGAGCGCGTCGAACTCTTGCGCCAGACCGGCTTGCTGTACGAGGAGCGCCTGCGCGATCCGCAAACGGCTTTCGAGCGCTTCATCGAGGCCTTCACGACCGACCCATCGCAGCCGGAGTTGCGCGAGGACCTGGGTAGGTTGGCCGCCAAGGTCAAGGACTGGGACCGCGTCTTCGCGGCCTATGCGACGGCGATCGAGAATGCCGGTCATCCGGATGATGCCAATGACCTTCGTTTGCACTATGGCCGGGTCCTGCGCGACGCCGACCGCATCGAGGACGCGATCGCCCAGTTTCGAGCCGTCAGTGATGCGCGGGCCGATGATCGGGTCGCGATCGAGGCTCTCGACGAACTCTATCGGCGCACGGAGAACTACTCGGAGCTGCTCCACGTTTTGCAGCGCCGGGCTGAACTCGAGAGCGAGCCGGATGCACGGCGAGGCCTCGCCTATGATGTCGCGCGCCTGTATCAGGATCAGCTGGGTCAGGCCGAACAGGCGATCGAGGCCTACCGCAACATCTGCATCGAGTTCGGGGACGGCGAGACCGAAGCCTATCGAGCTCTCGAAGGGCTCTATGAAGGGCAGGAGCGCTGGGAGGACTTGGCCCAGAGCCTGGAGCATCGCATCGACCTCGGGCCCGAGAGCGATGAGGAGCTGGCCTCCCTGAAGTTCCGCCTGGGGAAGGTGATCCTCGAGCACGTCGGGGATTCGATTCGGGCGCTCGATCTTTTCCGCGAAGTCCTGATGATCGTCGCCGAGCACGAAGGCGCCGTGCTCGCACTCGAGACGCTGCTGCCCGATCCGGAACTCGGGTCCCAGGCCGTCGAGGTGCTCGAGCCCGTTTACGAGGCGGCCGGTGACTGGGGCAAGTTGATCCACGCCCTCGACGTCTCCCTGGCCTCGGTGCACGGCGCGACCGAGCGCATCGACGTCATCACCAAGATCGGCGAACTCTACGCCGAGCGGGCGGGTGACCAGGCCAACGCCTTTGAGGTCTACTGCAGGGCCCTGAGTGAAGCGCCCGACAACCCGGGAATCGGAGCGCGCCTCGCCGACCTGGCGCGGGCGCAGAACCGGCTGCCGGAGATGGTGGCGTTGCTTTCGGAGCTGGCTGCTGCCGCGGCCGACCCCGTGCTCGGCCGCGAGCTTTGGGTGCGTGCGGCACAGATCAAGGACAACGAGCTGCAGGATGTCGAGGGTTCCGTCGCGGCCTACATGCAGGCTCTGGAACTGGATGACACCGACCTCGAGGTGCTGGAGGCGTTGGAATCGCTGTATCGGCGCACCGAGCGTTGGGCCGATCTGCTCGGCGTGTTGCGGCGCCGTGTTCGGGCCATTTCCGACCCGGCAGAGCAAGAGAGTCTTTTGCTGCAGATGGCCTTCATTCACGATGAAATGCTGCAGCAGCCTGAGCAGGCGATCGCAATTCACCTTGAGATTTTCGAGCTGGATCCCGGCAGCACCTCGGCGCTGGCCGCACTCGACGGTCTGTACGAGCGGCAGCAGATGTGGTCCGAGCTTGCGGAGAACGTCAATCGGCAGCTATCGCTGGCGGAAGACGAAGCCACTCGGCTGCAGCTGATGCTGCGGATGGGCGACATTCGCGAGGCGCGGATGGGGGCCGTCGACGAGGCCATCTCCATTTACCAGGAGGTGCTAGACCGCGATCCGGCGTGCGAGCCGGCGATTGCTGCCCTGGAGCGCCTGCTCGAGCGACCGGAGCAGCAGGCGCGCATCGCGGAAATCCTGGAGCCCCTGTACCGAGACGCTGGGGATATCCAGAAGTTGATCGGGGTGCATGAGATCCAGGTGTCGCTGGCCGAAGAGGCCGACCAGCGGGTCGACTTGCTGTGCCAGATCGCCGAGCTGTACGAGCTGCAGCTCGACGACCTGGAGCGGGCTTTCAGTTGCTACGCGAGGGCGCTGGCCGAAGAGCCGGGCAATATCAATACGCAGGATCAGCTCGAGCGCATCACCGCCACCAACGGTGCCTATCAGGCCCTGGCTGAGACCTTCGAGGCTCGCGTGCAGGGGCTCGAGGATCCGGGGTTGGCTGTCGCACTGCTGATGAAGGCGGCGGAGTTGCGCGAGACCCAGATCGGCGATGCCGACACTGCGATCGCCCATTACACCAAGGTGCTGCAGCTGCAGGAGGAAAACCTGGAGGCTGCCACGGCGTTGGAGCGCCTGTACCACGGGGCCGGGCGCTACGAGGAACTCGCGGCGATCTATCGCAAGAAGGCCGCGATGCTCGACGTGCCGGACGAGCAGAAGCAGTACTACTTCCAGGCCGGTCAGATCTACGAAGAGATCCTGGAGCGGCCGGGGGACGCGGTTGCGGTCTTCCAGGCCGTGCTCGAGGTAGAACCAGACGACCTCGAGGCGCTCGACAAACTGATCGGACTTTTCCTGAAGCTCGGCCGTTGGGAAGAGTTGCTGCAGGCCTACTCCCACAAGGCCGACATCGTCGACGATCCGGATCAGAAGAAGGCGCTGCTGGCGGAGGTCGGAGCGGTCTACGAACGCGAACTGCAGCAAACCGAAAAGGCGATCGAGACCTACCAGCGCATTCTCGAGATCGATCCGGAGGACTTCACGGCGGTCGGACGCTTGGATGTCCTCTATTACAGCAGCGAAAATTGGGAGGAGCTGCTGTCGATCCTGGAGCGGGAGGCCGACCTGGCGCCCGATCCGACCGATGCGGTCGCCTTCCGGTACCGCATCGGTGAGCTTTTCGAGCTGCGCCTCGATGACGCTTTCCGCGCGGTCGAAGTCTATCGAGACGTGCTCGAGATCATGCCCGATCACGAAGCGACCCAGCAGGCGCTGGAGCGCATGATCGCTGCGAATAAGGAGTCGGCCGAGGCGGCGCGGGTGCTCGAGCCGATCTATCGGTCGGCAGCCGAGTCCGCGAAGCTGGTCAACGTTCTCGAAGTGCTGGTCGCTCAGCAGGAGGACCCGGTCGAGACGGTCGAACTGCTGCATCAAATCGCCGAGTTGCACGAGGTTCACCTCGATCAGCCGCGCCAGGCGTTTGATGCCTATGCCCGGGCGCTGCCCCACGATAACGAGAACGATAAAACGCTGGCGGCGCTCGAGGTTCACGGCGATCAGCTCGGCCTGTGGCCGGAGGTGGTTGGGCTCTACGACACCGAAATCGCCAAGCTCAGCGAAGAGTCGCCCGAGATGGCGGTCGATCTGGCCCTGCGGCTGGCGCGCCTGTGCGAGGTACAGGTCGGCGATGTGGAAGCGGCCATCGCCCGTTACCGCATTGTGTACCAGGCCGATCCGACGCACGTCGGCGCGCTTGAAGCGCTCGACCGCCTCTACGAAGCGACCGAGCGCTGGCCCGAGCTTGCCGATGTCCTGGCCAGGGAAGCCGAGATTGCGCCGAGTCCGGACGATGCCTTGGATTTGCAGTACCGGCTCGGCTTCGTGAACCAGACGCGGCTCGGCAATGTCGAGGCCGCCATCGAGCAATATCGCGAGATCGTCAATGCGGCGCCGGAGCACGAGCACGCACTGACGGCGCTCGAGGGGCTCTTCTACCAGGGCATTGCGGTGCGCCAAATCGGGGAGATCCTCGATCCGCTCTACCGGATGCAAGACGCCTGGGACAAGCTCGTCGGCGTCCAGCAGGTTCTGCTGCAGAACGTCGAGGACCCGGAGGATCGCGTTCAGGCGATGCACCGGATTTCGGAGACCGCCGAACAGCGCAGCGGCAACTTCGAACTCGCGTTCGCGTGGATGCAGCGGGCGCTGCTGGAAGACCCCTGCCATGATCACTCCAGTGGCGAGGTCGAACGTCTGGCGGCAGTCACCGATGGTTGGCCGGTGCTGGCCGGTACCTACGCGCAGGTGCTGGAAGCGGACCATGCGCCCGAGCTCAAGCTCGAGGTGGCCAAGCGCCAGGCGCGGCTCTACGAAGAGGAGTTGGCAGACGTCGCGCGGGCCGAGGAGGCCTATCGCTTTGCCCTCGGACTGCAGCAGGTCGACGACGACGTTCTGGCCGCCCTCGACCGTATCTACACCGATCACGGCGCCGGCCCGGCGCTTGCCGAGGTGCTGCGCAAGCGCGTCGCGATCGCGGAAGACAGCTTCGACAAGATCGAGCTGATGCACCGCCTGGGTAACGTGCTCTACAACGATGTGGGGCGCACGGACGAGGCCATCGAGGTCTTCCGCGCCGTCCTTGCAGAAGAGCCGGAGCACGAGGAGACGATTCACGCCCTACAGAACGTCTACACCATCACCCAGGACTGGGCGAAGCTCTTCGAGGTCTACGAGAAGGAACTCGATGTGGTGATGGGCGACGCCAACCAGGCCGAGATCCTCGGCCGGATGGCGGTGTTGGCCTGGACCAAGCTCGACAACCTCGATGGCGCGGTCGACCTGCTCAAGCGGGTGCTCGATTTGCTCGGTGAGGATCCCGAGGCGCTCAACGCACTCGGTAATATCTACGCGATTCAGGAGAACTGGGCGGATTTGGTCGACGTGCTCGAGCGTGAGGTGTCGGTTAGCAATGACGACCAAATGCGGCTGCGCCTCTACAGCGACCTTGGCCGTATTTGGTACGAAAAGCTGCAGCGCGATCGCAACGCATTGGAGAGTTGGGAACGCACGCTCGATATCGATCCCGGCTACACGAACGCTCTGTTTGCGATGGCGGACATTCACCGCGCCAACGAGTCGTACGAGGACCTCGTAGACACGCTGCGGCGAGTCATCGATGTCGGTGCGGCAACCCTCGAAGATGCCGCCATCGAGAACGTCTATATGCAGCTGGGTTCGATCTACGAGACCCAGTTGGAGCGAACGATGGAGGCGGTCGATGCCTTTGGTCAGGCGCTCGAACTCAATCCTCGCAATTTCGCAGCGATGGACGCGCTGGAGCGCATTCACACGGCCGAGGAGCAGTGGGAGGACTGCATCGCGGTCAAGGGGCGCCGCGCCGACGCGCTGGAAGATTCGCGGGAGCAGATCCGGGTCCTGACGGAAATGGCGGAGATGTGGGTCGAGCGCGCCGAGGATCCGGACCGGGCGGTCGAGCCCTACACGCGCATCCTGGCCATCGACGGCCTCAACGACGAAGCCTTTGGCAAGCTGGAGCAAATCTACCGGGAGCGTGAGCGCTTCGAGGAGCAGATCGAACTCTACGTTGGGCGCGTCGAGTCCACCGAGGATGCCGACGAGCGCGTGGACCTGCTGCGCCGGGTGGCATCCGTCAACGAGCGCGACCTCGATGACAAGAATCAGGCTTTTGAGGCTCTGCTGCTCGCGTGGACACAGGACTTCACCAACGAGGAAACCGCTCGCGAGCTGGAGCGCATCACGGGCTTGACCCAGCGTTGGAACGATCTGTTGACCACGGCCAACCAGAGCCTGCAGGAGGTGGCCGCCGACGATAGCGAGACGCGCCATGCCATCTGTCTGAAGTGTGCCAAGTGGTACACGCGGGAAGGGCATGCCGATTACGCGATTCCCTACCTACAGCAGGTCCTGGCCGTTGATCCGCTGAACGTTCCGGCCATGCGGCAGATGGCAGACCTCTATCGTCAGACCAAGCAGTGGCAGGTCTACGGGCAGGTGCTCAGTCGGCTTACGGAAATGACCGAGGTGCCCATCGAGCGTGCCGAGGTCTACGTCCTCATCGGAGCCCTGCAGGAAGAGCAGTTTGCGGCACTCGATGAAGCCATCTCCTACTATCGCAAGGCCCTCGATGCGCTACCGGGGCATCTCGATGCGCTCAAGGCGCTCGAGCGCATCTTCCGGGAGCGCGGTCAGTGGCCCGAGCTGATCGACATTCTGAAAAGGAAGGTCGCGGCGATCGAGGAGCCGGACGAGAAGCTGGCCGCGCAGCTGGTACTCGCCGAGGCCTACGAGGAAAAACTCGGCGACCACGGGAAAGCCATCGGCGAGTTCAAGGCGGTCGTCGAGGAGGATTCGAGCAATCTCCCGGCACTCAAGGGGCTCGAGCGCCTGTACGCCCATGGTGAACAGTGGCAGGACTTGATGCAGGTGCTCGAGCGCCAGTTGGAGCTGGTGACGACCGAGCGCGATCAGGTCGACTTGTTGATGCGCATCGGCGCCATGTGGGAGGAAGAGTTCCTCAAGCATGACAAGGCGGCGGAGCGACTCGAGCAGGTGATCGGGCTCGACCCCACCTATGTGGATGCCCTGCAGGGGCTCGAGCGTCTGTATCGGCATACGCGGCGCTGGAACGAGCTGATCGACACCTACGAGCGCCATGTCGAAGTGGCCTCGGATCGTGCGCAGAAGATGGAACTCTTCGAGCGCATGGGCGAGGTCTACCGGGACGAGCTGAAGGACTCCGACCGCGCCATCGAGGCGTTTATCTCGGTTACGTCCATCGACGACGATCATCGCGGGGCGCTCGATGCGCTCGCTCGGCTCTACGAGCAGCGAGGCGAGCAGAGCATGGCGCTCGACGCGATGGAGAAGTTGACCAGGCTCGAGGAAGACGAGGACAGGCGCGTCGAACTCTTCTACCGGATGGGTCGGCTTTACGACGCCGAACTCGGTGACCGGGTGGCCGCCGTGGAGAGCTTCGAAAAGGCGATCGACATCGACCCGGCCCACCTCCCGTCACTGCTGGCGATGCGGGACATTCACGTCGACGAGGCCGACTGGCACGCAGCCGCGCGCGTTCTCGAACAGGCGTCGGAAGTTGAGCAGCCGGCGCGCAAGGCGGCGGAGCTGCGCGTCGATCTCGGCGTGATCTACGACGAGCAGCTGAGCGAGCACGAGCGCGCAATCGAGGTTTTCGAGGATGCGATCAAACTCGACCCCGATAGCGCGGGCGCGGCCAAGCCGCTGGTCAAGGAATACGTCGATGCCGAGCGCTTTGCCGATGCCGAGCCGCTGCTCAAGATGCTCGTCTACAGTGGTGACCTGAAAGAGGACGTCGAGCGCCAACGCTATTGGTACACCTACGGTCAAGTCACTTCGAAGCTCGACGACGTCGATGCGTCGATCAAGGCTTACTCCGAAGCATTCTCGCTCGACAGCCAGGACTTGCCGGCGTTGATGGGGCTGGCCGCTGCCTACTTCAAGAAGAAGGACTGGGACAACGCGCACAAGTACTACCAGATGCTGCTGGTGCACCATCGGGATGAGCTTGGCGCCGAGGAGGTCACCGACACCCTCTACCACCTCGGCTTGATCAAGCAGGAACAGGGCGAACTCCGCAAGGCGTTCAATATGTTCGACAAGGCGCTCGAAGAGGACAGCGCCCACCGCCCGACGCTCGAGGCCCTGATCGCGCTCAACACGCGTGAGAAGGACTGGGAGCAGGTCGTCCACTTCAAGAAGCGGCTTGTCGAGTGCAGTCACGAGGAGTCCGAACTCTTCGAACTCTACGAGCAGATCGGTGACCACTGGCAGAAGGAGCTGAAGAATCCGGCGATGGCAATCGAGGCCTTCGTCGAGGGTCTGGCCCTTCAGCCGCAAAATCACGTGATGCTGCACAAGCTGCTGCAGCTCTACAGCCAGACTTCGCAGTGGGAGCACTCCATCGAGATCATCGACCGCATCAGCGATCTCGAAGAGCGCCCCGAAGCCAAAGCCAAGTACGCCAACACGGTCGGCGTCATCTTGCGCGATGAAATGAAGGATCCAGAGGCGGCCCTCGAACGCTTCGGGCAGGCGCTGGACCTCAATCCAGGTGGCCAGCTGAAGGCCTTTGAGGCGATCAACAAGATCCTCACGCAGAAGAAGGACTGGAAGCAGCTCGAGCGCGCCTTCCGCAAGATGCTGCACAGGCTTGCCGGCAAGGGCGAGGCGATGCTGGAGTTCAATCTCTGGCACAGCCTGGGCGTCATCTATCGCGACCGCTTGAAGAATCTCGAGAGTGCCGCCGAAGCCTTTGCGATGGCTTCGAAGCTGCAGCCGGACAACATGCAGGAGCACGTCATCCTGGCGGAGATCTTCGCGTTGGTTCCCGATCGGGTGGGGGACGCGGTCAAGGAGCACCAGATCCTGCTGCGGCAGGACCCTTACCGGGTCGATTCCTATCGGCAGCTCTACAAGCTCTACTTCGGGGCCCGGCGCTATGACAGCGCCTGGTGTGTGGCGGCGACGCTCAACTTCCTGAAGAAGGCCGACACCGAGCAAAAGCAGTTCTACGAGCAGTACAGACCGGAGGGCCCGATTCGGCCCAAGTCCAGGCTCAACAACGAGCGCTGGGTCAAGGACCTCTTCCATCCGGAGGAGGACTTCCTGGTCGGCAAGCTTTTCGAGGCCATGACGCCGGCGGTGCTGCGGCTCCGGGCGCAGCCTGACAAGACCTGGCAGCTGCGCAAGAAGGACCTGATTGCCGATCCGATGAATACCACGGTCGCCTTCGCGCGAACTTTCGGCTTCGCGACCCAGGTGATGAGCCTGCCGCTGACGCCGCGGCTCTTCGTGTGTCCGGATCGACCAGGTGCCTTGGACTGGGCGACGACCTTGCCTCCGGCGTCGGTATGCGGCAGCGCGCTGCTCTCGGGCGTCAATCCGCTGGAGGTGATCTTCACCGCCGCCAAGCACCTGAGCTACTACCGCGGCGAGCACTACATCCGCACGATCTTCCGCACCAAGGACGAGCTGAAGCTGCTGCTGGCGGCGGGCATGCAGATCGCCGGCGTGGGTATCAGCGACCCGAACGTCGATCAGGCTGCTGCACAGATTCGCACCCACATGCAGCCGTCGGACCTGGAGCTGCTGCGCAGCATCGGCAAGCGCTTCGTGGAGGCCGGTGCGCGCACCGACATCAAGAAGTGGATTCGCACGGTCGAGCTTACCGGCTGCCGCGCGGGCCTGCTGCTGTGCAACGATCTAGATATCGCGGCTCGCATGATCCAGCGCGAGCCTCCGACTGGCGCGGTTGATCTGACGCCCAAGGAGAAGGTCGAGGAGCTGGTGCTCTTCAGTGTGTCCGAGGAGTACTTCCGGCTGCGGGAGTCGCTGGGCATTCAGATCAACGTGGGCTGAGGGCCTCGGCAGCGCGGCGAAGGCAGAGAGATGAGCACAGAGAAGGCCGAGCTGCGGCTCTCGAGTCGCGGTGAGACGCGCCGCCTCGGCCGTCGCCTGGCGTCCGTGGTGGAGGCCGGCGACCTGGTGCTGCTCGAGGGCGAGCTGGGCACCGGCAAGACCTTCCTGGTGCGCTCGATCGCCCGCGGGCTGGGGGTGCCGGCGGGCGTGCACATCACCAGCCCTACCTTCGATCTGGTCCACGAGCTGCCCGGTCGCATTCCGATCGTGCATGCCGACCTCTATCGGCTCGGCGAGGACGATGCGCTTGCGGAGCTGGGGCTGCTAGACCGGATCGGCGGGCAGGCGCTGCTCATGGTCGAGTGGGGGGAGCGTTTCCCGGAGCTGCGGGAAAGCCCCCATTTGAGCATCGTTTTGAGCATCGATCCGCAGGGCGGGCGTAGCTGCCGCCTTCGGGGTGAGGGGCCGCGGGGACGGGAAATTTTCCGGAAGTTCCAACATGCCCTGGCCGCAGACCCCATCGGGCGGCGGCCCAGGGCGGGGTGACGGGCGGCGCCTGCAAGCCTCCCCTTGCGGCCAGGCGCCGGCGGTGGTAGCCCGCCTGCGGATGCCGCGTCGGGACGATATCAAACGGGTACTGCTCATTGGCTCTGGACCGATCGTCATCGGCCAAGCCTGCGAGTTCGATTACTCTGGAACCCAGGGGGCCAAGGCGCTCCGCCAGGAGGGCTACGAGGTCGTTCTCGTCAATTCGAATCCGGCCACCGTGATGACGGATCCGGAGTTCGCCCAGCGCACCTACGTGGAGCCGCTGGACGTGGAGGTGCTGCGCTCGATCATCGCGCGGGAGCGCCCCGATGCGCTGTTGCCGACCCTGGGCGGTCAGACGGCGCTGAATCTGGCGATGACCCTGGACGACGAGGGCGTGCTCGCCGAGTACGGCGTGGAGCTGATCGGCGCCAGCGTCCAGGCGATTCGCAAGGCCGAGGATCGCGAGCTGTTCAACCAGGCGATGGAGCGCTGCGGCCTCTCGGTGGCCCGCTCCTACCTGGCCAGGACCGATGAGCAGGCCTGGGAGGCGGTACGCCAGCTCGGCTATCCCCTGATCCTGCGCCCCTCGTTCACCCTGGGCGGCTCGGGCGGCGGTGTCGCCCACGATGACGCCAGCTTTGCGGCTGCGATCCAATGGGCCTTCAGCCAAAGTCCGACCCACGAGTGCTTGATCGAGGAGAGCCTGATCGGCTGGAAGGAATACGAGCTCGAGGTGATTCGCGATCGGGCCGATAACTTCTCGGTCATCTGCACCATCGAGAACCTCGACCCGATGGGGGTGCATACCGGCGACTCGATCACCATCGCCCCGGCCATGACGCTGACCGATAAGGAGTATCAGCAGCTCAGGGACGCGGCGCGGGCGGTCATCACTGAAATCGGCGTCGACACCGGTGGCTCGAATATCCAGTTCTCGGTCAACCCCCGCGATGGCCGCATCATCGTGATCGAGATGAATCCGCGCGTCTCGCGTTCGAGCGCGCTGGCCTCCAAGGCGACCGGCTATCCGATCGCGAAGATCGCCGCCAAGCTCGCTGTCGGCTATCGCCTTGACGAGCTGCGCAATGACGTGACGGGTACCAGCGCGGCCTTCGAGCCCAGCATCGACTACGTCGTCACCAAGATCCCGCGTTTTGCCTTCGAGAAGTTCCAGGGCGCAGACCAGCGCCTGACCACGCAGATGAAGTCGGTGGGCGAGGTCATGGCCATCGGCCGCACCTTCAAGCAGTCGCTGCTGAAGGCTACGCGCTCGCTCGAAATCGGACGCGACGGGCTGCCTTCGCTGCTCGACCGGGTCGACTACCGAGCCTACGCCAAGCAGCTCAAGCAGCGTGCCCATGACGGCGCCGTTCTCGGCAGCGCGCCGCGCTTCGAGGGTGAGCGGCAGCAGGACCTTCCGGGTCTCAAGGAGGCGTTGCTTTCGGTGATCGAGACGCCGCTCGGCGATCGCCTTTGGTACGCGGTCGACGCCTTGCGCGTCGGTTGCACGGCCGAGGAGGTTTGCGAGCACACGGCCATCGACCCCTGGTTCGTGCAGCAGCTGTGCGAGATCGTGGCCGCCGAGCAGCAGCTCAAGCAGCTCGGCGAAGGCGGCGGCGAGATCAGCGACCAGGCGCTGCGCGATGCCAAGGTTCTCGGCCTGAGCGATGGGGCGATCGGTACGGCCCTGGGGCGCGAGGCTTCGGAGGTTCGAGCCATGCGTCTCGAGCGCGGTCTGCGCCCGATCTACGCCCGCGTCGACAGCTGCGCGGCAGAGTTTCCGGCGCTGACGCCCTACCTCTATTCCACCTGGGGCGAGCACAGCGAGTCCGAGCCCTCCACGCGCAAGAAAGTGATGATCCTCGGCGGCGGCCCCAACCGCATCGGACAGGGCATCGAGTTCGACTACTGCTGCGTTCACGCTTCCTTCGCACTGCGACAGCTCGGCATCGAGAGCGTGATGGTCAACTGCAATCCGGAGACGGTCTCCACCGACTACGACACTTCGGATCGCCTTTATTTCGAGCCCCTCACCTTCGAAGACGTGATGGGCATCGTCGAGGAAGAGAAACCCGATGCCGTCATCGTGCAGTTCGGTGGTCAGACGCCGCTGAAGCTCGCGGTGCCGCTGTCGCGCTCCGGCGTGGAGATCCTGGGCACGCCGGCATCGGCCATCGACCGCGCTGAGGATCGGGATAAGTTTGACCAGCTGCTCGATTTGCTTGGTCTCAAGCGCCCGGCGGGCGTGATCGTGCGCGGCGCCGACGAGGCGATGGCGGCGGCCGAGCAGCTCGGCTTTCCCGTGGTCGTGCGTCCCAGCTACGTGCTTGGGGGACGCGCCATGGAGATCGTGCATTCGCCGGAGGGCCTCGAGCGCTACATGGCGGCCGCCTTCGAGGCCATCGAGGACACCGAGGCGCCCACGATCCTCGTCGATGAGTTCCTGCAGGATGCCATCGAAGTGGATGTGGATTGCCTGGCCGACGGCGAGCGCGCGGTCATCGGCGGCATCCTTCAGCACGTGGAGGAAGCGGGCGTGCACTCGGGCGACTCCACGATGGTGTTGCCGCCCCACACGCTGCCCGAAAAGGTTCTGGCGGAGATCCGCGAGGCCAGCCATGCCCTGGCCCTGGAGCTGGGCGTGCGCGGCCTGATGAACGTTCAGTTCGCGGTGCGCGGTGACCAGGTCTACGTCATCGAGGTCAACCCGCGAGCGTCGCGCACGGTGCCCTTCGTGAGCAAGAGTATCGGTCGGCCGTTGGCCCAGATCGCGACCCAGGTGATGGCTGGCAAGACGCTACAAGAGCTGGGCTTCACCGAGGAGGTCGTTCCGCGGCACGTGGCGGTCAAGGAGTCGGTCTTCCCCTTCGCGAAGCTTCCCGGTGTCGACACCATCCTGGGCCCCGAGATGCGCAGCACCGGTGAGGTCATGGGCGTGGGCAGCAACTTTCCAGAGGCCTTCGACAAGGCCATGCTCGCCAGCGGTATGCGTTTGCCTTCCCATGGCAAGGTCTTCATCAGCGTGCGCGACGAGGACAAGGCGGGTGCCTGCGACGTTGGTCGCCGGCTGCGCGCCCTCGGCTTCGAGCTGGTGGCGACTTCCGGCACCGCGCGCGCGCTGGCGGAGGCGGGCGTGGATTGCTCCCGCATCAACAAGGTGGTCGAGGGCAGCCCGCATTGTGTGGACATGATCAAGGCCGGCGAGATCGACGCCGTGATGAACACCACCTCCGACGTCCAGGCGATCACCGACAGCTTTTCGATTCGGCGCCAGGCGCTGGTCTCGGGCGTGGCCTATTTCACCACAATGGCCGCGTCCAGTGCGGTGGTGGGTGCCATCGAGGCGAGCCGCGCCCGTGGTGGGGGCTACGAGGTGCGCAGCTTGCAGGAGTACCATCAGGATCTGGCCTCCTCGCTGGATTCCGGGGCCTGAAGCGCATCGCTTGCCCGCTGGGGGGTGGCGGTGTACCAATGGTCTCGTGTGTGGGCTTCGCCCGGGCTGAGTTTTGGCTGAGTCTGGGGTGAGTCAGGCCCATTGCTTTTGGCCCAAGATTCCGAGGAACTGCGCAGCATGGATAGATACCCAATGACGCCCGAAGGGCATGCGGCGTTGTCGGCGGAGCTGAAGCAGCTGACGAGCGTCGAGCGCCCCAAGATCTCCAAGGAGATCGGCGTTGCGCGCGAACACGGTGACCTGAAGGAAAACGCCGAGTACCACGCGGCCAAGGAACGTCAGGGGCAGATCGAGGCCCGCATCGCCCACCTGGAGGGCATGATCGCCCGTGCCGACGTGATCGACCGCCGGCAGATGGGCGGCGACCGCGTGAAGTTCGGGGCCTACGTCACGCTGGAAGATATCGACTCCGGTGAGCAACGCCGCTATCGCATCGTGGGTCAGGAAGAGGCGGACATCGAGGGCGGCACCATCTCCGTGACCTCGCCCATCGCCAGGGCCTGCATCAACCGCGAGGCTGGCGACGAGGTGCAGGTGCGGGTGCCCGCCGGCATCCGTAATTACGAGATCACGGCCATCGCCTGGGAGCCGTGAGGTTCCGCCCGTCGTTGCCGCTCGCGCCATGAACGCCGAAAGATTCCAGCACTCGCTCGACGACGGTGTTTCGCTCGCGGTTTGCAGCTGGCAGCCGGAGCAGGCCGGAGTGCGCGCGGTGGTGCAGATCGCGCACGGCATGGCCGAGCACATCGAGCGTTATGCGGAGCTGGCCGAGCGGCTCGTGGCTGCCGGTTATGCGGTCTACGGCGCCGACCATCGGGGGCATGGCAGGACCGCTGGCTCCGAGGGTGAACTCGGCTACTTCGCCGACAGCGATGGCTTCGGGCGCGTGGTGGAAGATCTCTACTCCCTCAATCGCCGCATCGCCGAGCGACACGCGGGGCTTCCGATCGTGATGCTCGGTCACAGCATGGGCGCCTTCTTGACCCAGACGTATCTCTTCGAGCATGGCGAGAGCATCGAGGCGGCGGTGATCAGCTCGACCGGAGGCGCCCCGGCGCTGCTCGCGAAGATCGCCGGCATCATCGCGCGGGTGGAGCGGCTGCGCGTGGGGCCGCGCAAGCCCAGTGGGCTGTTGCAGGCGCTCTCCTTCGGTGGCTACAACCGGGCCTTCCAGCCGGCGCGCACCGACTTCGATTGGCTCTCGCGCGATGCCCAGGAGGTCGATCGCTACGCGGCCGATCCCCTGTGCGGCTTCGCCATGACCACCCAGGGTTGGATCGACGTCCTCGGCGGCATCGTCGCCCTGAACGACCCTGCCAATATCGCGCGCGTGCCCCGCGGCCTGCCGCTCTACTTTCTCTGCGGCCTCGAAGACCCCATGGGCGAGGGCGGCAAGGCCGTGCGCCGAATCATCGCGGCCCACCGCGCCGCGGGCCTGGGCCCGATCACCGAGCGCTTCTATCCCGGTGGGCGTCATGAGATGTTTCACGAGGTCAATCGCGCCGAGGTATTCGATGATCTCATCGCCTGGCTCGACGCCACCGTGGGGCGTGGCGGCGCCGGTGGGTCATGAGTCCACAGGAGCTGCCCGCGCGGCTCCGTGAGTGTCTGTCGGCCTCGCCTCCCCAGGCCGATGAACGCGCCGCCATGGCCGAGCAGCTGCGCGCGTTGGCCGGGGCCGATGCCCAGCTCCACAGTGCCGCCGTCGCCCTCGAAGGGGCCCGCGATGGGCGCTCGCTGAAGCTCGCCGCCGCGAAGGCCATGCGTCTGCTGGCGGCGCGCCCGGAGCCGGAGCCCGATGATCAGGACGACGACGATGCGGCATCCGGCCAGGGGCGCGCGCGTGCGCGGGCCGAGCGCCGCAGCGCGCGGCGCGCCTTCCAGCAAGAGAAGGCCTTGCGCGAGGATCGCGAGCAGGGCGAGCGAGCCGCCGGCGAGCGCCCGATCGAGACGCTGCCGGGGATCGGGCGCGTCGGTGGCCAGGCCCTGCGCGACAAGGGCCTGCGAAAGGTTTCGGATCTGGCGTGGCTCTTGCCTCTGGGTTATCGAGACGAACGCGAGCTGACGCCTTTTGCGGAGCTGACGGAAGGCGCGCGCGTGCTCACGGAGGGGCGTGTGCGAAGCGCCCGAGCCTTCGGCGGCGGCCGCGGTCCCCGTCGCGCCGAGGTTATTCTCGAGTCCCTCGACGGCGCGGGTGAGCTTTTGCGCCTGAGTTGGTTTCGCGCGCCAGGAGGCCTGGTGGCGCGTTTCAGCGAGGGCGCCGTCTTTCGGGTGGCCGGCGTGGTCGAAGTCTTTCGTGGGACGGTGAGCATCAGTCATCCGGAGACCGAGCGCGTGTCCGAGGAGGGCGCCGCGCGATCCGCCGGGCTCAGGCCCTACTATCCGGTGGTCGCCGGCGTTGCGCCACGCACCCTGAGCAAGGCGGTGGCTGCCGCGGTCGAACGCTGCGCGCCGGCCTTGCCCGACGCGGTGCCGGCCTACCTGCGCGAACGCCATGGGCTGTCGCCGATCGGTCAGGCCCTGCGCGCGCTGCACGCGCCGGCTCCCGAACTCGAGCAGGCCGAAGTGGAGGCCCTGTGCGCCGGTCGCAGCCGCCACCACGAACGGCTGGCCTTCGAGGAGTTCTTTCTACTCGAGCTTTCACTCCAGCGCCGCCGTGTGGAAGAGCAGGGCGTGGCGGCCGAGGCGCTCCATGGGAGCGAGGCGGCCATGGAGCGCGCGCGGAGCGCACTTGGCTTTGAGTTGACCCAGGCCCAACGCCGGGTGGTGGCCGAGATCGCAGCGGACCTGGCCCTGGACCAGCCCATGCGGCGCCTGCTTCAGGGTGACGTGGGCAGCGGCAAGACCGCGGTGGCATTGCTTGCGGCGGCGCAGGCCATCGCGGCGGGTGCTCAGGTGGCCTTCATGGCGCCCACCGAGCTGCTGGCCGAACAGCACTTTCGCACGCTGTCGCCCCTGGCGCAGGCCATGGGTTTGCGCGCGGCGCTGGTGCTCGGATCGGAACGGGCGGCCCATCGCAGAAAGACGCGCAAGGCGCTGGCCGAGGGCACGGTGGACCTGGCGGTCGGGACCCATGCGCTGCTGTCCGAGGGCGTCGAGTTCCAGCGCCTGCGCCTGGTCATCGTCGATGAGCAGCATCGCTTCGGCGTGGGCCAGCGCTTGCGTCTGGTGGGCAAGGCCGGCGCGTCACTGGCGCCGCATTTGCTGGTGATGACCGCCACGCCGATTCCGCGCACGCTCACCCTGGCCCTGCACGGCGACCTGGAGTCGAGCGTGCTCGATGAGCTGCCGCCGGGGCGGCTGCCGCCGCTGACCCGGGCCTATCCGACGGCCGAGCGCGCCCGGGCCCTGCGCCAGCTGGAGCGCGCGCTCGAGGGGGGAGGGCAGGCCTATGTCGTGTGTCCGACCATCGAGCCCGATCCGGAGCGCGGCCTGCGCTCGGCGGAGGAGACCTTCGGCGAGCTGGCCGAGCAGTTTGAAGCCCATGGCGTGGCGCTGCTGCACGGGCGGCTGGCGGATGCCGAGCGCGATCGGGTGATGGCGGACTTTGTCGCAGGTCGCGTTCGGGTTCTGGTGGGCACCACCATCGTCGAAGTTGGCATCGACGTGCCGCGCGCGAACGTGATCCTGATCGAACACGCTGAGCGCTTCGGGCTGGCGCAGCTCCATCAGCTGCGCGGGCGCGTGGGGCGCGGCGGTCAGCGCAGCGCCTGCCTGCTCGTGCATGAAGCGGCGAGCGAGGATGCGCGCAGGCGCATCGAGGTTCTGTGCAGCACGGGCGATGGGTTCGCGATCGCCGAAGAAGACCTGGCCCTGCGCGGCCCGGGCGAACTCTTCGGGCGTCGCCAGTCGGGCTTGCCCGGTTTCCGCTTCGGTGATCTGCGACGCGATGGGCCGCTGCTTACACGCGCCCGGGAGCTGGCCCGCGATCTCGGCGACCGCGATCCGGAGCTACGCGAGCCGCGGCACGTCGAAGCGCGCAGGGCGCTCGATGCCATGGCCAACTCCGAGCGCGCGCTGGTCAAGGAAGAGGCGGGTTGAAGCGTGCTGGCGACGGCGCTGCGCAAGGGCGCGCTCGCCGGAAGCGCCGTGGGTCTGCTCGAGGTGCTCTGGGTGCTGGCCCGGGCCTGGCGGCTCTTTTTGTCACCGGTCGAGTTCGCGCGCTACGCCTGCTTTGCCACGGCGGCCATGGCGGCCGCCGGTGCCCTGCTCGCCTTTTTGCTCGCGGCGCTGGTGCCGAGCTTCGCCCGCCATTGTGCACTGCCGATGCGTTCGCCACGCCGGCGAGCGCTGGCGACGCTGGCGGCACTCTCGCTCATCGGCAGTGCAGTGCCCCAGGCCTGGGCCCTGCGCGACGCGCCCAATCTTCGCTACGCCAGCGAGCAGGCCGCGCCGCTGGGCGGGGCGCTGCTATCGCTTTTGCCACGCCGGCGGCCGCCGCCTCAGGCGGCTGCGGGCTTTGGTGCTGCGGCTACGACCGCTGGCGGCCCGCCCGCACCGCCGGGCCTGGACCTGCGCGGTCGCGACGTGCTGCTCATTACGGTGGACGCACTGCGCGCCGATCGCCTCGCACCCTACGGCGGCCACGGGCTCACACCGGAACTCGACGCTTTGGCCGAGGAGGCGGTGGTTTTTTTGCGCGCCCAGACCACGACGCCCCATACCTCCTACGCGCTGGCGGGTTTGCTGACCGGCAAGTACATGCGCCCGATCTTCACCCTGGGCGGTGCGCGCAGCGAACATCCGACGTTGCCAAAGCTGCTGCGCCAACACGGCTACCGCACGGCGGCGTTCTTCCCGCCGGCGATCTTCTTCGTGGACGCCGAACGCTTCGTGTGGTTGCGCCAGGACAATTTTGGCTTCGAATACGTCAAGGCAATGTACGCCAAGGCCGGGCATCGCGTTGAGCAGTTGCGGCGCTATTTGCAAACGGCAGCGCCCGGGCGGCCGCTCTTTGTCTGGGTGCATCTTTTCGAGCCGCACGAGCCCTACGACCCACCGCCCCATCGCAAGACCGCTTCCTTTCCCGAGGCGCGCTACGACGGCGAGGTCGCGGAAGCGGATGCCGCGGTCGGCGCTTTGGTGCGGGCCTTTCGCGCCAAACGTCCCGGGGCCACGGTAATCGTGACGGCCGATCACGGCGAGGAGTTCGGCGAGCACGGCGGCCGCTACCACGGAACTTCGCTCTTCGATGAGCAGCTGCAGGTGCCCTTGCTGTGGTCCTCGCCAGGGGCGGCCCGGCCGCGGCAGCTGCAAACGCCGGTGGAACTCATCGATCTGCCGACCACGCTGCTGTCGGCCCTTGGTATTGCGGCCGAAGCCAGGATGCGTGGCGACGACCTGAGTCCGCTCTTGGCGGGCGCGGCGCCGCCCTCAGAAGGCCATGCCCATGCCCATGCATCGCTCGGCGATCTGCGTTCGGTCGGCGATGGACGCTTCAAATTGATCTGTCGCAACTCAGAGACGGGCTGCCGCCTCTTTGATCGCACGGCCGATCCCGGCGAGTACGAGGACCTCGCCGCCGCGCGGTCCGCCGAGCGCGAGCGTCTGAAAGCGCAGCTCTCGCAGTTCGCCGCTTCCATCGCTGCCCACGAGGCGATCGCATTGCCCGACGGTGCGGGGTGGCCACCGGCGCTGGCGCGCGCCCAGCTGGGCGAGCGCGTCGGCGCGGCCGAACTCGCGCCCCTGCTCGAGAACGCGCGCCCCGTGGTTCGTGCCGCTGCGGCCCGCGTGCTGGCAGGCCAGGGGGAACGCTCCGCGCGTGCCACCCTGGAGCGCGTGGCCCGGCACGACTCCGATGCCGACGTGCGCGCCGAGGCAGCGATCGCGGCGCTGCGGCTGGAGCCGACAGCTGCCTCCGCCCATGTCGCGCCGGTGCTTGCGCTGCTGGAGCCCGGCAGCGATCGCGGGCGGCGTGCTGCCCTCGCCCTCGGCGCTGCCGGCGTCAACGATCGGCGCGTCAGCGAGCAGCTGCTGGCGGTTGCTTTCGACGCGACGCGCGATGAAAGCGAGCGCGTGGCCGCCATCGAGGCGTTCGCCACGGTGCGCACGCCCGAACGCGCGCGATGGCTTCTGCCCTTGCTGCCCGAGGTGCGTCTGCGAAAGGTGGTGGCTTCAGCGCTCGAGGCCATGGCCCAGCCGGCCGCGGCACAGGCCCTCGCCCGGGCCCTCGAAACCGAGCGTTACGCCACCGCCCGCCTTCCGCTTGTGCGCGCGCTGTTCGCCTGCGGTCAGCAGGGCAGGGCGCTTTCTGCCTTGATTCGCCACCTGGGCCGCGAGTCCTCGGTGCCCGGCGGGCTCGGCTTTTTGCTGCAGCGCGGCAAGCTGCAGGGCGCGGGGCTCGCTGCCGGCGATTTGCGGGAACCGGCCAGCGCGCCTGGCCGCGGCTGGCATTGCACGACGTCGGGCTGCCAGCCGCGGGCGGGCGCGCTGCTGTCGCTGCCTGCTGTCGCGGTGACCGCCGGAGCGCGGCTCATCCTCCGCGTCGCTGCGACCGGGGCCGGCACCATGCTGCGCGTCGCAGGCGTGGAGCGCGCGCTACATCCCGGCATTCAGGAAATCGGCTTCGCGTTCGACGCGGCGAGCGGTGGGCAACTCCCGGTGGAAGTCACTTCCGGCGCCTGGATCGAAGCCTACCTGCTGGTCGAGCGCGTCGAGGAGATCCCGCCGCCGCCCCCGCAGCCCTGGCAACCGTCCCAGCAAGATGGCGACGACGCGACCGAGTGAGAGTTCGGGCTACAGCTTGCGGTCGCGGTAGGCCTCGCACAGCGCCAGCACCACCTCCGCTGGCGCTCCCAGGAACGCTTCGACATAGGTGATGCTGTCGTCGTCCTTGCGGTGGATCACGAGGCTGCGCGCGTCGTGCTGGCCGCGGATCACCGACCAACTGCGGCGCGAGGTGATCTCCAGTCGATCGACTTCACTCCAGAGCACCCGATGGACCCCGGCGCGCGTGCGCATCAACATTTCGGCGGGCGTCAGGATCAACGCGATGCCCTTGCGCGGTGCGATGTCGTAGCGCGTGATCAGAAACCACAGCAGCGGCACGATCACCAGCGCCACGATGATCACGGTGGGCGCGATGGAGCCGACGGTATCGCGGGTTGTGGCCGGCAGCCGCAGGTAGCCGTCGAGCACGGCGACGCCGAGTAGAATCGTGGCGTAGGGGCCGCGGCGTAGCCATCCGGGGCCGTGCTCGATGACCGTGGTCCGCGGCGGTCGCGCACCGTCGGCGACTTCATCGAAGAGCTTGCTGGCCAGGGGCGCCGGCTCCGGCGCCGGCCCTTCGTGTTCCGTCGCTTCCGGCACGCCCAACCAGCGCATCAGGCGCTCGGACAGGGCGCCGGGGCTGGCGTCGAAGAACGGCGGCAGCGTCAGCCAGCCGCGACCGCTGCCGGCACGCGTCACGAGATAAACATCGGCCCAGCGGCGACCGCTGCGCGCCTGAAAGCGCCCGTGCTCGGTAATCGAAACCACGTCCTGTCGGGCAACCGGAAAGTCGCCCGCGGGCGTGCGCAGCATCAGACCCTCGTCGCAAAGGGCCAGCGCGTAGCGTCGCCGCTGGCTCGATAGCCGCATTCTGCGAGCCAGCGAAAGCAAACCCAGCACGGCGCGCACGCTCAAGGCCAGGGCCAAAAGCCGCAACAGCAGGGCCATCGGGTCCAGGGGGCTGTCTTCGAGGGTCTCGCGGAAGACCGCGGCGCTCCAGAAAAAGCCCGCCAGCACGGGTGAAAGCAGCGCCTGGCGTCCAGCGGCATCCAGCACCGGCGGGCGCTGGCCCAACAGCAGCTGCAGCTCGGATCCGGTCGCCGTGCTGCCGCGATCGAGGGCGGCCTCCAGCCGCTGCACCCAATTGTCGCTGTTGCTCATCGACGTCCTCCGCAGGGGCAGCGTTCGGCGGCCCGGTCGCGCGCCAGCTCGCATTGGGCCTCGGCGTCGTCGCAGCGGGCCACGGCGTCGGCATCCGCGAGCTCGCGGGCGATGCTGCAGAGGTCGCCGGACTCGAGACAGGCCTGGCCCGTGGCTTCGCAAACGGTCTCACAAGGGGTCTGCGAGCCGCCGGCGCGGGCGGAGGCCAGCGCGATGGCCTGCTCGTGCACCTGGATCCTGGCGAAGCCGCGGTCGAGCCGCTGCCCGGCGGGCTGACTGCTGGCGCAGCCGTGACCGAACAAATAGGCGCTGCCGAGCAGCATGAGGGCCGTAACATAGGGGGGCATCTCAGCCGGGATTATTCATGAAATTGCTGGTGCGCATGCAAGTGCTCGACGGCTGCGCCGACCAGGTGCTACTCCAGGGAGGAAATACGCGGCCGCACCACGATGGCGGCTGGCCTGGTCATGGCCTATATCGATCACGCACGGCGCGAAGCGCGCCTCAAAATCGTCTACTACGGACCCGGGCTCGGCGGCAAAACCACCAACCTGGAGTGGCTGCATCGCACGTCGCGACCGGAGCGACGCGGCAAGCTCTTGGCGCTCAACGATGCCTCCGAGCGCACGGTCTTCTTCGACCTCTTGCCGGTCGAGCTGGGCACCTACCGCGGTTACACCATTCGCCTGCATCTGTGTACCGTGCCCGGGCAGATAGCCCAGAATCGGGTACGCCAGCTGGTGCTGCGTCATGTGGACGGCATCGTGATGGTGGTCGATAGCCAGCAGGGCCGCATCAACGAAAACCTCGGCAGCATCGAGAACCTGGCCGAAAACCTCCGCGCCCAGGGCGACGACCCCGGCAAGATGCCGATGGTGGTGCAGTACAACAAGCAGGACCTGGACAGCGCCCTGGAGGTTTTTCGCCTGCGCGAGTTGTTGGGCGTTCCCGATGAAGTCGAGCAAGTCGCGGCCGTCGCCGTGCGTGGCGAGGGCGTGATCGAAACCCTCAAGGCCATCACGCGGGCGTGCCTTTCGCTGATCGACGATCCTCAGCATGCACCGGCCGGTCGCAATCCATCGATCATTCCCGGTCGCCATTCCTCCATGTTTCCCGAGGCCCGTCCAGCGGCACTGGGAAGCGATGAACACAGCGCCCACTCCGAGCTTCCACCGATGCCCCGCCCGCCCCGCGAAGTCGACGAGCAATAGCCAAGACTCGTGCAAGCTCCCGCTCGCCGTTGTCCTAAATCGATTGCTTGCCTCGCTTGACCCCCAGTAATCAGGTCGGCTATCTAGCCGCGTGAGTGTGGTGGCCGGGTCGCAGACCGAGGTACGCACACGCTCGCCGACGAGTCGAACGCGGGAGTTCGGAATGACGAAGCGAAGCCTCTCGAATGTCGCAGCAGCACTTTTGCTGCTCGCGTGGAGCAGTGCAGGTTTGGCCCAGGATGAGGGCGCAGTGGATGGCGATGCGGAAGGCACCGCTGGCCCGGAGGGCGGCGAAGAGTCCGCCGCCGAGGGCGAAGCCAGCGATGGGCAAGCCGCGGACGAACCATCCGAAGCCGCCGGAGAAGCTCCGGGCGAGTCCGAGACCGCCGAAGAAACGAGCGCCGGTGGCGACGCTTCGCTGAGCTTGTCGGCGGGGGCTGCCCTGGGTGCCGATTCGACTTCGGCTTCGGCGGATGCGTCCGGGGACGCGTCCGTCGCCGGCAACAGCGCTGCCGGGGTCGACATCGTGGGCGCGCCCGCTGCGGGCCCCGAGCCTGTCATCAACGGTTCCCACATTCGCCGGCCCATGCTGCGCGTCGATAACTCGCTGGTATTGACCGGGCCCCTGAGCACCTCGGTACGCCAGGGCGAAGAAGCGCGCACCCGGCAAACCCTGGGTGGCATTCCAATCGACGCCATCGCCTTCCCCGACACGTTTATGGCGCTCGGCCACGGTGCTCCCGGCGTCACGCGGTTTGCCCTGCGCGGTCAGCCCACTTTGATCCTCTTGAACGGGCGCCGGCTGGTGGCCGCTCCCTACTTTGGCGGCGGTGGCAACGGCGTGGGCTCTGACGTGATCGACATGAACCAGATCCCGCTGCGGCTGGTGGAGCGCGTGGAGACCACCCGCGGCATGAATGCGGGTCTCTACGGCGACGGCGCCATCGACGGCGTCATCAACTACGTCACCCACCGGGACTACGAGGGTATGGAGGTCCAGCTCGGCGGCGCCATCACCGACAAGCTCGACCAGCACGAAGGCGAGATCACGGCGACCGTCGGCATGGGTAGCGACAAGAGTGGCATGAACGCCATGGTCAGCTACTTCAACCGCCAGCCACTGGGCGCCGACGAGCGCGACTGGGTCAAGGATCGCGAGCAGCGCCTGGTGACGCTGCAGGGCAATCCGGCGAGCTACCAGCCGCTGCTGAACTTTGAATATCCGTTCCCGGATCCGGCCTGCGACCAGGCCACGCAGCTCGGCGCCGCCAGCGATCTACAGGTGCGCCTGCCGCTCTTCGGCGAGACCGTCACGCGCGCCGGTGGGCCGGCCCTGGACCTGCTGCCCACCGAGCCCTTCGACTACCAGATGCGCTTTTTGAACAACTTCGACTCGGCGCGCGGTGACGGCGACGGCGTGCTCGAGGCCTACGAGACGGCCACCTATTGCACGGGCAACTTCACCTCGACCCAGGACCTGGTGATCAAGGACGAGCGCATCCAGGGCTACATGACCATGTGGCACGAGCTCAGCGATCACACCGAGGCGTTTGCCGAGCTCGGCTACTACCGCAGCGACAATGAAAACCGCACGGCGCCGTCCTTTCCCATCAGCCGCCTGACCGCCGACCCGGCCGTGCGCGAGGGCGTGGTCGTCACCGAGCAACACGCCGACATTCCGGTGCGGCGCTTCGGCTTCGCCATCCAGGAGAACACGCCCACGCCCGAGTCGCGCTTTCCCAACAGCCATTTCATCGTCGGCCGCGCCGTCGGTTTGCACGCCGGCGCCAACAAGCACGAGCGCAGCGTCGACGTGATGCGCGGCGTGCTCGGCCTCAAGGGTGATCTCAAGGATGCCGGCAGCGGCTCGATCATGGAGACCTGGGACTGGGAGGTCTCGGGCGTGCACAGCGTCAGCCGCATGACCTCGCGCGTGCCCGACACCCTGCTGGACAAGCTCGGTGCCGCCCTCTCTTCCTGCCCGTTGACGGTGGAGGATACCGACACCTCCTCGCCCACCTACCGGCAGCAGGTGCCTTCCACCATCAAGCAGCGCCAGGAACTCGGCTGCTACAACCCCTTTTATAGCTCGGTGTTGAACAACGCCGCCATCGACCCGCTCAACCTCTCGAGCGCCTCGGCGCCGGCCGACGGCCGCGGCTTTATCACCAGCGACACCGAAGCGGGCATGCACGAGGCCGACGGCGTCGAGCTGCAGGATGGCGGCTACATCTGCGATCCCAACGACCCCAACAGCCCCCCCTGTCCGGCGGAGCTGGATGCCGATGGCGATGGCGTCTTCGAGTTCGCGGGCACGCCCAACACGCAGCAGGTGATCGATTCGCTGACCGGCGAGCACACCCGCGAAGACCGCCGCTCATTGACCACGGCCGACGCCATCGTGCGCGGTGATCTGGCAGAGTTCACCGACGGCAGCCTCTCATTCGCAGCTGGCGGCCAGGTGCGCCGCGAGTCGCTGCGCGTCGACTACGACTCGAGCTACAACCAGCGCCTGTATGCCTTCCTGGCCGGCGCGCCCGACGTGCCCGACGTCGACCGTCACATCGGCGTGGGCTTCGGCGAGCTGCGGCTTTCGGTGGCCAAGGGCCTGCTCGAGGTGCAGCCGGCGCTGCGCATCGAGCACTACGAAAACGTCGGCACCGCCCTCAACGCCCAGGCGGGCGTGGCGGTTCGGCCCTTCGTCGACGGATCCGAAGCCCTGGAGTGGTTGCTCGTGCGCGGCCACGTGGGTCGCGGCAATCGCGCCCCCTCGCTGGTGCAGATGTACGGCACGCTGGTGGAGTTCAACGGCGCGGAGTTCGATGACGCCCTGCAGTTCGTGCCGCACCAGATCTCGGGCAACCGCAACCTGGACTTCGAGAAGTACCTCACCTTCAGCGGTGGCCTGCAGTGGGACTACGACGGCTTCCACGTGGGCGGCGACTTCTGGATGACCCAGATCGACGACCTGATCGGCGCCGATAACGTCCAGACCCTGCTCAAGGACTGCGAGCGCCAGTTCGCCGCAGAATCCACCCGCTGTCCCGAGGTCACGTTGCTCGCCACCGGCGGCCTCAACGAGGTGCGCACCAACTTCGACAACCTGGCGGCGGTGGACACCAACGGCGTCGACGGCGGCATCAGCTACACCCTCGACACCAAGCGCAAGGACATGGGCGAGCTGGGCACTTTCATGGTCGGCGTCCAGGGGCGCTTCATCAACTCCTACCTGATCAAGAGCCCGCGCGCCCTGCGTGAACTCTACCGCCCCGACCCCGCCAGCCGTCCGGTGGCGAGCGCTGACGGCAAGACCCGCGATTACTCGGGCTTGAGCGCCGAGTACGAGGCTGCGGGTTACCGCAACCTGGAGAACTTCGCTCCGCCGATGCCCCGGCTGCGCATGGGCGTTCCGGTCCGCTGGTTCTATGAGGGCCACACCCTGGGCCTGACGGCCCGCTACATCGGCTCCTACAACGACGACAGCGAGGCCACCATCGAGCGCTACGGCCTGGCCACGACCCTGGCCGCGGGCGAGACCGCGGGCACGGTGCCTGACGCGGAGGGCGAGCAGATCTCGGACTGGACCGTCTTCGACCTGAACTACGGCTATAGCTTCGGCGAAGAGGGCTGGAAGATGCGCCTGGCCCTGGGTGTCATCAATCTCTTCGACGCCGATCCGCCCGCCGCCGAGTCGCCCCTGGGCTACGACGTCGGCATCCACGATCCCCGCGGCCGGGTGATCTACGCGCGCGTGACCGGTGATTTCTGAGCTTGTTTTTCGGAGAAAATCTGAAAAATCAGGATATTTGTTGGTTTTCTAACGTGCCAATCGGACAACGACCCCTGAATGACCTGGCGAGTGTCCGAGGAATGCGCGATAGGTGAGAAAAGTGTGATGTCGTCCGTGGGTCGGTTCTGGGATTACCGGCCTGTTGCGACGGGTGAACCCCCCCTACGAGGTGTCAGATGATCAAGCGTTTGCCGTGGCTGAGAATGCAAAAGAAGACGGATCCGGAGCCCCCGCTCCGGCTGCCGATCGCCTGTGGATCGATGACCAACGGCGAAGGCTGGTGGCCCGACACCAAGCGCAAGCAGCTGATCCGCAAGATGGTCTTCGAGCGCGCCGACGAGATCGCCCGCAAGGAGGGCTGTGACCGCCGCGAGTTCCTGGCCAGCGCCTGCGGCATGGCCCTGACGCTGTCGGTGATCAACCAGATCAACGGCTGCAGTAGCGGCAAGAACGGCAACAACATGGCCGGCAACGTGCCGAGCGCCAAGAAGGGCGCTGGCGGCGCTGGTGGTGCCGGTGGTGCCGGCGGCGGCGGCTCCACGTCGACCGGCAGCGGCGGTGGCAGCGGTGGCTCCGGCTCGACCGCCTCGGGCGGTGGCGGCAGCGGTGGCTTCAACGTCCCGGATTCGGCCATCACCGACTTCGACGAGGCCTCGGTCTGCTTCGGCAGCGGCGGTGAGCTGATCATCGACATGCAGTCGCACTTCGCGACCCCCGAGACCAACCTGATCGGCGCGTTGGGTCTGGACGCCTTCGTCGGCCAGATCACGACCGCGCGCTATCCCTGGATCGTGCGCACTCCGGGCGTCACGGGCGCCTCGCGCTTCGACCGCAACGAGTACATCTCCCAGATCCTGATGGGCAGCGACACCACCATCGGCGTGCTCTCGGGCATCTCCTACGCCCTGGGCGCCGACGGCACCGGCGTCAACGGCTTCGCAGCGCTCAGCAACGAGGACCTCAAGGGTGGCGCCGAGTTCCTGGACGGCGAGTACCCGGGCCGCATCCTCACCCACGCCATGGTCATGCCCAACGACCGCATCGACGTGCAGCTGGCGATGATGGAGCGCACGGCCGGCACCTATAGCAACTGGAAGACCTATCCGCCCTGGGGCGCGGGCAACGGTTCGTTGCCGGAGGGCTACTGGCTGCACGAGGACGTGGGTCCGATGATGATCCAGAAGGGCATCGACCTGGGCTCGCCCATCTTCTGCATCCACAAGGGCTTCCCGCTCAACACCTTCAGCCCCACCTACACCAACCCGATGGACGTGGGCCCGGCGGCGCGCATGTTCCCGAACGCCTTCCTGGTCATCTACCACTCGGGCTTCGAGCACGGCCTGGCCACCGGTCAGTCCTCCGAGCCCAAGGACGGCGCGCCCAACGCCATGTACTGCGACCCGCTGCAGCTGTCCGGCGGCATGTGGCCGGAGGGGCCCTACGACGAGGAGAACGAGGACATCCAGGCGATGTACCCACTCGACCGCGGCGTCAACTCCCTGATCAAGTCCCTGCGGGACAACAACATCGGCCCCAACGGCCGCGATCTCGACAACCCCGGCGGCCCGGTCACGACCAACGTCTACGCCGAGTGCGGTGGCGTGTGGCCGAACCTGATGACCAACCGCCACGAAGAGGCGATGCACTACTGGGGCAAGCTGCTCAAGCACGTCGGTGAAGACCGCATCGTGTGGGGCACCGACTGCCTCTGGTTCGGCTCGCCGCAGCCCCTGATCGAGGCCTTCCGCTGCTTCGAGATCTCCCAGGAGTTCCAGGACAAGTACGGCTATCCGGCGCTCACCCAGACCGCCAAGGAGAAGATCCTGGGCCAGAACGCGGCGGCGCTGCAGAACATCCGCGAGGGTGTCGACATCAGCGGCTGCCACTCCGACTACGTCAGCGCGGCCCATCAGCAGCTGCGCAAGGATCTGGACGAGGAGTTCGGTCCGCGCCGCGACATGATCAAGGATGTCTGGGGCCCCAAGTCCTGGGCGGAGTACAAGGGCATCTCCAAGCACGAGAACGACGAGAAGCTGATGTGGTCGGGCAACGCGCCCGGCTACCGGGGCTGAGCCAAGCCCCTAGGGCGAGCGCGGGCTCGCACCGTGAGTCCGAGGCGACATCTGGTCGTCCCGGATCACGGTCGCGGGCCCGTCGCCGTCCAGGGACAGCGTCAGCGCACGGCGGGCGAAATGGGCATATTCAGGGCAGTCAAGGCGCTTTTGCTTCTCGCGTCTGCACTGGTCTGCGCCTGCGCTGCCGAAGGCGAAACGGAGCTGGTACTGCGCGGCCCCGAAGAGCTGCGCAGGGGGGAAGAGCAGTTCGAGCGCCTCTGTAACCGACCGATCCGGGATCCGGTGACCGATGTCTTTTGCGTCGGGACCCCGCCGCCGGTTCGCAGCCTGATGGAGCTGCGCAATCACCTCGGTCTTACCAGCGAGGAGGGCGGTGAGTTTTTCGGCCACACGATCACGGGGCACTCGACCTCGCTGGTGCATCGCTCGGTCTCCGCCATCAATCCGCGTGTGATCTTCGTGCGGCCGGAAACCGAGGGCCAGGAGTTCATGGCCATGGGCTTCGCGCGCGGGGAGCAGTTCACCGAAATCGCGGTGAAAAACCGCGTTGACGGGGAGTTTCAATTCTATCTGGTCATGTTTTCGTTACCCTGCGACGAAGACGACGGCGGTTGCACGCCCGGAGCCCTGCTGACCGAGGCGATCGAGTCCGGTTGGACCGGGGTCAACGTTTACGGCGAACAGGATCTGCAGAACACGCCCTTGGACTGTCGGGTATGCCACCAGCCGGCCGGCACCGACACGCGAAAGCTGTTGCGCATGCAGGAGCTGGAGCCTCCCTGGAATCACTGGTTCTATCTGCAGAGCAAGGGTGGCCGTGCGCTGATGGACGACTACTACGCGGCCAAGGGGGATGAGCCCTTCGCGGGCATCAGCGGTGCCGATATCGCCCAGTCCCAGCCGGGTCTGCTCAGCTCGGCGATCTTCTTTGCCGGCTCGCCGCCCCAGCCGAATGCCTTCGTCAGCAACCGGATCGAACCCGAGGTGGTCGCCAGCGCGCGCGCCCTCGGCGGTGACCAACCGGCCGATAATTCCGTGCCCGGCAGCAGCGAGACCTGGGAAGCCATCTACGAGCGTGCCAAGCGCGGTGAGGCCATCTCGGTGCCTTACCATGACGTCAAGGTCACCGACCCGCAGAAACTCGAAGTGATGACCACGGCCTACGTCGACTATCGCGAGGGGCGCATGGAGCGCGAGGCCTTGCCGGATATTCGCGAGGTCTTTCCCGATGACGAACGCTTGCTGGCGCGCATGGGCATGACGACCGAGCCCGGCCTCTCAGGGGAAGAAGTGCTGCTGCAGGCATGTTCCCTGTGTCACAACGAACGCCTGGATCGGACCATCACGCGTTCGCGCTTCGACGTGAATCTCTCGCTCATCGGCCGCGAGGAAAAGGAACGGGCCATCGCGCGCATACAGCTGCCCATCGATGATCCCCGAGTGATGCCGCCGCGTCTGGTTCGCAGGCTCAGCGAAGAGGGGCGCGAGCGGCTGATCGAGCTGTTGTCGAAGTGAGCCCCGAGCGACCGGCCTTCGCGGTCCTGTGGCAGCCGCCGGCGACGGGGGTCTCGCCCCGGGAGTTCGTCGATTCCGAGGTGGCGGCTTGTGTTCGAGAGGGGAACTTTGCGCGGGGGCGCGCCCTGTGCACGCGAAGGGTGGTCACCGATTCGCGCAATCCTCGGGTCTACCTCGACGCCTTGCGGGTCGAAACTGCGGCGGGTTCGGCGGGTGTGGCGGCCGAGTCGCCGATCCAGTGGATCGCCTGGGCGCTCGCCAACGGGGTCGTCATCGAGTGGGCGCAGCAGCTCGACGCCGCAGAGCTGCTAGCGCTGCTCTCCAGCGGCAACGGCCTGCCGTGGGCGCTCCAGCGCGCAGAGTCCGATCGGCGCGTGGTTCATGAGCTGATGCGAAGGCGCCTCGAAAAGCTGCTGCTGCAGGAGGACTACGCCACTGCACTCGAAACGGTGACCGACGCGAGTTTTCTTGAGGACGCCCGCGACGAGCCCGAACTCGAGCGCCTCCTGATCGGTGTTTTGGCGGCGACGGTCTTCAGTTATCCCGCCGAGGTGGAAGCGCTGGTGGACGCCTACGGCATCGATTTCGAGGCGTCCGCGTCCGGCGAGGATGAAGCAGCGCCGACCCCCCTCGAAGTGCTGCAGGAGGCACGGCACCTGGCCGTACTCGCTGCCCGCATCGAGGCGCAGGTGTCGTGTCCGGATGCCCTGCGGCGCTTCATTCGACTATCGGCGCTGGTTTCGGAGGACGAGCGCTTGCGCCTGTGCGAGCAGCTGCGCAGTGAAGCGGCGTCGGCGTCACGCGCCTATCTCGACTATCTCGATGTGGCCGTGCGTGAGGCGCAGGCCTTCGGATTGTGGTTGCTCAATCGGCTGGAGAGCTGCGCGCAAGCTTCAACCGCGGCGGACCCAGGTGCGATCGAGGAGCGCCTGCTGCGGGTGGAAACGAGCTTGGGGCGCGATCCGCTACGCTGGGCGGCAACATCGGTGGTCGTGCTGTCGCTGTTGGCAGTCGTTCTTTGCTACCGCTGGCTTGGGACACCCGGATTGCTCGTCATCGGCGTGGCTTCACTGGCGTGGCCGGTCTGGAAGGCCTCGCGGGCTGTGATGTACCGCCGCAACGTGCGCGCGCCGATGGCTCGAATACTGGCCGAGGTCGGCGGTGGGCCCGCGTCGCTCGCGCGGCAGCTCGGAAGCGCATCGCTTGGGCGTCTGGCAAAGATGCTCGATCGGTTGCGCGCGGATCTACCGTTGGCCGTCTTTGGCGCCATCGGTCAGCTACCGTCTTTGGCGCCTTCTGCAGCTTCACCCCCCCGTTGACGCATGGTAGAGTCCGCCCGCCCGTGCCCCGGGTGCTTCCAGTTCATCATCTGTTCGAGAGGTCAACGCCATGATGCGATTCCGGTTTTTGATCGTTTGCTCTGCCATTCTTTGCTGGGCCTGCGGTGATGACTTCGAAGAAATCAGCGGGGGCCCCTTCGACATCGGTGCCGAGCACGCTGGTTCGTGCGACTTCCCCGACAAGGGAACTTGCGACGAATACGCCGAGGAGCAGTCCAGCCCGGACACGAGCAGTGACTGCGGTTTGGCCGGAGGCGACTGGACGGGCGGCAAGTGTCCATTCGAGGGCCGGCGGGCGATCTGTATGGACGTTTTGCCCGCGACCCGCACCTACGCCTATACCGAAGAGGCTGCCGACGCGCTGCTCGGCGGCTGTGCTGGTGATGCGGGGGTCAAGATCAACATCACCGAAGAAGCTCCGGCTCCGGGCGCCGATCCGATGAATGTCGGCGACGACGCGGACGCGGGCTGAAATCAAGTACGGCGCCGTCGCCCGGCAGCGACGGCAAGCGCGAGTGTGAGCAGCGCCCCGAGGCGCGCCGGGCCGTGGGGACCTGCGCCGCCGGGGCGCGTCGCGCAGCCGCTGTGGTGGTGTCGGTGGTAGACGGCGAGGGCTTTGGCTTCGACCGTCGAGGGCGTGCCGGCGTCAGGTAACTCCGAGTCAGCAGGCTTCCAGCCCGATGGGAAGGCGTCGTAGCTGCCGTCGAGGGAGAGCAGGAAGGCGACCAGGTCGTCGATGCGCTTGGCGTCGAGGTCCGTGGTGAGACCGTGGAGGTCTTCGCGGTTGCGTTCCACCAGCACCTCGCGCAACATGGCGGCGCTGCCGTCGTGCAGGTAGGGGGCGCCGGCCCACAGGCCGTGCAGGGTCGGCGTGTCGATGCCCTCTAGGCTTTCGCCCAGGCGGCTGCCGCTGCCGGGGCCGAGCGTGCCCACATCATGGAGCAGGTACTGCTCGCCGCTCATCTTCAGCTTGCTGTCGGTCAGGCGCGTGGGCAGGTGACAGCGCGGGCAGCCGCGCCCGGGTTCGTAGAAGATGTCGCGGCCGCGCAGCGCGGACTCGGTCATCGAGCCGTCGGCGTTGCGGTGGGGGCTCTTGGGATATTGATCGAGGGACCAGACGAAGAAGGCCAGGTCTTCGAGGTCCTCGCTGCGCTTGCTGTTGGGCATGGTCGATAGCGGCGGATGGGGTGGGGCGCCATCCATGGCCAGGCCGGTGCCGCCGAAGCCATCCACGATGTCGACCTCGAAGTCTTCGATCTCGTCGAAGTTCGCGCTCCAGTGCACCGGGCCGTGCTTCATGCCAGCGCGGCCCCTGAGGTCGATGGTGTTGCGCAGCCCTTCGCCGAATTGGGTGAAGTCCCAGATGCGGCCGTCGTGGCCGCCGTCGGGGTGGCAGGAGGCGCAGGCGATGTAGTTGCCCGCGGAGTGGACCGGCGCCCGACTGCGGAAGAAGAGGCGCTTGCCGTTGAGGATGCGCGGGGTGAGCGGAGGTGCGGTCACCTTCACGCTTTCGCGCAGCCTGGGCGCGCTGGGGTCTGTGAGGTCGATGAGCTGCACCGAGTGGTCGAGGTAGGCCATCACATAGCCCGTGCGGCCGTCGGGGCTTAGCGCAATGCCCTGGGGTGCGTCGGCGAGATCCAGGCGCGACAGCAGCACCGCTCCGGTCGGCGGGGCCAGGTCGTAGACGCTCAAGCGGGCGGCGCCCTGGTGCAGCAGGTAGGCGAAGCGTCCGCGGGGCGAGAGGGCGGCGCCGACCACGCTGTCGGTCTGGTCCGGGTAGATGCGGTCGTCGAAGCGCTCCTGGGCGCTGCCGAGGTCGAGCGGGGCGAACAGGCCGTGCAGGCGCTTGTCGGGGGCCAGGAGCTCGCCGCTGACGTATTCGCCGCGGCCGCTGTTGGAGACCAGGCCGCCGGCCCAGAGCGTGGCGCCGTCGGGGGCCAGCAGCAGGGTCGACAGCAGGTTGGGATAGCCCCGCTCGTGGCGGGCGGGTTCCGGCCCCCGATCGTGGGCGAGCTGCAGGGGCTTGCCCGCGGTGGCGGTATCGGCGCCGAGATCGATGGGGGTGATCTGGCCGTATTCACCCAGTGTCAAGAAGTGCGAGACGAAGGCGCGTTTGCCGTCGGCGGCGATGGCCAGGGCCCTTGGAGTGGCTCCCAGCTCGACGCGCCCAACGACGGCAGTGGCCTCGGGGTCGAGCACGGCGACGCTTCCGTCGCCTTCGTTGGCGACCAGGATGCGCCCGTCGCTGGGCGAGACCGCGACGCCGTGGGGGCGGTGGCCGACGGCGACCATGGTGCAGGCCGTTGGCACTGCGGGGTCGAGCACGCAGAGGGCGCCGGCCTGCTGGCAGGTGATGAGCAGGCGTTGGCCGCTTTGGTCGAGGGCGATGCTCTGGGGGGCGACGCAGGTCGCCAGCTCCTCGCTGTGGCCGTCGTCGATGGCGACCCGGCTGACGCTGGCGGAATCGGGATTGGTCACGTAGAGCGTCGAGCCGTCCGCGCTGAGCACCAGGCGGTCGCTGCGTGCGGGCGCACGGGGCGTGGGCGCGGCCATCACGGCGATGGAGCTTCGCGCGCTCTTTCTTTGGCTGCCTTCGGTGCGCGTGACTTCGACCTCGTAGAAGCCGAGGGCCGTGTAGCTGTGGCCCGGTGCCGCTTCGCTGGACTGGGAGCCGTCGCCGAAGCGCCAGAGGTAGCTGACGTCGCCCGCGGCGGTCGCGGCGGGTGCGGGCTCGGCCCTGAAGACCAGCGCTTCGCCCACGCCGGTCTCGAGGGCCGACGCCGCGATGCGCAGGGTGGCGTCCTGCTGGGCGCGGGCTTGGGCGCAGCCGAGGGCGACTGTCGCCAGCGAAAGCAGTCCCTGGGCGCATGCGCGCCTTGCGGTTTCCGTGATGATCCTCACGGGACCCACAGTAGTGCAGCAGGTCCCGTCCGATCGACGGCGCATCCGGGGGCGGGCAGGCTGGCTTGCACTGCCACAATCGGTGGTCGTGTCAGGAGTGCTTCAGCGAACCTGTGGGCAGACGCGGTTTCTGCCGCTGCGCTTGGCTTCGTACAGCATCTCGTCGGCGGCCTTGTAGAAGCCCTTCCGATCCATGTCGTCGTTGAGCTCGGCGGCGCCCAGGGAGATGGTCACGAGGATCTTTTCGCCTTCGACCATGAAGACGTGGCGCTCGACCATGAGCCTGAGTTCCTCGGCGATCTGCACCGCTCCGGCGAGGGAGGTCTCGGGTAGGATCGCGCAAAACTCTTCGCCGCCGTAGCGGCCGAGGCTGTCGTCCTCGCGCAGGCGCTTCTGGAGCACGCCCGCCAGCTCGCGCAGCACCGTGTCGCCGGCCAGGTGGCCATAGGTGTCGTTGACCGACTTGAAGTGATCGATGTCGATCATCAACAGGGAAAGCTCGCGGTTGTGGCGGCGCGCCCGAGGCATTTCCTTGTCGAGCACGTTGTCGAGCTGCTTCTTGTTGCTGATGTCGGTCAGACCATCGGTGATGGTCATGTTGAAGATGGTCTCGTGGTACTGGGCCTCGACGTCAGAGCCGGACAGGTACTTGAAGATGGTGTCGCCGATCTTCAGTTGGTCGCCACGGCGCATCTGGTTGGCCGTCACCGGCGTGTCGTCGTTGAGGAAGGTGCCGTTGGTCGAGTCCAGGTCGATGACGTAGAAATGACCGTCGCGGTGTTCGAGCTTGGCGTGGCGCCGCGAGACGCTGTCGCTGTCGAGCACGATGTCGTTTTCGCGGTCGCGGCCGATACTCGTGACGTCCTTGTGGAGCACGTAGCGCTGGCCGAGGTTCGCCTGCGTCGGAGTGTAGATCACCACCAGGCAGTCCTCGCCCTTGCGCTTGACCTTCAGCTCCTCGAGCGTGGTGACTCGGGTCTTGATGTCGTGATCGGAGTCCACTTTTGGGGGCGATTTCCGCTGGCGCGATCGAATGACCGCCTCGGCTAGCGTACTGCGCCGCACCGCCGGGCGTCCACCCGAGAGCGCACCCACGGGCGTCGTCGAAGCGTGCCCACCATGTGGCAGAGGCAACCACATCGCGGTGATGGCGCACCTTCACGTGCATCGGATTCGGTCCTGGACGCGCGTTCGGCCTGCGGTGTTGACAGCTTTCGATAGCCTACAATACTAGTGAATTGGTAGCTTCCAGCCAGCGGCCGTGGATGAGTCACGGTTGCTGCTGGCCCGGTCGTCGCGCCCGATGAATCACCGGCTATCCGATGTGGATCGAATCCAGTCGACCCCGTCGTCGACCATGTTTGCCGCAGTGCTTGTCGAATTCACAGCTGCCGCGCCATTGCGGCGCAGGTTCGGGCTATGCTTGCTGCCGCACGGGCGTCGTGGGTTCGCGCCTGTTTCGCGCCAGTGCATAGTCACCTGTGCCGGTAGTTCTGGGCAAAACTCGCCGATTGCTCGCCGAGTTTTGCCCAGAACTACCGGCACAGGTGCCTAGGTTCGCGCAAAGGAACTTCCCGCAAATGACCGAGGCGAGCACCGCGCGAAAATCCGTCCCCGCCTATGGTGACGCGCCGCTGATCCTCGTGGTCGATGACGAAGTCGTGATCCGCGAAATCCTGGCGGACTTCCTGGCGATGGAGGGCTTCAATGTGCGCACGGCCGAGGACGGCCAAGCGGCGCTCATGGAGCTGTCGCGTGCGCGCTATGACCTGGTGCTCAGCGACCTGAAGATGCCGAATATGGGTGGCATCGAGTTGCTCGAGGCGATTTCCGAGCACGCCCCGAACGTGGTCACCATCATCATGACGGGCTTCGGCACGGTCGAGACGGCCATCGGCGCCATGAAGCGCGGCGCCTACGACTACATCATGAAGCCCTTCAAGATGGAGGAGGTGGTGCACACGGTTCGGCGCGGGCTCGAGCGCAAGAAACTGGTGCAGGAGAACCTGCGGCTGCGCGAGACGCTGTCGCTCTACAAGGTCAGCGAGGCCATCGCCAACAGCCTGTCGCTGGACTCGGTCGTGCGCACCATCGTGGACGCCGCGCTCGACGAGGTCGAAGCCGACGCCGTCTTCGTGCTCCTCGACAGCGGGGAAGGGGAGTTTTTCGAGCGCGCGCGTGTGATCAGCGACCGCTTTCATCCGCCCACCGAGGCCTTCCACGCCGGCACGCTCTGCATCGAGGCCCTGGGCGAGCATTTCCGCAGCGAGTCGCGGCTGGTGAGCCACGGCGACGGCGCCCTGCGCTACTTCGACCCGGTGCCCAAAGGCGCAGCGGTCACCTCGCTGATGGTCACGCGCCTGATGATGACCGCCCGCACCATCGGCTACCTGGGGGCCTGCAGCTTCAGCCCGGGCAAATCCTTTGACGAGGGCCAGCGCAAGTTGCTGCGGATGGTCTCCGATCGGGCGGCGGCGTCGATTGAAAACGCCAAGCTCTACGAGGACCTCAAGGCGACCTTTCGACAGACGATTCGCGGTCTGGCCAGCGCAATCGACAAGATGGATCGCTACACGGCCGGCCACTCGAGCCGGGTCGCCGCCTATGCCCAGGTGCTGGCCATCAAGTTGGGGCTTCCCGAGGATCAGATCGAAATCGTGCGCCAGTCGGCCTTGATGCACGACATCGGCAAGATCGGCTGCGCCCTGAACCTGAACAAGCCCGGCATCCTGACCGAAGCCGAGTACGCGACGTTCCAGAAGCACCCCGGTTACGGGCGCGACATCCTGGAGCCGATCGAATTTCTCAATCCGCTGATCCCCGGAGTCCACTGCCACCACGAGCACTGGGATGGTCACGGCTATCCCCTCGGCCTCAAGGGCAAGGACATCCCGCTGATGGCCCGTATCATCTCGGTGGCCGATGTCTATGATGCCATGACCAGCGACCGCGCCTACCGCAAGGCCCTGCCCCACGAGGCGGCGGTGGCCGAGATCGACCGCTGCGCCGGCGGTCAGTTCGACCCCGACGTGGCCGCCGAGTTCACCGAAGTCATCGAGGTCGAGCGCCAGCGGCGGCGCGACGGTGGTCAGTCGGTGCCGCCCTAGACCCTAAACAAGCGCATGTTGCAGGCGATCTCCACAAATCTCTTGTGTTCAGGCGCTCGCGAAAATGCTCAACGCTCCTCCTGGTGCGCCTGCGCTTTTCGCAAACCCCTGATTCACAACATCTTTGCGCAGCTCATCCTCCACATACGCTAGTTTGACACCAGTCTCCTAGATGTACTCGGCGGGAGTCATGATCCGCTCTCGGGACCGCTACGGCGCCAGCTGCGGCGTCCGGTCCCCTTGAAATACACGGAGTATTCCGGCGGAGGCCGTCCTTGCATCTGGCATCGTATCGACCCCGATCATCGGCTCAGCACTCCCGCCGAGCACATCTAGTCACTGCGCACGGCGGTCCATCGCTGCCGCCGTGAGCGCTGCGTACGGCGCCAGCTGTTGCGACCGTTCTCAACCCGATCGACGCTCGACCGGTGGCAAGCGTTGGGATTCGGACTCGCCGCGTCCGACCGACTCGCGGCTGCGCCGACGATGGCGCCCGGTCTCGTTGCCGCCGCCACCGTTGCCATTGCCGCCCTTGGGCCGAGGCTCCGAGGGTTCGTCGCGTGACTCGTCCTGCTGCTCCTGCCAGGGGTAGCGAATGCGGCTGTGGTAAATCGAACACAGGCTGTCGATGATCTGATTGGCCACGGTGCGCAGCTCCGCTTGCGTCAGGCCGCTGTCATCGAGCTGCCCCTGGCGCAGCTTCGAGAAGATCACCCGATGCACCAGTTGCTCGAAGCCCTCCCGCGAGGGCGGGTCGACCGTGCGCGCGCCGGCTTCGATGGCGTCGATGAGCATCAGGATAGCGGTCTCGCGGGTGCGCGGACGCATGCCCGGATAGCTGAAGGCCTGCTGCGAAAGCTCCTTGGGATTGCCCGCCTTCATGCAGGCATACCAGAAGTACTCGATCACGCCGGTGCCGTGGTGGGTGTAGGCGAACTCGACCACCGGCTCGGGAATGCGCCCCTCGCGCAGCAGGCGCACGCCCTCGACCACGTGGGCCATGATGGCGTCGGCGCTGACGTCCGGATCGAGGTCGCCGTGGGGGCTCTTCTCGCCGGGTTCGAGGTTTTCGACGAAGTACTTGGGCTGAATCGTCTTGCCCAGGTCGTGGTAGTAGGCGCCGGTCCGGGTCAACAGGGCGTCGGCGTGGATCGAGGCTGCGGCGGCCTCCGCCAGGTTGGCCATCGCCCGCGAGTGCTCCCAGCTGCCCGGCGCTTCGGTGGCGATCTTGCGGAGCAAGGGCTGGTCGATGTCGGTGAGGTTCAGCAGCTGCCGGCGCGAGACCACCCCGAGCAGTAGCGAGGTCAGCGGCTGCGCGGCGAATGCCAGCAGACCGGCGGCCACGCCGGACATCAGCGACGCGCTGGCGTCGGAGCGCAGCCCCCGGGCCAGCTCGAGCTGCGGCGAAAAGCCGTCGAAGATCTCCTTGGTCGCGATGTAGACAGCCGCGGAGACCACCCCCGCGAGCACGCCCGCCAGCGGTAGCATCAAGCCACGCTTGCGCCCGACGACCACCAGCGACCCGGCCGCGGGGCCCATGAAGTAAACCGCGGTGACGATGGGGTCGAAGGAGACCAGGGAGCTGGCCAGCGCAGCCATGGTGGCACTGGCCAAAAGCGCGCAGCTGCGATCGAGGTAGGCGGCCGTCAACAGCGGCAGAAAGCCGACCGGGACCAGGTGGGCGGGCAGGCCAGTGACCAACAGCAGCGTTTTGTCCGCCAGCAAAAAGATCAGCGCCAGGCCGATCAGGGCGACCTGGGTGCGCAGAAGGCCCGCCTGCTTGGTCTTGGCGCGGCGGAAATAGGTCATCGCCGCCGCGACCAGCAGGAAATAGACCAGGAAGTGGGCGGCCATGCGTCCGGGCCGGGGAGGGCGACGGTCGCGCTCGTAGAGGCGCACCATGGCGGCGGTGGTGCCGTCGCGCACGATGGTGCCGCGCGCCACCACACGGGAGACGGTGGCGAAGTGGGCGCCGCTGTGCGGGTCGCTGGTCTCCAGCGTGGTGCGCGGTAGCCGCAAGGTGATCGGCGCGGGACGCTCGGGGTCGACGCGCCAGGGTTCGACAAAGGTCTCGCCGAACATCGCCAACGTGAGAGCCGTGGCGAAGACCGCGCTGAGCACGAAGCCGGAAGTGGCGCCGGCGATGAGTCTGGTGCGAAGCATGGGGGCACCCGGCGACGCAGGCGCCGCGGGCTCGCCATCCCATGGTAGCAAAGCAAAGGCCTAGCAGGGCAGCGCCCGTCCATTTAATCCGTGAAATCCGAATATTTCAAGTATGCTGTTCCATGGCTTGCGGCTGCGGGTGTCCTCCTGGTGGGGGCCCTGAGCTGGCCCTACACGGTCGATGACGCCTTCATCGTGGCCAGCTACGCCCGCAATCTGTGGCAGCACGGCAGCTACGGCATCAACCCGGGGCAGCACAGCGATGGTGTGACCGGCCCGCTCTGGCTGCTGCCGTTTCTGCTGGGCGAGGCTCTGGGGTTGGATTCGGTGGCGCTCGGGAAGATCGCAGGGCTGCTCTGCAGCGCGGCGGCGGCGTGGTTGGTGGTGGTCCGGATGCGGGCGCGCAGCGGTGGGCGGCTTTCGGGGGCGCTGTCGGGGCTGCTGTTGGTCACCAGCCCGAGCCTGGGAACCTGGGGGGTCGGAGGGCTGCAAACAGGCGCCGCGACGCTGCTGCTGACGATCGCCTGGCTGGCGGCGACGGAACGGCCGGGGCCGCGAGCGGTGACTCTGGGCACCGCCATCGGGGCGCTGGCCTGGCTGCGCCCGGAGATGGCGCCGGTGGCGGCGTGGCTTCTGTGGGTGGTGCTCATGCGCCGCCGCTCGGCCGGGCTTCGGGCCCTTGGGCTCGCTGCTGCTCTCGCGGCGCTGCTGCTTTTGCTGCGGCTTTCGTTCTTCGACGCGCTATTGCCTCTGAGTTATGCGGCCAAGGGCGGCTCCCTGGGTCACGGGCTCCGTTACGTGCTGACCTCGACGCTGCTCCTGAGCACCGGCGTGGGGCTGGGCGTGTGCGTTCTGGGGGCGATTGCTGGCGGGCGCGATGGGCCTGTGCTCGGCGTGGCCCTGCTCGTGCACCTCTTGGCGGTGGCGCTGGCCGGGGGCGACTGGATGCCCGGCTATCGGCTGCTGGTCCCGGTGCTGCCGCTCTACGCCGTGCTGTGCGCGGGGGGGCTTGTGCGACTGTGGCGGCGGCGCGGGCGCTTCGGGCCGGCGTTTTCGCTGGGCCTCTTGTCGATATCCCTGGCCGCGCCCCTGCTCGACCTGGCCACCCGCCCCGAGGAGCTGCGCAAGGCGGCCGAAAGCCAGCGCGTGCACGGCGAAGCGCTGGCCGTCTGGCTGCGCGAACACGCCGGCACCGTGGCGCTGGTCGATATCGGCTATCTCGGATATCGCAGCGGCGTGCGTGTGGTGGACTTGGGGGCCCTGACCGACCCCGAGCTGGCGGCGGCGCCCGGCGGCCACCTGGACAAGCGCGTCAGCGCGGCCTGGCTGCGCGCTCGGGGGCCCGACACCCTCGTGCTGCACAGCGCGCGGCCGCCGCGCGTGGGGCCGGGGGGTGAGCTGCTGGAGCTGGACGGTTACCCGGTGGAGCGGCGCGTGGCGGCCATGGCCTGGGTGCGGCGGGAGTTTCGCGTCGTCGAGGTCGTGCCCTACGCCCCGGGCTACCACTATCTCGTGATGCGGATCAGCTCGGCGGCCTCCGAGAGCCAGTAGTCGGGTGCCGCCGGTTGTAGCGCTTCGCGCGGGAAGGGGCCCCACAGGGCAGCGGCGGTGCGAACACCGGCGGCGCGGCCGGCGTGCATGTCGTGGATCGAGTCGCCCACGAAGAGCGCGTTTTTGGCCTCGGCGCCGAGCCGCTCGAGGGCCAGAAGCACCGGCTCGGGGGCCGGCTTGCCACAGCGTACGTGATCGCCGCCGACGATCACCTCGAAGTGCTGCGACAGGCCGCAGCACTCGAGTCCCCGCCGCGCCAGCTCGCTGACCTTGCTGGTGACGATGGCCAGACGCACCCCCAGGGCCTGCAGCCCTTCGAGCATGGCGCCGACGCCCGGATAGGGCTGAACCATGGCGTCGTGGTGGACGAGGTTATAGTCGCGGTAGCAGGCGACGAGGCGATCCACCTCGGCCTGCTCGCGACCGCCGTCGGCGTAGACCTCGAGGAGCGGCCGCCCCACGTGGGCGAGGATTTCCTCTCGCGTGGGCGTGATGCCCAATAACTCCTGGTGAGCGTGTCTGTGGGAGCGCACGATCAGCTCGATGCTGTCGATCAGGGTTCCGTCGAGGTCGAAGAGGACCGTGGGGGCCATTGGTCTCATGGCAAAAAGCGGTATGTGAACGCGAAGAAGGGCACGCCCATGAACTTGAAGAGTTCCGGTTCGCCGGTGGCGATGCGATCGTCGCTGTCGATCAGCCGGATCAGCGTGATGTCCAGGGCCCAGCTGCGGTAGGCGGCGATGCGGGCGCCGTAGGCGACGGCGTAGGCCGGCAGCTCCAGGAAGGGCAGATCGCGGGCGGCGTTGAAGAGCGAGCCGTACTCCAAGAGCAGGCTGACGGCCGAGCCCAGGCGCGCGGTGAAGCCGGCGGCCAGGCCCAGGGGCAGCAGGATGTCGGCGTCGTCGTGGGCCAGCAACATGCCGCTCAGGCTCAGGCTGGCGCGGCAGGCCAGCTCGAAGCAGATCTGGGCGGTGGCGCCGATGCGCCCCAGCAGGAAGCCGCGCGGCTGACCCTCGTCCAGATCCTCCTCGCCCGCGCGCAGCAATTCGATGCCGCTCTGGGCCGAGACCCTGAGCCAGCGGCTGCGCAGCAGGTTGGCCTTGAGGGCGAAGTCGGCGATGGCGCCGTCGAAGTTGGTGAAGCCGGTGACCGAAGCCTGCAGGCGGTCGCTGAAGGCGTAGCCGGCCGAGAGAAAGATCAGCTCGTAGCTCGAGAGGAAGATCGTGCCCTTCGGATGGGTCTCGGCGGTCGAGGACAGGATCACGCGGTCGGCGTGGGCGTCGGTGTGGCGGGCGCTCTGCAGCCGGGGCGAAGTCGGCGGTGGGCCGCGGGTTGGGGCCAGGGCTGGCGCCGGCGCTGCGTTGGGCGCGGCGGTTGCGGGGGCCGGCGCCTGGGCGGGGGACTGCTGGGGCGTCGGGCTGGCGTGGGAGGTGGCATGGGGCGGCACCGCCGCGTGGGCTTCCTGGACAGGCGGCTGCTGGGCGGTCGGCGGCGGCTGCTGGGCCTGTTGTTGGCCCTGGCTTGCTGCGGGCGCTGTCGCGCACAGGGTGAGCGCCAGCGCCACCGCCGCGTGCCAACCTCGAATTCCGGCGGCATTCACGGGGCGCAGTGTAGGCTGCTCCCCCTCCCGGGTCACCTCGGGTCGGGCGGCTGGACCAAGCGGTTCCCCCGGGGCCACGGTCGGGCGCGGTTTTTGCTATCATGCGATGCGGTCCGGCCTGCTGCCCGTGCTGGGCCGCCCTCGGCTCGGATAGGCACGCATGGAATCGAAGCTGGCTCCGGGATTCTTGGTGGCGGCCCCCTCGCTGCTCGACCCGAACTTCAAGCGCAGTGTCGTGCTGCTGGTCGATCACCGCCCCGAGGGCTCACTCGGGCTGGTGATCAACCGGGTCGCCCAGATCTCCCTGAGCGACGTGCTCACCCCCCTGGGCCTGCAGGCCCTATCGGCGCCGGCCGTCGAGGGTCGGGTGATGGTGGGGGGGCCGGTCGCGCCGGACACGGGCTGGCTGATCTTCGAGCAAGCCGGGCCAGCCCCCGACGGTGAGGAAGTGGTGCGGGTTTCCGAGCGCCTGGCGGTCAGCGCCTCGCGGGAAGTGCTCGAGCGGCTGATCGCGCGCGGGGGCGACGAGCGCATGCAGCTCCTGCTCGGCTACTCCGGCTGGGGTCCGGGCCAGCTGGACGCCGAGATCGCCCAGGGCTCCTGGATCCCGGTGGACTTCGACGAAAGCATCGTCTTCGACATCCCGGCCGCAGAGCGCTGGACGCGGGCCCTGGGCCTGCTCGGCATCGACCCGGCGAGGTTGACGCTACAGCCGCCGTCGGAGAACTGAGCGGGTTGTGCGGGGGGCGAAGGATGCGCGCACAAAGGCCCAGGCCGCCGGAACCGGCGCAGGCGCAGCGGCGGCTCGCCTACGCGCTGCATCCAGCCACGCTGTTCTACGGGCGCTCGAGCTGGACGCCTATCGCGAGTTGCCCGCGCACGACAGTGATTTTCTGGCGCAAGAGACCGGGCTCGAGCGCGCCGAGGTCGAGCGTCACCTCGCCGCCCTGGTCGCGGCGGGGCAATTCCGGCGGCGCGGCAAGCGCTATCGCATCGAGCGCGTGATGACCGTGGACACGCAGCCCGATGCGGAGCGAAATCGGGCGCTGAAGCACCACTGGGCCGAGTTCGCGCGCCAGCGATTGTTGGAGGGGGGCGATGGAGAGCAGGCGCTTTATTCCTACAACCTCTTCGCCATTTCCGAGCCGGCCTTCGAGCGCATCCGTCGGCTGCACGTCGAGCACTTCGAGCGCGTGCGCGAAATCATCGCCCAATCCAAACGCGCCGACCGCGTGGTGCTGATGAACTTGCAGCTGCTGCCGCTGGCGCGCGAACCCCGGCACCGCAGCGCATTGACAGCTGGGGGGGCCGGGCGTAGGAAGAAAGCCAGCGACTGACGCCTGGAGGCGGAGACAACCGCCGGGAAGCCAAACTTCGACTTGTCGTGCGCCTGGGTAAGTCGGCCGATCCGAAAGGACTGGACCGACATGCACAGTGCCCCAAGTAAGCAAACCTTGGCCCTTCGCTATGGCTGCAACCCACACCAGCAGCCCGCTTCCATCGAGCTGCCCGAGCCCTCGCCGCTGCGGGTGATCAGCGGCGAGCCCAGTTACATCAACCTGCTCGATGCGCTGTCGGCGTGGCAATTGGTGCGGGAGCTGAAGGCGGCGACGGGGCGTGCGAGTGCGGCGTCCTTCAAGCACATGAGCCCGGCGGGCGCGGCCATCGACGGCCCGTTGTCTGCGGGTTTTCTACGCTCGCAATTTCTGTCGAGCGCGCCGCTATCGCCGGTGGCGCGGGCCTACGTGCGTGCTCGCGGTGGTGATCGCATGAGCTCCTACGGCGACGCGGTGGGCGTCAGCGAGGTCGTGGATGCCAGCCTGGCGGGCTTTTTGAGGCGTGAGGTCAGCGACGTGATCATCGCGCCCGGCTATGGGCCCGAGGCGCTGGAGGTGCTCAGGCGCAAGAAAAAGGGCGCCTACGTGGTCCTCGCCATCGACCCCGACTACGAGCCGCCGGCGATGGAGGCGCGGGTGGTCTTCGGCCTCGAGCTGCGGCAGCGGCGCAACGACGCGGTGGTTTCAGCGCGCGATTTCGAGAACGTTGTCACGCGCGAGACCGGGGTGACCGACGCGGTTTTGCAGACGTTGGTCGTGGCCTCGATCGCCCTGAAGTACACGCAATCCAACTCCATCTGCATTGCCCATGACGGTCAGCTCATCGGCGTCGGCGCCGGCCAGCAGTCGCGCGTGCACTGTGCGCGCCTGGCCTGCGACAAGGCGGATAAGTGGTTTCTGCAGCAGCACCCGCGTGTGCTCGATCTGAGCTTCCGACCCGGGCTCGGCCGCAGCGGCAAGGCGAATATCGTCGACAGCTTTCTGCTCTGGGAACAGCTTTCCGAGCCGGAGCGCGCGGCGATGGTCCGCGAGCTGGAGCGGGGGCCTGCTCCGCTCGATGCGACCGAGCGGGCCGCGTGGATCGCGCGCTTTGACGGTGTTTGCATGGTGAGCGATGCCTACATTCCGTTCCGCGACAGCATCGACCGCGCCCAGCGCAGCAATGTGCGCTTCGTGGCCCAGACCGGCGCATCCGTGCGTGACGATGAGGTCAGGACGGCGGCCGACGAGTACGGCATGGTGATGTTCCACTGCGGGCGGCGCAGCTTCACTCACTGAGTGGCTACGGGCCGCAGTGGCTGCCGGCTGCGAGCACGGCTGCAGCGGGCTGCCCAGTAGGGCGCATCGGCGAAGCGCTGCTCTGCGCTGTAGATTTGATCACGTGCTTTCAGGTAGCGCTCGCGCGCGCTCGTGACCAGCCGCGTGTACTGGGCCGCTGCGTCTGTCTGCCCCGCCGCTTCATCGATGAGCGAGTCTGCGGCGTCGCGGCCGGATAGCAAGGCGAACATGATGCCGTGGGCTGCGATCGGATCGTGGGTGAGCGCGGCGTCGCCCGCAGCGCGCCAGCCGACGCCGGCCACAGGCTCGAGGTGTTCACTGCAAGCTGATACGGTGCGCAGCCTGCCGTCGAGGCAGTAGCCTGCCGATTCGACGCGCTGTCGGACGTGGATCGTCGAGCGCAAGCAGCGGTCCCAGCGCGCAGGATTCGACAGTCGCTGCGATGAGAAATAGGCGAGCACGAGCGCCGAGTCGGGTAGCAGAGCCGAGTACCACCAGCCATCGGGGGTCGACTCGACGAGGCTGCAGCGTTCGCTGATGCCGCCGGTCGAACTTGTCATGCGCGCGACCGTGGCGAATTGCGGGGCGTGCAAGATGCGCCGGGAGCCCAGCTGGTGTGCCCAGCGGGCTCCCGGTCCGGAGGCGTCGATGATCGTTCCCGCGAGCGCGTATGCGGTACCGTCGCGGCGGTTGTAGTCGATGCGCCAGGTCGAACCCTGCTGCTGGCCGGGGCTCAAGTGGGGAGATGCACGCACAGTCGCGATGACGGCGCCGGCCTCGCTCGCATCCCGTGCCAGTCCGGCTTCGAAGCGCGGCCGGTCCAGGTGCCAGGCATGTCCGCGCGGGTCTGTGGTGAAGCTATGATGTGACAGCTCGCTGGAGCCCCAGCTATGGAGGTAGCCGGGGCAGGGTAGGTGGCCGCCGGCCTCGAAGCCGGACCAGGCACCGAGTTCTTGCAGTACGCTTCGCGCGCCGGGGGAGAGACTCTCGCCGAAGCCCGCATGCGAACGCCTGGGCTTGCCCAGCACAAGCACGCGCAGGCCACGGCGGGAGGCCCGCAGCGCAGCGGCCAGGCCCGCCGGACCGGCACCCAGCACGGCCAGCTCGAAGCGGACTTCATTCGCCACGCCGCCGCGCCGCCTTGCGAGTCTGTCGGCGAGTGCCTACGGCAGCTTTCTCCACCGCGCGCAGCTCTTGCTTGGCCAGGCGTGCCCTGGCGCCGGCGTCGGGCTGCAGCTTTTGGCGGGTATGGGAGGGCAATGCCTCCACGTAGAGCTGCTCGGGGATGCCCAGCTCGTGGGCGTCGTCGGGTCCGGGTTGGCGTAGCACCACCCCGAGGTCGCTGAAGTCGTCGACCATGCGCCGAATCTGGTCGAGATAACCCCCAGGCAAGACGCGCAGCCACTCCTCGCGGTTTCGATAGGCCGCGAGCCTTCGAGTCTTGGGCTGCGCCTTGTCCATGAGCGTTTCGTAGTCGTCCTCCGCAAGGACCTGGTTGGGCACGCGCGCAGGCCAAAAGGTGGGTACGTATTCGTCATAGGCCGCGTCGTAGCCGTCACGGCAGCTGGCGGTATCGGTCTGCCAGGGCACGGCCATCCAGCGGGTCAGTCCGCCGGCGCGCTGGCCCCACAGCGGCCCGCCGGGCGTTCCCGTGCCATAGATGGAAGTCGGCTTGGACCAGCCGCCCGCGTAGACGGCGGCCGGCTCGAGTTCGTCACCGTAGTCGGGCTCGGGATCCAGGCCGCTGCGGTGCAGGATTCGGTAGGGACCCATGAACATGCTGGCATGGCGAATCGGCCAGGTGACCTCGCAGCCGGGATGGAAGGCGTCGGCCAGACAGAACTCCAGCGCGGCCCGATCGAGTGCGCCCGGTTGCTCGCGGATGGCGACCTTCCCGATGGCGTTGGGAGACACGGTGGGGTGCTCCAGATCCGCGACGAATTTGCCCTCGGACCAGCGTTGCAGCGCGTCGTACATATGGGGGGGAATCGCCATCCACTGTCGGTTGTTGCTGGCGGGTAGCTCCATGCCATCGCCGTAGATCCAGGGTAGCGCCAGCCGCTGGCGGTCGTCGTATTCGGGGCTGCGAAAGGCGTTGAAGACCTGGCGTCGCAGCTCGTTTTCCTGCGGGTCCTCGGAGGCCAGTCGCTGCAGCAACTCAGGACGCAGAAAATCCTGTGGGCCCCCGGAACCGAATTGGGTGAAGAAGCCCGCGTTGAGCCACTGGATGCGTGCCGTGCGCTCGAAGATCGGCAAGATGTCGCGACGGAACGAGACCGACTTCGAGGGCGTGGCCCAGCCCGCCTGGATCATGGTCTCGGTGAGCAGGTCGTAGAGCGTCACGATCGACGTGAACTCCGGGCCATAGTTCGGAGGCGCGCAGACGACCCAGGCGGGGTCGACCGGAATATCGCGGCCATCATGCTGCACTCGTGCGCGAACCGGGCCATCGGAAACGTCGTCGTGCCAGCCGTCGTTGTTGGCGAAGGTCGAGACGGGCCGCCCGTCGTAGGACGCCGAAAGGCCTGAACCACCAGTGAATACCAGACGTCCCCTGTCATCGGTGTGCAGGGCGCCCAGTGGGACGCATTTGCCCATGAACTGCCCGTCGTCCAGGGCGTGGGCCGCTCTGCCGGCATTGCAGCCGGAAATTTTCTTCGGGGTCGGTCGAATCTCGAGCTGCGCGCGCTGGGCGCCTGCAATGGAAGGATTTCTGCGTGCGGCGGCTTCGGCCTGGGGGATGTCCATGGCCAGCTCGAAGTCGTACCAGGCGGCCTTGGTATTGGCGACTTCGACCTCCCACTCGATCTTCGTCTTTGAACTCGCTGTGAGTTCCTCCACCACGTGACCGTCGGCGTCGTATCCGTAGATACGGAAGCGCGCTGCCTGCTTCTTGAGTCTTCCGGTCGCGTCGCGCAGGCCGTCGGATGGCAGCGCCGGTTCTCCTGGCAGCTCGGGACCGATGAAGTACTCGTCGCTGTCGCCGATGCGCGCGATGCCGATGGCCGGGTGAATGGCCGCTCTCACGATCTCTGATTTGCCCATCTTGGCTCCCCTGGGGTGGCTCCGGAAATGGTTGCGGAGTGCGAAAGATCGTCGGGCAGCCAGCCGTCGTGTGCAATGACGCGAACTGGCTGGCCGATGGGGAGTGTGCGTTACTGCGGGTAGCCCCTCGGGCTATGGAGGGGCGAGTTCCAACCCCAGCTCGTGAAGCTGCTCGGCACTGGCGGGGCTCGGCGCACCGAGGGCCAACTCCTCTGCGCGCTGGGACATGGGGAAGGCGATCACCTCGCGGATGTTGTCGGTGCCGGCCAGCAGCATCACCATGCGGTCGATGCCCGGGGCCAGCCCGCCGTGGGGCGGTGCGCCGTGGCTGAAGGCACGCAGCAGGCCGCCGAAACGGGCGTGCACCTCTTCCGGTCTGTAGCCGGCGATGCGGAAGGCCTCGAGCATCACATCCGGGCGGTGGTTGCGGATGGCGCCGCTCGACAGCTCCACGCCGTTGCAGACGATGTCGAATTGGTGGGCGAGGATCTGCTCCGGCGCCTGCTGCCGCAGCGCGTCGAGGCCGCCCTTGGGCATCGAGAAGGGGTTGTGGCTGAACTCGATGGCACCGCTGGCTTCGTCGCGCTCGTACATGGGGTAGTCGACCACCCAGCAGAAGCGAAAGGCGTCTGGCTCCAGTAGCTCAAGCTGGCGGCCGAGCTCGGCGATGAGGGCTGCGCCGCAGCGCCGCACGGGAACTTGCTTGCCGTGGAGCACGAGCAAGGCGTCGCCATCACCCGCGCCCGTCTCGGCTCGCAGCTGCGCGAGCTGCTTTGGTGGTAGCTGCTTGGCAAGTGGCCCACGTTCGCCAGCAACCCAGAGCAGGCCCGCGGCTCCCAGCTCCCGGGCGCGCGCGACGATGCGATCGAAGAAGCTGCGGGGGCGCTGTGCGGCTGCGGGAAGCAGGAGCGAGCGCACCACCTCGCCGCGTGCCTCGGCGCCGGCGAGCGTCCGGGAGGCGAGGGCGCCTGCGAGATGCGCAAGCTCCCCCATGCGCAAAGGATTGCGGAGGTCTGGCTTGTCGCAGCCGAAGTGCAGCAGGGCTTGCCGATAGGGAATGCGCGGGAAGGGCGCCTGCGTGACGGCGGCGCTCGAAAACTCGCGAAAGACGCCTTCCAGCACGGGTTCGATGGTCGCGAAGATCTCATCTTGGGTGGCAAAAGATAACTCCAAGTCGAGTTGATAGAACTCGCCTGGCGAACGGTCGGCGCGGGCGTCCTCGTCGCGAAAGCACGGTGCGATCTGAAAGTAGCGGTCAAAGCCCGCACACATCAGAAGCTGCTTGTACTGCTGTGGCGCCTGGGGCAGGGCGTAGAAGCGCCCCGGGTGCTGACGGGCGGGCACCAGAAAGTCGCGGGCGCCCTCGGGCGAGCTCGCCGTCAGAATAGGCGTCTGGATCTCGATAAAGCCGAGCGCCTCCAGGCGCCGGCGCAGGCTCGCGATCACCCGCGATCGCAGGAGGATGCGTTCACGCAGGGCAGGGCGTCGCAGGTCCAGGTGACGATTGCGCAGCCGGATCTCCTCGGCGGGCAGCGCGCTGGCCAATGGCGACAGCGGCAGCTCCGAAGCGGGCCCGACAACGTGCAGGGCCGACAGCTCCACCTCCACCTCGCCGGTGGCCAACCCGGGGTTGACGCGGTCGGAGCGGCGCAGCAAAACGCGCCCCTCTGCGGCCAGTGCGCTTTCTGCGCCCACGCCTTCGAGCGCCTCGTGGGCGGCCGAACCGCGCTCGCAGACCAGCTGCACGACGCCGTCGCCGTCGCGCAGGTCCACGAAGCGCAGGCCGCCGTGGTCGCGCGTGCGTTGCAGGAAGCCCGCCAGGCGCACGTCGAGATTGGCGTGTTCGGCGCGCAGGTTGCCGGCGCGGTGGCTGCGGAGACTGAGAGTTGATGGCGGGGACGTTTCTGCGGTTTCGGACATCTTGGACTCCAAAAGCAAAAACGCCCTCCCAGCGCGGCTGGAAGGGCGTTTCGAACGAGTCGGGCTCAGCTTCCAGCTACACGCGCGCACCCCCATCGTTATCATCGCGATTGGCGACGAAGCGGGAAACGGCCAGCGGCAGCGAACGGAAGCGCATCGGGGGCAATGTGATGGGGTTGTGGCTGGAAGTCAAATCGGGGGTGGCGGAGGCGGGGTATTTCGCCTCGGCGTCGCGTCGAACGGATCGTTGGCTGGCCGGAATGCGGTTTCCGCGGGGTGCCCATGGCGTGCGAAGGCGCCAGGGCTCGCGAGTCGTGGTAGCGCGCCCCTGGGCCGATGGCCATGTTGGGGCCGAGGCGAGTGCTGTTGAAGATGCGGCTATGGGAGCGCAGGCAGATGGTGTGGAGGCAGTCCGAGAGTGTGAGATACGGAAAGCGCTGCTTCCGCCCACGTATCGTTGCCATCAGTGTGTACGCACGGACAAGCGAATCGTTGGCACGATCCGGGACGATTCAGGGTGCAAAGAGGAGCGTCAACTCCGTGACGCGTGCTTCGGCAGTACCGTCGCTTCCGATCATCATAAGCTCTAGCCTGAAGTTCCAGCGGCGGGCAGCCAAAAAGCCCCATGATTTCAATCCGTTGGATTGAAATCATGGGGCCTGCTTCTGTCTACAGTTGGATGGATGCGACGAGGTCGAGGGCTTTCTGCTGGAGTTCG